>Ga0114950_10001249_pt1 | contig 18973 bp, 17 predicted proteins | sample N075metaG_FD_83503 | JGI IMG/M metagenome (GOLD analysis project Ga0114950, IMG submission 83503) | Deep subsurface microbial communities from Kermadec Trench to uncover new lineages of life (NeLLi) - N075 metaG | ecosystem: Environmental > Aquatic > Marine > Ocean trench > Sediment | place... | reverse complement strand
GTTGGTTCCACATTCGTACATGTTCAACCTCGGACAATTTCTCATTGTTTTGATGCTTGACGGAAAGCTCAGCCAGCGACGGGTCTGTCACAAGCGTGGCAACAATCGCATCCTGCCTCTGATAAAGGAAATTATCATTGGCAGTGTGCATTGCCGCCGTATTTTGCCTGATACTGCCGACGACCAGAAGCAGCGAAATAATTACCGCTGCCATTCCTAATATTTCAGAGAATGCCGCCCATTCGATTAAAGTCCACTCCGACATTTTTTCGCCCCTTTCGTTTAGCCATGATATTTTTGGTTTAGCGATGATCCCGCATGAGCAGTACGGCCGCTTTGGGTTAGTAATAATCGCCCATCATCCGATAGACGCACTTGGGTCGGTATCAGTCTTGTAAGGCCATCTCAAGCTGCCTGAGTGAATATGCGTTCGCAACCTCGAAGAACGAACGCATTTTCTGGGACTGCTCACTGTCGGTGTAGCCAAGTCCGACGACCGTGACCTTCGTGCGCGAGGTCGAGATCGGGGAAAAATAGAATATTGTCCAAGTCTCCTGAGCTGCCTCCACGAATGCAAACCCCTCAGGAAAGGTGACGGCCTTCAACGCGATCATGCGTTTGGTGGTCGTAAAGGCCTCCCAAATCGCATCGATGTCGGCGGCAATCTCCATTTCAAGGACTTCACGAGGTTCATCGGCCAGGACGGGCGAATAAGCGGCAGCTAAGGCAAGACAGACGACAACAACGACACGACTCATGAGAGTTCTCCAAGTATCGAATATCACACCTACGCTCGCATCTCCCGGACTCCGCCATCGGCAGCAATCAGAAGGATGTCGGCGGCCCTGTGCGCAAATAATCCAACAGTCAGTACGCCGGGAATCTGATTCAGGCGCGTTTCCATTTCGAGCGGATTGCTGATGTTCAGGTCGTGGACATCAAGAATGTGGTTGCCGTTGTCCGTTACGACGCCTTCGCGCCAGATCGGCTGTGCTCGTAGTTTGACTAGTTTGCGCGCGACAAACGCCTGTGCCATCGGCAATACCTCTATCGGCAGCGGAAATGTGCCGAGCATGCCGACCAATTTGGTCTCATCGACGATGCAAACAAAGCGCCTCGCCGCCCCGGCGAGTACTTTCTCCCGGGTCAATGCCGCGCCACCGCCCTTAATCAGGTGCAGCCGCTTCGTCGCCTCGTCGGCACCATCGATGTACAGGTCAACATCGCCGACCTCATTTAGCGTGGATACTTCGAAACCCTGCTGCTCCAGAAGATCAGACGATGCTCTGGAACTCGACACCAGTTTGTCGATGCGGTCCCGCACTGTTGGCAGCATTTCGATCAGGTGATTGACTGTGGAGCCAGTGCCGATACCCAGTACGGTGCCTGGCTCGATGAATTCAAGCGAGGCCTTAGCTGCATTGCGCTTATTGTCTGAGGCGTTCATTTGTGGCGGTAGTGTATAACGAAATGCACAAAAAAGTGCCCGCAATTGCGGGCACTTTCGTATTGGTTTTTAAGAAAACCAATCTAGCTTGCGTTCAAAAGACTAGCGTTTTTTCCTGCGCGCAGCTTTACGTTTCGTCTTGCGCTTAGCTACTTTTTTCTTAGCCTTTTTCTTGGCCTTCTTTTTAGCTTTCTTTTTGGTCTTGCGCTTGGCGACCTTTTTCTTAGCCTTCTTCTTGGCTTTCTTTTTGGTCTTACGCTTGGCGACCTTCTTCTTCGCCTTTTTCTTAGCTTTCTTCTTTACTGTCCGTTTCTTCTTCTTCGCTACGCGACGTTTCTTCGGCGCAGCTTTTTTCCTTGCTGTAACTTTACGCTTCTTCGCGACCTTGCGCTTGGAAGCTTTTTTCCTTGACTTCTTTTTAGTAGCCATACGTTTTCTCCGTGTCGGGTACCCGGCGTTGAGTATATACAACAAAATCTAAAAATCCAGCGAGTCACGTGTTGCAACTAACGGTTTTAATTCGTCAAAAAATTGAGCGGAACTCGTCAAATCAATTCCTTTGATTTTTAACTGAAGAAACTTCTTGTCGTTACGTGTCATCGACGATCGAAAGTTGTTCCGTTTCGATTTTTAGCGAGTGCAAACAGCAAAAAGTTGAGCTGCGCGCGAACGAGTTTCGTCGTCGACAATGTCGCGGCATTCAACGCGATCGAAACGCGGGTTGGCAGGACTAAGATGACTCAGTTATTACGCAATAAAGTCGTATATCCCAAGGGTTTGGCGCTATTTCCTCGACTTTCTGGCAGTCAAATGCGATGCCAAGCAATTTTGGTCTGCGCCAGGATCGCTTGTTTTTCAAGAATGCGAAACAACGATCGTAGTAAGCACCGCCCATGCCGATTCGATGCTTATTTCTATCAAAAGCAACGACAGGTGTTATGACGAGGTCGATCGACTTTGCTGCAACGAAAGGACCATAAACAGGTTCCCATATGTCGAATGCGTTTCTCTCTAATCGCGTGTCTGTTGTGAGTTGTTGAAACTGCATGTCGCCACGATTACTAATAACGGGTGCGAAAACGCGCTTTTTTGCGCGCCATGCGCGCGAAATAATCGCGCCAGGATCGACTTCGTCATTTGTTGGCAAATAGATGGCAATCGTTTTGCAGGCATGGAACTCATGGGATCGAATAATTCGCTCGGTGATTATTGACGAAGCTTCGCTTCGAGCAACGTCACTCATCGAGCGTCTTGCCGCGAGCGCTGACTGACGGAGTCCGGCCGTTGCGGTCCTCTGTGTATCGTTTTTTTTCAAATCAGGTGCGTGGCAAACTTTAGTGGACAGAGAAAGCGCCTCCCGCCTGTGCCGTTAAAGACCGTCGCTCTCGAACCGGAGCAATAGGTGGGGTCAGTCGTGGCAGCAACAGGCTTACCGAATGAACGGTCCTGCTCAAATGCTGCCTACAGTGCTCGACCCCGAGGTAGAAAGTTAGGGTCGAAAGGTATCCAGGCCAGTATCGAACACTGCAGGAGGCGCCAATTTGGTAGAGCAACCCTACGCGTCAGAAATCCAGTTGTTGAGATCCGCCCAACACATTTTCGACGCGTTCGGAAATAATTTTGAGACGACTGCTGAGATCGCCCTCCAGCAGGCGGTCCTTAGCTTGGGCATGCAGCAGTTCGTTAGCCATATTGAGTGCCGCCATCACCGCGATTCGGTCGAGACCAACAACTCTCCCGCCATCGCGAATCTCGAGCATTTTCGCGTTCAACACCTCAGCGGAGTCGAGCAGGTCAGTACGCTCGTCGGCTGGGCACGCGACCTGGTATTCCTTGTCGAGAATTCTGACGCTGACTTGGGCGTGGGTGTCATTCATGTTCAGGATCCTTGCTCCATGGCTTTGAGTCTACCGATCATTGCCTCGACCCGCGCACGTACTTGTTCATTTTTCTGCAGCAGGTTGGCACGCTCGCCGGTCAATACGTCCTGGCGCTGTTTCAGAGTCTTATTCTCGTCTTGTAGCTGGTCGCACACACGGACCAGCGCGTCGACGCGTTTCTCGAGACGCTTCAGTTCATGCTCAAATGTTGTATTCATGTCGTCGGCCATACAGGCAATATAGACACGCGCCGAAGCAGAAGCAATTGTCATCGCGACGTGGCGCCCCGACATGGCCTGAACATGCATTACATGGGATCATTGGAGCACGCTCAATACGCATAGACTCAATACCTTATGGAACAGGGAATCGACTACAACACACCGGATACGGCGCTCAGGCAATGTGGCGCAACCCGGGATGCTGCGCATACGCACGGAGTGCTTTCCGGGTGCAGTGAGTGTGAGGTACTGCATTGATCAGAAAAGAATTCGCTCACCGGCGCCGGCAACTTATGAGTATGGTTGGCAGCTGTGGAATCGCGATATTGCCGGCAGCTCCTGTCAGGACGCGAAGCCGGGATGTGGAATACCGGTTTCGCCAGGATAGTGATTTTTATTATCTAACCGGCTTTGCAGAACCGGATGCCGTGGCAGTGCTCGCGCCTGGGCGCGCCAATGGTGAGTACCTGTTGTTTTGCCGCGATCGAGATCGCCACAAAGAGCTCTGGGACGGCAATCGGTCCGGCCCGGACGGCGCCATCGAACATTACGCCGCTGATGATGCGTTTCCGATCGATGATATTGATGACATTCTGCCCGGAATCATGGAGTCATGCAGCCGTGTGTATTACACGATGGGCATGTATGCCGAGTTTGATACACACGTTACCGATTGGCTGAATTCCCTGCGCTCGCGTAAGTCCAGGGGCGTACACACGCCGCAGGAGTTCGTGGCGCTCGATCATTTGCTGCACGATATGCGCTTGTATAAGAGTCGCGCCGAGATCTCGGCCATGCGTAAGTCAGCAAAGGTCGCCGTCAGTGCGCATACGCGAGCGATGCAAGTCGTCAGGCCTGGCATGTACGAATACGAGGTCGAAGCTGAGTTCATACACGAATTTCGGTGTAACGATGCCGGGAATTCCTACAGCCCGATCGTGGCCTCCGGCGCCAACGCGTGCACGCTGCATTACGTTGACAATAATGCTCAGCTCCAGGATGGCGACCTGCTGTTGATTGATGCGGGCTGTGAGCTTGACTATTACGCGTCAGATATCACGCGAACTATTCCTGTTAATGGCCGCTTTAGTCCGGAGCAACGTGCGGTCTATGAAATCGTTCTGGAGGCGCAACTCGCTGCGATCGAAAAAACACGTAAGGGCAATCACTGGAACGAGCCGCACGATGCAGCAGTCAAGGTCGTTACCCGCGGCCTCAAGAAAATAGGACTGCTTGAGGGCGCGCTGCCGAAGCTGATCAAGGACGGTGCTTACCGCGAGTATTTCATGCATCGCACCGGGCATTGGCTGGGCATGGACGTGCACGACGTCGGCGACTACAAGGTTGGCGACGAGTGGCGGCTGCTCGAATCGGGCATGGTGACCACGGTCGAGCCCGGTATCTATATTCCGGCGAGTCGCAAGGTGCCGGCACGCTGGCGCGGCATCGGGGTTCGCATAGAGGATGACGTTGCGGTGACCAGCAACGGACCGGACGTCCTGTCGAAGGGTCTCGTGAAGGAGCCCGACGAGATCGAATCACTGATGCAACGCTGAACGTGAACACGAAACGCGATAATCAATACAACATAGTTATCGCTGGCGGCGGCATGGTGGGATCGAGTCTGGCGCTGGCACTTGCGCCTCTGGGCCTACGGGTTGCGATGATCGAGCCCGTGCCGCGTTCGGCCGCGACGCAGCCGAGTTTCGATGATCGCTCGACAGCACTGTCGCGTAGCACGCAACGCATGTACGAAGCGATGGATTTGTGGGACGGAATCGTTGCCGCGGCAACGCCGATTTTGAAAATTCACATCTCCGACAAAGGGCGTTTCGGTTTTTCGCATATCGATGCCGATGAACAGGGCGTTGAGGCGCTCGGCTACGTGGTCATAAATCGCGTGCTCGGAGCCGTACTACAGGCTGCGCTGACCGAGGTCGAGAATCTGGACGTGTTGTGCCCGGCGAGGATCATCAGCGCGAAGCTGTCACCGGACCAGGCCGTCGTGACGATAGAAACGGACGCTGGCGAGCCGCGCGAATTGACATGTGACCTGCTGGTCGCGGCGGATGGTACGAATTCAGCAGTGCGGGAAATGATCGGTATCGCGGCAAAACAGACTGCGTACGGTCAACGCGCGATTATTGGCAATCTACAGCCCGAAAAACCGCTTAACAATTGCGCCTACGAGCGATTCACCGATAGCGGTCCGCTCGCGCTCTTGCCGATCGCCGACCAGCGTGCCGCTTTTGTCTGGAACGTGGCGGAGCGGGATGCCGAGCATGTGCTCGCGCTCGATGACCACGGGTTTCTCGCAGAGATACAGCAGGCTTTTGGATATCGCCTGGGTGCGTTCTCGCGTGTCGGCAAGCGTGCGTCATACCCGCTCGTTCTTAGCAAAGCGTACCGGCTGACAGCGCAACGGGCAGTGCTGGTGGGCAATGCGGCGCACGGTCTGCATCCTGTTGCTGCGCAGGGACTCAATCTCGGACTGCGAGATGTCGCGGCGCTGTGCGACTGCATTGCCGATGCGAGCAATGGCGCTGCCGAAGCTGTCGACATCGGTGATCCATCAGTACTAGAGCATTATTCAACCTGGCGGCGCAGCGACCAGAAGAAACTGGTCGGTTTCACGGACGGAATCGTCCGCTTGTTTGGACATTCGAGCAGATCCGTACGCTTGTTGCGCAACATCGGCATGCTCGGTTTCGATCTCATTCCGGGTGTGCGCTCGACGTTCGCAAAACACACGATGGGACTTGCCGGCCGATTGCCGCGATTGTCGCGTGGTGTGCGACTTTCGTGAACAAGCGATTCGACATAGTCGTCGTCGGCGCCGGCGTGACGGGTCTTACCGTTGCTGCGCTATTGTCACAATGCCGATTTCGCGACCGGCTGCGATTGACGGTCGTCGATGCCGCGGCGCGGCCCCGGTACGAGGTTGGTGGCGATGTCGCGTTGCGCGTCTCCGCCATGTCGACAGGTTCGGCCGAGCTTCTGGAGTCCATTGGCGCCTGGGCGCAAGTCAGCAGCACAAGAGCCTGTGCCTACGAACATATGCTCGTGTGGGATGAAGCAGGCGATGTAGACGGGGCCGAGACGCTTCGCTTCGATGCCGCGGAATTTGCCGTGCCGCAACTCGGTTTCATTGTTGAGAACGAACTCCTGCGGCACGCGATTCTCGACGTGCTCGACGACGCACACATTGATCTCCAATTCGACTCTGCCATCCGGTCAATGCAGCAACACGGCCAGCGATACCGTCTCGAGTTGACGAACGATCGCCACCTGGACGCCGACCTGGTTATCGGTGCGGACGGTGCGCGATCGTTCATCCGTGACAGCGTGAACATCAAGACCCGCGACTGGCCATACGGCCAGAGCGCCATCGTGACGCATTTGCAGCCCGAAAAATCGCACCGCAATACGGCCTGGCAGCGGTTCTTGCGTGACGGCCCTCTCGGCATGTTGCCCTTGTCCGATGGCCGCGTGTCCGTTGTATGGTCGACGGCACAGGAGCGGGCGGATCGAGCGATTTCGGCAAGTGACGATGAACTCGGCGAGATGCTGAGCGAGGCTTCCGATTTTGTCCTCGGCAATCTGAAAGTCGCGGGACCGCGTGGTGCATTTCCACTGTGCGCCCGACACGCGGTGGACTACGTGTTGCCGGCGGTCGCGCTGATCGGTGATGCAGCACACGCTGTGCATCCGCTCGCCGGACAGGGCGCCAATCTCGGCTTGCAGGATGCAGCCAAACTCGCCGACGTGATCGATCGGGCATTGGGCGATGGCGAGCATCCGGGCGACCGACCAGTATTGCGACGCTATGAGCGTGCGCGCAAAGGCGAAAACGCGACCATGATGCACTTTATGACTGGTCTCAGCAGTTTATTTGCGACAGACTCGGCGCTGGTGCGTGAATTTCGCGCGACGGGTATGCGCCTCTTTAATCGCAGTGGTCCAATCAGAGACCGCGCAGTCAGAGTGGCGTTGGGGATTCAATGAAGCAGCAATATGTGTTCGGCCTGGCCGCGCTGCTGGCGATACTCGGCTTATCTGTGTTCGCCTACAAATGGCAGGTGCTCGGATTTCCGGTCAGCAAGAATCAGGAAACATCGGTCTGGACGATCGAATCGTCAATCAGTTTTGACAGCGGTCCGGGTTCCATCAAAGTTAATTTGCTGATTCCAACGCTGACTCCGGGCTTTCGCATGCTGAATGAGAATTCAGTGTCGCGCGGCTACGGGTTCGGCCTCAACTATGGCAGCGGCGGTCGTCAGGCGCAGTGGGCTATTCGTCGTGCGAACGGCCCGCAGACTATCTACTATCGTATCTCGGTCTACGAAGATGCGCGCGCGGATCAATCGGACACGACCCCGCCATTTCCCCCACCGCCCGCAATTAACGAGCCTTTTAAGACGGCCGTCGACGTCATCGTTGCCGACGTCAAAGAACACTCGGCGGACACTGTATCTTTTACGTCGGAACTCTTGCGCCGAATGAACAACCCGTCACCGGGCCCGAACGTCGAGCTGCTGATATCCAGCGCAGGCACGCGCACGGACTTCGTGGACAGCATCACGAAGATTCTCGCGGCGGCACGAATTCCGGCACGCATGGTGCACGGGATCGAATTGAAGAGGCGGCAACGAAACGCTGAAATGCTGACGTGGCTCGAGGTTCACGACGGGGATCGTTGGCACTACTTCGATCCGATGACGGGTGATCAGGGCCTGCCAGAGAGTTTTCTGATCTGGTGGCGGGGTAACGAGCCTCTGATCAATGTCGAGGGCGGCAACAACGTACAGGTCGGCTTCGCGGTGCAGGAGAATCATCTTGCCGCCGTCGAAATCGCAGAGACCAAGACGGCGCAAAAAGGCGCGAACGCGATCGACTTTTCACTCTACAGTTTGCCTATTCAAACGCAGGCCGTTTACAGCGTCTTGCTCATGGTCCCGATCGGCGCGCTGATCATGGTGTTTTTGCGCAACCTGATCGGCATTGACGCATTCGGCACCTTCATGCCCGTGCTGATCGCGCTCGCGTTTCGGGAGACCAAGCTATTCTGGGGTGTCGTGCTATTCACGACACTGGTTGCGCTTGGGCTCGTTATTCGCTTTCTACTCGAGCGCCTGCGTTTGCTGCTCGTGCCGAGATTGAGTGCCGTACTCATTGTCGTCGTCTTACTCATGCTCATCATCAGCCTGGTGTCACATCGACTCGGGATGGAGACAGGATTGTCGGTCGCGTTGTTTCCGATGGTAATCATCGCAATGACGATTGAGCGCATGTCAGTCGTCTGGGAAGAGCGAGGAGCGACCGAGGCCATACGTGCCGGTTTGGGCAGTTTGATCGTCGCTATTACTGCTTATGTTTTCATGGGCATGCAGTGGCTGGAACACCTTATCTTTACGTTCCCGGAATTGTTGCTCGTGGTGCTCGCAATCGTGCTTCTGGTCGGTCGTTATACGGGTTATCGCCTGCTTGAGCTCAGCCGGTTCAAGGCATTGGCAGGGCAATGATATTTTCCAGGGCGAAACAACTTCGCGAGGCCGGTGTACTCGGGCTCAATGAGCGCAATACCGATTACATCATGCGCCTCAATCCGCGCCGACTATTTCCGCGCGTCGACGACAAGGCACTGACCAAGGAACTGGCAATAGCTGCCGGTATGGCCGTGCCGGAGCTGTACGGTATTATCTCGAATCAGGGGGAGGCACGGGAGTTTGGCGCCATTGTCGGTGAGCGCGACAGCTTCGTCGTCAAACCGGCACAAGGCAGTGGCGGCGATGGCATTCTCGTGATTACCGGGCGTAGCGTGCGTCGACGAAATTCGTTCCGATTATCGAGCGGCGTGATGATTTCCGAAGCCGAGATCGCACATCACATTTCCAATATCGTCAGTGGCCAATACAGCCTCAGTGGTAATCCCGACAAAGCATTGATCGAGTATTGCGTCAGATTCGATCCCGTGTTCGCCGAGGTCAGCTACCAGGGGGTGCCTGACATACGCGTCATCGTTTATCGCGGCTACCCCACGATGGCGATGGTGCGCTTGCCGACTCGCGCATCTGACGGCAAGGCGAACCTGCATCAGGGCGCGGTCGGTGCCGGTATCGACATGAGCACTGGTGAGACCCTGGCAGGTGTGCTGGACAACGAAGTCGTCGACGAGCATCCCGATACCGGAGCATTGGTTTCCGGACTGCACATTCCGCACTGGGACTTTATTCTGCAGTCTTCGGCGCGCGGCTACGACGTGACGGAGCTGGGCTATCTCGGCGTCGATATGGTTATCGATCGGGAGCTCGGCCCTCTGATCCTCGAAATGAATGCGCGGCCGGGGCTCAACATTCAGATCGCAAACTGTACCGGGCTCGCGACGCGTATCGCGAGGATTGACGAGATCTACGACGACAAAGCCACGTACGCTGTAAGAGCGAGGGTTGCACGCACAGAGTTTCCTGCAGAACGCCAGACGTCGATTCTGTTTGACGTATGATTGATCTGGTGGAATATGAGGAATTCTCGGTCATCACGTGCCCGCACTGCGGGCATCAGGCGCGCGAGCGTATGCCGACCAACGCATGCCAGTTTTTTTATGAATGTGCCGGTTGCGGCGAGCTATTGAAGCCTAATGCCGGTGACTGCTGCGTGTATTGCTCATTTGGCACTGTGAAATGCCCACCCATTCAACTGGGATCCGGCTGTTGCGACGACTGAGCGCTCGCGCCTAAAGACCGCCCTGATCCTGTCGGCTCAACCACGCATCCATGCGTTGTTCGAGTATGTCGAGCGGGAGCGAGCCGGCGCCGAGCAGTTCGTCGTGGAAGGCCCGCACATCGAAGTTATCACCCAGCGTTCTCTCCGCGTTTTCGCGGATCGATTTTATTTTTAGCTGACCAATCTTGTAGGCAAGCGCTTGTCCCGGCCAGCCGATGTAGCGGTCGATCTCATTAATGATGTCGAGTTCTTTCTTGGCGGCATTGTCCTTGAAGAAATCGATGGCCTGCTGACGCGTCCAGCCCTTGTAGTGCATGCCGGTGTCGACCACGAGTCGGACCGCGCGCCACATTTCGTAGGTGAGTTGCCCGAATTGAGAGTAGGGGTCTTTGTAGAGACCCAGATCGTAGCCGAGGCTTTCGCTATACAGACCCCAGCCTTCCACGAAGGCCGTAAAACCCATGAAGCGCCGGAAGTTGGGGATGGAGTCGAGTTCCTGTTGTAAGGAAATTTGTAAATGGTGGCCCGGTACGGCTTCGTGCGCGGACAGTACTTCAATCTCGAATTTGGGTCGCACCTCGGGTTTGTAGAGATTGACCCAGTAAATACCTGCGCGACTGCCGTCTGCTGCCGGCCCTGAGTAATAGGCCGTTGTCGTGTCCGGCGCAATAGAGTCGGGAATGGGTTTCAAACCGTAGGGCATGCGCGGCAACTTGCCGAACAGCCGCACGATTTCCGGGTCGATGCGTTTACTGGTCGCGAGATAGGCCTGAAAAAGGTCGTCCGGATTATCGAAATAGAATTGCGGGTCGGTGCGCAGGAACACCAGGAAATCCTCGAAACTTCCGCCAAAGTCGAGCTTATCGATGATCTTCTGCATTTCATCGCGGATACGGCGAACTTCGTTCAGGCCGAGGCGATGAATTTCATCGGGTGACATTTGCGTGGTCGTGAACTGGCGTGCGAGCAGTTCGTACCAGTCGTTGCCATTGGGTAGCTCAGACAGTCCGATGCTGTCCCTGCTGGCGGGAAGGTAGGTATCCGAAAAATAACTTGCGAGCTTCCGGTAGGCCGGCAATACCGTCTTCGAAATTGTCTTTCTCGCAAGTGTTTTTATGCGCTTTTGATCGTTGTCGGAGATCGACTCTGGCAGCTCCGCGAATATCTTGTAGAAGGGACTGTCCTCAGGATCGTCTACGAGCTGCACGGCGATCTGGCCGGGAATACGCTGCATCAGAATCTTGGGTGACGTTAGGCCCGACTTGCGGCCCTTTTCGGCAAGGTCGATCGACTGCTTGATCAGGACGTCAATCTTGCTCAGTCGTGCGAGCCAGTCTTCGTAGTCGCGAACAGTAAAGAAGTTCAGGCTGTCGGTGTTGCTATCAATATTTTGTACACCGCCGAGTTGATTAAACGGCATCAAGTGGCCGTTGAACCCGAAAGTATCGACGGACTTCTGCAATGAACGACGAAACAGCTCGACGTTCAGCCGGTCGGCCTCCGACAGGCCGCTCTTGTCGATCGCATACAGTCGCTGCAGGAATGCCAGCGTATCTGCATGCCGGCGTTCAATCGCTTTCAGGCTGCCGTCCGACCAGCGGTCGTTGTAGCGACGATCGCCAAGTTGCGATGCGAACATCGGGTACTCAAGCATTTCCCACTCCCAGGCGTCGTCAAGGAGCGTATTGAAGTCGTCTGCGGGCGCAGCAATTGAATATTGTGTAAAGCCGAGCACTAAGGTGCACAGCATCGACGCGGCCATTTTCATGCCATTCTCCGTGGGTCGGGACAGCCTGCATTGTTACCGTCCGTCGCGTGGCTGGCAACCGGCGCTTGCTTTGACTATGATTGGGGACACCAATCTATGGCGTTCGCAGAAGAGACCCCGGTTTATCATCGATAATGCGGGGCGCCGAAGACGCAACTCGCTCGGAAACGCTCAGGCAAAAGGACTGTGATCGCTGATTGGCTCTGGAGAGAGGCCCGGTAGAGGGCCCACCGAAGGGGTAAGTAGCCGCAAGGCTATTGATCTCTCAGGTTCTAAGGACAGAGGGGCGGCAGACCGCAAGGTCTGTCGCCCCGTTTCATTTAGGCTCTGGATAAGCACATGGGAAAGAAGACACCTACGCACCACAAGCACGTCGAGGCGGGCGCGCGGATGGTCGATTTCGGCGGCTGGGATATGCCGCTGCATTACGGTTCCCAAAAAGAAGAGCACCATGCCGTGCGTCAGCACGCCGGCGTATTCGATGTGTCCCACATGACGATCATCGACCTCAAGGGCGAGCGGGCTCGGGACTTTCTGCGCTATTTGCTGGCCAATGACGTCAGCAAACTCCAGCAGAGCGGCAAGGCGCTGTATTCGTGCATGCTCAATGAAGACGGCGGTGTTGTTGACGACCTGATTGTCTATTTCTTCGATGATTCCACGTACCGGCTGATCGTCAATGCCGCAACCCGCGACAAAGACCTCGCGTGGATTCGCCAACAGGCAGAGTCCTACGGAGTGGTCGTTAGTGAACGCGCCGAGCTGGCGATGCTTGCGGTGCAGGGACCGAAAGCGCGAGAGCTGGCGGCACCGTGTATCGATGAGAGTTGGCGCCGGGCTGCCCTGGAGCTCAGGCCTTTCTACGGGATGCACGCCGGCGACCTGTTCATAGCGCGTACCGGTTACACGGGCGAAGACGGTTTTGAGATAGTGATGCCGGGCGAACAGTCTGCGGCGATTTGGGACCGGCTGCTCGCAGCTGGCGCTGCGCCGTGTGGACTTGCTGCCCGGGATACGTTGCGACTTGAGGCTGCGATGAATCTGTATGGCTCGGACATGGACGAATCGACTTCACCACTGGAGGCCGGGCTTGGCTGGACGATCGCGTGGGAGCCGGCAGACCGTGAATTCATCGGTCGCGAAGCGCTGCACAAAAACAACAACGACCCTGACCGGCGACGCTTTGTTGGTTTGCTGCTCGAGGACAAGGGTGTGCTGCGCGATCATCAGCGCGTTGTTGTTGAGGGCCTCGGCGAGGGAGAGATCACGAGCGGCGGCTTTTCGCCGACGATCGGCCGGTCGATCGCGCTTGCGCGAGTACCCGCCGGTGACTATGACCGAGCGCAGGTGGATGTGCGCGGCAAGTTATTGAACGTGCGAATCGTCAAAACGCCGTTCGTGCGCAACGGACAAATACGAATTAGACTGACATGAGGAGCAAGACCAATGAGTGAGTTGCCCGGAGACTTGTTGTACACGAGTGAACATGAGTGGTTACGCCGCGAGGACGACGGCAATGTCACTATTGGAGTGACTGATCATGCTCAGGCCGCTCTCGGTGACCTCGTTTATGTCGAGTTACCCGAAGTGGGACAGGACGTGGACAGCGGTGGCGACATGGCCGTCGTTGAATCGGTTAAGGCAGCCTCGGATGTGTATGCTCCGATTGACGGCAGTGTTGTGGCGGTCAATGAAGGACTTGCCGACGACCCCGAAAAAATCAATACCGATCCGTACGGCGACGGCTGGATCGTTAGACTAAAGCCGGGCAGCGACCTGGACGAAGGGGCACTACTGACGCCCGACGCCTACCAGGCGCTGCTTGACGAAGCAGCAGACTAAGAGCCGGCCATGCCTTTTATTCCGCACACAGAAGACGACACGCGCGAAATGCTCAAGGTAATCGGCGCGCCCGATCTGGACGCACTGTTTGATGAGATTCCCGCAGACCTTTTAATCGACTCCCTCGACGGAGTGCCCGAAGCGCTCAACGAGATGCAGATAGCAAGACTGATGCACGAGCGTGCCGCCATGGATGGTGCGCCGTTGTGTTTCATCGGGGCGGGCGCCTATGAGCACCATATTCCGCAGGCCGTTTGGGATATCGCGACGCGCGGTGAGTTTTACAGCTCTTATACGCCGTACCAGGCCGAAGCGAGCCAGGGTACGCTGCAAACGATTTACGAATACCAGACGATGATCACGGAGCTGACGGGTCTGGACGTCAGCAACGCGTCGCTGTATGACGGCGCATCCGCCTTGGCCGAGGCGGCGTTGATGGCCGTACGCGGCAATCGCAAGATCAAGTCTGGCAAAGTATTGCTGGCGCCGGGAGTCAACCCGACTTACGAAAAAGTCGCAGCGGCGATTGCCGGCAGTCAGGGAATTACGTTCGAACGGCTACCGATGAGCGACGCAACAGGCAATGCGGTTGCGGATTTGGACGACAACGAAACTCCCGTTGCGGTCGTAATCCAGCAGCCGTCGTTTTTCGGAACGCTCGAAGACGTCGATCGATTGACTGACTGGGCACATCAACGCGGCGCATTGCTTATCGCAGTCGTCAATCCGATCGCGCTCGCCTTGCTCAATGCACCCGGAAGCTGGGGGGCAGAGGGCGCCGATATTGCGATTGGCGAAGGACAGCCGCTCGGCGTGCCGTTGTCCTCGGGCGGCCCGTATTTTGGATTCATGACCTGCAAGAAAAAGCAGTTGCGCCAGATGCCCGGTCGCATCGTTGGTCGCACGACGGATCTCGACGGCAAGGCGGGCTTCACATTGACCCTGCAGGCGCGGGAGCAGCACATCAGGCGATCGAAAGCGACGTCGAATATATGTACAAATCAAGGACTTATGGTTACTGCGGCGACCATCCACATGTCCTTGCTCGGCTATGACGGCTTGCACCGGGTGGCGCGCCAGTCGCAGCACCAGGCAGCCCGACTGGCGGCGGGGCTGACAGCTATCGACGGCATTGAGCGTTTGTTCGAGGGGCCGCATTTTCACGAGTTTGTCCTGCGCTTTGAGCAGCCGGTTGGGCCTGTGCTCGACGCACTGGCCAGCAAGGGAATTCTCGGTGGTTACGATCTGTCGGCGAGCTGCCCGGATCTCGGTCATGCATTGCTGGTGTGTGCGACGGAAACCAAAACCGACGCGGACATCGACACTTACGTCAAAGCGATGCAACAAGTTCTTGAGGAGAGCGGCAGACTTTCCGCCTGAGGTGAATTATGGCAACTGTGAAATACGAAAACAGCATCTATCAAACGTTCGGTGATCTACCCAGGGTAGGTAGTCATGCACCGGATATGTCGCTCGTTAATACCGAGCTACAGGACGTAAGTCTTGCCAACTGGATGGGCAAACGCAAGATCATGAACATTTTTACGAGCATCGAAAGAAACGTATGTGCGAAATCGGTGATTGAGTTTGACCGCCTCGCAGGTATCGGAGATGACATCGCGATGCTGATGGTGTCGTACGACCTGCCATTTGCGCACGCTCGGTTTGCTGAACAAAATAATCTCAGTAACGTGATCGGACTGTCAGCGATCAGACACGAAGGCTTCGGTGAAAATTACGGCGTGCAAATCGTTGACGGACCGCTGGCGGGAATGTTTGCTCGCGCCGTTGTCGTTCTCGATGAGAACAACACGGTCGTGCACCAGGAACAAATCGAGGACATTACGATTGAGCCCGACTACGTTGCGGCCCTGCGTGCGCTGGGCGTCGATATCCCGGTGGCTGAGAGCTGATGAGTACCCTGATATTCGAAAAATCGCGGCGGGGACGCCGGGCGTTCGGGCAGGCACCACTTGATGTGCCAGAGATAGATATTCCCAAGGCGTTTCTCAGACAGGATCGTCCGCGTTTGCCGGAGGCCTCCGAATTGCAGGTCGTGCGCCACTACACGCGACTATCGCAGAAGAACTTCTCGATCGACACGCAGTTCTATCCACTCGGCTCGTGCACGATGAAATACAATCCGCGCGCGTGTAATGCCCTGGCATTACTGCCTGGATTCGCTGGGCGGCACCCGCTAGGCCCGGTCAGTCATGGTCAGGGCTTTTTACAGTGCATGCACGAATTGCAGGAAATGCTCAAAGCGGTGACGGGCATGGCAGCCGTGTCTCTGACGCCGATGGCCGGTGCGCAAGGCGAGTTGGCGGGTGTGGCGATGATCCAGGCCTATCATCGTGAACGCGGCGATCTCGAGCGCAACGAAATCATAGTTCCCGATGCGGCACACGGTACCAACCCGGCGACGGCCACGATGTGTGGCTGTGTTGCGGTCGAAGTGCCGACCGGTCCTGACGGCGACATAGATATTGAGGCGCTGCGCTCCGTTGTCGGCCCGAAGACGGCCGGCATTATGCTGACGAACCCGTCGACGCTGGGCGTGTTCGAGCGCGGCATCGTCGACGTCGAGCGAATCGTCAAAAACGCAGGCGGCCTGTTGTATTACGACGGTGCAAATCTTAACGCGATTTGCGGCAAGGTTCGACCTGGTGACATGGGTTTCGATGTTATGCACATGAACCTGCATAAGACTTTCTCGACGCCGCATGGCGGTGGTGGACCAGGTTCCGGGGCGATCGGCGTCGGCGAGCGCCTGCTGCCGTATATGCCGATTCCGGTCGTCACGGCCAAAGAAGAAGGTGGGGAGACGATCTATGACTGGCTGGCGGAAGAAGCTGTGCCGAAGTCCATCGGCCGACTTTCCGGTTTCATGGGCAATGCAGGCGTGCTGTTGCGCGCCTACGTGTACATGCGGATGGTGGGACAGGGCGGCATGCGGCGACTGGCCGAGTACGCGACGCTGAATGCCAATTACCTACAGACACGGCTCAGCGATGCGGGCTTCAAATTGGCGTACCCGAATCGCCGGGCCAGTCACGAGTTCATCATTACGCTCAAGAGCGAGGCCAGGGAATTTCACCTGACGGCGATGGATGTCGCGAAGGCGCTGCTGGACAAAAACTATCATGCGCCGACAACGTACTTTCCACTGTTAGTGTCCGAGTGCCTGTTGATCGAACCCACTGAAACAGAGAGCAAGGAGACGCTGGACAATTTCGTGGATGCAATGATTTCGATCTTGCAGTCGGCCCGTGAAAATGGCGTGAGTTTCAAAGAGGCGCCCTACACGATGCCGGTGCGGCGCCTCGACGACGTCAAGGCTGCGCGCGAACTGGATCTCAAGTACGAGCCAGAATAGGCGCTGCAGGAGCGCGCCTCCCCCGTGGGGGACTTACGCCGCGCGCGAACTCCCGCCGCAAGCAATTATCTGTTCAAATAGGGGAACCGTTGAGCAGTATCTCAGTCCAGATAACATTGCATTCAGGACATTCGAACAGGTCACCTATGACACACGGACGTTTACTAACAGCACTTGCAGGACTTACATTTTCTCTGGCGGCTATGGCTGCGGAGGACACAGCCTGGACGACTACGTTGGAGCGTATTTCGTCGGGGGTCGTGTCGATCCGCGTCGATAGTACGCGGGCATTCGATACAGAGTGGAATTCATCCAGTCAGGCGACCGGATTCGTCGTTGACGCCGAGCGTGGGCTGATCCTGACCAATCGTCACGTGGTAACGCCGGGGCCGGTAGTCGCCGAGGCCGTGTTCCGAAATAACGAGGAAGTACGTTTGACACCGGTGTACCGGGATCCCGTACACGACTTCGGATTTTTTCGTTACGACCCAAAAGACCTGCATTACATCGTGCCGACCGAACTGCCGCTGGTCCCGGATGCCGTGGGAATAGGCCGGGAGATCAGGGTGATCGGTAATGATGCGGGCGAGCAATTGTCGATACTTGCCGGGACGATCGCTCGTCTTGATCGTAAAGCGCCCGACTACGGTCGTGGTAAATACAACGACTTTAATACCTTTTATTATCAGGCGGCGTCGGGAACGTCTGGCGGTTCATCGGGGTCACCGGTTATCAACATTGACGGCGAGGTCGTTGCCCTGAATGCCGGTGCCAACAGTGGTGCTGCGAGCAGTTTTTTCCTGCCGCTGGATAGCGTCTCCCGCGCCCTCGACTTGATAAGAGCAGATATGCCGGTTGCGCGCGGGACATTGCAGACGATTTTTGTGCGCAAGGCATACGATGAACTAAAGCGGCTGGGTCTGACCGACATCAGCGAGCGCGTAGTGCGTATGTTTTTCCCGCAGCAAACCGGAATGCTGACCGTTGAGCAGGTCATCCCGGGGTCGCCTGCGGCCGGCAAGCTGGCACCCGGCGACATACTCTTACGAATCGGCGGCGAACTCGTCACCGAGTTTTTTACCCTTGGTGAAATTCTTGACGACCATGTCGGCGAGGAGGTTGAGGTTGAACTTGAGCGCGGTGGCCGAAACCTGATCGAGACAATTCTCGTCACCGATTTGCACTCGATTACACCGGACGAGTATCTCGAATTTGGTGACGGAATTGTCAACAACCTGTCGTATCAGCAGGCGCGCCACTACAACCTTCCGGTCAAAGGCGTTTACGTGGCCAACCCCGGTTACCTGTTGTCGAAGTCTGCGATTCCGCGCGGCGCCGTGATTACCGAACTGGACGGCAAACTCGTTGACGATATCGACGATTTCGAAGCTGTGCTCGACGGTCTGGCCGATGGCGGGCAAGTTCTCGTGCGCTACGTCACGCTGGATAATCCGCGGAGCAGCATCGTGCGCTCGTTCGAAATGGATCGAACCTGGTTTCCGGCGCGGCGCTGTGCCCGAGATGACGCGACCGGCATCTGGCCGTGCACCGACATTGGCCCCGGCCCAACTCCGACCCGACCCAAGGCCGGTCATACAGAACTCAAAAAATACGACGATCCGCGCGTACGCGCGATAGCGCCGTCACTCGTCGTTGTGACGTTTGACTTGCCGTATACCGTGTCTGGAGTCGCAGATCGTCATTACTACGGAACAG
>Ga0114950_10001243_pt1 | contig 19002 bp, 19 predicted proteins | sample N075metaG_FD_83503 | JGI IMG/M metagenome (GOLD analysis project Ga0114950, IMG submission 83503) | Deep subsurface microbial communities from Kermadec Trench to uncover new lineages of life (NeLLi) - N075 metaG | ecosystem: Environmental > Aquatic > Marine > Ocean trench > Sediment | place... | reverse complement strand
GCGTACGCGACCAGCTTGTCGGGCCCTGGCAGGTGCCGGTAAGTGATGTTGCGATCACGGCGACAGCTTTCGAAGCCAAGACAGGTGAGGCGATGTCGATGGGCGAGCGGACGCCGCTTGCAGTGACCAACGCGCCGGCCTCGGGGCGGATGGCCGTGGCCGAGGCAATTACCAACATCGCGGCGGCGCAGATCGACAGCATCGAGCGTATCTGCCTGTCGGCGAACTGGATGGCCGCGGCCGGGCATCCGGGCGAAGACGCAAATCTCTTTGACACGGTAAAAGCGGTTGGTGATGAGTTGTGCCGGGACCTCGGCGTGGCGATTCCAGTCGGCAAGGACTCGCTATCGCTGCGCACGAGCTGGCAAGAGGGCGAGGCCGACTACCAGGTTGTCGCGCCGGTCTCGCTGATTGTGTCTGCCTTCGCACCCGTCAGCGATGTCAGGCGGCATCTGACGCCGCAACTGCAAGCGGCAGAAGATTCGAGTTACCTGCTGTTACTGGATCTGGGTAATGGCAAAAACCGGATGGGTGGCTCCTGTCTCGCGCAGGCCTTTAACCGGACCGGCGGAGAAACGCCAGACCTGGACGACGCCGAATCGCTAAAGAGTTTCTTCAGCGCGATCCAGGAGCTAAACAAGCGCGGCATGCTGCTGGCGTATCACGATCGCTCTGATGGCGGCTTGCTGGCGACCGTCGCCGAGATGATGTTTGCAAGTCGGCTGGGTGTTGCGCTGAAACTTGACGGGTCGAACAGCGACTTGCTGGCACAGTTGTTTGCCGAAGAACTCGGCGCGGTTATTCAGGTTTCCAGGAACATGCTGACCCAGGTGCAGATGATACTCGATCGCAACGGGGCGAAGGCGACGGCGATCGGCCGCGTTGAAGCAACGCAAACATTGACAGTCAGTAACGACGACCGGGTCGTGTTGTCGCTGGATCGCAAGCAAATGCAACGCGAGTGGTCTGAAATGAGTTATCGGATGCAGGCGTTGCGGGACAACCCGGCAACGGCGCTGGAAGAGTTCGATCGCATTCTTGACGACGATGATCCGGGACTCAATGTGGAGCTGTCGTTCAAGCCGAACGACGACATCCTGAAGCCATTTCGCGGCGCGGCCAAACCGCGTGTTGCTGTACTGCGCGAGCAAGGTGTCAACGGTCAGTACGAAATGGCAGCAGCGTTTGTACGCGCCGGATTCACCGCCGTTGACGTGCACATGAGCGACCTGCTGAGCGGGCGCGATAATCTCGCCAACTACCAGGGCATGGTTGCCTGTGGCGGGTTCTCGTTCGGTGACGTGCTTGGCGCGGGCGGCGGTTGGGCGAAATCAATTCTCTATCATTCGCGCACCAGCGATCAATTCGCCGAATTCTTCGACCGCGGCGACACGTTTGCACTGGGCGTTTGCAATGGTTGTCAGATGTTGTCGCATTTACGCGAGATCATTCCGGGCGCCGATCACTGGCCGCGCTTCCTGCGCAATACCTCGGAGCAATTCGAGGCGCGCTTTAGTCTTGTCGAAATTCTCGAAAGCCCATCATTGTTTCTGGATGGCATGGCCGGCTCGCGTTTGCCAGTTGTAACGTCGCACGGCGAAGGTCGGGTTAGTTTCGGCAGCGATACCGACCGCTACACGTCGTCCTACACGATCGCGATGCGCTACGTTGACAACTACGGGCAAGTTGCCGATACCTATCCGGCCAATCCAAACGGTTCCACCGACGGTATATGCGGGCTGTCCTGCGAGAGTGGTCGAGTGACGATCATGATGCCGCACCCCGAACGTGTGCTGCGTACGGTGCAAAATTCCTGGCACCCCGCAGAGTGGGGCGACGACGGGCCGTGGCTGCGGTTATTCAGGAACGCCAGGGTTGCGATCGGTTGATCTATGCCGTGGACTGCAGGTCGGCGTTGCCTTCGGTCACGAAAAAACGCCGAACCTTGAGGGCGCGCGTCAACTTGCCGCGACGCACGAAGCATTGATAGAACATATCTTTTAATACTTCCAGCAAAATACCGGCTTGCGCGTGGTTCAAAACCGGGAGTTCTTCCTCCCTGCCCGTATCAAAGAGCACGGCCTTTATTGGCGCGAAGCTGTCGTCGTCGATGCCGGCAATATCCTGCGCGATGATAACTTCCTCGAAAGCCCGGAGCTTGCCGCCTTCGCCGAGCGCATCGTATGCGCTGGCAGCCGAGCGTCGGCACATCGATGCGAACGCATTGAAGTTATTGCCCGAGTAACAGGCGAGGGCTTCGCGAAACATGATCTCGGTGTGCTTGGGCAGATAGGAAAATGCAAAGTGTTCTTTCGGTCGCTCGAGTTCGATGAAGTTGCGATACAACTCGACACTGTTTTCGAAGAATTCCTTGACCGCGAATCGCAGGAACACCGGGGCTCTGCAAGCATCGCACTGGTAGACCAGGCCGACGTGCTTGGGCCTCTCATCGAGCAGGCTGGCCGCATCCGGCACGGATTGCGGGCTCATGTGTGCATAGACGCCGCAATACGGACACTCAAGCCCGATATGCTCGTCATCTGCTGTCAGGAGCCCCTGAACCCTGTCCAGAACTATCGTCATACTCGCTCTTTATAATTTGTGCCAAAGCTACTAATTAAGTCAAACGGCCGGGCCAGTATGCACCAAGCGCTCAAGGCTGCCGCAGACGATTAACATAATCTTACAATCATTCGCTTCCCTGGCCCCAGTCGCCGACGGCCTCTCGCGCCACGTCGTTGAGCGGTCTTGCGATTAAGGCATCCCGACTGAGCGTGACCCGAAATCGTGCGCCATCGACCATGGGCACATAGGTCGCCGTTCCATAGTACGCATCGATACCCGGCAGCATGCGCGGATACTTGTGAGCGAGGTTCCACAAATCCAGTGATCGTTCGTCGGATAGCGCGTGCACGGTACGCAATTCAGTCCGCTCGCGCGTGACGGATGAGTACCGACCGCTCAATCTTTCGAGCTGGTAGACGGGCTCGAGCCCCAGAACGGTCATGGGTGGCTTCCAGGTAATTACTCGAGCGTCGAGTTGCCACTCGTCGCCACGCAAGGTCAATACGCGGTCAATCTGGCCGTCGATCATGAGTCGTGCCGTGTACTCGTCGGGCGCTGACTGTGAGAATTCGATGACGCCAACGAGTTGTTCGGCACTCAGCCTCTCGTAGCCGACGTAACTGATCAGCAGCAGGACACCGGCGGTACCGAGAGCTGCGGATGTGGCGCCGATGGCCAATGAGCCGCTGGCGCGTAGCAACCGGCCGCGACGTGCATGTCGCAGCATCGATCGCAGGAACAGTAGCGTGACGAGCGTGAGAATCGCACTGGCCGCAATAAGCATGTTCATCGTGAGATCTCCTAAGGCGTGAGCCTTTTGTATTTTAGTCGATGTGGATTAGCAGCATCCGCACCCAGGCGGCGCTTGCGATCTTCCTCATAGTCGGCGTAGTTGCCGGCGAACCAAGTCACTACCGAGTCACCTTCAAACGCAAGAATATGCGTACAGATTCGATCCAGAAACCAGCGGTCATGTGAAATTACGATGGCCGAGCCCGGAAATTCCAACAGCGCCTGTTCGAGCGCACGCAAGGTCTCAACGTCCAGGTCATTGGTCGGCTCATCGAGCATCAACAGGTTGCCGCCTGACTTGAGCATTTTCGCAAGGTGCACGCGGTTGCGTTCGCCGCCCGACAGAACTCCGATCTTCTTTTGCTGATCGGCGCCACGAAAATTAAATCGTCCGACGTACTGGCGTGACGGCGTTTCGTAGCCGCCGACCTTTATCAGGTCCTGACCGCCGGAAATTTCGTCCCAGACGGTTTTCTTGTCGTCGAGGCTGTCGCGCGACTGATCGACACTTGCGATTTTCACTGTTTCGCCCAGCCGAATCGAGCCGGAGTCGGGCGTCTCGGCGCCCGTGATCATTCGGAATAAGGTCGTTTTTCCCGCGCCGTTAGGGCCGATCACGCCGACGATTCCTCCTTGCGGTATTTGAAAACTCAGGCCATCGATCAACAGCTTGTCACCATAGCCTTTCTTGAGGTCCTTGATCTCGACCACCAGCTCGCCAAGGCGCGGGCCGGGCGGAATGTAAATTTCGTTGGTTTCATTGCGTTTCTGGTAGCTCGCCGACGAGATCTCCTCGAACTGCCGGAGGCGTGCCTTCGACTTCGCGTGTCGTCCTTTCGGATTCGAGCGCACCCATTCGAGCTCGGACCGCATGGCTTTCTGGCGGGCTTTTTCGCCGGCCTCTTCATTGGCCAGGCGCTGCTCCTTTTGCTCCAGCCACGATGAGTAATTGCCTTCCCAGGGAATGCCGCGGCCACGATCGAGTTCGAGAATCCAGCCCGCGACGTTGTCCAGGAAGTAGCGGTCATGTGTAACGGCGATGACGGTACTCGGGTATTCGTGCAAAAATCGTTCGAGCCAGGCGACCGACTCTGCGTCGAGATGATTGGTGGGCTCGTCGAGTAACAACATGTCGGGTTGCGACACCAGTAATCTGCACAGCGCAACCCGGCGTCGTTCGCCGCCGGACAGCTTCGTAACGTCGGCGTCCCACGGCGGCAGGCGCAACGCATCGGCGGCTATTTCGAGTTTGCGGTCAATCTCCCATGCGCCAGCCGAGTCGATCTCATCCTGCAACTTCCCCTGTTCCTCGAGTAACGTATTCATCTCGTCGTCGCTCATCGGTTCGGCAAACTGCATGCTGATTTCGTTGAAGCGCTCGACCAGGGCAATCGTCTCGGCAACGCCTTCCTCGACATTGCCGCGCACATCCTTGTCAGGATCGAGTTCGGGCTCTTGCGGCAGGAAACCCACCTTGATGCCGGGTTGCGGTCGAGCCTCCCCATCGAAATCGGTATCGAGGCCCGCCATGATGCGTAACACCGTTGATTTGCCCGAGCCGTTGAGGCCAAGCACGCCGATTTTCGCGCCCGGGTAAAACGAGAGAGAGATGTCCTTGATAATGAATCGCTTTGGCGGGACCATTTTGGCCACGCGATTCATGGTGTAGATGTACTGCGCCATTGTTGCGTTAAACCCCGATCAGCATTTCGTGAAACATGAGGACGACAGCCGCATAGAGCGACAACCCAAGCACGACCACGATGACATCGTTGTATCTGGATTCCGGCGCGGCGTGTAATGGCCGGGCCGCTCGATGCTTCATCGAAATGCGATTCGCAACGGCCCACGCGAGAAACGAGCCGAACAGGAGGACGTCGGCCAGCATGCCGTTAACCAGAAGGTGCGCGACGGCCCAGGTTTTCACTGCAACAAGCTGTGGATGCTTTAAGGTCTTGCTGATTCGTCCCGGAAAATAGGGCGCAATCAAGAACGCGAATACCGGCAGCATCAGCAACTCCGCCACCTGACGCAGCCAGGCCGGAGTGGCGTACAACAGCGTGGGAGCCTGCCGGAGTTCCGCGTAACCTTTGGCGATCAGGACAATACCGACGAGCGATACGACCGTGTAAAACGCCTTCCAGCCAAGGTCGCTCCTGGCCGCCATCCTGTCACGTAGCGGTGCTGCCACGATTGACACAGAATGTATGCCAATGAACAGCACGATGCCCAGCAATAATTGCAGCATTAAAAAAACCTCGATCTTGTATTGAGAGTGCGAATCTACACCATTATGCTGCACCGATTGCAAACAGCGACCACAAGCTGCCAATGAAACTACCGGTACTCGTTTACAAGGGCGACAAACTCGCCAGCTACGGTTTCGGCGATCCACATCCATTCGGTCTGGATCGGCACGATGTGTTTCACGATGAACTGGCGGCAGCCGGCCTCGGGGACGCGATCAAATATGCAACGCCGCGCAGTGCGAGCGTCGATGATCTCCTGTTGTTTCATACCGCGGATTACATCGACAAGGTCTCGAAGATGTCGGCCGAAGGCAAAGGCTATCTCGATGATGGAGATACCCCGGCGCTGCCCGGAATATTCGAGGCGGCTTCGGACGTCGTCGGCACGACCCTCGCGGCGGTTGACGCGATCATGGCCGGCACCGCCAAACGTGCGTTTGTGCCGATCGCCGGACTGCATCATGCGGGCAGAAACAATGCGGCGGGATTTTGTGTGTTCAACGACTGCGGTGTGGCGGTTGAGTATTTGCGCAAGCAGAACGGCCTGCAGCGCATCGCGTATGTCGATATCGACGCACACCACGGCGACGGCATGTTCTACGGTTTCGAAGATGACGCGGACCTGATTTTCGCCGATATCCACGAGGACGGCCGCCACCTGTACCCGGGCACGGGAGCGGCTGAAGAGACCGGCAAGGGTCGTGCGCGCGGCACGAAGCTGAATATCCCGATGCCTCCCGGTTCGGACGACAGCGATTTTCAGATGGCGTGGTCGCGCGTAGAGGCCTACCTCGATCACGCGAAACCCGAATTCATACTTTTTCAGTGCGGCGCCGACAGTCTGGAGGGGGACCCGATTACACACCTGTGCTACACGGAGCAGACGCACGCCGCCGCTGCCACGGCTTTGTGCCGGCTGGCCGACAAACACTGCGCAGGAAGAATCGTCGCTACCGGCGGTGGTGGCTACAATCGGCGTAATCTGGCGCGTGCATGGACCCGGGTCGTGCAGTCCTTTGTCGAGGCAGGCTAAACGGGTAACATCGCTTCTCTTTTTGCCAGCTCAATACGGAGACGCCGCCCGATGTTCGATAACGCAACAACGCTTGCAGCTTTCGACCCCGATATCAAAACAGCGATTGAGAGCGAAGAACGCCGCCAGGAAGAACACATCGAACTCATTGCGTCGGAAAATTACGCCAGCCCTCGCGTCATGGAAGCGCAAGGCAGTGTGCTGACGAACAAGTACGCGGAAGGCTACCCGGGCAAACGTTACTACGGCGGCTGCGAGTTCGTCGACGCCGCCGAGACGCTCGCGATCGAGCGCGCCAGGACGCTGTTTGCTGCGGACTACGCCAATGTGCAGCCGCACTCCGGCTCGCAGGCCAACGCTGCGGTCTACATGGCGCTGATGAATGCGGGCGAGACCGTGCTCGGCATGAGCCTGGCCGAAGGCGGACATCTTACGCACGGATCCAAGGTGAACTTCTCGGGCAAGCTCTTCAATGCGATTCAATACGGGCTCGTGGCGGACAGCGGTCGCATCGACTACGACCAGGTGCAGGCGCTGGCTGACGAACACCAGCCGAAAATGATCGTCGCCGGGTTTTCGGCGTATTCCCGGGTCGTCGACTGGCAGCGATTTCGCGATATTGCCGACAGCGTCGGCGCTTACCTGATGGTTGACATGGCGCACGTGGCTGGCCTGGTCGCGACCGGCCATTACCCCAATCCCGTGCCGATCGCCGATGTCGTAACCACGACCACGCACAAGACTTTACGGGGGCCGCGCGGCGGTTTGATCCTGGCGAAAAAGAACGACGAGCTGACGAAGAAATTCAGTTCGCTGGTTTTCCCCGGCACGCAGGGCGGCCCGTTGATGCACGTGATCGCTGCCAAAGCGGTCGCGTTCAAGGAAGCAATGGAGCCGTCATTCAAGGACTACCAGGGGCAGGTGTGTGATAACGCCAAGGTCATGGCCGGTGTATTGGCGGAACGCGGCTATCCGATTGTGTCGGGTGGCACGGACAACCACCTGATGCTGGTCAGCCTGATCGAACAAGGCATCACGGGCAAGGATGCTGACGCAGCGCTGGGCAGTGCCAACATCACAGTTAACAAGAATGCGGTGCCGAACGATCCACAATCACCGTTCGTCACCAGCGGGTTGCGCCTCGGTACGCCGGCGATTACGACCCGCGGGTTTGGTGTGGACGAGACCCGGGAGCTAACGGGATGGATAGCGGATATACTGGACGACATCAATAATGAGGCGACGATCGAGCGCGTGCGCGGTCAGGTCCTTGATCTTTGTAAACGCTTTCCTGTGTATCTCCAAAACTAAGCCACTATGCATTGTCCGTTCTGTAGCCACGAAGAGACCAAGGTGATTGACTCACGCCTTGCGGGCGAGGGCAGGCAAATTCGACGTCGCCGCCAGTGTCTCGACTGCAACGAGCGTTTTACGACCTTCGAATCGGCAGAACTTGTCATGCCGCGAATCATCAAGAACGACAACAGCCGCCAACCGTTCGATGAGTCCAAGCTGCGCAGCAGCATGAATCGCGCGCTCGAGAAACGGCCCGTCGCCAGCGACAAACTTGAGCAGGCAATCGGCAGGTTGGTTCACAAGCTTCGGACCATGGGCGAGCGCGAGGTGCGGTCGCGACTTGTAGGCGAACTGGTCATGGAAGAACTGCACGAACTCGACGAAGTTGCGTACGTTCGATATGCCTCTGTCTACCGCCGCTTTCAGGACATCACCGAGTTTGAGGAGGAGATTAAACGCCTGCAACGCATCTCCGAGACCGCGGCGAGCCGCGAGCAGATGTCGCTGCTGCCTGAGTTGCTCGGCAAGAAAAACAAGTAGGTCCGATGTCCGATTACTCCGCATCCGATCGCGCACACATGGCGCGCGCTTTGTGTCTGGCAGAACGCGGAGTGCACACGGCGTATCCCAATCCCATGGTCGGCTGCGTGCTGGTGCGCGATGACGAGATCGTCGGAGAGGGATTTCACAAAGCCGCCGGTGAGGCACATGCCGAGGCTCACGCGCTCGCGGCGGCGGGCGACAAAGCGCGCGGCGCGACCGCGTACGTCACGCTCGAGCCCTGTGCGCATCATGGCAAGACACCGCCGTGCGCCGATGCTTTGATCGAGGCCGGTGTGGCCGATGTCTTCGCGGCGCTTGAAGACCCCTATCCGGAAGTTGCGGGTCGCGGCTTTGCTGCGCTCGAAAAAGCAGGGATCGGGGTACGCGTCGGATTGATGCGGGCCGCGGCCGAGGAACTAATGAGTGGTTTTCTCAGTCGCGTCACTCGTGGTCGCCCATTCGTGAGGCTGAAGATTGCAGCGAGTCTCGACGGCCGTATCGCCATGGCGAACGGTGAAAGCCAGTGGATCACCGGACCTGAGGCGCGTGCGGACGTGCAGCGGCTGCGCGCGCGCTCCGGTGCGATCATGACAGGCGTCGGTACTGTATTGGCCGACGATCCGTCCCTGACCGTTCGCGATGCATCGCTTGACACCGGTGGCCGGCAGCCACTGCGGGTCGTTCTGGATAAGGGTTTGCGCATGCCGTTGTCGGCCGAGATGCTCGGCTTGCCCGGTAATACACTGATCTACTGTATCGATGACAGCGGGCGGCAGCCGCTCATTGATGCCGGCGCGGAAATCGTCAAAGTCGCTGAGAAGGACGGCATGGTGCACATTGCGGCGGTTCTCGACGACCTGGGCGCACGCGCGATCAATGACTTGCTCGTCGAGGCGGGTCCTGCACTGGCCGGCAGCCTGATCGAAACAAAACTCGTGGACGAGCTTGTGATTTACCAGGCGCCCCATATCATGGGTAGCGAAACGATGGGCATGTTCCAGACACCTTCCTGGTGTGAGCTTGCCGATCGACAGGCACTCGAGATCACCGATGTGCGCAGTATTGGCGCCGATACGCGCATAACGGCGCGACTCACAGGTTAGGCAGATGTTCACAGGCATCATCAAAGCGATGGGTACGATTTCCGGTATGGAGCGCGGCGGCGGCGATGTTCGCTTGTCGGTCCGGTCGGAGGGCTTGCCGTTTTCGACCTTTGCCGTTGGCGAGAGCATTGCGGTCAACGGCGTTTGCCTGACGGCCGTCGCGTTTCACGACGGCGGTTTCGATGCGGACGTATCCACAGAGACTCTGGACGTTACCGCACTCGGCGATCTGGGCGTTGGCGACACGGTCAATCTAGAGCCGGCGCTTGCCGTTGGCGAGCGACTGGGCGGCCATTTCGTCAGCGGCCATGTGGACTGCGTCGGTCACGTGATACAGCAGGAGAAGGACGCACGATCGCTGCGCCTGGTGGTCGAAATACCGGCGGATTACGCCCGCTATATGGTGAAGAAAGGATCTGTTACGGTCGATGGCGTCAGCCTTACCATTAACGAGGTATCGGGCAACACGTTTGGAGTCAATATCATTCCGCACACGGCTGAGAGCACGAACGTCGGCGCGTATACGCAGGGCACGACCGTCAATATTGAGGTGGACATGCTGGCACGCTATATCGAACGGTTACTGGATAAAGACGATGACGGAGTATCCATGGAATTTTTGAGGGCGCACGGCTATGTCTGACAACACCACAACTCATCCCAGCGCGCTCGGCGCGTCTTTTAGCGATATTGAAGACATCATTGCCGACATTCGTGCGGGCAAGATGGTCATCATGGTGGACGATGAGAATCGCGAGAACGAAGGCGATTTGCTGATGGCGGCCGAGAAGGTGCGCCCTGAAGACATCAACTACATGGCGACGCACGGGCGCGGCCTGATCTGCATGACATTGTCGCGGGAACGTTGCGCGCAACTGCGCCTGCCGCTCATGGTCAACGAGACCGATCAACGGCATGCGACCAATTTTACGTTGTCGATCGAAGCCGCCGAAGGCATTACGACGGGCATTTCGGCGCACGATCGTGCGAAGACGATTCAGGCAGCTGTCGCGCCGTCGGCCCAACCCGAAGATTTGCGACAGCCCGGACACATTTTTCCGGTGATGGCACAGCCCGGTGGCGTGTTGGCTCGCGCCGGCCACACCGAGGCCGGATGCGATCTTGCGAGACTGGCCGGGCTGGAACCCTCGGCTGTCATCGTCGAAGTTTTGAAAGAAGACGGCAGCATGGCGCGACGGCCGGATCTCGAGAAATTTGCGCGGAAGCACGGCGTAAAAATCGGCACGATCGCGGACCTGATTCGCTATCGCCTCGAAAAAGAACACAACGTCGAGCGCATCAGCGAGCAAATCGTCAATACGGACTACGGCGAATTCAAAATGATTTGCTATGACGATCAGGTGAATCACGCGGTGCATGTCGCGCTGGTCAAGGGCGATCTCGACAAGGCGGACGATCCCCTGGTGCGCGTCCATTTGCAGGACACTCTCGGCGACGTCATCGGCGTCCGCAGCACGGCTTTGGGATGGCAGCTCGACAATGCGATAAAACGTATCGCACAAGAAGAAGCCGGCGTTATCGTGCTGCTGCGCGAACAGGAATCTTCACGTAGCTTCATGGATGCGGTGGAGCAGCTCGACGGCTCGCTGGACGAACTCGAAGAACGGCGCAGTGGCGACGCGGTGCTTCGAACCTACGGCGTCGGCGCGCAAATTCTCCGGGACCTCGGGCTGAGCAAATTCCGTGTATTATCAGCACCCAAACACCTGCAAGCAATTTCCGGTTTCGATCTGGAGATCACGGCTTACGTCGAAGAATAGACATCGCCCATGGATAAAATAAAAACAACGGAAGGGGATTTGATCATTCGTGACGCACGCTTTGCGATCATCGCGGCGCGTTTCAACGATTTTATTGTCGACTCTCTGATCAAGGCGTCCGTCCGTTGTCTCAATCAGCACGGCGCGGCGGATGCCGACATCGAAATTATCCGGGTTCCAGGTGCCATGGAGTTGCCCGTCGTCGTTGACAAGATCGCCGCCGGTCGCCGGTTCGACGGCATCATTGCATTAGGTGCAGTTATTCGCGGCGGCACGCCACATTTTGATTACGTCGCAGGCGAATGTGTGCGCGGCATCGCGGCGGCAGGACCAAAACACGGCGTTCCGGTCGGGTTCGGCGTATTGACCGTTGACACGATCGAACAGGCTATCGAGCGCGCGGGAACCAAAGCCGGTAACAAAGGCGAGGAAGCAACGATGGCCGTCATCGAGATGGTCAACTTACTGCGTAGCGTCGATTAGCGCTTGAGAAATTCTGATGACTAAGGCCGGTTCTACAGGCGCCCGGACGCGTGCCCGCGAGTTGCTGGTGCAGGCTTTGTACCAAAAACAATTGGCGGGGCACAGTTGCGACGAGTTGCTTGAGCAATTTCATTTGCAGGCGGCGTACGAGCGCGTTGACAAGGAATTTTTCGACGAGACGTTGCCGGCGATATGCGATTCTCTGGAAGCTCTGGAATCGAAAATCGACGAGCTGATCGATCGGCCCCTGGAGCATCTCGACCCGGTGGAGCTTGCGGTGTTGTTGATCGGTGTCCATGAACTCGACGTGCGCACTGAAATTCCGTACCGCGTAGTGATCAACGAAGGCGTTAATCTTGCCAAACGTTTTGGCGCCACTGACGGCCACAAGTACATCAATGCCTGTCTCGATACTGCGGCGAAGTCATTGCGAAAATCGGAAGTCCAGCCCTAAGTGATTGACCAAGACCCGTGGATGAATTTGAACTGATTCAGCGCTATTTCGTCCGCACGGACGAGGCGCGCGGTGTCATCACCGGTATAGGCGACGACGGCGCCGTATTGCGGCCGGACTCAGGTTTTGAGCTCATCAGCGTTATTGATACCTTGGTTGAGGCCGTGCATTTCCCGACCGGCATTGCCGCGGCAGACCTCGGCTATCGCGCCGTGGCAGTAAACTTGTCCGACGTCGCCGCGATGGGTGGTCGGCCGCGATGGATGATGCTGGCCCTGACCATGCCCGATGCCGACGAACACTGGATTCGCGGATTCGCAGAGGGTCTGCATGTCGCGGCAGCCCAGCACGGGGTCGCGCTTGTCGGTGGCGATACGACAAAGGGAAAGGATGTTGTCGTCAGCATCCAGATTACAGGCGATGTTGTCGAAGGTGGTGCAATTCACCGCTCGGGCGCCACGATCGGTGACGCGATATTTGTCACCGGCACTATCGGAGATGCCGCCGCGGGGCTCGAGTTGCTGCAGGCGGAGCAGGACAACGATTTTCTGCTGCAGCGATTTTTGCGGCCCGCTGCACGGGTCGATTTCGGGCAGTCGCTGGTCGGCGTCGCCAGTGCTGCGATAGATCTGTCAGATGGCCTCTATGCGGACTTGCAAAAACTCTTGTCGGCCAGCGGTGTCGGCGCACAGATCGACCTCGACCTGTTGCCGCTTTCGGATGAGCTGCGAGCGATTTTCGATTCGAAGGCGCAGCGGCGTTTCGCATTGTCGGGCGGTGATGATTACGAATTGTGTTTCACGGCGCCTGAGGACGCGTCGTTCGACGCCGGTACTTTGCGTGTAACAAGGATCGGCACGATCACCGCAGGCGAAAAACTCGTCTGTCGCGATGCCGGTGGGATTGTGGAGTACTCCGATCGCGGTTACCGTCATTTTCGATGACTGACTCTCCGAGAAAATTCGCCAGACGAGTGATGACCGATCCGGTGCATATTCTCGCCTTTGGTTTTGGCACCGGCCTTGCGCCGATTGCGCCGGGCACAGTGGGCTCGCTACTCGGCGTCTTGCTGGCCTGGTTGACCCGGGATATGGGCCTGACGACGGAACTGGGAGTCGCCGCTGCGCTCTTCGTGGCGGGCATCTGGATCTGTGGGGAAAGCGCACGGCGCTTAGGCATTCATGACCACGGGGGGATCGTCTGGGACGAAATTTGCGGCATGTATTTAACGCTGTTGGTCGCGCCAGCCACGATTAGCGCCTGGATACTCGGTTTTTTGCTGTTTCGGGCCTTTGATATTGTCAAACCGTGGCCGATTCGGGACTTGGATCACAGACTGGGCGGAGGTCTGGGAATTATGCTGGATGACCTCGTGGCCGCCCTGTATGCCGCTGTTCTATTAGCTTTGTACGGGTGGCTTATGATTTAACGTGAGACAACATGGCCATCCCTGCAAGTGCACTGGTTCGACCGAATGACGTGCCGAAAAAAATCGGCAAATACGTCATTATCAATAAGATTGGCAAGGGCAGCACCGGCATGGTCTACCTGTCTCACGACCCGTACTATCGTCGTGATGTAGCGATCAAGGTCTACAATGTCGAGGAAGATTCCGACGCCGAACGCGCGAAAGTTGCCCGCAAGATGTTCTTTAACGAAGCGCACATGGTTGGCATGCTGCAACACCCGAATATCATGCCGATTTACGATGCCGGCGAAGAAGACGGCAAGTACTACGTCGTAACCGAACACATTCAGGGCGCGCGGACTCTCGCCGCCTATTGCCGCCCCGACAATCTGCTGCGCGTCGACGACGTTGTGGAAATCATCTACAAATGCGCCAAGGCGCTGCACTATTCGCACGGCCGCGGTGTGATTCACCGTGACATCAAGCCTTCGAATGTCATGCTGACGATCGACAATGACGTTCGCATTATCGACTTCGGTATCGCGATCGTTAATGACTCGGATGTATCCCGTATTGAGGGAATCGCCGGCTCGCCGAGTTACATGTCGCCAGAGCAGGTGCAGTCCGAAAAACTCACGTCAAGGTCTGACCTGTACTCTCTGGGTGCGGTTATGTACGAGTTGCTGACCGGCTTCCGTCCTTTCCGCGCCGACAATCTCTCGAAATTATTGCATCAGATCGTTTACGCGACCCCGCCGCCGATACATACGTATCGCACCGACCTTTCTCAAGCGCTCGAAGATGTCGTTGCGTCGGTAATGCTGAAAGACCCCAGCAAGCGTTTGTCGAGCGGTGCGGCAATGGCTGCCGAATTGACGCGAGTCTACAAAGACCTGCGACAGAAGTACGACAGGCTGGACAACCAGGAACATTTCGATGTCTTGCGAACGCTAACGTTCTTTCACGAGTTTTCGCACGCGGAAATTTGGGAAGTACTACGTGCGTCCGACTGGCACGAGTACAAGGACGGCGAAGATATCGTCAAAGAGGGCGAAATAGACGACCGTTTTTACATTATCGTCACGGGAGCCGTCGTTGTGCGGTCCAATGGCCATAGTCTGGGTACGCTGGCCAATGGCGATTGTTTTGGCGAGACCAGCTATGTACGCGGCGCCAAGCGTCAGGCATCAATCCGGGCGAACGGCGCCGTAACTATCCTGCGTGTCAGTTCGTCGCTGATGGAGCAGTCTTCCTCGGCCTGCCAGCTGCGCTTCAACAAAGTCTTTCTGCGCTCGCTCATTACGCGCCTGCAAGGCGGCGGCGCCACCAACACCTGAACCACTTCCCGCCGTAGCGGCGAAGTCCGCTACAATCTCCCCGGTAATTAGAAAAACAGGGGCCACTTATGAAAATGCTACTCGCAGCGCTCATCGGCGTTGCGCCTATGATCGTATCGCCGGTCGCAGCCAGCGAGCTTGCCGATAACATCAAGCAGGATTACGACAGCCATCTCGCTGGACTGTGGGATTACTTACACCGCAATCCAGAGCTGTCGCTGGTCGAATTCAATACCGCGGAACGTATGGCAAAGGAGCTGCGTGCAGCCGGTTACGATGTGACCGGGCAGGTCGGCGGCACGGGACTCGTGGCGTTGCTCAAAAACGGCGACGGCCCGCTGGTGATGATGCGGGCGGATATGGATGGCTTGCCGATTGAAGAAAAGTCAGGTTTGCCCAATGCGTCGCGCGCGACCCAAAAAAGTCCGATTACGGGAAATATCGTGGCGACGATGCACGCGTGCGGACACGACGTACACATGGCCAGTCTGATCGGTTCGGCAAGACAAATGTCAGCGCGGAAGGACGAGTGGAGCGGCACATTGATGTTCGTTCTTCAGCCTGCAGAAGAGCGCGGACTGGGTGCCAAGGCAATGCGCAAGGACCGAATCTGGGAGCGCTTTGGGCGGCCGGACTATGCGCTTGCGTTTCACATCAACGCGCACGATGTCGCCGGGACGATCAACGTCACCGAGGGTAGCCCGTTCGCGGGCGCCGATTCAGTGGATATCATCGTTCACGGTGTCGGCACGCATGGCGCGCATCCGCACCATGGCAAAGACCCGATTGTACTGGCCAGCCAGATCGTTCTTGCTTTGCAAACGCTGGTGGCACGTGAACTGCCGCCACGCGATCCGGGTGTAGTGACGGTCGGGTCATTTCACTCGGGCACGAAGCACAACATTATTTCAGATCAGGCACATCTGCAGCTGACAGTTCGAAACACCAGCGAGGAGACCCGAAAACTATTGCTCGACGGCATTCGTCGCATCGCTGAGAACATGGGTCGCGTCGCCGGGTTGCCAGAGGACAAGTTGCCCGAAGTGACAGTGTCCGCAGAAACGGTGCCGCCGACGATCAACGATGCTGACCTGGTTCGCCGACTAAAGATTGCCTGGTCCGAGTCCCTCGGGGAGGAAGCCCTCCGGTTTAATCCGACGAAGGGCATGGGCGCGGAAGATTTTCCGTTTCTCACACTCGACCCGGATATTCCGTCGGTTTACTGGAAAATCGGCGGTACGCCGCGAGCGGATTTCGAGAGCGACACGCCCGTTCCCAGCCATCACTCGCCGTTGTTCAAAATCGCGCCGGAACCGTCGGTGAGAACAGGCGTGGAGTCAACCGTTGTGGCTTTGCTGGCACTGCTGGGCGATTAATTAGCTGTCCTCGACTTCGAACGGCTCGAGTTCCTCGCCGCCGGCGCTTTTTAAGAGGATTTCGACTTTTTGCTGGGCTTCCTTCAGCGCGGCCTGGCAGCCACGTGTCAGCTTGATACCTTCCTCGAATTTCTTCATGGCCTTTTCGAGCGGCAAATCGCCGGACTCGAGTTCTTCCACAAGCGCTTCAAGATCGGCCAGCGCCTTCTCGAGATTAAGTGATTTTTTGGCTGTCATAAGCGGAAAAAACGCAGTACGTCGAAGTAAAGCGCCGCTGCCCCACATCCCCACACCCAGACAAACAATGACATCCATCCTAGCGCCCAGTGCTCCTCAAAACCGGCCAAAGTCAGCGCGATGCCACCGATAACCCACATGAATCCTACCGCGCCGAAAAGGCTCGCGATCATTATTCTTTTCAGTTCGTCGATCATTGTAATCGGCTCCTTCAGGATGATGTTCTTTGCGAATCTTGCAGATTCTACTCCAGAAAGCAGATTCCTTGAGCGCTCAAGTAGCGAATGTCCGTTTATGGTCTCTGATCTAGCTGCTGATTGCCTTGGCGATCTGCGCGACATGCCGTAAATCAGAGCCGCAACACCCTCCAAAAATATTTAGCCAGGGCATGGAGGTCGCTAATTCCTTGTATTGCTGAGCGAGTTGATCAGGATCGCCATCGTCGAGTACCTCACATTCGTCCAGTTCTGCATGGCTCAATCGCGATGCGTTACAGCGCAGCCCACGAATGCGGCGAGTCCAGGCCGAGTCATCCAGCACATCGACGAAATGATCGGGATGAGCGCAATTCACCATGAAATAGGCAGCGGCGCCGTCTGTCGCTTCATCAACCGCGATAATGCCCTCACCAAGTGGCTGGCCCGTTGGCAATCTGCCGTCGGTTTCGACTGTGAAAGAAACGACGATAGGCAAACCTGCTGACCGCGCGGCGCGAACTACACCGATCGCCTCATCCGACTGCGTAAAGGTCAATGCCGTCACCATGTCGACTTCGGTTTCCGCCAACCACCCAATTTGCCTGGCGTGATATTCCTCCGCCTCGCTTGCTGCCAGCCTGGTTTCCGGAGCGTAGGCGTCACCGCGAGGACCGATGACCCCATTTAGGACTATAGGTTTTTTGTTTTGCGAGAATTCGTCCCGCAGCTCCGCAATAAACCCAATGGCGTCTTTGTTGGCGTCAATGAGCTCCTGCTCGGTCGCCGCGAGGTCGGTAGCCCAATGCATGTGAGCTTTCCATGTCTGGCTGTCCAGCACGAAACCGGCGTCGTATTCATTCGCGAGCGAAAGAAACCCCCGGAGATACTGTGCAAGGGCCTCTCGGCCATGCGGGTCTGGAAGGAGGGTGTGCGCGGCGAATTCCCGGATTTCGATGTCGTGATTGAAAATAAGATCGGTCTCGAGCCCCGCGTCCGTTAAAAACAGATCGCCGGCTAATTGCGGTAGTTCGTTTCGATATTTGCCCATGCACTTGCATCCGTCTCATCAGTCGATCAGCAGATACTAGGTTTAATGCAGCTTGGAATCCACCGGCCGCCACCCAGTCAGCAAGTGACAAACAGGGCGGCTGTGCCTACCATGCGCGCAGGCCAACCTGAGAGCCGAAGGGTAGCGATCCATTCATGCGATACGTTCGACTGAGCTTGACGGTAATTTTGCTGGCGCTGTCCGCCGGCTGTGCAACCGTGCCCCTGGATCATACGCGCGAGTACAGCGAGGCGATCGGTGGTGCTGAAAGCACCCAGCTACGCTCCATCGCGGAGCGCTGGATTCAAGGTGGTCGCGAGAGTTCAGGTTTCTACCCGCTGATCAACGGCAACGACGCACTGGGCGTGCGCTTGTGGCTCATTGATGCGGCCCAGGTAAGCATTGATGTCCAAACCTTCATCATGAAGGGCGACCTGTCCGGCCTGGTGATCACAAAGCACCTTCTGTTGGCGGCTGATCGGGGTGTGCGTGTGCGAATCCTGCTCGACGATGCAATGACGATCGTTGAGGACGACATCCTGCTACTGGCGGACGCGCATCCGAATATCGAGGTGCGATTGTATAACCCGGTCTCCCGTCGGGGACTCAATATCCTGAACGCAATCGCCGATTTTCGTCGAGCGAATCGCCGCATGCATAACAAGACTTTTACGGTCGACAATCAAATGACAATCGTGGGCGGCCGGAACATTGCCGACGAGTATTTTGAACTCAGACCGGAATTGGAATTCATTGACCTGGACGTGCTGGGCGTCGGGACCGTAGCGCAGAGAGTCAGCGAAACTTTTGACCGTTTCTGGAACAGTGGTCGGGCTGTAGCCATGGTGGCCGTGCAGGACATGCTGACAGAGCCAGAGCTCGAGGCAGTGCAGCAACACATCACGGACTTTCTGCGTGGTCGCGACGGCGAGACCTACCGTAACGCGGTAAATTCGGCGGTGCTCAAAAATCTTATCAGCGGTGAAACGTCGCTGTTTCTGGCGAGCAGTGACGTCATCAGCGATGCACCCGAGAAGCTTGAGCAGCCGGTGGCCCCGGAATATATGGTACTGCTGAATTACCTCGTGAAAGAGGTTCGT
>Ga0114950_10001242_pt1 | contig 19006 bp, 17 predicted proteins | sample N075metaG_FD_83503 | JGI IMG/M metagenome (GOLD analysis project Ga0114950, IMG submission 83503) | Deep subsurface microbial communities from Kermadec Trench to uncover new lineages of life (NeLLi) - N075 metaG | ecosystem: Environmental > Aquatic > Marine > Ocean trench > Sediment | place... | reverse complement strand
CCTGCTCGCGCGCGTAGCGGTAAAGAAACCGCGTCGTATCGCTCACCGTGTATATAGCCATCATGACGAATCCCGCATACATCAGCACGGGCAATAGGAGGAGCGGTGAGTCGGGTATCGACGGAATCAAGATGCCGGTGGCGACGGCCAGTAGGAAACCCGCTGAGACACTGATGACCGGCAGTACCAAGACGATGTCGTGGAGTTGCCTGCCTTCACCTTCGGCATGAAGGCTGGCGGTGAATTGTAGGCAGGACTGCCAAATGCGCCGAAAGAGGTCGTTGGCTGTCGTAGCAGTTGCCCGACGCCGCGACTTGGATTCCGAGGCGGCGTGCAGAACAGCGGCCAAGCTCCACAGGAGCAGGCCGGCGTTTCCGAGGATGAGGCTCCACACCAGTACCGATGCCGCCGGCTGGCTGCTGCCGACAAGGTCTATGACCACCGCAGCGGTGAGTACGATGAGCAGGAGCGGAGTGAGCATTACGAGAACCTTCGTTCGCAGCGGTGCCGCCCGCAGCACGGTTGCAATGATCGTCCACAGATTCTGCTCTTGCCTCACGGTACCTCCTCGAACAACAGCCCGACGGAGTTTCATCCGCTCCGTACAGGCAAACAACTCGCCATCCGTGAGTGGTCAAATCGTCCGGTTGAACGGTCAAGCGACGACCCAATCGACACGAGTCTGCGCTTCATCCTCAATCTACATATTTTGACTGCGAAGGGAGTGTGGCCCGTCCTATCGCTGGTAGACCGCCCGGTCTACCTTAGTAATTGGCGGGTGGGAAACTCGATGCCATGGAGGGCGAAATGATTCGCCGAACGATCCTCGGGGTGGCGGTGTGGGGCGCGGTGCTGGGCCCGGCCCCGGCGTCCGCACAGCAGGAAACGGTGTACCTCGTACCGGTGACGGGAGTCATCGAGCTCGGGCTGGCACCGTTTATCGCACGAGCCATTCGCGAAGCCGAAGAGGCGGGGGCCCGTGCGGTCATCCTCGAACTGGAAACTCCCGGCGGGCGGGTCGACGCCGCCCAGCAAATTGTGAAAGTAGTCTCCCAAAGCACAATCCCGGTGTACGCGTACGTCAACGCCCATGCGTGGAGTGCAGGCGCGATGATCGCGCTGGCAGCGGATTCGGTCTTTATGGGACCGGTGTCGTCGATTGGCGCGGCCACGCCGGTGATCGGTGCCGGGCAAAAGGCTTCCGAAAAAATAGTAAGTGCCATGCGTGGTGAGTTTCGCGCTCTGGCCGAAGCCCGCGGGATCGATCCGCGAATTGCCGAGGCAATGGTGGATGAATCGGTGGAGGTAGAAGGAGTTGTCGAAGCAGGGAAGCTCCTCACACTGACAGGAAAAGAGGCCGTCGATCTTGGGTTCGCCGCCGCCGAAGTCGCATCGCTGGAGGATCTGCTCGAGAAGGTACATCTCGCGGACGCGACGGTCCAAACAGCAACAATCAACTGGGCGGAGCGACTCGTGCGCTTTCTTTCGCACCCAATAGTTGCGCCTATTCTGCTGTCCATGGGCACCCTCGGCCTCATCATCGAGATCAAGACGCCATCCTTCGGGCTTGCGGGCTTCGTGGGTTTGACGTCGTTCGCGGCGTTTTTCGGAAGTCACCTGCTCATCGGTCTCGCTGGGTGGGAGGAGGTCATGCTTCTGGGCGCGGGACTCATCGCCCTGGGCATAGAGGTGTTTGTGGTGCCGGGCTTTGGAATCGCGGGTGCCATTAGTATCCTCTGTATCGGTGGTGCCGTGTTTCTCGCCTTGATCGGCAACTTGCCCACCTGGGGCGATGTCGTCCGGGCGAGCGGAGTCATCTCCACGGCGGGGATCATGGTCATAGCGTCGATCTACCTGCTGGTGAGACAGCTGCCGACACGCGGTAGGGGTATTTTTCTGATGACCGCCACAGACAGAGCCACGGGGTACATCGCGTCCGCTGCCCGTGAGGACCTGGTGGGAGCCGAAGGCGTGGCAGCCACGGACCTGCATCCGTCGGGAACGGCCGTCCTCGGGGGTGAGCGCCTGGACGTGGTATCGGAGGTGGGCTTCATCGACAAGGGAGCACGCATCAGAGTAGTTCGGTCGGAGGGCTACCGGCACGTAGTAGAGCTTTTGTGAGGCGCTGATATCAGCGCCGCGCGGTAAGACGAAATAGAGAACCCGCGAATTACACTTCTTGAATAGAGGATTTGAATGGACATCCCAGAATTCCTGACCGGCGTAACGATCTTCTTCTTGATCGTCGGCATCCTTCTGGCGTGGATGTTGTTCAGCTTTGTCCCGGTCAGGTTGTGGATCGAAGCTTGGGCCGCGGGAGTCCGAATCAGCCTGGGGACACTCATCGGAATGCGACTGCGAAAGGTCGCTCCCGCCGGAGTGGTACGGCCGCTGATCAACGCGACGAAAGCCGGCTTGCAGCTGCACATCAACGAACTCGAAGCCCACTACCTGGCAGGTGGCCATGTGGACAGCGTGGTCCGGGCTCTGATCTCGGCGGACAAAGCAGGTATCGCATTGCGATTCAAGCAGGCGGCGGCAATCGATCTGGCGGGACGCGACGTGCTCGAGGCGGTTCAGATGTCCGTCAACCCGAAGGTGATTCAGACGCCGCGCGTTGCGGCGATGGCGAAGGACGGCATCCAGCTGATTGCAGTGGCGCGGGTCACTGTGCGCGCCAATATCGAGCGGCTGGTCGGTGGTGCCGGGGAGGAAACGATCCTGGCCCGGGTGGGTGAAGGCATCGTGTCGACAATCGGTTCTTCCAGCGGACACAAAGCGGTGCTGGAGAATCCAGACAAAATATCCAAGACGGTCCTGGCCAAGGGGCTGGATGCGGGAACCGCGTATGAGATCCTTTCCATCGACATCGCGGACGTCGATGTAGGCAAGAACATCGGCGCCGAACTGCAAACCGACCAAGCCGAAGCCGACAAACGCATCGCGCAGGCAAAGGCCGAGGAGCGTCGTGCCATGGCGGTCGCTCAAGAGCAAGAGATGAAGGCCAGGGTGCAGGAGATGAAGGCGAAAGTAGTGGAAGCGGAGGCGGAGGTGCCACTCGCCATGTCTGACGCGCTGCGAAGCGGCACCCTGGGGATCATGGAATTGCTGCGCTATCGCAACGTCGAAAGCGATACGGCGATGCGGCGTAGCCTCGCAAGTGAACCCGAAGCCGACCGCGAAGAGAAAGACAAGTAGCCCCGTGGACTTCGGCGACCTCCTGTTCATGCTCTTGATCGGCTCGGGCCTTCTGTCGACGCTGCTGGGGAAGAAAAAGAAAAAGTTGCCCCCGACTCGCCAGCCACCCCCCCAGCCGGATCGCCAGATAGCTAGCCTGCCCGAGAGACCCCGGGTGCCCCGGGTGGAGCCATCCCTGGACCCGTCACACTCGGGACCGGTGCCCACCCGAATGGAGGAAATCCTCCGCCAGTTGGGCCTCGAGGTAGAGCAGCACGGTGAGGAGCTGGAGGCGCCGGAGCAGGCACCCGAGATCGCAACGGTAGGCGAACGCGATTCCTTTGGTCGGGAAATGCCCCGTGTGGTGTCCTTGGAAGAACCGTACGTCGATGAGGCAATCGTACCTGATGCCCAAAAGCGCCACGACGAATTTCACGAACAGTACGTGACGGAGTTTAGGCAGACACGGATACAGCGTACCGCCTCACGGGGTCGTGGGATACTCAACCCCAAGAGTCTCCGGCAGGCGATCCTGATGCACGAGATCCTGGGTCCACCCAAGGGGCTACGGTAGGGCAATTGGTACTGAGGCATCTTGATGCCTCTTTAGCTTTCTGCACTTCTGCCTCTCTACACCTCTCGCTCTATATTCACACATGACCGATTTCCCTTATTGGAAAGAAGAGCACCACCAAATTCGCGAGATGGTGAGGGATTTTGCCGAAAACGAGATCCGTCCCATCGCCCGGGAACACGATCTCGAAAGCAAGTTTCCCTGGCAGACAGTCAAGAGGATGGGCGAACTGGGCTTGATGGGCGCGACGTGGTCGGATGAGCTTGGCGGTGCCGGTCTGGATTACATCTCCTACCTGATCATCATCGAGGAGCTGGCTAAGGTCGACGTCAGCCACGCAATCACTGTATCCGCCCACACGACGCTGGGCACGTCACCGATCGTCAACTTCGGCACCGAAGCCCAAAAACGGAAGTACGTGCCGCTCCTGGCCACTGGGCAGGTGTTGGGCGGGTTCGGCTTGACCGAAGCGCAAGCGGGCTCCGATGCCGGTGGTACAGCCACGTTCGCCGAGGAAAAGAGCGACCATTTTGTTCTCAATGGATCGAAAGTGTTCATCACGCACGCCGGTGTGGGCGAAATATTCTGTGTGACGGCTCGGACGGATCCGAACCCGGCCAAGCGCACAGATGGGATTACGTCTTTCATCGTATCTAAGGACACTGTGGACCTCGATCGCGCCCGGGAAGTTGGTATCGGACATGCTGAGGGCTTGGAGAAAACACCGGGCGTAAGCGCCGGGAAAAAAGAAGACAAAATGGGATGGCGAGCGTCCGATACTCGTGAGTTGATCCTGGAGGATGCCATCGTCCCCAAGGAGGACATGCTCGGCGAGCAAGGCAGCGGGTTCGCCAACTTCCTCGAGACTCTCGATTCGGGCCGGATTGGTCTTGGCGCCCTTTCCCTGGGTCTTGCCGAGGGCGCCCTGAACGAGAGCTTGGCGTATACATCAGAACGCCAGCAATTTGGCAAGCCCGTAGCGGCATTTCAGGGCGTCCATTTCCAGCTGGCCGACATGGCCACCGAGATCGAGGCCGCGCGTCATCTGGTGTATCACGCCGGATGGCTCAAAGAGAACGGGAAGCCATTCAAGAAAGAGGCCGCCATGGCCAAGCTGTTCGCGTCGGAGCTGTGCATGCGGGCAACCATAAAAGCGGTCCAGCTCCACGGCGGCTACGGCTACACGACCGAATACCCGGTTGAGCGCATGATGCGAGACGCCAAAGTGTGCGAGATCGGGGAGGGGACCAGCGAAATCCAGCGCATCGTAATCGCTAGGCAGCTGCTCGGGGACTTGGTTCAACTGTAGCGACTGCACGGAGACAGAAGAGGCACCCAAGAGGCAGCAGGAGATATCGAGAGGCATTGGATGGAGCACCTGCAGCCGGCCTCCAGGGTGGCAGTAAGTCCTCACCCTGCTTACCTTTAGGCCATCATGAAGAAAGCTGTCCTCTCACCGCAGGACCTCCAGAACCTACTCAACTCTGAAATCCTTCCGCTCGTCTCCAAGCCCAACCGCTACGTGGGCAACGAGATCGGTCTTGCCGGGAAGGACTGGGAAACCACCCAGGTGCGTTTCCTCCTATGCTATCCCGACGCGTACGAAGTCGGAATGAGCCACACGGGCACCCAGATCCTCTACCACATCGTGAATCGGGACCCCCGGTGGCTTTTGGACCGGGTGTATGCCCCTTGGCCGGACATGGAGGAACAGCTCAGAAAGCGGGGACTGCCCCTCTGGGGGCTGGAGCACCGGCGCTCTGTGTGCGAGTACGATATTCTCGGCTTCACGCTGCAATCGGAGCTGACGTACACCAACCTCCTGAACGTTCTGGACCTCTCTGAGATCCCCATCCAGCAGTCAGAGCGGACCGAGGGACACCCGTTTGTCTGCATCGGCGGACCCTGTGCCTCCAACCCTGAGCCCCTGGCTCCTTTCGTGGACTTTGCCCTGATAGGCGACGCAGAGGACGCTCTCCAGGAGGTGCTGGAGGTCATCGCCGATTGGAAAAGCGTGGGTCGGGAACGGGGAGAATCCCGACAGGATCTCTTGCGACGCCTCCCGCTGGAGGTTCCCGGCATCTACGTGCCCTCGCTGTATGAAGTCCCGAGAGGTGGGAACACGCCGCGGCCCAAGGCGGATGCGCCCGTGGGACTCCCGCGCCAGGTTGTATCCCGGAAGGTGCCCGTGCTCCGGCCCGAAGATCACCCCCGGGAAATGATCGTCAGCCTTACCGAAACCACCCACGACCGGTTGCCCATCGAGGTCATGCGTGGCTGCATGCGAGGCTGTCGGTTCTGCCAAGCGGGGTACCTCTATCGACCTGCCCGGGAGCGCGATGTAGACGAAACGGTGGAAATCGCCCGTCAAGGAATCAAGCACTCGGGCTGGCAGGAGGTGTCACTTCTGTCTCTGTCCACGGCTGACCACTCCCGCTCGCTCGAGCTCACCGACAAGATGAGCCGCGCGATGGTCGATAAGGGAGTCAGCGTCAGCCTGCCGTCATTGCGGGCGGATGCCTTCAGCGTGGGGCTCGCCGAAGCGGTGAGTCGGGTGCGGAAGTCGGGCTTCACCTTCGCTCCGGAGGCCGGAAGCCAGCGGTTGCGTGACGTGATCAACAAGGGGATCACGGAGGAAGACATTCTCTCGGCCGTAGACCGGGCAATGTCGGCTGGTTGGACCAGCGTGAAGCTCTACTTCATGATCGGCCATCCGACGGAGTGCGAAGAGGATTTTGAGGAACTGGCCCAGTTGGTCGAGAAGATAACAGCGATTCTCAAGCGCTACCCGGGGCGCCGGAATATCACTCTGGGCTTTTCCCCCTTCGTTCCCAAGTCCCACACCCCTTTCCAGTGGGAGCGGCAAGACGACATCCAGACAACCCGCGAGAAGCTGGCCTGGGTCAGGACCCGTTTGAGAGGAAAAGGAGTGACCATCCGCTACCATGAAACGGCAGACACGGCCATCGAGGGCATCATCTCCCGCGGGGGCCGGGAGATCGCACGGGTAATAGAGGGAGCCTGGCGGCGGGGGGCCAGGTTCGACGGATGGGGCGAACACTGCCGTTTCGACAGGTGGCTGGAGGCGTTGGAGGATGCAGGCCTCACGTTGCAGGACAGCTTCAGGGAGAGAGCAGAGGATGAGGAACTGCCTTGGGAAATAGTAACTTACAAGATTGATCGGAAGTACTTTCTCAAGGAGCGACACAAGGCGTATCGGGCAGGAGAAACCCCTGAATGCAAACACGAGCGGTGCTCAGCGTGTGGCGTCTGCGATTTTGACGCGATGAAGAACCTGTTGGCGGCGGCGCAGGTGGAATCGGCGTCCCCGTCCCCGGAGAGTGCTCCAGGCCTACTCCAGGGCATCCGGGGAAGCACAGTACGGCTCGGATATCGCAAGGGCGACCCGGTGCGTTTCATCTCCCATCTGGACCTACTTCGGGAGCTCGAGCGCACCTTCAGACGGGCCGAGTTGCCGGTAGTCTACTCGGAGGGCTTCTCTCCCCGGCCCAAGCTCTCTGCGGGTCCGTCGCTCCCGCTGGGCTGGACCTCCGACTCGGAGTGGATAGACATCGAGCTGGACGGCCCATGGCCCCAGGAGGCCCTTTCGGGCCTGATTGATCTCCTCAACGCCTCGAGCGCTCCCGGTGTCGATTTCTTTGTGGCGGCGGTCATGCCCGTAGGCGTGGGTGCTCTGAATGCACAGATTGCGGAAAGCGTCTACGTCGCAGATCTACCGTCCCCTTCCTTCGAGCTGGCATTTGGCGAGCTCGAGCGGGCGATGTCTGAGTTCCTGGCAACGCCGTCGGTCGTCATCCAGCGCAGTCGAAAGGGAAGGGTGAAGCATGTGGACATTCGTCCACTCGTCCGCGAATTGTCCGTTACAGCTCCTGACCAGGTGATTCTCACCGTGGCCACGGGCGGTGGCGGTTCAGTTAAACCAACAGAGGTGCTTCAGGCGGCCTTGAAGCTCGATGAGTCCGTGGTGCCTCTGATCAAAATCCATAAGGTCATGGCGATCCTGGCATCGGGCGAGAACCCCGTCGACCAGTCATTGGCCATGGCGCAGGTGAGCAACTTTGAAACGCGAAATACTCATTACGGCCTCGAGCCCGCGCGAAACGCGTGTGGCTATTCTGGAGGATGATCGCCTCGTAGAAGTACTGATCGATCGACCAGAGATGGAGCGAATTGTTGGCAACATTTATTACGGCCGGGTGGAAGCGGTGCTACCGGGGATGCAGGCCGCCTTTGTGGACATCGGCCTCGAGAAGAGCGGGTTCCTCCACGCGTCCGATCTGATCGAACAAGAAGAAGTCGAGTTCGATGAAGAGGACAACGGCAACAACCGCCGTCCGTCACGCCGGGCACCCAGCATCCAAGACCATCTTTCGCGGGGACAGGACATACTCGTCCAGGTTACCAAGGAGCCGATAAGCACCAAAGGGTGCCGTGTGACGGCTCAAATCTCCATACCCGGTCGATTTCTCGTGTACCTCCCATCAGCCTCGAGAATCGGCGTCTCTCGGAAAATCGAATCCCAAGAGGCACGCGCACGATTACGCAAGATCATCAGGGATCTGTTGCCTCAGGACAGTGGTGGCGTGATTTGTCGTACGGCTGCGGAAGATCAGACGAAGGACCAGATTCACCGTGAGCTCAAATCCCTGCTCTCGCTGTGGAGTAGAATCGAGAAGAAGGCCGCCGAGAGCCAGCCCCCAGCGCTGGTACAAAAAGAGGCCTCCCTCACCCGGGGAATCATCCGCGACCTATTCAGCAGCGAGGTGGACAGCCTCCATGTGGACTCCGAGGAGCTCTACCGTGAGATCCAAAAATACCTGAAACAGGTGGCTCCGGATCTGGTCAAGCGCGTGCATCTCTATCGCGACAAAGGCGACTCTCTGTTTGACAAGACAGGGGTGGAGGTGGAGATCGAGCATCTCTTCAACACGAGGGTCGAGCTGCCAACCGGCGGCTATATCATCATCGAGCAGACTGAAGCCTTGGTCTCTATCGACGTGAATACAGGGAGTTACACGGGGAAGAAAGATCCCGATAAGACGATTCTCAAGACGAATCTGGAGGCCGCCCTGGAGGTGGCGCGGCAGCTTCGGCTCCGTGATATCGGCGGGATCATCGTCATCGACTTCATCGATATGGAACACCAGAACCACCGGGAGAAGCTGTTCCACGAGTTGCGGGCCCACGTCGCCAGAGACCGGGCCCGGACGCGGGTTTACCGCGTGTCGGAGCTGGGGCTGATCCAGATGACGCGCCAGCGGGTCCGCCCCGGTCTGGTCGATTCCATGTCCACCAAATGCTCCGGATGCGGTGGGACGGGATGGGTATTCAGGCCGGAAGTGGTGGCGCGCCATCTCGACCGGTCACTTCGGCGCGTGGCGAGCGAGGAGAAAGAACGACGAGTCATGGTTCGCCTGCACCCCGAGGTCGCGCTGTACCTGCTCGAGGATGAGCCGGATTTCGTTGAGCACGTCAGGGCGCGGGCAAAGGTGGAAATCGAGATAAGGGACGACCCCACGATCGCCATCGACGAATTCCGCATCGTATCCCAGCCAGCCGGGAGAGATGTGACGGAGAAGTACGCGGCGGCGTAGGGGGGGAGAGGGGAGAGGGGGGGAGTTGACCCGACCCCTTTGCCTGTTTACTGTAAATGGCTATGGCATACGCGATCTTTGAGGCCTGCGGCCGGCAGTTTCGGGCCGAAGCCGGCGACAGCATCAGGATGCCCCTGATGGACGGCGATCCGGGGGCGAAAGTCACCTTTGACCGAGTCCTCTTGACGGCGGATGGCGACAAGGTCAAGGCCGGACAACCCATGGTCAGTGGCGCCAAGGTGTTGGGTGAGATCGTGGAGCACGGTAAGGAGCGCAAGATATACGTGTTCAAGTTCAAGCGGCGGAAGAATTACAAGCGCAAGACGGGGCACCGACAGCAGTACACCGAAGTGAAGATCACCGATCTGAAGCTGGGTTGAGGCGATAATGGCACATAAGAAAGGCGTTGGCTCCAGCCGCAACGGTCGTGACTCGAACCCCAAATTCCTTGGTGTGAAGCGCTTCGGTGGCGAATTGGTGCGGGCCGGCAACATCCTTGTCCGCCAGCGCGGAACGAAGATCCACCCTGGGAACAACGTTGGTCGTGGCAGAGACGACACGCTCTTCACCCTCATTGACGGCACCGTCAAATTCGAGCCCAAAGACAAAAAGCGGCTGAAGATCAGCGTTTATCCGGTGCCCGCTAGCTAGACAACACCCCTCGGCGAACACACCCAGCCGCTTTTGCGGCCTCCCTGATGTTCCCCCAACGCCTCGCCGGGTTTTTCGACATGCACCTGTGAATGGTGTTGGCGAGCGCCTCCGGAGTGTCCGGACGGAACTCACGCACGTCTGGAGGCTCAACCGCCATCTGCTTGTAGAGGATCGCTTGGACTCCCTCGTCGACGAACGGAGGCCGTCCGGCCAGCATGTGAAATCCCACCACTCCCCAACTGTAGATGTCGGTACGATGATCGATGTTTGACGACCCGCTCGCCTGTTCCGCGCTCATGTAGCGGGGTGATCCGATGATTTCGCCACTGGCGGAGAGGTGCCCTCCGTCAGACGAAAGAGCCTTTGCCACACCAAAATCGAGGATCAACACGTGCCCCCCGTCCTCGACCATGATGTTCGACGGCTTGATGTCCCGGTGAATCACGCCGTGCTGGTGCGCGTGGTACAGACCCTCAGCCACCTGGCTCAGAATGCTGACCGTCATGTCCAAAGCAAGGTGTCCGTGCTTGTCCAGATGTTTGCTGAGTGCTTTGCCGCGAACACGGGGCATGGCATAGAAAACTAGGCCCGACTCCTCGGCGGAAAACGTCACGGAAAGGATGTTGGGATGGTCGAGCTGGGCGACGTATCTGGCCTCGCGCCTGAAACGTTCAACCACTACGGGAGAGGCCATTAACTCCGGATGCATGACCTTGACGGCAAGGTATCGGTGGTGCTTCAAGTCCCGCACCGAGTACACCACAGCAGCGCCGCCCCGGCCGAGTTCTCCCAGCAGTTCGTAGTCAGCGCCAAGAGCCTTTCGCAATCGTTGCGAGACCGACTGCTGGGTCGTGCCGCATTTGGAGCAAAAGCGGGCACCGGCGGGCAGGAAGCTCCCGCATTCCTCGCATACGACCATGCTCATCGCAGTTCGGCTCCGAGTGCCGTGCTAACCGGTTAGGGTCTCATGGCGGCGAGAAAAGAGAACCGATTCGGCAAACCCTGCTCATCGTGACTCCGTTGCTACAAGCTCGAATGAGAGGGGTGACCCCGACACCTCCATCTTGACGACTCGCCGGGGGGCGTTCTTCGACACCCAGTAGACCCACGGGAGTTGTCCGCTTACGCTCACTTGCCACGTCTCGAACTCGCCCGCGGGCACTGTGACCGTACCCCCGTCCGCCACGCCAATCGTCACATTGGAAAAAGTCTGTTGGGTTAGGTTGAAGACGCCGATTGTGAAACTGGCACCGTCGGAAAGCGGCATGGCCTGCACGAGCGTCGGGAGCATGTCAGTATCGTAAACGGTCGACCCAAAGACCGTATCGATGGTCGCTTCGACCGCGCCGGATACCGATCCAGAGACGCGGCCGCCCACCGCATATGCGAGCCTTGCCTGAATGGTTTGCCCCATCTGACTGGCCTCCTGCTGGTAGCTGATGGGGTCCAACGTCCTTCCATCCAGGACGTACTCCGCCGACTGCCCACCCATGGCGCCGATTTGCATTTGCGACTTCACCATGAAAACCGGGCGGCCGTCTTGCGTACTTGATTCAATCGATCGTGTCAGGACACCGGCCGGATTGCCCTGTACCATTACCACGAACGAATCGCGCCCAGCAACCAGTTGGCTGGCATCAAAGGCAATCGCCGCAACCTCCGCCGATAGATCGGCAGTCGTCAGAGGGTTTCCGTCGGCATCGACGATGCGCACCGGGGCGATGGCAGCCAAACCGTCGTAGATTTTCGGGCCATCGCCGACGACCACGATAACCGCCGAATCGCGACGCATCAGACGACCCGCAACCCGCAGGATGCCCTCGGCGTCGACGGCGGCGAGCCGTTCTCTGTACGTCTTCAAATAGTCGTCTTCCAGCCCGAGCAGGCGTGCGGTTCGAACTTGGCTCGCTATCTGCTGCGGCGTCTGTATCGACAGTGGAAAGCTGCCAACGAGAAAGCCGCGCGCTCCTTGCAGTTCGTCATCCGGAACGGGCTCGGTGCGAAGCCTGTCTATTTGGTAGAGGATTTCAGCCAGCGCGCTGTCGGTCACCTCGGGCCGGGCCTCGGCTCTCGCCTGAAAGCGTCCGACCCCTTGGGGACGGTTCTGGCTGGAGTACGCTCCGTAGGTCCAGCCATTCTGTTCGCGAAGGATGAGAAACAGCCGGGCGTCCGTACCACCGCCAAGAATCCTGTTGACAACTACTGCCGCGTAATAATCCGAATCCCCGGGCCGCATGGTCAGGTTGCCGACCAAAATGTTCGACTGCGCGGAGCCGGGCCGGTTTACCAAAATGATTTCTGTAGGCTGGGGTGCGGGCACAGAGCGAGAGCGGTCATCCCCTGTTGTGCCAGACCATCCGCCCAAGAACCTGCTTGCGAGATCGCGGGCTTCGCCAAGCGACAGATCGCCCGCGACAACCAGCACCGATCCACCCGGCCGGAGGCGCTCGGCCGTGTAGGCCACGATGTCGTCGCGTGTGATTGACCCCACCGATGCCGACGTCGCCGTACGCCCGTAGGGATGCTCCCCGTATACGGCGGCGTCGAAGTATTTGCTTGCCAAGAAGCCGGGTTGTGCCTCTTGAGCACGCAGGGCTGAAAGCGTCCGCCTGCGGGTGAGTGCTACCTCGTCTTCCGGAAAGGTGCCGTTCAGCAACACGTCACCCATGAGTTCGAACGCTAGTTCTACGTGCTCCCCGAGCACCGTGGTCGATAGCGTGAGGAAATCGGCTCCGGCACCCGCGCTCAATGTAGACCCCACATATTCGATCTCTGCGGCGATGTCATCCGCCGATCGGGTTGTGGTGCCTCGCAGCAAGAGGTCGGAGGTGAGCGACGCCAGTCCTTCCTTGCCGGCGGGATCGTAACTGGATCCGGCCGGCATGGTGAGTGAGATACTCACCAGTGGAAGCCGAGGGTTTTCTACGACCACGATCTGGAGACCGTTCGGCAGCGAGTCCTCGCTGAACGGTGGTAATTGCATGGCGCGGAGGGTGGTGGGTGGAGGCGGTTGGGTCGGAAACTGAGCCGCCAACGGCACGGCACCCACCAGATTCAAGACCAGCCCGGCAGCGCATATCGAAATCTTCATCCAATCCTCCTGTGCCAACCGTGTCAACTTCATGCCTATAGGTCGTGACCTCTAGCCGCTCGAAGGCGGGACAAGCAAGAACGTATAGCTGTTCTCCCTGGCCAGATATTTGCCCGCCGCGCGCAAGATGTCGTCACGCGTCACAGACAGGTACCGCTCGAGATCGGTGTACATGTCATCGAGTGATCGATGGTAATGCACGAAATGCTGCACCCTTTCGGCCACCTGATATGTAGTCTGTCGGCCGAACACGTTACGGCTGCGATACGCGTTCTTGGCCTTTTGGAGTTCCTCTTCGGTAACTCCCTCCCGGGCGATTCGTTCCACCTCGTCGTGCATCTGCTGTTTCAGGTCGTCAATGCTAGCGCCTTGATTGGCGATCGCCACCACCAACAGTGTGCTCGACAGTCGACGGGGCATCATGAGCGTTTGCGCCTGAACCGCAGATTTGGTTTCTCGCACCAAAGCCCTATTGAGTCGTGAGCTTTCTCCGCTGCCCAGAATCAGGTCCAGCAGACTCAGTGCCGGAGTGTCTACATCGTCATGGGCGGGAAACCGGTAGGCTACGGCCACCATCGGCAAGTTTGCCAGTGGATCGGGACGCACCATCTCCTGGGCTTCGGTGCCCACACTCCAATCGCAGGAAGGTGCCGGAGGATCTTGCGCCGCTGGAATGTCCCCGAAATACTGGTGAATGAGCTCACGGGTCTCCCGAGCATCTAGGTCGCCTACCACAGTGAGAGTGGCATTGTTGGGTGCGTAATAGAGATCGAAAAACGCCTGCACATCCTCCACGCCCGCCGCATCCAGGTTATCCATCGAACCGATCACGGAATGGGCATATGAGAAACAGGTCGTCGAATCGTAGGTGAGGTATGGAGCTTCGAATATCGCCCATGCGTAAGGCTGGTTGTCCAAGCGGAGCCGGCGCTCTTCTTTCACGGTTTCCCGCTGATTGTCGAGGTTCTCCTGGGTAATCGCGAGCGAGCGCATCCGATCGGCCTCGAGCCACAGCCCGAGGTTCAAGCGGTTCGCGGGTAGCGTCTGGAAGTAAGCGGTGCGATCCTCGTTGGGGGTGGCGTTCATGGTGCCCCCGGCACGCTCAACGAGCTGCAGCATCTCCGCCTTGGCAACGTTGGCGGAGCCCTGGTACATCATGTGCTCGAAGAGATGAGCAAAGCCCGAACGTCCCCTATTCTCGCTGCCGCTGCCCACGTCGTACCAGAGATCGATGGTGACGACCGGTACCGAATGATCTTCAACGAGGATCACGCGGAGGCCGTTGTCCAGCCGATAGTCTTCGTACTCGATTCGCTGCTGGGCTGAGGACGGAACCGCGGCAACGGTGCAAAGCAGGGTTGCAATGAGGGACGAACGGGCCATAGCAAACCTCAGGGTCGGTCGAGAGGGTGCGTTTACGCTATTCCAGTTGCCGCGGCGCGTCAATCACCGGTTCGGCTCCTGGCCATCGAAAAAGGTAACCCCATATGGCGCGCTTGGAGTGAATGGCCATGGCTCATCCGGGGTGGGATGGCAGGGTCGAGAATCCGTCCCTTCAATCACTGGCCCCGAAATTCCCGGTAGCACCTTGAAAAGGTGAGAAATGGGACGTGGGGGAAGACAGCAATTCGTACCGCCGGCTTGCGAATCCGGAGAACGCATTTATTTATAGCAGCTAGCAAACTTGCCGAGCCCACCGGTCCACTTAGGAGCGATCCATGCCAGACACATCCGAAAGAAGACATGTCATCCCGCCGCACATCGAGGCGACCAGAATGCAGCGGTACAGCATCTACCTGCTGGTCGGCTCTTTTGCGTTGATTGGGGTCAACTACGCGTCGCTCACGATGTCCAGCGTGCTGTGGTTTGCCGCCGGAATTTGCGCGACCTTCGGCCTGCTCTGCGCCATCACGGTCGTCATCCTGCGCGCTATTGCCTGGAATTTCGACCGTCTGCGAGAAGAACAGACCGGTCTCCGAACGTCCCAGGACTTCCGCGATCCGGAATCCGCGTCCGGTCCGTAGCCACACCAGACGCGTGCTTTACAGTATGGGCATATCACGTCCGACTTCTTGTGGCTGTAGGTCACGCATCAAGCCAAGCTGTCACACTTCGAGAAGGGTACTACATCAATCGCCCGCGACGTGCTGGATCGATCCTTATAAGGCACTCAGGTGTGAGCGACATCCTTGTGAGGAAGCGAGGAAATTGAGCGCCAGATCTTTAATGGGTGAGGACTACACCCTTTGCGAAAGGTAGGACCAACCATGCCCAAAGATGAAGAAGTCAAGCTGGATGCAAGTACGGCTGCCCGCGATATGGGCGAAGAGTTCATTGACGGCAACCCGGCCGCTAAGGAGGCCTACAAAGCGCTGAGAAGGCGAGGCAAAACCCACGATGAAGCGCGTACCGAGATTACGCGGGTATTGCTAGCCGTTATGTGGGCGGTAGACCGTCGGTTTATTGACCCCGCCAAGGCGAACGAAGTTGCGCTCTACCCCGGGTTTCGCCGGATATCAAACGGCGAGCTGGCGAGCGACTTGTTCAACGACGACTGGCGCGGCGAGCCTCTGTGAAGTGACGTGGCCGCAACAGAGCGCGCCATGGCGATAGGGTGATGAACTTTACTCACCTTTTTTTGCACACCTGCCTTCAGGTGTCTACGCAACAACTACTTACGCCTCGTTGCGGCTTGTGGCCATCCAATCCGAGATATGGTCCCGGGCAGGGGGCCGAGAGGTCATAGATACCACAGCCAGAGTGATGATGTTGGCTGCCAGGCCCACCAAGCCCTCATGCAGCCCGAAGGGCTTCCATTCGGGCATGAGAATCAGCAGCCCGACTGTTGAAATGCCCACCAAGAGCCCAGCGATGACACCGGTAGCCGTGGCCCTGCGCCACAGGAATGCCGCGTACACAGGCGGAGCCAACTGAACGATGGCGCCATAGGCTCCCAACAACATCCCCACTAACGACAGACCACTGGGAAGGGCGAGAGCGTATGCCACGACGCCCACGGCAATCGCCAGCCACCGGATGAGCCGCCGTTGATCGTGCTGGCTCAACGTGTCGCCTCGTGTTGCACTGTACACGTCGGTCACGGCAATCGAGGCTGCCCCATGAATCAACGCGTCCCCCGTCGACATGGACGCCGCCAGTGCGCCGGCGCAGAAAATCCCTACAACGATCGGCGGCAACCCTACTGTGAGCATGATGTGGGGCATGATTGCGTCCGGATCTACCGGCGAAGAACTGTAGAGTATTCCTGCAAAGCCCACGAGAAATAGAGGAAGCAGAAAAAGCTGGAAGGTGGGAAACAGCATAATCGTGCGCCGAATAGTGGCGTCGTCCTTTGCGGCGAACGCCTTCATGAACAGATGGGGCCACATCATCAAGCCAATGGACGAAACCAGAACGGCGGAGGAGTACGCCACGGGAGTCCACGGGTTGCCGGCGGCATCCAGTCCCGGGGCGGTCAACATGGCCGGCTGGGCGGCGGCGATCTGCTCGAACATCGGACCAATGCCGCCGTAAAGCTTATACGGTATATAGAGCCCGAACGCCCACGCGATGCCGATCATCAGGACACCCTGGAACACGTTGGTCCATCCGATTCCCATGACGCCGCTGCGCCACACGTAGATCAGCACGATGCCGTAGGTAAGTGCCGCCCCAAGCGGGAGGGGAACGTGACCGTCCGTCACCTGCTCCAGCACGATGCCCGCCCCCCTCATCTGGAGCGCCACGTAGGGAATGATGGCGATGACGCTGATGACGCCGGCCGTGAACCCCACCCAACGATTTTGGAACCTGTGCGCCAGCATCGCTCCCTGAGTCACGTAGCCGTGCTTTCGCCCCAACCGTGCCGCCCACGGTCCGAGTGCGAAGTAAGGAGCCATACCGAGAACACCGTAGCCGAGTATGTAAAAGGCGGCTGCCCCCCGGCTGAAGGCCCACCCAGGACCGCCAAGAAATGCAAACGCCGAGAATACGGAAGCGCCCGTAACGAAGTACATGACGAGGGTCCCGAACTCCCGGTCGCCCGCCACGTAGCCGGCTACCGTGTCGGTGGACCGCGACCCCGGTAGCAGCCCTATGACAAGGTTGGCCACGAGGTAGACGGCCACCACCAGAACGACGATCTGCCAACTGGTCATTTGTGGTAGGCCCGATACAGAAACAAGAACACGACGAGAGAACCCCCCACCCAGGCGAGGACCCAGGCGAACACGAACGGTATGCCGAATATGTAAGGTTGGATGGTATTGAACGGTCGAATGCCGGGGAACGTGATCGCCACCGCCATGGTCGCGAAATACACGGCCGCGAACCACACGGCGCTGCGTTTCATTCGGTCTTCATTCCCGTGATTCGAGCCGTCTTGAGTCCTTTGAGATCTCGCTTCGCCCGCGATGCTTTTCGTGCAAAATAGATGAAGGGCACCAAAGCGAGCCCTCCGATCGCCCCCATGAGAACCGTGAGCATCGGATCGTAACTCCCCGCACTCATGAGTGTCCAGACCGCGCCCACCTCTCCGGCCAGCACGACCGTTGCGAAGCCGTCGCGCAAGTGGACCATGTCATCTTTGAAACCACGGATCCGAATTTCGGCGTTCGTCTCGGCGGCTCCTGCTGCGACCAGTGCTCCTAGATGGGTGTAAATCGACCCGCACTTGGTGCAGACGCGCAACGGTTGCGAGACAAGACTAACCAGCCCGTGCCACCAGTACCGTGTCCACCGCAACCGTCTTAGCGGCCGTCGGAGAATTTCGAGTGGATGCCCGCACCGCCGGCAGTTATCAGTCATCTGCCTCCCGCAGGCCTTACGGCGCCGAAACCCACGGGTTGCAACGTTGTTCCTACGTGCCGGCCGTCGCCCCCGCCCCCGCCACTGCGCCACGGGTTCGCTGGCAGAACAGTTCGTACAACCGTTGTTGGATGGGCCCGGGCTGCCCATTGCCAACCACCCGTCCGTCGACCTCGATGATCGGCATGATCTCCAAAGTTGTGCCGGCAAGAAACAACTCATCGGCCGACGCCAGCTCAGAGAGGTGGATGGGGGCCTCGATGGCGCTGATTCCGGCTTCGCGGCAAATGTCCAAGGCCGCCTGACGTGTGATGCTCGGCAAGATGTAGTTGCTCTTTGGGGCCGTTCGAACTTCCCCGTTGAATACTCCAAAGAAGCTCGACGCCGTTGCCTCCAGCGCCACGCCGTCGCGGACGAGGATCGCCTCGGTCGCCCCGGCTTCTTGCGCCCGTTGGCTTGCCAAGCAGTTGGCGAGGAGATTAACGCTCTTGATGTCACACCGTGTCCACCGTATGTCGGGAGCCGTGATGACTCTTACCCCTTTCGTGACGTCACCTTTGGGTTGAAACGGCGACGGCACGGCGTAGGAAGTGGGTTGGGTAGGGACGTTGGGAAACGCGTGGCGACGAGGCGCCACACCGCGCGTGACCTGCATATACACGAGTGCGTCGTCTTGACTCAGGTCGTTCCTTTCCAGGAGTTGTTTGCAGATCCCGGCAAATGCGGCGGCGTCTACTCCCCGAATCTGCAGCTCGGATAGGCCGTTGTGCATGCGCTGGAGATGAGCATCCAGCGCAAAAAACCGACCGCCGTAGCTCCGCACAACCTCGTACACCCCGTCGCCAAAGAGGAACCCGCGATCGTCCGGCGAGAGATGTACGGAAGCCTTGGGCATGTACTCGCCGTTGAAGTACACCGTAGGATTGTCTGGCTTCTTCAACACATCTGCCTAGCGTCCCTGGAGCAGTTGCAGCAAGCGAATGAGTGGTGCGGTGACCTCTCTGGCAGGCCACACTCGATTCGCAGGCAAGGGAATGGCGCGAAGCGCCGACATTCCCGGATCTATAAGATCGGCGACGAAACTGCCGG
>Ga0114950_10001237_pt1 | contig 19034 bp, 14 predicted proteins | sample N075metaG_FD_83503 | JGI IMG/M metagenome (GOLD analysis project Ga0114950, IMG submission 83503) | Deep subsurface microbial communities from Kermadec Trench to uncover new lineages of life (NeLLi) - N075 metaG | ecosystem: Environmental > Aquatic > Marine > Ocean trench > Sediment | place... | reverse complement strand
TCATCTATGACGCGTGCTATAACAACCACGTGATTCGCGGGCGGAACGTGCTCATGCGCGATCACCTGGGTCCGAACGAGATCCTGCAAATGGCGGGACGCGTGCATGGCCGGGTCGAGGGGGGGGAAGTCAGGATTCTCACCGATCGCGACCTCGATTTTTCGGCGTTGGTGCCCGTTCCTCCCCGATTCCAACTGGCTGGAGACAGTGAGCGCGTGGCGTTGACAGCGGCCGCCATCGGCGTCGAGTTGACCGACCTCGACTTGCCGGTGCCGTTGGACCGCCGCGCCTATCGCAGAGCGGTCGACCTGCTCACGAGTCGGGGTATCATCGAAGACGGTCGTCTGACCCGATACGGTCGCGACGTCGAGGCCATGCCGGTGGACCGGCCCTGGGCGGAATTGTTGGTGCACGCGTCCGATGACATGGTGCCATTCGTGGCGGTGGCCGCAAATGTCGATTCCCTGCACCGGATGACACGAGACGAGTCCGACCTCACCGGTCTCGTCGTGCATGGCAGTGACCACTTGACCTCGTACAATGTGTACGCGGAGGCGGTGAGCCTGCATGCCGAACTCCGGAGCGTATACGGGTTACCGCGCCACCGGTTCGGTGAAGGGGTCGATGAGTGGGCAACGGACCGCGGTGTACCGGTCAAGGCTATCGAGGATATCGCTCTTGGGATAGCGTCGGTGTACCGCACGCTAGAGTTGGACCTGCCCGAGGTGCTGACCTTGGCCGACCGTAACGACTTACGCCGGTTTCGCGATCTCGTGGCCCGGGTACAACCCTTCGACCTCGTTGTCGACGGCGAGGCCTGCGATGGCGAGCGTGTCCGCTACTCGGCCTCCTCTGTCTGTAGCGGGCGGGGTATCACTGCTGGAACCATCAGGTACTTCGCCGACCGATTCGGTGTCGTACGGGGCTCGCTCGAAGGAACCGACCTTCCGTGGGAGACGGTCAAGAAACACGTGGTCACGGGCGAGCCGCGCGTCATCTACGACCGGGGCAAGGGCAGCAAGCTCGTCATCGTCGACGAATCACACTACTTCGGTTTTGTGTTCGACCGCTCGCGTCGTCCCCTCAAGGGTCGCTTTTCCGAAGACCTTGCAGCCAAAGCTCGGCGCGCGTTCGCCAGAGCCCTCATGGAGGGGAGCACGGACCATGCAAACCAGGGGCGTGTGGAGCGGAGCGCGTTCCAGTTGGACGAATTGTGGCGCCGGTCCGGCGGGCGGGTCGCGAGCGATGCCACGGCAGTGGAAGACTATCTGACGGCGCAACTCCAGGGCGTCGGGAGCTACCAGGATTTCATCAACACGCCGGTTAGCCTCGAGCTAGAGGACTTCGTGTCGCCAGACGAACGAGAGGCCCTGGAAACTCTGCCGGCCTCCGTCCAACTACTGGGTGACCGTGTTCCCCTACGATACGAGATCGAAGACGGACGCGGGGTGGCGGTCTTGAGTCTTAGGGAGAAACAGGCCCGGCGGCTACGGAAGTCGATGCTGCCCGACCTTGACCGCCCGTTGCGGTTCGCGGTCCGGCGGGGCCGGCGCGAGGTCATTCGTGTCGGTGACATTGCCTCACTCAAAGCCGCCCTGGAACGGTTGCCGCAAAGGCAGGGGCGACGGGGGCGACGACGGCGCTACTAGGCGCGCGCCAGCGAAAGCACACCGAGCCAGGCCGCGGTGTACGCGCCGTTCACTACCTCCGGATCGGCGCCGCTCAAAAGAGCCGCTTCCATTCCAGTCACAATCGACGCGAGCAGCCAACCCAGTTCGTCCTCGTTCACCCGCGGTTCAGTGTCGAGCGCCGCAAAGAGACCCATGCCCGCCGCGCCGAGGACCTCGGCGAACCCTTGGGCGAGTTCTTTGACCGCCTGGTCAGATATCTGTCCGATCGGACTTAACAAGGATGACCACGCCAAAGTCACGCCGTTGGCTGACTCATCGGTCAACAGATGCCAGGTGCGGTCGATGGCATCGGTCGGGTTACTTGCCTTGAAGGCCTCGGTCCACTCTGCCCCGCGAGTTGCCGCGATCGCAGCACCCGCACTCTCGAAGAGACCCTGCTTGGTGTTGAAGTGGTAGAGCACCAATCCCTTGGCGCACCCCGCGCGCTTCGCCACGGCCTCCACCGTGGCCGTTGCAGCTCCCTTCTCCCTTAGCTCAGCGGTGGCAGCCTCGATGATCGAATGCTTCGCCTGCTCTGGGTCTCGCTTCTTTCTTGGCATGGTATCTCCCGACTGACCGGACAATCAATATATAGCTGCCACTTTGGTATGTCAGGAGGAACTTGTCGAGGTGTTTCAATGTCGCTAGTTGAAACCCTCGTGACTATGGCGTCGTACGAGGCTACACGGAGTTACTCATTATGGTCGCTGAATCTACTGCTCGATCGATCACGCCCGTTGTCAAGGCGTTGCTGGACCCTCTGGCGGAGGGAGTCATCATTTTTTCGCCGGCCGGGGAGTTGGTGTACGCGAACGCGGCCGCCGAAGTCACGATTCGTGGTCTCAAGGAAAACGGCCAAGTGACTCGTGCCGTTCTCCCCAAGCTGGCCCGCCTCGGCGCCCGGATCACGCCGTTGTGGGTGGACGGGACCAAGCTGGGCGAAGCGGTTTACCTTCCGCCCCAGATTCACCTATCGGACGACGATTCGGGCACTCTCGCTGACCGCGAACGGGATGCAATTCTCCAGATGCTCGAGTCGACCGGCGGGAAGTTGACTCAGAGCGCAAACAACCTGGGAATTTCCAGGACCACGTTGTGGCGCCGGCTGAGGGCATACGGCCTGGAACGTGATAGCCGCGGTCGATGGTCACAGCCCTCCTAGCCCTAGCGCTCTCCTTTCAACAATCCGATTCGGCCACGTTCCAAGACGCCGCGACGGCAGAGCTGTACGCGTTGGCACGCCAACGCCACATCCGTCAAGACACCTTGGTTCGCGACTACAGGGCATCGATACACACGCGGCTGGAGGCGTCGGTAGGAAAAAGCCGCTTTGCGCGGCAGACCACACTGATGGCGCACGAGACGATGGCGCGCATCACGTGGAAGATGCCGAACGATCTGAAGGTCCAAGTGGTCGGAACCCGGGCAAAGGTGCCCTTGATCGGGATGCTGAGCGGATTGGCCGATGTCGGTGATGAAGTCGAGCGGGAACTCCGCAACGAACTCGTAATGGATCGGCCGTGGTTCATTCCCCGGGCGTTCGGCGACAGCATTCGGCTCATGGGAGTGCCGGAACACGCGGCGCTTCATCCTCTCGCGGCGGGCGCGACGGACTACTACCGGTTCGCGATTGTCGACTCGGTCGAGGTCAGGGTGCCGGGCCTGGTCGTTCGTGCCAAGGCGATGAGCATCGAGCCCAAGCGGTTTGGGCCGGCTCTGGTGGCGGGCACGATGTGGGTCGATGCAGCAACGGGAGACGTCGTGCGCATGCGAATGCTGTTCCTCGGCGAGTACCTGTGGGAAGAACCATCGGGTACCACTCCTGAAGACAGTGCCAAGGCGCGGAAGGACAACGCCGAGGCCAAGAAGTATCTGACGGTCGAGGCCGAGATCGAATACGCGCTGATCGATCAGCAGTACTGGATGCCGTATCGTCAGTTCCTCGGAATCACCGCGAAAATCCCGATTTTCCTGAACCTGACCATCCCGGCTCGGGCCGTGACGACCTTTTCCGAGTACGAGGTGAATGTCGATCCGGTGCTGACGTTCGCCATACCGGAGGATGAACTAGAAGAGGATGGACGCGCCCGCCGGCAGATCCGGATCAAGGTGGGCGACCGCGTGGGGGAGCGTGAAGAACGCCGCAATAAGGGTGACGAACGGCGTGCCAACGGGTACTACCGCGCCAGCACCTGGGATGGCGGTCGTTGGGAGATCGATGTTCCCCCGGCGGATTCGCTCCAGGCGTACGAGTGGGACTCGGAGTTTCAGGCTGAGCTGGACGCCGACGAGCAAGAGCGGCTCCGTGACACCTTCGCCGAGCTTGCGAAACTCGAAGACGAACTCCCCTCGGAGTGGACCGGGAAACGACGGTTCGGGTTGGCCTGGGAAACCGCGGCCGACATCTTCCGCTTCAATCGCGTGCAAGGCGTCTCACTCGGGCTGGGGTACGAGGTCAAGCCACGCGTCGCGTACACGTCTCTCTTGGCATCCGCCCGTTTCTCTTTTGGGGACAAACGGCTCACGGGGTCGTTGACCGCCCGGCGCGATGGACCTTACGCCCGGATCGACCTCAGCGGCTATAGGGACGTCCGCGAAGTCGAACCCTGGACCCGCGGTATTGGGATCGGCAACTCTATCAACGCGTTGTTCGTCGGCCACGACGACGCGGAGTATTTCCTGGCAACAGGTGGAAAACTGTCGGTAACGTGGAATGACCGTTGGCGTCAGAGCATGACGTTGCATGTTGCCGTCCAGCGGGAGGAATCCATGGCCCGCGTGAACCCCAACAACATCTGGGGCACCGATATTCTGCTGCCGAACCGACCCGTTGAGGAGGGCACCTACCTCCGATACGGCTTGAGCCGCGACGACCGGATCGGCGGCATGTCGATCAAGACCGGCTTAGAACTCGTCACCGATATGACGCAAACCGCAGGGTGGGGCTGGGCCGGAATAGAGGTCCCGTTCACGATCGCCAGGCGGACCGGACGCCTCGTTGTGAGGGGCGGCCTGACGCGAGGCGCAGATCTGCCGCAGGTATTGCTACGAGTCGGGGGGCCACAGACAGTGCGGGGATACCCGTACGGAGTCCGCCTCGGCAAGGAGTTCTGGTCGGCTCAGTTGGACTACGCCTTGTTCAGCCGCGGCGTTTGGACGCCGGTAGTGTTTGCCGATGTGGGCGACACGTTCAGCAGCGACCCGCTGGTCGGCGTCGGTGCGGGCGTGTCGCTCCTGGGCGGCCTGATTCGCGCTAACGTTTCCAAGGGAGTTCACCCCGACGCCGACTTCCGGTTCGACCTTCTCTTCAGAGCCTATCGCTAAACCACGGCGACTTTCCTACGTTAGTCCTTACATGAAGCGACCTTTTTTTGTGGACGAGTACGTTCGATGGTCAGACGTCGATTACGCCGGCATCATCTTTTACGGGGCCTACGTGGGGTTCTTCGAGATCGCGGAAACCGAGCTGTTCCGCGATGCTGGGATGCCGTATGGAGAGGTGTTCGATCGGTTCGATATGTGGTTGCCTCGCGCCCACCTGACCTGCGATTTTAGCTACCCGGCTCGCTTGGACGACCAACTCCGTGTCGCCGTGTACATCTCGCATTTTGGGCGCAGCTCGATTCGAATTCACTTCGACGTGGTGCATCGTGGTGCCGGGGTACTCGCCGCGTCGGCGCACGAGGTGCTCGTGTGCACGGACCGTGAGACTTTGCGACCGCGCCCGATCCCGCCGGAGTTCCGCGAATTGCTCGAACCCTATCACATGACCACGGAAGAAGCGCGGCAGGCCCTCGATATATCGGAGGTCAAGTGATCCGAATTTTGCTCATGGGATTCTGGGGTGTTCTCTTTGCCTGTGGGGGAGACGGGCCCGCCCAGCTAGGGGAACTCAACGAAGCGGAAGTCGTGGCATGGAATTCGATGCTCCGCGATACGTCGACGATTCTGGAAGTCGAGCTACCTCGGAGAGGCGAGTTGTCGTTGTTCGGGGTGGGCAGCCAGGATTTTCAGGGACGTTTCCGTGCAGCCGCAACCCTCTGTGAGGACTTGCGGTTCCTGGAATTGACGGTTCGCACGGACAGCATCGATGTCATCATCCTGTTCCATCTTCCCGAATCGGAGGAGGCTGTTGCCGGCCCGTACATGGTTTCATCACCAATGGAGGATTACTTCATGGTCGGGTCGGTGCGCGTGGGGTTGCAGCTTATCAGAGGCCGTACCGGGTGGGTGTTCCGCGGCATCGCAGGGTCGGTTGAACTCACGGACGGGGGCTCCCGGATCAGCGGGACCTTCGCCGCCACGATGCAGGAAGCCGCGACCGAGCAGATCACGAAGATCAGCGGCGAGTTCAAGAGCGTCCGTGTTCTCACGGCCGACACGGGCGAATGCGCCGTTTCGGCCACCGCGTTCGTGAATCCGGATTCCGCTGCTGCCGAGCCCGATTCGGTCGAGGGTCCCGTTGTTCCGGCGCCTAGGGGTTAAGTTTCGCGTGCCATGAATGACCACTACTTCCGAAAGGGCTTCGGCCTCAAGCACGAGGTGGCCGATTCCCTAGGTGACGACTACCATAGCAGCATCATCGACCGCATTCGCGAGCAGGATTTCAGTACCACCGCGGGCGGCGTGACTATCCGGTTAGCCAAGGAGTTCGGGTTCTGCTACGGCGTAGATCGCGCTGTCGAGTATGCGTACCAGAGTCGGGAAAAGTTTCCAGACAAACGGATCTTCCTGGTCGGTGAGATCATCCACAATCCGCACGTAAACGAAAAGATGGAGCGGATGGGAATCAAGATCATCAATCCCGGCAGCGACGGCATCTTCGATTTCAGCCATATCCAGGCCGACGATGTGGTGCTGATACCGGCATTTGGCGTGCGGGTCGAGGATTTTCAAACGCTCCGCGACATTGGATGTGTCTTGGTGGACACCACGTGTGGATCCGTACTGAATGTCTGGAAACGCGTGGAGCGTTACGCAAAAGATGGTGTGACGGCGGTGGTGCATGGCAAACACTACCACGAAGAAACCAAGGCAACCGTCAGCCAGGCCACGAAATACGAGAACGGACACTATCTCATTGTCCGAAACCTCGAAGAGGCTGACCTTCTCTGTGAGTATCTTCGCGGGAACATACTCGTCGATGAGATTCGCAAGACATTTGGCCACAAGGTTTCCGCGGGGTTCGATTTCACGAAGCACCTCGTGAGCGTTGGAGTGGCCAATCAAACGACGATGCTGGCGTCCGAATCGATGGAGATGGCACGCCGCATCGGTGAAGCGATGAAGGACCGCTATGGTGAGGAGCAACTCGACCAACACTTCCGCAACTTCGACACGATATGCTCGGCGACGCAGGAACGACAAGACGCCCTACTCGAACTCATCGAGGAGCCACTGGATGTCATGATCGTGGTTGGCGGCTACAACTCCAGTAACACGAACCACCTCACCAAGATCTGCAGCGAACGGGTGAAGACCTACCACATAGCCGATGCAGCATGTATCGACCCTGAGACCGGTGTCATTCGCCACAAACCAGTCGATACCGATGGTGAGGTAAGCGCTGCGGGCTGGATGGACGGCGCGGCACGAATTGGAATCACGGCGGGCGCATCGACGCCGAACAACAAGATTGGGGAAGCGATCGAGCGCATATTGCAGACGAGGGGAGTCGACGCCACAGTCTAGCCCCAACTCTTTGCCGCTGGTGGGTTTCGGCGAAGCTGCTTCAGAAATTTGTACGGCGACGGTGCCGATCGATTTGCCGACCCGGGGGAGACCGAACGGCGAAGTTTGAGCGGCCGGACCCGGTCTGCAATGACGTTGATCGTTCCGTCGTCCTTGGCGAGCTTGCCCGAAACCCAGAGAAACGATTCTCCACGTATCGCGACGCGGTCGCGTTCGTACACTTCCGGCTTGACCACGGCGTTGATCATCCCATCTTCGTCTTCCATCAGAATAAACACGAAACCACGGGCCGTTTGCGGTCGCTGGCGAGCGACCACGAGCCCTGCCACTTCGATGTGCGTTCCGGCCTCGAGCGTGGAAAGAGTGGCGCTGCGCACGACGCCCGGTGGCAGCGATTCCTTGATGAGCGATAATGGATGACCACTTGCCGCAAATCCGAGCATTTGGTACTCGGCGACGAGACGTTCGTCTGCTGCGACGTCACCAAACTTGACTCCCTCATATGGGTGTGTGAGCGGCAGTTCGAGTTGACGGCGGACCCGATGCGTCGATTGCTCTGCCTTTGGAGGAAGCCAGAGTCCGACCTGCCATAACAGCTCGCGCCGGGTGAGTCCAAAGGTATCGCACCCGCCAACCCAGGCGATGTTCTCAATGCCCTCACGCGCCAGCCTAGGAGGTGCGCGCCGAACCAGGTCACCCAAACTTCGGAAAGGTCCGTGGCGTTCCCGTTCGAACACTATGGCTTCGGCAACGTCCCACCCGACGTCGCGAACGAACCCAAGTCCGACGCGAAGCGACTGCCCTTCGACGGTGCAATACACGTCACTCGCGTTGATATCCGGGAGCTTCACGTCGATGCCATGTCGCTTGGCGTCGCGGCCAAGTGCATCGAGTGAGTAGAATCCCATAGGTTGGTTGTTGAAAAGCGCCGTGTAGTACTCGACTGGATAATGGTGTCTAAGCCATGCTGATTGATACGCGAGTAAGCCAAAGGCGGCAGCATGTGATTTAGGAAATCCAAACTCCGAGAATGCGGTGACTTGCTCGAACACACGCTTTGCGATGGTGTCGCGAACGCCGTTTGCCCGAGCGCCATCACGAAACTCGTTCCAAAACCCTTCCAGAAGCTCGCGGGAACGGCGCCGGCTCATGGCTCGACGCAACGCTTCGGCCTGTCCGGCGCTGAATCCAGCGAGCGATTGGCAGACTTGTAGTACCTGGTCTTGATAGATGATGACGCCTAGCGTTTCGCTGAGGGCCTCTTTGAGTAACGGGTGATCGAGTGGAGGTTCGTACACTTCTCCCCGCTCACGCGCGTATCGTTGATCTTCCCGTCGTCGGACAAACGGATTCACGGCGCCACCAACGATGGGGCCGGGCCGGACAATGGCGACCTCCATGGCGAGATCCTCCAAATTGCGTGGTCGAGTGCGCCGCACCATTTGGATCTGTGCGCGGCTTTCGATTTGAAAGAGCCCAACGGTGTCGCCGCTGCAGATCTGATCGTAGACAACCGCCTCTTCGAAGTCGATCCGGCTAAGATCTGGAGGTGTGCCTTCCCTTATAGCAATGAGTTCGACGCACTCTTCAACGAGCGACAACATTCCCAGGGCGAGAAAGTCGATCTTGATGAACCGCGCATCGTCACAGGAGTCCTTATCCCATTGGCAGATGACGCGATCTTCCATTGCGGCACGCTCGAGCGGAACGAGTTCCACCAAGGGTCGGCTGGAAATGATCATCCCGCCAACGTGCTGTGATACATGTCGTGGGAGCCCCGCAATTTCTTCGGCAAGATCGCACAAGTCACGCCAGAGTGGGGCATCGACCCGGCCTTCGAACCCCGGTATTTTGGGCAGTTCTTCTCGCAGCGTGCCAGCCGAGCGGTGTTCGGCGAGCTTGGCAACCTGCTCGAGTTCCCCAGCGGGGAGATCGAGCACTTTGCCAAGCTCGCGAACCGCCGACCGGAGTCGATACGTTGGAAACGTGCACACCAGACCCGTGTGCTCGTCACCATATCGTTTATACACCCGCCGGATCAATTCTTTACGAATTTCCCGCGGAAAGTCGAGATCGATATCGGGAACCGACGCCATCGTCTCATTTAAAAACCGCCCGAGGAACAAGTGGTTGGCGATGGGGTCGATGTGTGATAATCCAAGGAAATAGCAGATGATCGAGGAGACGGATGATCCACGCCCACGACCCGGTAGTAGATCGCCCCGTGCCCGTCGCGTCCCTGCGCGGACCTCGGCGGCCACCTCTCGCGCAAGATCGAATAGATCGTTGTAGACGAGAAAAAATCCGCTGAGATTGTGATGTTCGACAAGTCGAAGTTCTTCGTCGAGGCGACGTTCCGCTTCATCACGATTCTGGGAGCCAAGTGGGTACAGTTCGTCGAGTTTGCTCCGGCATAGTTCGGCAAGTATCTGTGGTGCCGGCGTCTGATTCGTCCCACGAAAATCCGGGAACGTGTATCCGAGATCTTGCGTGAGATCGAACGACGCGCAGCGCTCTGCAATCGCAATCGTATTAGCCAGTGCGTCAGGACGATCACGAAACCGTTCCGCGACAGCTTTCGGTGATTTCAAATAGAAATCACTGTTTGGCTTCCGCTCGTCATGAGACCCATCCAGGGTCGTGCGATGTTTGATCGATACCAGTGCGTCGTGGAGTCGATGCCCTGATTCGCGGTGGTAATGAACATCCCCGGTAGCGACTACAGAAAGCCCTACGGCATCGGCCAGTTCTCCGAGTAATCGTGTTCGATATCGATCGCCGAAAGCTTCGTTGCGTTGGAGTTCGACAAAAAAATTGCGGGCCCCGAACACGGCGCGACATCGATGGGCAAATCGCTGCGCCGCTCGCGGTCCTTCACGCTCGAGTATGGTCGGTAGCAAACCGCGCCGGCAGCCCGAGAGGATGATGATCCCTTCGTGCCGGGCCTCAAGCGACGAAAAGTCGAGACGCGGGTCGTGTCGGTCTTCTGTCCCGAGATGCGCTTCGGTAATGAGCCGGGTGAGGTTGGCATATCCTGTTGGTGTTTCCGCCAACAACGTGACATGTGAACCGTCGAGCAGGGTGATGTCAGCTCCGGTAATCGGTTGTAACTCGACCTGCCGCGCGGCTTGCGCAAAGATCATGGAACCGTAGAGCCCGTTGTTGTCGGTCAGGGCAAGGGCAGGGTAGCCAAGCCCTTTGGCCGCCAACGCAAGCTGGTCGGGTTGAGCCGTACCGTCCAAGAAGGAAAAGGCCGAATGGCAGTGAAGCTCGATATACATGAACAGTAGGGAAAGGGGAAAAGGTAGTGCTAAGGTTTCTGGAGGAACCAGTTGCCGGTTATGAGGTTTTGAAACACGACAATGTGGCCGCCTCCTTCGAGTACGATGTCTAGGTATCGCCGACTGATGGGGTTTCTCCACCACTCGTCGTTGATTCGCCATGAATCGATGACCATATCCACGGCAGTGCGTTCCACTGTATTATCGGGACTCCGTGGATATGAAATCGCGCACAACCGCCCATAAGTATCGAGTTCGACGTCGATCTGAACGGGTTCGTTTAGTGCTCGAAGTCGATCAACGCGTATCGGCGTTCGGGAATGCGTGACCATGGTTGTACCTCGATGATGTGATGTAGCATTGGACGTTTGAGACGACTCCTGATTTCGGTTGCTGCATGCTCGAGTGCACGCTGTCGTCCTGCCCGAGCTGAACTCGCAGCGTCACGAGCAAAGAGTTGTAACTCTTGTGTTCCCCGAGCAAAGTCGGTGAATTCGACCGTGAGGTTTTCGATGGCCCCAGTAGGTGGCGATTGTTCGAGTCGAACCCTGAGAGGGGCAACGATGCGCTCACTATAGGCTGTCGGATCTTTGTGAATGGCTTCCACGAGCCACGACGCACCATGTTCGAGTTTTGCTCGAACACGTGTTGCTCGTACTCGCCACCCAATGCGCCGTGGGTGTTTGAGTGCGCGTTCCACGAGTTTGTGTATTGCGTTCGCAAGCAAGAGGCGATCTGCGATCGGGACGGAAAAGTGCAAGGTTGCAACGATGGGCTCGGGGTGCTCTTGCCCGATCACCGGATCGCGCGTTAGACCGCTTGCCAGTTGCCATGCCTCCCGGCCCTCCCGGCCGAATTGTGAGACCATTGCCACTTCGGGAAGTCGGGCGATGTCTTGAAGCGTCTTGAGCCCGAGTTGGACGAGCCTGCGGTGGGTGTCGGGGAGGATGGGCAAGACAGCAGTCGGTTGCTGCGCAATGAATGTGCGCTGCTCGTGATCGCGTACGATCATGGGTTTGCCAGGCTTGGCGCGTGCCGCCGCGATCCAGGATACGAATTTGCCACGTCCCCATCCCAATCGGGCGATCGATGCCCATTTGGTGCGCCGGTCGAGTGCCCGCCGCATCATTGCCAGTTGCCGTTCCGGAGGACCGATGAGTATCTCGAGTCCGTCGACACCGATGAACACGCGTCCGAGCTCGACAGGCTCGACGACCGGACTCACATTTCCGAACGCGGCCACAAGGTGTGTGAACTGCTCGTCATAGTACACCGGGTCTGGTTCGATCAATACGAGTGTTGGACACAAGCCAATGGCCTGGCTCACGGTCATACCAGCGGAGACGCCGGCATGCCGGGCTGTTGACGTGATCTGCCATACTCGGCGTGTATCGGTTGCAGTGAGCAGTGCCAATGGCTTCTTCTCGAGATCAGGCCGGCGGTGCTCTTCGCAGCGAAGTGGGAAAAGCGGAATCCAGAGACATGCAGCGCGATCGCTACTGAGCGTTGCCGAACGCACCTATAACTTCCAGAACGTGAGCTGTGTCGATGGGGGCTTGGGCGCTTTGGTATAATCGCGCTCTGTGCCGGTATCTTCGATACCGAAACGCTGCCCAATGTCTCGAAAACGTGTACGAAGAGCGTCAAGATACGTATCTGGGACGTTCTGGCCCTTGTCGTAGTTGGCGCGATAGCGTGCAACGAGCCCGGGATACGCGCTGGCGAGAATTGGTAAGACGCGCTCGCGCGTGTCGCTATACATCCGTAATGGGACGGGATGTGCAAAATGAGCACCGGCAACACGCGCTTCGGACATGAGAAGTTCGATTTGCTGAACGGTGTCCGTGATTCCGGGAAGAATGGGAGCTACGAGCAGCCCGGCCCGTATCCCATTCCGAGTGAGCTTGTCCAACGCGCGAAGTCGCACGTGTGGCATTGGCGAACGTGCCTCGAACCGCTTGATGATGTTGATGTCAGCGCTGATGAGTGAGATGTAGACGGAGACGAGATTACGCCGAGCAAGGGCTTTCAGAAGGTCGATGTCGCGGCAAATTAGCGGGCTCTTGGTGATTATCCCAATGCGGATACCACGTTCGGCGCGAAGCCGGTCGAGAATCGTTCGTGTAATCTGATATAAACGCTCGGCGGGTTGGTAGGGATCGGTGCTGCTTCCGATGAGCAGTGTTTGGGTGCCATCGCGTACCGTCCGCCGCCGCAGTTTACGCAGATCGGTATCGAGTGCCCGAAGGACGGAACTTCGCCGTTTGACGAAGATACGTTGTTCGAACGGTTCGGGACCGAGCGGCACGCTCAAGCGCCCACGACTCCGGGCTCGGTCGACCACGTAGTTGTGTGCGAACCGTGCGTAACAGTACGAACACCCGAATTCACACCCTACATACGGATTGATCGACCAGAACTCCATGTTCGTGGATTCAGGAGTGTTGATGATCGATCGGCAGGTAAGCTCGAGGAATTGGGTTCCCCGCCGGCGTTCATCGATGACCGAAAACTCTGTGGCAGTCATCCGCAGCGCCCCCAACCACAGGTCAGGCATGTCTTGCAGGCCGAGGCATGTGCCACCGGTCCACTGCACTCTGGACAGACCGAACTGGGTTCCCGGGTTTCGTAGGGGTACCGGGGGTGGTCCGGCCGCGGGTTGAACTGTAATTCACCCCGTGGCCGGCGAGTGCACTTCGGGTTTTGTTCGGGCATATAAACCGAATATAACCCGAAGAAAAGCCAATGCAAGGTCTATTACCCAAGTCTGCTATACGTCAATGGTTATGCATTACATTTGACAAATCATTCTGAAGACTGAGCCGATCGCGTCTACTCGCCAGCTCTAATTCCTTGAACGCGCAACCATCTCCAGTCTCGCGTCCGGCCCAACCGGCACCGTCCAATACCGTTCTTCGCGTACTCGCTGTTTTCGCGTTGTTATTCGTATTCATGCTCGGTGTGAATGGGCTCGGGGACGGGTTCAAAGCTCTTGGGGGCGGACTCGTAGAGAGCTTCATCGCCGCGACTGAGAACCCGTTCATGGGATTGATGGTCGGTATCCTCGCCACGACACTCGTACAGAGTTCATCGGTCTCGACTTCGCTCATCGTTGGACTCGTCGCGGCGCCAGATAATCCGTTGCCCATCGTGAACGCCGTCCCGATGATCATGGGTGCCAACATTGGGACGACAGTGACGAACACGCTCGTGTCACTCGGTCACATCGGCCGGGCCGAAGAGTTCCGTCGCGCGTTCGCTGTGGCCACGTGCCACGACTTCTTCAACTTCATCGCTGTTGCCGTGTTTCTCCCGCTCGAGATGCTCACGGGGTATCTCCGCAAAACCGCGATGGCGTTGTCGTCCTTGCTGACAGGATTCGGCGGCGTCGAGTACGAGAGCCCCATCAAAAACTTGTTGAAGGCGAGCCTGGTACCGATAAAGGGGGCGATTACTCTTGTGTTTGGTGGAGCAAGGGCGCAGACAGTGACGCTCATTTTATTCAGTGCCGGGTTGATCTTCCTTGCCCTGTACTTTTTAGTGCGAGTCATGCGCTCGGCCATGCGGTCACGGGTCGAAAGGTTGGTGTCTCGCGGGTTGGGTCAGACTGCGGTGTTGGCGATCATTGTGGGTATCGTGGTAACCGTCATGGTGCAATCGAGTTCGATTACCACGTCGTTGCTTGTGCCGCTGGCAGGTGCAGGGATCCTTACCCTTCAACAGGCGTTCCCGATCACGGTTGGTGCCAATATCGGTACCACTGTGACGGCGGCGCTCGCGGCGTTGGCGGCCACCGGTGAAAATGCTACGGCCGGCATCACCATTGCGCTCGTGCATTTTTTGTTCAACCTGAGCGCAACGCTCTTGATCTTCACCTGGCAGCCGATCCGACGGATTCCCCTTATCGCCGCCCAGCGTTTGGCCGATATTGCTGTGAGGTCTCGTCGATACGCGCTGCTGTACGTTCTTTTATTGTTCTATGGAGTGCCGGCGCTGTTCACTGTGTTGAACCATTTGTTGCAGTAGTCTGGGGGGGTTCATGCTTCACGAATTACTCGAGTTCTTTCGATCCACCCAACCACTTCAGGCTATGGGTGACAGCTTTTCTAAGATGTTCGAGTTGGCGTATCACCTGACTTGCGAAGCGGGTGAGATTTATTTCGGTAAGAAGGTCACGCCCGAAGAGCGAACGCTGATATACAAACGCGATGTGGAGATCAACAAGCTACAACGCGTCGTCCGCAAGCAAGTCATTGCCCATCTTTCGCTGAGCGGTAACAGCTCGAACCTGCCCTACTGCCTTGCCTTGGTGAGCCTGGTGAAGGACGTCGAGCGAATTGGTGATTACGCCAAGAACCTCACTGAAGTGCATGACTTTCGACCAGAACCGTTACCGGATGACGATATCGTGGCCGAGCTGGCCGAGATTCGCGCCGGTGTCGAATCGGCCTTTGCCGCGGCGAAGGACACGTTTGCCAGTTCCGATCGAGAGCAAGCCATCACGTTGATCCAGGCGGGTCGCGCCATGGCGCAACGGGCCGACGCCTTGATTACGCAAGTGGCGCGCAGTGATTACGATGCGGCAACGACGACAGCGGTTGTGTTGGGGGCCCGATACTACAAACGGATTGGCGGGCACGTCTTGAACGTGCTATCGAGCGTGGTCATGCCTCTTCACAAGCTCGACTACTACGACGAAGACAACAAGATCGCCGCAGCTGGCGGCTAGCCCACGGTCTCGACCGTCTCCGTACTTTTTGCTGAGGCTAGATCCACCATCATGATATCACTGGTGTAGGTTGTCACCGGCGCATCCGACAGGTTCGTAATTTTTCGGATATTGCTGGCAATGCGCGTGGCCGCTTCGTGGATACTCTGCGCCGATTCTTTCTGATCTTCCGTCAAACTCGATCCCTGCGCGGAAAGCAATTGACTTTCCGTGACGATCGCAGTGAGAGCATTGTTGATCTCGTGTCGTATTGCAACGGCGAACTGACCAATTGCTGCCATCCGTTCGTTGCGCAACGCGCGGGTATAAAAAGTGTGGAGTTCTTCGGACAACCAACCCACGCTTATCGCCAAGCTACCGTAGGCGATGTAGATAGGCACCGTGATTCGCCAATCATCCGGGGTGTAGTTGAGTGCCACGACCAACTGCACGACCACGAAGAGGGCAGTGCCCATCAATAGTCCGGCAAAGGCACCCTTGAGCCCGTAGTGTAACGACAGCAAGAACGCCGGTACGAGCGTGACGAGCCATACCAATTCGTCAGTGAGTCCTGGGTCTTCCGGGAATGCCACCTGAACCATCACCGGCATGAGGTAGGCGGCTGCGCAGTAGATCGCGAAACGCGGGCTCAAGGGGGGCCGGTGGGCCAGCGGCCCAAAGCCAATCGTATTGACGATGCGGGATTTGAGCGACATTGGATGAATCCGGTGAGCAGGACGGTTTCGAAGATGTACAATGACCGGAGTCCAGTAAAGGTCAGGTTTGCTCGGAACCGTCGCCAATGAGCATTGCGTCGACGGTCATGTGGATCACTTTGGACCGACGACGATCTTGCGTTGTGCACCAGGCGTGGATCTTTTCCGGCGCGAGTTCGTTAGTGAGTGCCACGAGTTGACGCTCGCGTCCAACCCGCAGGCCCGCGGCTATTCGATCCAACGCCTCGTTGATCAGGCCCACAGTGGTTGCGTTGCGAAGCAGCGACGCGTCGCGGGCGGCGAGCATCAACCGGCGAGAGAGCACGCAGGCCGGAACACCAGCCGGCATGTCATGGGCAATCCGGAGCCGGTCGCGTAGATACGCGAGGAGTGGCCCTGCCCACTTCAGCGCAACGGCGCCATCGAGGGGCCGACAGGATGCGAGTCGATCGGCCAATTCCCGCAGTTCGCCAAAGCTTTCGATCGGAAGGGCGTGCGACCCGTGCAGCCCCACCACCTCGGGAATCGAACCCTGCTCGGTGTGCCAACTGATAGCAGCGACCAACCCGCGGGGCCCGGCCACGACGGCAAAACAGGAACCCGTATTATCAGACGAGCGGTGGTCGTCGCAGAACATCTCACGCGCTTCCAACCCTTGGTTCCAAACGGAAGATTGGCCGACCCGACTCGTGGCTGGAACGCTGGTCTCGACTTGTATTTTCGCCTTGTCGGCGACCCGTTGCCGCAGCTGGAGACGTGCGTCGAGTGGCGGTGGGGGACAAAACCACCAGACGTGGGCGATGGCATGCCGTGTGCCGAGACGTCGGATTCTGCCGAGCCGTTGGGAAAGACGCAGGGGCGTCCAAGGTAGGTCATAGTGGATGATTGAGTCGGCGTCCTGCAGATCCAAGCCTTCGCTCACCATGTCGGTGGCGATCAATGTTCGCAGGGCCAGGTGGCGAGGAGGAGGGCCCGTCTTTCGTGCGGTAGGCGAGAAAAGATCCAAGGCTCTCTGGACGGTGCATCTACCAGTAGCGATCCATGCGCGGCCTCCGCTGACGACGGCAGTGTGGCTCCAATTCAGTTGCCGTGCGAGGTGCATGGCGGTTGCCGTCGCCGACGTGAACACGATGGTGCTATTGGCACCACGAGTTTGGAGAAGTTGAACGGCCGCTGCCGCCTTGGGATCGCATTCGTGTTGTAGCGCTCGATGGTGTAGCAATGCGTCCACGCGCTCTCGCTCTGCTCGCATGTCGGCGGGGTCGACAGGAGTTCCCTTGGCAAACAATCCCATCTCGAGTTGTAGCTCATCTCCGTGGCCGAATAGGCGCGTTGCTTCGGCACGTGACAGGCGCGTGCCATTCATGGCCGCTGCAGTAGCTCGATCGACGTATGCGAGATGGCGACGCAGCGTTTCCCGTGCGGCCGCTGCTGACGAATACAGGCGATAAAACAGGTGGTTGCGTAAGAGTGACCGCGCTGCTGGGTTGTCGAACGATGGGAACCGCAAGGCCTCGATGTGACCGAGGAGGTCTTCCATCGTGGATTCCGGAACGGGTGGGAGTTCGATGACCTGATGGTCCACGGCTGTCGGGAGGTGTTCGTCCGGAATACGAGCGGCTTTGGGCGACCGCGCGACCATAATGGGTGCCAGGGCCCTCTGTACACCGGCGGGCTCCGATTCCACGACCGCTTGCAGGGATGGAATGCCAAGAGTGGCGAACGCCGAATCGGGGAGAAACAGGCGGAGGACGTTCACCAAATCATTGAGGCCATTGACGAGCGGCGTAGCTGTGACCGCCAGGATGTCGGCGTTGCCGATGTCGTGTGCTAGTCTGTCATAGCGGCGGGTGGAGGCGTTTCTGAATCGATGTGCCTCGTCAATGATGATGAAATCCGCGGGCGGTAGGCAACTCCCCCGACTCAGGCTTTCGTGGGAATGCAACGTCACTGTAACGCCAAGCGAGTGGGCGGTCATTTTCCATTGCGGCAGCAGCACTGCAGGCACGGCTGCGACTACAGATTGGTAACGGGTAGCAATAGCTAACGCGACGTAAGTTTTTCCAAGACCAACCACATCGGCTAACAATGCCCCCCCGAATTCCCGTATCGAACCGACGAGCCGTTGAGCCGCGGATCGTTGGTGGGGCATGAGCCAGTGTGGTGGTTTCCAGTGCGTGGCAACGGGTCCCGCCATGGCGACCCGCAATACTTCGAGGACGCATTTCGGCGTGGCCTGCTGGGCACCTTCGAGTTTCCAGCGGAGCGGCTCCCGGACGATCCGAAGATCAGTTCCGCTCAGAGAGAGCCATGGCGCGGAGGCGTGCCTGTGTTGCTGTGCTGATGTCCAACGCTTCCGCAACGACTTCGTCGAGTTCGTTTTGATCGACATGTTTTTGTGAGTGTGCGCGTCTGCTGATCGAGATCGCTGACGTCAGTCGTGCGGAATCGGCAGGGATCGGAACTCGGTCCATCACGCGGGCGTTCAATCGTCGGTATCCACCGCGTGCTTCATCTGATGCCGAGCGGACGTACGGTATGACCCAGGTCGAGTTCAATACAGCGGTTATGATGTGAGCATCTCGTTCGGATGGCGCTGCTGCGCAGTAGCACGTGTTGAGTGGAAGAACGGCTTGGCTCGAAGCCGCCTCTAGATAGACGGCTCGCGGATGCCGGGCAAGATCGGGCCATACTACCCGGTGAGCGGCGCACGCCGCACCAGTTCGGAACACCGTCCAAAGTGGGCCGGCCTTGTAGTCCGCCCGTGCCCTCAGCGCCGAGGCGTTGGCTGCGATGTATACGTGTGCCAACTCGGGGATTCGTTCGAGCGGAACACCTTCATGATCGCACGCCCACAAAAGGACCTTGACGGCCGACACTCCGAATGGCCGGACATCTCGGCCACGTACTACGGGTCGGAGTACGCGGCCTTCAGTCCACACCTCGGATGTGGCGAACTGCACGAGAG
>Ga0114950_10001236_pt1 | contig 19036 bp, 13 predicted proteins | sample N075metaG_FD_83503 | JGI IMG/M metagenome (GOLD analysis project Ga0114950, IMG submission 83503) | Deep subsurface microbial communities from Kermadec Trench to uncover new lineages of life (NeLLi) - N075 metaG | ecosystem: Environmental > Aquatic > Marine > Ocean trench > Sediment | place... | reverse complement strand
GCTCACCGCGACCTTGGGCATCGCCGCCGGATGGGCGCTCTGGGCGCGCGCGCCCGGCGCTGCCGAACGGCCCGATCAAGATTCACTCGCGAATGAAGGTGTCCTGTGGTTCGTCACCATCGCCGCGTGCCTGGGTGCCACCACCATCGTCCTCGCCCAGCCTCACCTGACCGGCTTCTGGTACAACGGAGATGACCTCAGCTATCACGGTGTCGCCGCCGCCAGCTGGCTCCAGGGTGGACCGTTCCATCTCCCGACCGAGAACTTCCACGCCTACTACCCGTTCAACGCGGAGCTGCTGGCGCTGTGGTTCATGCTTCCGACCGGAACCGATGCCCTGGCGGGACTTGCGGGCGCTCTCTGGCTTGTGGTCGCCGCGGTCGCCGTCGCGACGGCGAGTCTGCGCCTGGGCGTTCCGCGCTCACGGGTCTGGCTTCCCGTACTCCTGGTGTTCGCGACCCGGCGCGTGCTGTGGCCGGCGGCGCGATTCGGGGCCGTGGACGTGGCCGGAGCCGGCGCCCTGCTGGCTGCAGTCTCGTTCGCACTGCCGGGCGGAGAACGGCGAACGGCCGACGCCAGCTACGCGGGACTGCTCGCGGGGTTTGCAGTGGGTTGCAAGATCTCGTTCGCACCGACTGCGCTGCTGCTGCTGCTGCTGCTCGCTCGTGGTCATGGCAGGGCCCTCGTGAATTGGAAGCGATTTTCGGGCTTCACGATCGGCGCAGTCCTCACAGGCAGCTTCTGGTATCTGCGCAACGTGATCCTGACCGGGAATCCGTTCTTCCCGGCCGCGCTGGGCCCATTTGCCGGACCCTTCGGCAACGACGTCCTGGGCGGAACCCGCTTGATCGCCTGGATCCTCGAAAGGCCGAGCGACCTCGATCAGTGGACGTTCCTGTTGCGCCAGCACCTGGACTGGCCCCTCGCCCTCGGTGGATTGGCCCTGTTCGGCTACGCCACCGGCATTCGCCGGCTGCGGAGCCACACGGGGATCGCCCTCGTCGTTGCCTGCGGCGGACTTCAACTGGCGACCTACCCATTCATGCCCTTTTCGGGAACGGATCTGGGCGTCGACAGCCTACGCATCGCCCACCGCTTCCTGATCTTCCCGTACGTCCTGGGTCTGCTGCTGTTTGCGGTCTGGGCATCGGAGCGGATCCGAGCTGCAGGAAGACTCGAAGCCGTGTTGGGCCGTTTGCCGATTCCATGGACACTCCGCCCGATCCACGTGGCCGTGGCCCTGGCCCTGGGCCTCGCCCTCCTCTTGCTGATCACGCCTCGGCTCGAGCGCGCCGGGACCCACCTCATGTCCAAGGCCTACCCGAATCAGGCGAACATCGGCAACGCCTGGCTTGCGATCGATGGCCTGCCGGCGGGCTCGCAGATCGCGGCCTTCGGTGATTATGCCTACCACACCTATCCCTTGAATGGCCGACACTTCCAGCTTCGCGGTGTCAGCGTCGATGGCAGCGGTCGCACAGCCATACCCCTCCACCAGCGCTGGCAGCAACGGCACCCCCCGCAGCCAGGACTTGCGCAATCGCTGGCTGCGAACCTGCGCGCCAGCAAAGTCGACTTCGTGCTGGTGACAAGGGGCGCGGGCGGCCGCTGGCCTCCCCAGCAGGCCGAGCTCGAGGCCGCGGCGGATGTGTCGGCCGTCTACAGAGATGAGATTGCCGTCATCTGGGCGCTGCGCAAGCAGCCCTGAGAACTCGCCGATGTTGGCGGCCAGCGACATCCATCCGCTCGGAAGCTACGGGCGGTCCTCGAAACACGGGTCGCCGTAGCTCTGGAGGCGGAGCAGCCGGACTCGTTTCAGGGGCCTCTCAGAGCTGCGGGGCGACCGGCGACAGCCGCAGGGATCGGCATCCGAGCCGGCGCCGAGGACCCAAACCCGTGTGAAATCGGGACTCTCCGTCGGTTCTCGTCTGCAGGAAGCTTCGCGGCACGCCTCGCCGAATGCCGCACTCAACGATTCGTGCGAGGATGACGCGCGTGGACTCGCTGGAAGCCAGGCTCTGCGATTACATCGCCGGAAAGCTGACCAATGGATCCGAGGTTCGCGTCGAGAATCTCGACCGGATCTTCGGTGGCGCATCGCGCGAGACCTACCGTTTCGTACTCCATTGGAAGGACGACGCTGCTGACCACTCCCGTCGCCTGATCTTGCGGCGCGATCCGCCCAGCAGCCTGATCGAGACCGAGCGCGCCATCGAGTTTGCGGCATACCGGGCCTTTCATGGCAGCGCAGTCCCGGTGCCCGAAGCGCTCTGGCTCGAGGAAGACCCCCAGTACCTGGAGCATCCCTTCTTCGTGATGGAGGAGCTGTCGGGGTTTGAAGCCAGTCCGCAAGCCATCAGCCAGCCGCCCTACGCCAACCACACAGCGAAGCTCGCCCAGCAGAAGTGGACGATCCTGGGTGAGATCGCCAAGGCCGACCCTTCGAAGCTGGGCGTCGAAGGCGTGATGAAATCGGTCGCTCCAGACGAGTGCTGGCGACGAGAACTCGCCCACTGGGAAGGCGTACTCGACGAGGATGAACTCTGTCCCCAGCCAGTGATCCGCGCCGCGATCCGCTGGTTGCGACGCAATCCTCCAGCGCCCGCGCAGAAGATCTCGGTGGTCCACGGCGACTACCGGACCGGAAACTTCCTCTACGACACCGAAGGTACGATCCACGGAATCCTCGACTGGGAGATGGCCCATCTGGGTGACCCGCTGGAAGACCTGGCCTGGAGCATCAATCCGGTCTGGCGCTGGGCCCGGGACGAACGCTGTGGCGGACTCGCCTGCCGCAAAGACGCGATCCAGATCTGGGAGCAAGCATGCGGCCTGCGCGCCGACCCTGATGCGTTGCGTTGGTGGGAGGTCTTCTCGAGCGTCAAGGGCCAAGGCATCTGGGTCTCGAGCGCCCAGGAATTTTCGGAAGGCAAGAACCAGGACGTGATCCTGGGTCTGTCATCCTGGCTGATGGGCAACGCCCAGGACCGGGCGGCCCTGCTCGCGCTTGGGAGGCTGCCGTCATGAAGCCCGATTCCGCTCGTCTGCTCGACGTCTTCGCCGTGCACCTGATGACGAAAGTGGCGCCCGCCCTGCCCCACGCCTATCAGCAGGGCGACGTCAGCGCTCTCGGCCTCATGCTGCTGGCGCTGAAGGAAGAGACCGAACGCGCTGCCAGCCGGCGCATCGAGGAGAACGCCGCCCTGCGCGGCCTGTTCGAGACGGCGGTCCCGTGGGTCCAGGATGCGACACTGCGAGAACGCTTGGCCGAGGCCGCCAGCAGTGCGGACCCCGGCCTGACGATCTCGGAGCTCGAATGTGCGAACGTCGCTCTGCGCGATCTTCTGATCGACCTTCACGCGCACGTCGAGGAGTCCGACTCGCCCGAGGCGCGTCGCCTCGAGCAGGAGATCTGGCACGAACTCGCCCAATCGACCGAGCGGAGACGCCTGTCGATGGGTGCGTTCTGATCGGGAGGCCCCCATGCTCAGCAAGTTCGACGACTACGCCATCCACCAGACGCCGGAGCCGGTTGCACAGCCGGCCTCTACCGACCGCAACGTCTACGACCGTTATTGGTTCAACGGCTACGACCGCGACGGGGAGTTCTATTTCGGCATCGGGATGGGCTTGTACCCGAACCGCGGCATCATCGACTGCGGCTTCAGCATCGTGCGCGACGGCGAACAGCACGCGTTCCACGCTTCGCAGCGCGCGTCCGGCGAGCCCGCCGACACGACGGTGGGCCCGTTCCGCATCGAGATCATCGAGCCCATGAAGACGCTGCGGGTGGTGCTCGATCCCAACGAGACCGGTATCGAGTGCGACCTGCTCTTCACACCCCGAACCGCGTGTATCGAGGAGGGTCGGCAAACGCTGCGGGGGCCGCGCCAGGTCATCATGGACGCGACACGCTTCGCCCAGATGGGGACATGGACGGGACGGATCCGATATGCCGGGCACGAAGTCGTCGTTGACCCGGCCCGGGTCTTCGCGACCAAGGACCGGTCCTGGGGCCTGCGCCCTGTAGGCGAGCCAGAGCTGGGCGGCGCGCCGGCGACGAAGCTTCCCCAGATCTGGTTCCTGTGGGCGCCCCTCCAGTGGGACGACCACTGCACCCACTTCGGTGTGTTCGAAGACGAGACCGGCTTCAAGTGGCACCAGGATGCCGTCGTGATTCCAGCCTACGCGTCGCCGGATCAGATCCCGGGCGTAACGGATCCGAACACGCGCACCTTCGGTGGTTGCGAGCACAACATCAGCTACGAGCCCGGCACCCGGCGCGCCCGCTCCGCCGAGATCTCGCTGATCTCGAGGTCGGGAGAACGGCTCGACATCGAGCTCGAACCCCTGATCTGCTTCCGCATGAAGGGCATCGGCTATACCCACCCCGACTGGGGACACGGACGCTGGAAGGGAGAGCTCGCCATCGGCGCCGAGTCGTGGAAGTGCGACCCGCTCGACCCGCTGGCCCTCGAGAACCTCCACATCCAGCAGGTCATGCGCGCCCGCTGCGACGGGCGCGAAGGGGTGGGCGTCCTCGAGCAGCTGGCGCTGGGTCCCCACGCTCCTTCAGGGTTCAAGGAATTCCTGGATGGGGCCTCATAAGACCTGGATTTCATGAAGATTCTCATTACTGGTGCGGCAGGCTTCAGCGGCTGAATGACAGCGGATCGGGACTGACGATGTTCGACCTCGGTGGCAAGACGGCACTGGTGACGGGCGCCGGCCAGAACGTGGGCGCCGGCATCGCCCGCTGTCTGGCCGAGCGCGGAGCCGCCGTGGCGGTGAACGACGTGCTGGAAGATCGCGCCGCCGCAGTCGTAGACGGCATCTGTCGCTCCGGCGCGAACGCCGTGACAGCGGCGTTCGACGTCACCGACCGCCTGGCCGTGACCGCCGGGATCGATAAAGCGCAGGCTTCCCTCGGTCCCATCGACATCCTGGTCAACAACGCCGGCATCCCGAGCAGCATGCGGATCGAGCGCTTTCGCGACATGGACCCGGAGAGCTGGCGCGCCAACATCGATCTCAACCTGTACGGTGTCCTGCACTGCACCAAGGCCGTGATCGACAGTATGTGCGAGCGGCGTTGGGGGCGCATCGTCACGATCTCCTCCGGAGCGGGGGTGGTGGGCGCTCAGCTCGGCATCTCGCTCTACGGCGCCGGCAAGGGCGCGGCGATCAGCTTCATGCGCCACCTGGCGATGGAGGTTGCGCGCAAGGGTGTCACCGCAAACAGCCTGACCCTGGGCCTGATGGCAAGCGCCGAAGGCGGCGACAGCCTGGATGCGATCGCGGCCAGCATCCCGGTGGGTCGGCTGGGAACCCCCCAGGACATCGGAGCGGCCGTCATCTGGCTCGCCTCGAACGAGGCCAGCTGGGTCACGGGCCAGACCATCGGTGTCAACGGAGGCTCGTTCGGAAGTTGAGGTTCCGCGTCTACGCCAGCATGGACCAGCGCATGCGCCCCGGCGAAGTTGCCGCCCATGCCGAGCGTGCAGAGCGGCTGGGGTATGACGGTCTCTGTGTTCCCGAGGCCGTCCACGACGGCCTCCTGAGCGCCTCGATCGCCCTCGGCGCAACCTCGCGACTGCGGGTTCTGACCAGCGTACTGGTCGCCTTCCCGCGAAGCCCCATGACCACGGCCATCGCCGCCTGGGATCTCCAAGAACTTTCCGGCGGCCGCTTCGAACTGGGTCTGGGCTCCCAGGTGCGCGGCAACATCATGGGCCGCTACAGCACGAGCTGGAGTGCGCCCGCACCACGCATGCGGGAATATGTTGGTTCGCTGCGGGCCATCTTCAACACTTGGCAGAATGGCACGCCGCTCGCCTTCGAGGGCGAGCACTACAGCTTCAAGAAAATGCAGCCGTTCTTCAATCCCGGCCACCTGAAATCCGGGCCACCCCCGATCCTGCTGGGCTGCGTAGGCCCCGTCATGACGGCGCTGGCCGGAGAGGTGGCCGACGGTCTCGTCACTCATCCGACGAACACGGCACCCCGCTACCTGCGAGAGGTCGTGCTTCCCCGGCTCTCGAAGGGCGCCGGGCGCGCCGCCCGGGCAGATCCAGTCGAGCTTCTGCTGGGCCCGCTGATCGCCACCGGTGTCGACGACGCCGATGTCGCGGCCGAGCGGGCGCGCACCCGACAGCTGCTCGGCTTCCTCTACTCGACCCCTTCGTATTGGCCCTCGCTCGAGTTGTTCGGCTGGAAGGCATTGGGAGAGCAACTCCACCGCCTCAGCCGAGAGGGTCGCTGGGACGACATGCCCGCCCACATCAGCGACGAGGTGCTCGACACCTTCTCCCCGACGGGTCGTTACGATGAGATCGCCGAGGTGCTGGCGAACGCGTACGGGAACCTCAGCGACTGGATCACCTTCCCGATGCCCCAGCAGGTCGGCCGGGACGCCGATGCCGCCAAGGCGATCGCGCGCCTACGCGGCAGCGCCTAGAGACCGGCGACGGACAGCGACGCCCCCTCGCGTGAGGCCGGCTGCCCCTCGATCAATCGCCCGCATCGTACAATGCGACGAGGCGCGCCAGCACGACGGCAGGAAAAAAGACCCCCACCACGGACTCCGTCATGGCGATGGCACTGGGAATCGACCGCAGGGGCGTCATGTCCCCGAAGCCCGTCGTGGTGAGCGTCGCGAAGCTGAAGTACAGGGCGCTCGAGGTGGTGAACTCGCTCGGGATCCGAAGCGACCCCGGTGTCACGCGTTCGAGCATCGTGTAGATCGTTGCGAAACCGATCCCGATCAGGAGGAACACACACAGGGCCGAGAGCAGCACACCGAGGGTGACGGTCTGCTGGCGCAGACCCCAGCCTCCGATCCGGGAGACGACCACTCCGAAGAACAGCACTTCGGCAACGAGACCCACGATCTCCACCGCGCTCGCTTCCGCTGCAGGAACTACGAAGCGCCCGATGATGGACAGAGTCCCCAGCAGCATTACCACCAGCATGATGCGCAGCCTCTGGGTCACTGCGTAGACGCCGACTGCGAGCACCATCATGAAAGCAATGGACAATAGAACGCGAGCCTCCGGCTCCCGCTCCAGCCACGGAGCGACGAGGATCAAGAGGATCAGGACAATCGTGAAACTCAGCACACGTCGCGTCTGACGCACTGTCTCAGGCGCCGTGTCATGCGCGACTAGCGCGAAGACCTTCCCGGAGCCTCTGGTGTAGACGGCGACCAGCCTCGCCACCACGACCGCGGGAAACAGGATGCCCACCACCGACTCGAGGATCGCCACCGACTGGGCCGAACTCGCCACCGGGGTCACGTCCCCGTAGCCCAACGTGGTCAGCGTGGCGATGCTGAAGTAGACGAGTTTCGGGAACAGCCGCGCGTGCCCGACGTCGCCGATCCCGGCGAACGCCCCCGGCGTCGCCAATGCGATCACCTCGTAGATGCTCGCAAAGGCCATGCCCATCATCAGGTAGGCGCACAGCGATCCCAGGATGGTGTCTTTGGTGACGACCGGGGCGCGAAGCACGGCGCGCGTTACGATGACGGCGGCGAACACGAAGAACGGCGCGTGTGGACCCGCTCCGACCCGTTCGCCGACCGACAGAAATCCGACCAGCGCCGGTACCGCCAGCAGCACGGCCACCCACAGTACCCATCGACTACGGTGGACGATGGCCAGTCCAGCGATGGTTCCCGCGGCCGCCAGAACGGACGTCAGAAACTTCCACATCTGCAGCTCGGGCTCCAGCGCCATGGCCAGAACCAGGAGCAGCAGGGCCACAAGAAGCAGCAGGAATCGAAACCGGTAGATGCCCGACTCCTCGGCCGATTTCGACATGGGTCCTCCTACCCGCCGCGAATCTCGACCGCAGCTTGGCGCGAGCCTATCCTACCGCCATGAGCACGGCTCTCTCGGAAGCGGAGGTCAGCCTGGCCCTCGAGCAACTCACGCAGTGGCAGCGAAGCGGAGACAAGCTCGCAAGAACTTACCGGTTCAAGGACTTCGTCGATGCCTTCGGGTGGATGTCGAGCGTCGCGCTGGTGGCAGAATCGATGAACCACCACCCGGAATGGCGCAACGTCTACGCCACGGTCGAAGTCGAACTCACCAGCCACGACGCCGGCGGGATCACCGATCGCGACTTCAAGCTGGCGAAGGCAATGGATCGTCTGGCTGCCGGTCGGACCCGCTGATCCCCAGCCTCCGGTGCGCCCTGATGAGGAAGCGGCTCCGCCCCCAGCAGTGCGCGTCGCGCACGGGAGCACGCAAGCCGTCCGACGCCGCACCCCGCCAGTGGTTCCACTTCACGGCAAGCTCCAGCCCGCTCGCGCCCCCCGATGCGTCACGGACCAACGTCCGGCGGTAGCAGCCATCGGAACGACGGTAGCGCGCCCTGCCCCACTGCCTGTGCCCACGCTCGAAGTAGATGGATGAGGAAATCGCCTGTGCGCCTCTCGAACTCCACCGAGTGCGCCAGCGGTTGACCCGCGCGCAAGAGCGTTGCAGGATCGCCACATGTCCACCGCTCCCGGAACCTCTAGCGCCGCTGCCCCGGGCCGGGCCCGCTGGGTTCAATCGCCGGGCTGGGACGCCTTCTGGATGTTCTCGGGCATCTGGGGCTGCGGGCTGTTGCTGGCGGGAAGCATCGTCAGCCCGATAATGTGGATTCCGATCGCCCTGTTCGCCCTCGACCGAACGGTGTCCATCGCTCACGCTTGGTCGACGACCTACCTGGTCCTGTTCTCGCCCCTGCTGGCGGAGCCGCGCCGTGAGGATCGCACCCGCTTCGTGTGGATTCCGCTGGGCCTCGTGATGGCTTGCCTCGCCCTCGGCTGGATCGTCGCCAGCACTCAGCGCTACGGACCCGACGGTCGCTTCACGTCCGATCTCTGGGCGTTGGGCCTCTATCTCGGCGTCTTCTGGATCGGGCATTTCTGGCACTTCGGCAATCAAGACTTCGGCGTGCTGACGATCTACCGGACCAAGGCCGGCCAGACCCAGCCGATTGATCGCAAGCTGGACAAAGCCTACACGGTCACGATGATGTTCCTGATCCAGCCGGTGATCTACTTCAGCCTGATCACGACGACGGCCATCTCCGAAATGGTCTACACGCTGTTGCCGATTTCGAAGCCGTTCATGCAGGCAGCCGCCAGCGTCGCCGTCGGCGCTTCGCTGATCGTGTCGGTGGCGATCGTCACTTGGGAGCTGCGAAAGAAAAACCGCTCGATTCCGAAGCTGCTCTACATCCTTGTCATTGCCTTCCACCCGATCATCCTGTGGGGTTCCGTGCGCGCCGGCAGCACACTGCTGGGCCAGATGTACATCGTTTCGTACCTCTTCAGTCATTGGCTGATCGCCGTGGGCTTGGTCGAACGCATCAACACAGGCTTTTACCGGAGCGAGGGAGACACGTCGCACCGCGCGATCCTGCGCCATGTGGCCGTGATCGGGGCCATCACCGGGCTCGTCATGTTGCTCACTCGCCCCTACGGCGATTTCCTGCTGTTCAACACCGACAGGTTCCAGTACAAGCAGATTCTGGCGTCCATCACACCAGAGCAGGTCCCTGTCATCGGCTTGGTACTGGGATTCTTCCTCGGTGAGCAGCTCCTCCACTACTACAGCGACCGCCGGCTGTTCCGATTCCGACACGCCTCGGTGCGCCGCAAGGTTGCACCGCTGCTGCTGGGAACTCCTTGAACCGGACCGCCCGCTCGACGCTTGCCTTGCTGACGTTGCTGGCCCTGGCCGGTTGCGCCACGAATCGCGTCACGCGGGAGCCCCCGGGAATCTTAGTCCCCGTGGTCGAGCGCCTGGGCCCGGGGAAGGTGCGTCTGCGCTGGCCCGACTCGTTCACCCACGGTCCCGTGGACATCTACGTCGGCGAGACCTCCGACAGCATCGACCGGACCCAGCCCGTGGCGCGGGCTACCGGAATGTCGATCGAGCTGACCGAACTCCGCCACCATCCCGACATCGACGACGGCCACCGCCTGTACTATGAGCTGGTCCCCGAGAGCGGTGAGCCGATCATCGTCGCCGAGCGGCGCCTTCCCCTGGTGGGTGCGGACAACTTTCGCGACCTCGGCGGGTACCGCACGGCCGACGGTCGGACCGTCCGCTGGGGTCGTGTGTATCGATCCAGCGAACTCTCCGGTATCACTGCCGCCGACATGGCATACTTGTCGAAAATTGGGATCCAGGTGATCGTCGACTTGCGCAGCGAACGCGAGCGCGACCGAAAGCCCGATCCGGTGATCGAATCGCTCCAACCTCACGAGCTCGCCCTGCCGATCCAGCAGCTCGGCGTGGAACCCGACCGGGTGCAGCGGATGATCCAGACCGGGGCCCTCTCGGCCTTCTACAGCAGCGACGTCATGCTGATGGCCTACCGATCCTTCGTGACGGATCACGGTCAAAAATGGGCCCTTCTCCTACAGCAACTCCAGGATCCCGGCAGCACGCCCCTCGTGTTCCACTGCACGGCGGGCAAGGACCGCACCGGCTTCGCGGCCGCCATCTTCCTGCTCGCCCTGGGTGTCCCCGAAGCAACGGTCTTCCAGGACTACCTCGCGACCAACTGGTACCGCCGCGACTTCACCAATATGGTCCTGCGCTTCGCCCCAATCTACTCGCTGTTCCGGACCGAGCCGGAGGACGTGCTACCGCTGCTGGCCGCCCGTCGCGATTACCTTCAAGCGTCCATCGACGTCATGAAGCAACGATACGGATCCATCGACGCGTATCTCGAGGAAGCGCTGGGTCTGACCGCTGAGAAGCGCGTGGCGCTGCAACACGAATTCCTCATCGGAAAAGCCTTGACCGACGACGAATGATGATCTGGCCCGTCTGTGACGCCGCCGACCTCGTTGCGGCCTCCTTTGAGGCGGGGAGTTTCGACGCGCTCATTCCGAGCTAGCGTCGTCCGCGTCTTTGGAGCCTGGGACCGGCGGCGGCCCTAGCAGGTCGACGAGACCGCTGACCTCGTCTGCGGGCTTCCAATCCTTCATCCCTGCACGCCAGACGAGCGTATCGCGACATACACGACCCTCTCGAACGGCCATCAGAAACTCACTTCGCGAGAGAGGCCCCGCTGAGCTGCCGTTTTCGACGAAGTGCCACTCGGCCCGTTCGGAGGGTCGGTCGGCGACGCGCTCGGCTTCCGCCAGCTCCGAGGTGGCGGCCGTCCAGGCCGCGTCGTCGGTCCCGTCGGATCGCCGCTTGGCGCGACGCCGCGAGTGACTGCGGGCGCGCACGATTCGCTCGCGTGCGCCTTCGGCTTCGTCGAGCAGCTCTTCGAAGAGGTCACCGACGTCGTCACTCACGGATTCCACCACGTCGAAGACTTCTTCGAGCACGTTGCGAACCAGGTTCGATGCGGGAACGCGCAGATCTTCGGCGATGCGGCGGATGTCTTCGACGAGATTCTCAGAAACCCGGGTGTGGAGGACGCGCTCCTTGCGGCAACGACGCTGTCCCTGGCGGTGCCGCGATCGCTGGCCGGAACGATGTGCTTTTCGGTTGGATTCAGGCGTCGTGGTGGGTTCTTCGCTCATCAAAGACAGTGTATCACATTGTATTACATTAGCGAGGTTTGTATCACATCTACGTCCGATAATAAAACCCCCGAGGGGAATCCCCACACTGAGGAGCCTGCGCTATCTCCTAACCCATTGCCATGGACGAGTCCGCCACGCTCCTTCCCGACTCGGTCGCCTGGACGTTCGGCGGCAACCACAAGCCGCTCGAGTCCCGTCCCCTCGGCAACGGACTGATCCACCGGACGGTCTTGGCGCGCTATGAGACCGCCAGCGGGCCTCTCCTGCTCGTCCATCAGCGAATCAACACCGACGTCTTTCGCGAGCCCGCGAGCCTGATGGAAAATCTCGAGCGGATTACCCGGCACCTTCGGGAGGCGACGCCTGCCACGTCCCACCTCCGATTTCTGCAGCTGCGGCCGACGCTACGGGGCGAACTGCTTTACCGAGATGAAGCCGGTCGCCTGTGGCGCTGCTTTGTCTACCTCGAAGAAACCCGCAGCCTCGATGCAGTGGGCCGCATCGACCAGGCTCGCGAGGCCGCTCATGCCTTCGGAAGCTTTGCGGCCGCTCTGGCCGACCTACCCACCCCACCCCTCCACGAAACGATTCCGCGTTTTCACGACATGCGGGGACGCATCGAGGCTCTCGATTCGGCCATTGCATCGGACCCGCTGCGCCGGGTCGCGGCGGCGACGCGTGAGCTCGCGGACCTTCGAAACCTCCTGGATCGGCAGCAGGCCGTCTTCGGATCCGCCGATTGGGCCAACCTGCCCCGCCGGATCGCCCACCACGACTGCAAGCTCAACAACGTCCTGTTCGACGCCAGCGCAACCCACGCAGTCTGCGTCGTCGACCTCGACACCGTGATGCCGGGCACGCTCCTCTCCGACTTCGGTGAACTGGTCCGTTCGGCAGCGGTCCGCCGGACCGAGCAGTCGCGAGATCCAGAGCATGTGGACCTGGATCTGGACGCCTATGCCGCCATCGCTGCGGGCTACATGGCCGGAGCCGGCGAGCTGCTATCGCGGATCGAGAAGCGCGCGATGCACCTCGCACCGCCGCTGCTGGCGCTCATGAACGCCGTCCGGTTCATGACCGATCACCTGCAAGGTGACAGCTACTTCCGGATCGATACCCCCGGACAGAACCTGGAACGCGCGCACAAGCAGGCGCTACTGGCCCGGAGACTGCTGGATCGACTCCAAGAAGCGCGCGAGATCGTCGCCAGCGCCGAAACCGGAAGCCTGCGCTGACTCAGGCAAGTTCGATACCCGCCGGTCGCAACACCGCTTCGTGGTATGCGTCCAGACTGTCGAACATGGGGATCTCTGCCGACCGCTGCTGGTCGCTGCGCGGCAGGGCGATCGCACCCGACGCACGCTGAATCGCTCCCGCCAATCGCCGCAGCGCGTCCAAGGGCTTCACATCCTGGCCGATGAGGCGACGCGGATCGAATTGGTCGCTTCTAAGTCGGATGACGCTCAACGGTCGCGTGAGCCCACCTCCATCGACCAGGACGTCCACAAGAACGATCGGCTTTGGCCCCAGTCCTCGCACACCCACGACCGAGACCGCTCGAATGCGTTCGATGGCAAAGTTGGTTTCTTGATCGCCGCCAACGGTCACGCACAACCCATCGGCGTTGATCGCGCGGGGCACACCCTCGGTGATCGAACTTTCGGGAAAGCGCTCATCCAGGGCGCTCAGATCTCCGATCTCACCGAACTCGCTGCGATCCGACTCGTCGTAGAAGGCGCTGGGTCGGGGATCGGGCTTCTCCTCTCCCGAAGCCGCTTCGGCCTTCGCTGGCTCCTTGGGTGCGAAACGCCCACGCACCGCCTCGAGTTCCGCCCGCTGGGCTTCGTCGAACCCCTTCCCGGCCAGGGCACGCTGTGCCACTTCGAACGCGGTCAATGGATCGAGCTCGGCAGCCAATCGCGAAAGCTGAACCACGACCTCGGCCGTCGCCGAGCCCGCCTTCCAATCAGCAGCCTGCCGGACCGCAATCACCGCGGTTTCGTCGTCCTCGACACGCCGAATCGCGGGAATCAGTCGGAGCAGCAGGGCCGGATCATCGAACGCCCCGGGGCGCTCGGCGGTGACCTCGCGCCAATGCGCCACGGCGACCTCGTCTGCGCCGCGGCGCAGCTCTTCGCGGACCAATCGGAGCATGGCCGGAACCGCCTCGTCGATCGCCTCGCGTTCAACCGACAACCGCCAGAACATCGTAACCGCATCCCGGTTTCGCACATTCTGCTGTACACCTCCGGCGAGCATCGCGTAGGCGCCATCGTCGTCGCCCTTTTCTTGCAGCGCGATCACACTTTCGAGCGAGAACCGTTCGGGGCCGCGCACTTTAAGCTCGAAACGGGCCCGCCCATATCGGGCTTCCCAGCCCAGCTTCCGGATGGCATGGGCAAAACCGGCTCCCAGCAAGAATCCGCCCACATGCGCCGAATATCCCACTGCGTTGTCGATGCCAACCGGAAGCGCTCCCGGCACGATCCAGTGGAGCAGTCCTTCGTACACAATCCAGACCGCGCCGAGGGTCCAGGCCGGAGCGGTCAGCTCGGCATCGGTGACACGTCCGAGCCAGCCGAGAAAGTCGATCTCCTCGTTTCGAAAACGGACGAGAACCGCCCCAACCAGTGCAGCGACGATGCCAGCGCCGCCGAGAAGGGCCTGATCGACGGGACCGTGCACTGCCAGATAGGCCGACGAGCTAGCGGCGACGACGAAGACCAGCACGCTGATCAGGATCCGACGCCCCCACAGCTGCTCGAGTAACGGTGCCGCCAGCATGAAGATCACGACCGTGAGAAGCAGGTGTGCCAAGCCCGAGTGTAGGAACGCGTGAGTCACGAAGGCGTGGATAGCCGGGTCCGCGGGGACCAGGCCCAGGCGCCGCATGGGATGGCCGTCGAGCGCGGCGAAGGCCCGCCTAGTGCGCTCGTCGAACTCCTGTTGCGGAGTCGGCCCATCGTGCCCCTCGGGTTTTGCATTACGGAGAAACGCGAACATCTCGTTGCTCTCGAAACCGGGCATGGCACCGCGAACGGCCGGCAGCAGACGGGGATCGATAGCGACTACGGGATTCTGGATGGCGTAGCTGACGGCAGCGCGGAAGGAGCGATTGGTCTGTTCGAGGCGATCGTTGAAACCCAACAAGACAACGATTGCCGCCACCAGCCAGACGGCGACCACGCCGACGCTCACAATCGGTAAATGCGCCACCCCGCCGGGCAGCGACCGTGTCGAGTCCGTCCGCCGCATCGCCTCCCCTTGCATCGAGCCATCGGACTTGCGTCCAGCTCGGGCGACCCCTATATCGGCGTTTCTGGCCCGAAGACGAAGACCGGCAGCGACGTTGCCCGAGAATTCAGTGGGTTCGCAGCTTTCAGCTCGTATTGGAATGAACCGCGTGTGCCGTCAGACGCGCCCGCTGGGACCGAGAACGATGGCCAGGCTGCCGCAGCACAGCCCCAGAACGAGCAGCCCATCGAATCCGATGGCCAAGGAGAGAACGACCCCGACGACGGCGCCCGCCACCGTACTGGAGCTGAGCAACGCCCAGCCGAGCGCCGCAGCACCACCCGAGGCAGCCGCCGCCGCCAGTGAGCGGGCAATGATCGTCCCGATCAGACCCGCTGGCAGCGCCAACAGGCCGATGCCGCCGACCAGGTCGAGGTCGCCGACCAGGTCGAGGTCGCCGACCAGGTCGAGGTCGCCGAGCGTCGCTGGATCGACTAGCGCCACTCCCGCGAGCAGTCCGATCCCCAGCAGTCGCTGCACCGGACCGATCTGGTGCCCTCGGAGACCGAACGCGACGCCGGCGGCCATGAACATCCAGAACACAGCCGCGGCCAGCCGCGCTCCCAAGCCCGGTGAAGCCAAGAGCGGGCCCGTCCAGGGAACCAGGCTTGCCGCGTAGACACCGGCCGCCATTCCGCACGCCATCAACGCCATGAACGGCCGTCCACTGGCGCGGTTTCCCAGCACCGCGCCGATCGATACGAGTGCCCAGAACGCCAGGACCGAAACCAGCGTCCATCGCAGCACGGCTTCCGACTCTCCGGCTCCCGCGTTCAGCATTTCCACGCGCCCCGTATTCGTGCTGGATGGGAACAATAGGTCCTGGAAGTGCCACGGGAACGGAGAGCGGTCGCGCACTCCCGCCAATGGATCCGTCAACGGCCGGCTCTGCGGTCGCGCCGCTATTCCCGGCGGAATCAGCGCATCGATCACCATCCCGTCATCGAAGGCATGACCCGCAGCGAAACGGATCGAGGTGTTGTCGATATCGCCCGCTGCCGCCAGCAGGCGTTCGATATCCGCGTCTCCAAACGAATCCGGCTTCACGAGGATGGTGACGAGCTGACCGATTCCCTCGGTCGTGATCACCATCACCCGTGGGCCGACGGGCGTGCGCCCCAGCGCCTGTAACGCACTGCGAACCGTGGAAACCAGGCGAGCGCTTCGAAACGGTTCATCGTCGTAGCGCCATTCGTGAACGTGGATGCAGAGAAGACCCTCCGGTGCCAGGCGCTCCAGTGCCGCTTCGAGTGCCTCCTGGGTGAATAGGCTGCTCTCGTACAACGCGAAGCCGGTCAGCGACACTGGATCGAGCGCCGTCGTCGTGAGCGGAACGGACAGGTGGATGAGGTCCAGTGAGGGATCCGGTTCCTGCAAAAAGCGGCGCGATGATTGCGCGCGGAACTCCACCCGTGGATCTCGGGCCAGCGAACCGGTGAACTCCGAGAACTCGCCCGCCAACAGATCGAGGGTCGCCGGGTCGTCCTCCACCGCGATCACCTGCTGGCTGTCGAAGGCCAGAGCCGTCAAGATCCCGCGTTGGGCAGCAACGCCGAGCAGAGCCACACGAGCAAGAGGACGCCCGGCGATCCGATACGGCAGCGAGCGCGGATCACGCTTCCACTCCGACAGGTCTTCGCTCGTGGAAGCGAGCTGCACCAGATCCGTGTACCAGACTCCGTCGTAGAGCAGTCCCCGGCCGATGGCGGCTTGCCAGGGAAAGTGGGCCACGTCGATCCGACGATAGGGCGTCCAGAAGGTACGTTCCGAAACGATCCCTTCCTGCAGATTCTTGCTGGCGTCCGTTCGTATCGTAGGAAGAGCGCCCTCCACGAATCCAGCGGCTAGCAGCAGGGCGCCGAGCCCGACATTCAGCATCGCAATGGCGCGGCGGGTGTGCATCACGACGGCCGCTCCGGTCCATGCCGCAATGCCGCTGGCGATCCAGACCAGCGACGACGGAGTCAGCCAGTTCAGAACGAGCGTGACGCCAAGGACCGAAACGGCACATCCCGCCAGAAAGAAACCGTGCAGTCGCGGCGTCCTTCGAGGCGCCGATCCGATCAGCGCAGCGCATGCCGAACCCCACGCGACGAAGGGAAGCCAGACGGCCAAGCCCAGCACGAACAGACGCAGAAGTTGCTCGGGGCCCTGAAAAATGGCCGCCGTGTCGAACGAAAGCGTCGCCAGCACCCACAACATGGCCGGCGTCAACAGGGCCCCCACAGCCGACGCCCCAGCCAACAATCCTGCCGGACTCGCCCCCGCCAGCAATCGGTGCCCCACCAGCAGCGCTCCACAGCCCAGACCCGCGATGCCAACGCTGACCACTGCGTGGACCTCGAAGGACTGGAGCTTGAACGACAGCAGACGGGCGAGCCCGACTTCCTGCACGACGGCGACGAGGCCGAAGACGAAGATCGCCAACTCGGGCCGCGGTAACCAATCATCCACGCCTTTGGCTGGAGAAGGCACGCCTTCGGCCCGGGAAGGCGCCCCGGTTAGCCGGACGTCCGAGGTCATTCGAGTGGAGTGACCTCGAGGATCTGCTGCTCGAACACCTTGCGGTCCGATGTCGGCAGCAGACAGACCCGATTCTCACAAACGTACGCCGTCGGGAGGCCCCTTCTCGACTTCTTTCCTGCCAGCAACGGAAGCTGCGGAAGTTGCGCGGACAGCGCGTCGCCCTCGGTTACGATGCTCACGGTACGGTTTGGCACGAAACGGATTCGAAGCGGACCGATGAGACCGGCGAGTTCCTTGCTCGCACCGCCCCCTTCGGGAGCCACGACGATGATTTCCTTGGCAGCGTCCAGCTCGAAGTCCAACGCCAGCAAGAGCTCGGGTACGGCCGTCGGATTCGAGCCGAGCCGCTCGTTGAACGCAGAGAACAACATCTGAAGCCGGTCGCGATAAGCATCGACCAGGGTCAGCTCCGCCAGGCGCAGGAGATTGGACGCCGCCACCGAGTTTCCGGACGGGACTGCTCCATCGAGATCTGGCTTCTCGCGGGCCAGCAGACGTTCGTGCTCGTCGCTGGTGTGGAAGTATCCGCCACCACCATCGTCCGCATAATCAGCATCGAGAACTGCTTGCAGACTCCGCGCCCGAATCAGCCAATTCAGGTCCGACTCGGCCTCGTAGAGATCCAGCAGTCCGGCGATCAAGAAGGCGTAGTCCTCCAGGAAGGCCGGGCCGCTGGCCCGACCGCCCTGGATCGCGTGAAGCAAACGACCGTCCCGCAGCACCGTCGCCAGCAGGAAGTTTGCGGCGCGCGCGGCCTTCGCGGTGTAGTCCGCTCGGTTGAAGGCGAACCCGGCCCGTGCGAATGCCGAGATCATCAGGCCGTTCCAGGAAGTGAGGATCTTGTCATCGCGAAGCGGTGCCTGACGCGTCGCCCTCACTTCGAGAAGCTTGCGCCGAGCGCGTGCCAGGATCGTCTCCTGTTCGCCCGGCTTCACTCCGCTGATGGCCGCAACCTGCTTCGGAGTCGACCAGCGATGGAGGACGTTCCGCCCTTCGAAGTTTCCCGCCGTCGTCACGCCCCAGACGGCTTTTGCGACCGCCGCCTCAACGGGCGACAGGGCTGCGTCGATCTCGTCCTCGCTCCAGCTGAAATACCAGCCTTCTTCGAATTCGCCGCTCGGCGTCACGCTATCTGCATCGGTGGCAGAATAGAAGGCGCCCCCGGGCGACGTCATTTCGCTCGCAACATAGGCCAAGGTGGAATGCGCTACGTCGGCAAAGTCCTTCCGACCGGTCACCTGCCACGCTTCCAAGTACTCGGGCACCCGAAGTGCATTGTCGTAGAGCATCTTCTCGAAGTGGGGCACGAGCCAACGCGGATCGACGGAGTAGCGATGGAATCCACCTGCGAGCTGATCGTGGATGCCACCGGCCGCCATCTTCTCGAGAGTCAGGACCGCCATCTCGAGCGCCTTCGATTCTCCCGTTCGACGGTGGAATCGAAGCAGGAAGCGGATCGGTAGTGACGAGGGAAACTTGTGGTTTCGCCTCAGCCCGCCCCACTCGGCATCGAAACGAGTCTCATAGGCCAAAAACGCGGCGCGTAGCGGACCCGCATCGGGGCTCATGGAACTTTTCGCACGCACACCTTCGAGGTCTCGCCGCACCGCATCCGTCACCCGCGTGGCTATACCCGAGACCCGTTTCGGGTCGTTGCTGTACATCTCCGCG
>Ga0114950_10001235_pt1 | contig 19038 bp, 9 predicted proteins | sample N075metaG_FD_83503 | JGI IMG/M metagenome (GOLD analysis project Ga0114950, IMG submission 83503) | Deep subsurface microbial communities from Kermadec Trench to uncover new lineages of life (NeLLi) - N075 metaG | ecosystem: Environmental > Aquatic > Marine > Ocean trench > Sediment | place... | reverse complement strand
CGGCGTTCTCGTGGGTTTGTCCCTGCACTGGCGCGGGCTGCTTCGCAAGGTCTCTCGCGCCGCTTGACGGTACTGTCACGTGAGCGTTAACTAGCGGACGAGTTTTGTTGTGGACAGGCTGACCGAAAGCGGCGCTTGGGTAAGGAAGCCGAGCGTCCTCACAAGATCCGCTACAAAAAACTTACGAAGGGGTAAGCTGAGCGGGCAGCTCAACCCACGAGTCTGTAGAAGGCTAGGTAAACCAGTACGCCGAGACCGACCACCAAGAGCACGGCAAGAAAGCGCCGCCACCTGATTTGTACGATTTCGATTTCGGCGAGAAAACCACCGAGGAGATCGCGACGTCTCTTTACCGCATCATTGGGCAATTCCCGCCTGTGGGTGAAGAGTCGGCCTAAACGCCGCGTGAGCTTCATGCGGAAGTTCACCGCCCAACCTGCCGCTTCCAGCAGGGCGCTCATGTCGCGCGAACGCAGTTTTAGATAGCCGAGAAGTCCGCTCGAGAGCATGACGACGCTTCCCAGACCCAGAACCGCCGCCCCCAGGTGCAAAGGATTCACTTCCGAGAGGGTCTTGACAATGAACGCAAGGGAGGAGCCCACTGCGGCGAAAGCCAAGCCGCCACCGAGTAAAAGGTCGCGAACCGACGTTTGGTGACCTGGGGCCGCGGCAGACCCGGTGGAAGGTTTTTCTTCGCTTGCAGGTGTGGCGTCGATTTTCTCCAAGCCCGCTTCAGTCGTCGTTTCAATCGATTCCGTTTGTTTTGCGGCGATCCGCTCCACCTTCTGCGCAGCCAGTCCTCCTATTCGCTGAAACGGTGCTTTCACCGCCTCCCACAGGCTGATGGGGTTCTCCACGAGCTCCACGATGCGCGCGTCCCATTCGCGCTCCTCGATGTCGAAGAAGACGCCTCGTTTACCGATGGAAATGCCGCCTCGCTCGCCTGCCGTTACCGCCACGACGAGCTCGAATTTCTCATGATGCGCGGAAGTGACTACCTTGGAGGTGATCTCGGCGTAAATGAGAAACATTTGGCTCATCTCGGCGATCTTCCTATGCTCGGAGCGGTTCGTCACCTTCATGCTGAACGATAATTCGCGGCCGTCGATGACCAGAGTGCCTTCCTCGAAAAGGGAGCGCCGGTTGGGGTCATATAGCTGGGAGAAATTCACGAAGTTGTTCGCGAGCTCCAGGAGCCAGCGCTGCAGCAGGCAGAGCTTCTCCACCGTAGCGATTTGCTCGAGCTCATCTTTGACGGCCAAGTCGCGCTCGATGAGCACCTCGGCTTCCTTCGGCAGCTCGCCATCGATGTAAGCGGTCAGTTTTTCCTCTCCGAGAGCCTCGATCTTGTCTTTCGGTTTCGCGTCACACCAGGCTTGGTGCGGCCCGAAGAGAGCCTTCACCTTTTCCCAGTCTTCGCGGGTGAGCTTCTCCACGTCCGTTCCCAAGGCTCGCTTCAGGACTTTGTCTCGGAGAGCCCAGATCTGTGCTTCGTAACAAGGATTGAGACCGTCGTTCAGGTTCAATTCCCCGGCTGCGTTCGGACGACTGAGCGGGGCCAGGCTCACTCTCTTTTCGATGGCGGGGGCGTTCTCGAGGTCGAATCCCTCGAGCTCGTCCTCGCTCAGCTCGAATCGACTCGCCGCACGAGGCTCGACGCGCAACAAGTCGCATTGCCAAAAGAACTGCTCGAGCTTCGCTTCGAGAACGAACACGATGGAGGTCGCTTCGGGAGTGGCATCGCCCCACGTCCAGAACTCGCGTTGCTCGCTGGCCCCTGTCTGCCTTCCCTCTACCATCCAATCCCGCATGGCTCGCGCGCGATCGAGAAAGCGCTCGAGCTGTTCCTTGCCGTATCCGATCTTCCCGCCAGCGTCCTTGACTTCCCCCGCATATTTGACGACATCCGAGCAGAACGTCCGGGTGTTTTCGACTTCGATATCGACCAGCGGCACGATGCCGTCTCCGTTCGGGAAGATGCGAGCGTAGCCGGCGCGAAAGGCGCGAATCTCCTCGAGGGAGATTTCCTTGCTCCCCTGCCTCCCGAGTTGTTCCAGCATCCACTTGCAAACTTCTAGCAGCCTGCGGCCTTCCGAGTGGGTGGTATCCAGGTCGTCGAGACGCAGAACGTCGCTCTTCTGGGTAGCACTCTCGCGGTTGCTCAAGAAGTGAAACAGGCACTCTTGCGCATCTTTCAGGTCTTGAGTACGGATCCGTCCGGTCTCATTGGGATCGAGACACTTCAGCACGGCGGGATCGCAGCGAAAACAGTCAACCGGTGCGCTCGTTGCCGCCCACCTGGACTCTTTCAGGTTCCCCAAAAAGGCGAGATCCTCAGCCGTTTCCAGACGCAGCTGGAATATACCGCCGTAGTTCTCAAACACCATGGAGCTCAAAACTGCACTTCCTACCCGACGCCTTTGGATGACCCTTCGCCGCGTTGGCGCGCACCCGAATGCTGGCTCCGAGTGCTCCCAGGGTCAGATGTTAGCACCTCCCTCGTCCCAGGGGGGCAATGCGTTGCCGGATCAATCGTAGCATTCAGGCCTGGGCACGTTCCACAACGAGCTAAACAGACTTCTCTGAGGAGCGCCGGACGGTACAATGTAAGAAATCCTAACATTCTTGACGAGCATCCGTAGACGTGTTACAGTACCGGTTCCCCTGAAAGGAGCGGGGAGATCGAGCATGACAGAGAAGCTGAAAGATATCGGTAGTATCCTCCAGGAAGCGCGGACGTCACGCGGTTTCACTCAGGCTGACATTGCACCTCAGCTTGGTGTATCGCGAGCCACCGTCGCCCAGATCGAGACAGGGCGGCGATCCGTGAAGGCTGAAGACCTGCGTCGGCTAGCTGCCTTCTATGGCTGCAGCCCCAGCGAGCTCCTGCCCCGGGCTACCGACGACGAGGAGGTGGATGGCGTTGCCGAGCTGTTCCGCTCCCATCCTGATCTCGCGGAAGATCAGGGGCCGAGCTCCTTCGCCGGCGTATGTGCGATGGCGAGAGCTCTCACCCAACTCGAAGCCACACTCGAGATCAACGCCCTTGCAGACCCCCTTCCTTTGTATCGAATCGAGCGCGCCAATACGCCGTGGCAAGCGGCGCAGCAAGGACATCGCGTTGCGGAGGATGAGCGCCGCCGTCTAGCACTTGGAGAGGGGCCTGTCCGTTTCGTCGACGAACTGCTCATGACGTCGGGCGTTCGTTCGGCCAAGGCGTCTCTGCCTGAAGGAATCATCTCGATTTCGATCGCTCACCGGGACCACGGGCTTCTCGTTGTGGTCGACAAGAATCTTAGTCTCGAACATCGCCGCTTCAGATACGCACACGGACTTGCCCATTTTTTGTTCGGCACCGAAGCACCTTGGCGTGTCTGCATCACTGACGTGGCCTCTGAACTTGCAGAGCTGAGGGCCGACGCTTTCGCAAGCGGCCTTCTGATTCCCCAGCATGGCCTGCGTCGATACGTGGAGACCCTGGGCAAAGAGACATTGGGACGCGCTGGTCCCGCGGTGCTCTCCGTGTTTTCAGAGGGCGACGGTCGCGACAAAAAGGGCGAGAGCCGTCGCGTGGATGGTCGTCAGCGCAAGGGTTGTCACCCGATCACTTTGTCGGACGTCCTGCGCACGGCGCACTACTACGGCACGAGCCCTAGAGTGGCTGCGCATCGTTTGAGGAACCTGCGGCTCTTGACGGACCGAGAGCTCGATCAACTAGAAACGATGTTGCAAAGTGAAAAATACAGGCCAATAGAAAGGGAGCTTGCGCTCCCGCCAGAGCTCCATGAGATGGATTCCCTTTGTTCTCGACTGGTGGCGCTGGCGGCCACGGCATTTCATCGGAAGAATATCGATGTCCACAGATTCAACGAGCTAGCGAGTCTCGCGGGGGTTCGCGTTGCCGACCGAGAGCGTATCTTGGCCATTACGGCAACGCCTTCATGACAAGAGTGAGACTTCTAGCCAAACATCCGAGGCGACCGCCTCACAGAGAAGGAGCATTCGTGACAAGTAAAGTCAAAATTGCAATCGCGGGCGTGGGCAATTGTGCCAGTTCCCTGGTTCAGGGACTCGAGTACTATCGGCACCACGATTCTTCGGAAGCTGCCGGGCTTATCCATCCTGAGCTTGGTGGTTACCGAATCGAGGACGTCGAAGTCGTTGCTGCATTCGATGTGGACCGACGAAAAGTGGGGCGACCCCTTCACGAGGCCATTTTTGCCCATCCCAACTGCACAACCGTGTTCCAACGGGAGCTTTCCGAGACCAGCGTCACCGTCCAGATGGGGCCTGTCTTGGACGGGATTGCAGGCCACATGGACCGCTATCCCGACGACCGGGCCTTTCGTCCATCCGATGCCGCGCCCGTTGATATTTCGGAGGCGCTCAAGGCATCCGGCGCGGAAATCCTCGTCTGCTACCTACCGGTGGGTTCGGAAGAGGCCGTGCGTCACTACGCGAAGGCGTGCCTCGATGCTGGTGTCGCCTTGGTCAACTGCGTACCTGTGTTCATCGCATCTAATCCAGAGTTCGCCGAGCAGTTCGTGAAAAAAGGGCTTCCGATCGTTGGCGACGATATCAAGAGCCAGTTCGGCGCTACCCTCCTGCACCGAATCATCACGCGCACACTCGGTGACCGTGGCGTGAAGATCGAGCGTACCTACCAACTCAACACGGGCGGCAATACCGACTTCCTGAATATGTTGGAACAGACGCGACTCGCGTCCAAGAAAGTCTCAAAGACGGAATCGGTGCAGTCTCAGCTCGACCAACGCCTCGCGGACGAGAACATTCACATCGGCCCCTCCGACTACGTGCCCTGGCAGAACGACAACAAGATCTGCTTTCTTCGCCTGGAATGGCGCGGCTTCGGCGACGTTCCCATGAACCTCGAGGCGCGGCTCTCCGTTGAAGACTCGCCGAACTCCGCGGGCGTGGTGATCGACGCCGTCCGGTGCGCCAAGCTGGCCCTCGACCGAAAGATCAGCGGGCCGCTGGATGCCGCATCCGCCTGCATGATGAAGCACCCGCGGAAACAAATGCGCGACAGCGAAGCATTTCTTGCACTCGAGGAGTTCATTAAAGGGCAAGATGGCATGACCCGGGCCCCGCGCCAACGAATCTCGGCGGACTCTCAAGAGGAGCTGGCAGCGCAGAGACAGCTTCACGTGGATTCCCTACAGGTACTCGATCCGGTTGGACCTCGGCTGGCCCCGAGGGAAGCAGTCGGTGTGACTACCAAGGGCAACGGCCAGAGGCCCTTTGACATGACGCCCGACAAAAGGGCGTAAAGACTCATAGGAATTTCGACGAAGCGTTGTTTTCCGTCGCTTCGTCGAACTTCCTGCGAGTGCAGCGAAGGCCCGAATACGCGGTCTCGGATGCACACAGCGCGGCTGCGCCGCAACCAAAAATCTCACCGCAGAGGCGCAGAGGTCGCGGAGAATTGTGCTCTGCATAGTCTCGTTGGCTAGGCTAGGAATTCGCGTGAAGAAAGGGGAGGCGATTGTTCTTGGACTTTCCTGGAGTCGACGATAACTCAGGTTGACAAGAACGCAGAAGAAAGTCTCTTCTAACCTAACCTCTACGTTCTCTGCGCCTCTGCGGTCAGTCCTGGGCTGAAAGGATCTCGAAGGGCTGCGCGAGCCGGTTCCCCTGCTCGTCTACCACCGTCACCACATGGGGGCCCGGCGTGATGTCGAGCGCTTGCTGGTGGAACCTCGTGGTGCTTCCCAGGTAGCGCTCGTCGAGATGCCAGAACAAAGTGGCTTCTTCGTCGCGGTGGACGGCCTCGAAAATCGTGCGGCCTTTTTCCTGCCCCAGATCCATCGGGATATAGAGTCGAGTCCCGTGGTTGGGGTAGAGAAACGCGATGGGGGCATCGTCGGCTCCGGCGAGGCGGCAGTCCGCGCGGTAGGCCGGAAGTCTTCGATAGTCTGCGTGATGTTTGCGGTAGTAGTGCTCCAAATGGGCGGGGAGGACGAACCATGAGCGATGCGTCATCGCGCGTGGTGCCTCGCAGGCACCATGCACCCGTTTCCGGCCTTCGCTGTCGAGATGTACGCGCTGATGGTAGGGGCTCACTTGATCGAAGTGGCTGTGTTTCGGGATCCATTCTTCACTCGTCTCGCAGCCTCCGCCGGCGAGATAGCCGTCGTCCTTGCAAACCTCGACCTGTTTCATGTGCAAGTAAGGGGGCTCGAACCAACTGGCATCCTCAGAGGCAGGGAGGCGGTTCAAGATATCGAACAAGATCGGCGCCGCGGTCGCGGTGCCCGTCAAGCCGGGACGTCCTTCGCCGCTTGCGTTGCCGACCCAGACGGCGACCGTATGGCTCGGCGTTGTTCCGATCGCCCAGCCGTCGCGGTGGCCGTAGCTCGTGCCCGTTTTCCAGCCGATACGCCGCGAGCTGCCGAACTCTCGCCAATGACGTCCGTCGCCGGGGCGGGCGACTTCGACGAGCGCTTCGAGCGTGAGCCAAGCGGCGCCGGGGCTGAGCTCCGCGGTACGTTCGGTACGTGTTGTGTCTTTGCTCCTGAGCTTCAGCGCGCGGTAGGTCGAAGGCGTGCGCGCTCGACGCTGGCGCGCGGTCTCGGCGAGGTTCGCATAGAGAGCGGCCATATCCCAGAGCGTTGTCTCCGCGCCACCGAGGATGAGCGTGAGCCCGTAATGCTCGGGACTGCGGTTGAGGGTCGTCATCCCCATATGGGTCAGGAAGTCTTGGAACCGTCCCACGCCGTGACGTCTGAGCATTCGGACGGCGGGAACGTTCAACGAGCGCGCGAGCGCGACCTTCGCCGGCACAGCGCCGCGATAGGCGTGGTCGTAGTTCTCCGGCACGTAGCCGGCATATTGTGTGGGCACATCGGGCACCAGGCTCTCGGGGAGAATCTCGCCGGCGTCCAGCATCGCCGCGAACAGAAATGGCTTCAAGATGCTGCCGGTGCTGCGCGGACGCTGGATGACGTCCACGGCGTGGCCCCGTTCCCCGTCTGCGGACCAGGAGGCGTTGCCGACATAAGCGAGGACCTCGAAGTTGACGTTGTCGACGACGATGGCGGCGGCGTTGTGGATGTCTTGTCGCGAGAGCCTGCGAGCGTGCTCAGCCACGATCGCGTTCGCAGCGGCTTGTATCGATGGGTCGATGGTGGTATCGAAGCGATGGGTGCCGTTGCCGGCTCGCGCGCGCAACGTGTCCAGCAAGTGCGGAGCCGCTTGGGGGAGCGGCAGCGGCTTCGACGGAAGCGGTTCTCTGAGTGCGAGCTCGAGGTCGAGCGCATCGAGCTTCCCTTTGTCGTGGAGCTTGCTCAGCAAAGCGTCACGCTTCGCGAGAAGCTCGGCACGATTTCTTCCCGGATGGATGAGCGCGGGGCTATTCGGAAGCACCGCGAGCATTGTGGACTCGGCCCAGGAAAGCTGCTCGGGAGCGCGGCCGAAGTAGCGCCAAGACGCGGCCTCGAGTCCGACGACGTTCCCGCCGAAGGGCGCGTGGCTCGCGTAGAGCGCGAGGACTTCGTCTTTCGTGTGCTCGAGCTCGAGCCGAAGCGCGAGCACGGACTCGATCAGCTTTTCGCTGTAACTGCGCGCGCGGTTGCGGCGGGAAAGTCGGATGACTTGCATTGTCAGTGTGCTCCCGCCGCTCACGATCTTGCCTTCGGTCACGTTCAGATAGAGGGCGCGTGCCAGAGCGATCGGATCGACGCCGTGATGGTCGTGAAAACGCTTGTCCTCGAAAGCGACGATCGCTGTCTCGAATTTTTCGGGAACGTGCGTCATCGCAGGAAAGCGCCACTGCGCGTCACTCGCTATACGGGCACCCAGAAGCGTTCCGTCGCGCCCCACGAGAACGGCAGCGGTGGGAACGTTGAATAGAGGTTCTTCTAGGCACGTCCAGAACCCCGCGCCCACGAGAAGGGCCGCGGCCGTCGCGAGTGCTCCGGCTCGTTGCCGGCGGGTCGTCACGGCTTCCCACCCACGACGTCGACCCAAAGGCCTTCGGTGCGCGCATTTTTTGTCGCGTCGTACATCGCTTCGACGGAGACACTCGGCAAGTAGTAGCGCCCGGCATAGGCCGCGTTGACGAGCGTCACGAAGCGTTTCGTCTCGCCCGCTTTCAGCGCGAAATAGCGGAGGACACGGTCGTCCCGAATGTCTTCATACTCGCTCGCCGACATCTTCTTGGCGTTGCCTGCCAGCGCTTCGTCGAGACGCGTGCTCAAGATCTCCCAGCCCGACGGAAGAATTTGCGTGAGTGCTAGGTTCTCGAGTGGCGCCCCGCTCGTGTTGGTAACGCTCACCTCGGCGACGAAGTCGAGCCCTTGTCCCGCTCGCCGAATGTCGACGCGGTTTCCCTCGAGGTCCTGATAGCGTGCGGACAAACGCAAGCCGCTCGCGCTTGCCTGCTCCGCTCCGGGCTTGGGGATGCCGCGTATGGTGACATTCGCGTAGAGCGGCCGATCCGAGGTGTTGTTGACGATCATCGTCGTGCCGCCATCCGAAACCGAAGTAAGAGGCTGTGAGTGGATGGGCGCCTCGAGCTGTACGCGTGTCGGCGCGCCGTTGCCGAGCCGCAGCTCGAAGCTAGGGGTTCGAAGCTCTGCACCTCCGGCGAAGCGCGCGAGTGCCAATAGGGAATAGGCGACCGATTGCGTACTGTGCCAGCGGTCGGAGGCGAGCTGTCGCGAGAGCTTGCGGACGACAATCTCGGCATCCACATTGCGGTCGAGGCTGACGAGGCTCGCGAGAACGATCGCCTGGTTGCGAAGCGTCGAGCCGAAGGTCGGATCGCTCTTGCCGTCATGGGTGACGTCTGTCGTCTGTCCGGCTACGAGCTCGTCCGCGGCGTCACGGATACCGGCTAGCTGATAAGCCGCCGCGAGCTGCCAACGCGCCACGAGGGGAAGCGCGCTAGATTCACGCAAGCGGTTCATGGCGCCGAGCTCGGCGGACCCGGCCAGGGCGAGCGTGTAGAGCCGGTAAGCCTGGTCGAGCGCCGCGTGGTCGCTTCCGCCGGTCCACGCATGTGCCGCGGATTTCTGGTGGTTGACCCAATCCGACAACATCGCGGCAGGCACGTAGTAGCCGAGACGGTCGGCCTCGACGAGAAAATGTCCGACATAGTTCGTGGACCAGTTGTTCCGCGTGTCGACGACCCAGAATCCGCCAGGCCAGTAGACGAAGCCGCCGTTTGGTACCTGGAAACGGCGGAGCCTCTCGATCCCGGACTGGACGTTTCTTTCGACTTCGGCGCGCCGGCCGTCATCGAGTTTCGTCAGGAGAGGCAAGTTGAGCTGTGCGAAAGCGGCAGAGGTCGTCTGCTCGACGCAACCATGCGGGTAGCGGATGAGATAGTCAACGCGTCGCTCGAGGTCGAGAGGAGGCACGGCCGAGACTTCGAGGCTAACACGATTCGTTCCCGGCATCCCGTGCGGCTCGATCGTCGTATTCCAACTCGCCCCGGGGTCGATGGTCGTTCGTATCACACGGGTCGTCGCCGGGTTTGCACTACGGACCTCGAGGCTTATCTCCGCGCTTGCGTGGTGGCGTCCGCTCGTGGCCGTGACGCGCACGGTCCCGGTGCCGAGACGGCGGCCGGCTTTCAGCGAGAAAAAGCCGAGCTTCTCCTCGGGCGTCTCGAAAGACAGGCTCGTCGTCTTGTCGCCGATGATCTCGAAATGATCGTCGACTTCGATCGTCAACGTGACGTCTTTGATCGACGGGTCCATGACGAACGTAGATACCGGAACCTTCAGTTCTTCCGTCGGCCCAATCACGCGGGGGAGGGTCGGGAGGAGCATGAGAGGCTTGCGAACATAGACGGACTTGTCTGTCGATCCATAGGCGCCTCTAATACTCCCGGCAACGACCATGACCCGGACCGCGCCGACATATTGAGGAATGTCGAACTGGTGCTCGTTCCTGCCACTTGCGGGGAGCTCGAAGGGCCCGAGAAAGGTCACGACGGGAGGGAAGCGTTTGCGCTCGGTCTCTTGCGCGATATCCACGGCGTTGCCGCCTCCTAGAGCGAGCAGTCGTTCGAGCTCGCCGCCATAGGCGCCGACAACGTCGTCGAAGAGATCCCATGTCGTAATGCCGAGCGCTTCACGCTTGAAGAAGTGGTCGTGGAGCTTCGGCGTTTTGAAGTTGGTGAGGCCGAGAAGGCCTTCGTCGACGATCGCAACGGTGTACGTCATCGCGCGTCCGGATGCTTCCGCGACCTGGATCTTTGCGGTTGAGCGGGGTGCCCATTCTTCGGGAGCCTGGAGCGTGGGTTCGAGACGCGTCTCGGGATCCTCCACGAGAAGAGGGATGATGCCGTAGAGACGGATCGGGCGATCGTTCGTCTTTCCTGCGTGCGGCTGGATGAGGGTCACGCTGACATAGATGTTCGGGGCCATGGACGCGGTGACGGGGATGCGAAGCGGCGCTATGGCGTCCCCGCCGTCGAATTCTAGCCAACGTTGCTCGAGAATCAGGGAGCCCGATTCGATGGTGAGAAGCGCGCGCCCAGCGGTAGCTTTGGGGAGTTGAATATTGGCGACTTCACCGACGCGATAGGACGGCTTGTCCGAGACGAAGCTCAGCGTGCTCGCGCTCGGACCGGATTGCTCTTGCGCGCGGCCCGCCCATCCAGGCCAGTCTATGTAGAAGACTTTGCCGGTGCAGTGGCCGCCGACGGTGTCGCAAGCTCGGATGAGGTAGCGGCCCCACGTCGGGTATTCGATTTGGAACGTCCACGTGCCGCGGCCGTCGATGGTCGCGATGGTGTCTTGCTCCACGACGCCCGTGTGCTGCGCACTTGCATATTGGGCGAGCGACTCTCCGGATTTATCCCACCACCACCTCCAGTCGATTTTATAGAGGTTGATGCGCACGCTCTCGAGGGACACGGGCTGCCCCTCCCTGTCGAGGCTCGCGATCTCCACCGTGTGTTCGACGTCCGTCAAGAGCATGTTGCGGGTCGCGTCGCCTTTCGGAATCTTGATCCCCACATAGTGGTCGTAGGGCGAGAAGGGAAAGCTCTCGCGGCTCACGCTGAAGGCGCCGCCGCGCTCGAAGACACGCGAGCTGAAGCTCGCTCGCAACATGCCGGGTGCTTGTTGCTCGACCTCGATATTGGCGCGAAATCGGGCGAAGCCTTCGCTATCGAGCTGACCTTCGAAGAGGGTCTCGAGCTCGCCCGCGAACGTGCGCGCGGGGTCGTCGAACTCGAAATCGGTGCTGCGCGAGAATCGCGTCGGCGTCGGCGTGAGCCGCACTTGTACATCCGCATCGAGACCCGCGGCCAAAGCACCCGTCAGCCATTGGCCGAAGAGCTCGGCCGAGAGCGGCATGTGGCTCCGCTCGAGCGTCTCCGTGCCGAAATCGAGATTGACTTTGAGACGGTTGGGCATGACTGTCTCGATACGAAGGCTTTTCGTGAACGTAGCGCCGCCGAGCCGTGCGCGCGCGGTCCAGATACCGGTCGGTGCGTCCTCCTCGGTCTTCATCGTGAAGGCATAGAAACGGCCGACGGGATCAGCATTGGTCAGACGCTCCACGATCTGTCCTCGCGGGCTCATGAGCTCCATCGTGACGGGGTGTTTGGGCGGGATGCGGCCGCTCTGGTCTTCGACGACCAAAGTGAGGTGAAGATCGTCACCGGGCCGCCAGACGCTGCGCTCGCCATAGATGGTCGCCTTGATCCCATGGGTGAGTATCTCGCCGCCGACATCGAGATGGCTCACGGGAAGTGCCGTGCCGCGAGAGAGCTTGAGGTAGCCCTTATCGGTGCCTTTCTCGGCGAGGAGATAGAACGGAGTGGCTTTGACGTCGATCTCGGCGAAGCCGTTGGCGTTCGTTCTCGCCTGGCCGATGCGCTGGTCTTGGAAATTCATGAGGTCGATGTCGACGCTTCGCATCGGCTCCGAAGTGCGAAGGTCGGTGGCGACGACGAAAAGCTTCCCGGTGGGCTCACGCTTGACGAGAAGGCCGATATTCGACGCGAGAAAATTTCGCTCGTCGCGCACGCCATTCGCGTATTGGTAATACGCGTCCTTGCAAGGATCGCGACGGTCGCGCCAGTTGCTGCCGTCGCCGCTTTGCCCGTAATAATCCTCGGCATAGCTCCATCCGCTGCTCTCCTGCACCCAGAGGTCCTCGTTGTTCATGAGGGGAGCCGCGACATCCTCCGGCGTCTCTTGCCCTGGGCAGGTCGCCGTCGCGTCGGCGCGTGTGATGGAGAGCGTCAACTGAAACAAACCACCCGGGTGCTCGTCGAAGAGCTCGGTCGCATCCAGACTGTAGCGGTTCCATCGATTGGGCTCGGTGGGGGAGAGAGGAAGCTTCTTTCGCCAGAGATAGCGTCCGACGCGGTGGAGCTCGCGCGCGCCATCTAGCTTGTTCGATTGCAAGAATTGGCCGACGTTATCCTCGAAGACCTGGAACGCCGCGACGTGCACCGCGCGGACACCTACGGCTTCGAAAGGGATCAGCAGCACTGGGTTGTCCGGCAAGATGACGCCTTTGCCAACGAAGCGCACTTGCGGCCGCTGCCTCTCGAAAGCGACCGATTGCTGGAACACCTCCTCGAGACGGCCACCGTCGCGGTTTCGTATGCCGGGCTCGAGAATGAGCGTGACCGTGCCTTCGAAACCAGGCTCCGGATAGATCTTGAGAATATTCCCTTGGATGCGCGCGGTGTGCTCGCCCGAGCCGAGACGGACGAGCCCTTTGAGGTTTTGTTGAGGGTCGAGCCGATCCGAAAAATAGACTTGAACGTAAGGCTGCGCCTCGCGCATCGTTTGAACGCCCGTGATCTCGAAGAGTCCCTCGGCGGGGATGTCCACGTCCCGCCCGCCGCGGTCGTCGACGCCAATAACCGAGCCGTCCCACTCGAGCCGAAGCGAGGCCGTTTCAGCCTGCCGGATGATGGCGCCCACGTCGAACTCATGGGCTTTGCCGTCGCGCACGTGCCGCCATGCAATCGGTTTCTCCTCGCCCTCGAAGCGCGCGACGAGCATCTGTTCGATGCGGTCGGCGTCTTCGGTATCCGCGGTGCGAAGCACGCCGCCTAGGACCATGCTTCCATCGCCCGCGGCGCTCGCGCTCAAGCCATGAAGCTCGAGCTCGAAGGCCTGCTCGATGACCTCGAAGTCGAAAACAAAGCTCTCGAGAGCTCCGGGGATGTTCTGCAATCCGCGGCGGCTCAAGGTCACGCGGTAGCGCTGACCACTGCTGAGATCCTCCGAAGGCACGAGGACGAGCCCGCGCGGGTCGGCGAAGGTCAAACTTCCGGCGACCGCGGGCTCAATCGAGAGGACCGAGCTCGCGTCCTTGCCGACGCGCTCCTCGCTGACGGCGTCTTCCGCGAAGCGCACGCGAACGTGCGCTTTCTTCGAGACCGAGCCGCTCGTGTGCGAAACGATGACATCGGCCCAAAGCGGATCTTGCGTCGCAGGATCGACAGGAGCGGGCTGGTCGGGTTGGCATCCGGCGATGGCTACGGCTGCGGCGACGAAGAGCCAGACGAAGAGATGACGGTGAAGTTTCACGACGACCCCCTTTTGGGAACGTACCGGGTTTCAGTTTTAGTTGTTTGAAATCGCGGTAAGTATGATCAGGTTAGCAAAGATCGCGCCAAGTGGACCCGGAGCGAACGGGGCCGGATTACGCAGTTCCGCGAATGTAGGAGCAAGAGGCATCGGCTCTCGCGCGTGTAATTCTTACGAGCGATGGGCGCTTCTTACTCTGTTCAAAGGAGTTCTTGGATCGAGCCGCCACCTTTTCGTCACGCCGTCGCCACACAAAGGCCATAAAGACACTTGCAATTGGTACCCGATGCTCATAGCATCCGCGGCACTGGAGGAAGGTCAATGAAAATTGTTTCCGTACTATGTGTGCTCGTGTTTCTGCTCGCTCCGAGCTTTGCGCTAGCCCACCCGCACTTTAGCAAGACCGTTACCGCGAAGCTCCCGAGTGGCGCCGAAGCCACCATCACTTACGGCACGACGCCGGCGAATCTCAGCCGTGCGGAGAGCGCGGAGGTAGGTGTCTTTGTGGCGCCGCGGGGTCCGAAGCTGATGCTATCGGCGGCTGCCAGCTCTGGCGGCACCGAGATCCCAGCTGGGGAGTACACCATCGGCGTCATCAAGAACAGCGCAGACGATTGGACGATGGCGCTCTACACGGGCGGCCTCGCCCGTGGGGAAACCCCGGACGAAGCAAAGATCATCAAGCTCGACTCGATGTATTCCTCGGACAGTGGGACCGCCGAGCACATGCTCATCGACATCACGCCTGGCCACGGGAAGTTCGAAGGCAAGGCCGTGTTGACGCTGCACTTTGGCAACATGTTGTTGGCCGGAGCGATTTCGTAAGAGGTTCGCTTTGTGAGGTGACCTCGCGCCCCGCGCAAGAGGGGGTCGAGGTCACCTCGGAGTAAGCAGTATTAGTAGCGGTAGTGATCGGGCTTGTACGGCCCTTCTACCTTCACGCCGAGATACTCCGCCTGTTCCGGGCTGAGCTTCGTGAGCTTCGCCCCGAGCTTGCCGAGATGAAGCCGGGCGACTTCTTCGTCCAGCTCTTTCGGCAGGGTATAGACCTTGTTCTCGTACTTGCCAGGGTTCTTGTAGATCTCGATTTGAGCGGCCACCTGATTGCTGAAACTGTTGCTCATGACGAAGCTGGGGTGACCCGTGGCGTTGCCGAGATTCAAGAGGCGCCCCTCGGAGAGCACGATGATCGAGTGCCCGTCACTGAAGCGCCACTCGTCTACTTGCGGCTTGATGTTGATGTGCTCGACCCCTTCGACCGCGGCGAGGCCTGCCATGTCGATCTCGTTATCGAAGTGTCCGATATTGCCGACGATGGCGTTGTGCTTCATCCGCTTCATGTCATCGGCGGTGATGATGTTCAAATTGCCGGTCGCAGTGACGAAGATGTCAGCGGTCTCGACGACATCGTCGAGCACCACGACTTGGTAGCCGTCCATGCACGCCTGTAAGGCACAAATGGGGTCGACCTCGGTCACAACAACGCGGCACTTCTGGCCGGAAAGCGCCTGGGCGCATCCTTTGCCGACATCGCCATAACCGAAAATCACGGCCACTTTGCCGGAGAGCATCACGTCGGTGGCCCGGACAATCCCGTCCACGAGCGAATGGCGGCATCCGTAGATGTTGTCGAACTTGCTCTTCGTCACCGAGTCATTCACGTTGAACGCGGGGAAGAGGAGCGAGCCGTCTTTTTCCATTTGATATAGACGGTGAACGCCTGTCGTTGTCTCTTCGCTGACACCCTTTACCGATTCGGCGATCGGCGCCCACATAGAGGCGTTGTCTTCGGCGACTTGACCGAGCAGCGACAATACGACCTTGTATTCTTCGCTATCCGCTGTATCGGGTGCAGGGACGCTTCCGGCTTTCGCGAACTCGACGCCCTTGTGGAGCACGAGTGTGGCGTCGCCGCCATCGTCGAGGATCATGTTGGGGCCTTTGCCGTCGGGCCAGTTGAAAGCCTGGAAGGTACACCACCAATATTCGGGTAGCGTCTCGCCTTTCCAAGCGTAGACGGCGGGTCCTTTGGGGTCGTCCGGCGTTCCGTCGCGGCCCACGACGACCGCGGCAGCCGCGTGATCCTGCGTCGAGAAGATGTTGCAGCTGACCCAGCGAACTTCCGCGCCGATAGCGCGCAGCGTCTCGATGAGGACAGCCGTTTGGATCGTCATGTGGATCGAGCCGAGAATGCGGGCGCCGGCGAGAGGTTGCTCGGCGCGATATTTCTCGCGAAATGCCATGAGGCCGGGCATTTCGTGCTCGGCGAGCTCGATTTCTTTCCGACCGAAGGCGACCGTCTTGGGCGAGAGGTCGGCGACTTTGTACGGGAGGTCGTTGAAAAGCGGGAGGCCCGTGTCCATGAACGTGGCCTCGGAAACGGTTGCGGATTTCGTCAAAAGTCTTGCTCCTTCACTCGAAATCGATCGATCCGAATAATGTTACAGCTCTCCCATAGAGCCGTCAAATTCTCGCGGTTTTAGGCGCGGTTATAGCTCGTTACGCCTTTTTCCGAACCGGCTCACGCCCTCGGTCGCAGCAAAACCGAGTCCAATGAGCGCGAGCGAGGCGAGTACTTGCATACTCTTCGGTGTGAAGCGCTCCGTTGGCCAGTCTTCGGCGTTGAAGCTGTCGGCGTTCTCCACGGTGACGACCGTGCCCTTGATCGTCTGCCCAGGCGCGGGCGGGACCGCCTGTTGGAAGGGCCAGATGCCGATGATGGCGCCGAGAAGGAGGCCCAGGAGAGCGCCGAGCGTTGGTTTACGGTAGCGATCGAGGAGATAGCGCAAGAGATTGCTGACGCCTACGACCCCGGCGACGACGCCGATGCCGACAGGGACGCCTGTTCTCATGGCTTCGATCACGAGATCCCAGTCGCGAGGGGAGCTCGTCAAGCCTTGTTTGAAATCGCTGACAGCGCTCAGGATCGGCACGTATTGTCCGAGGAGCAAGAGGAGGTAGCCGCCGCTCACGCCGGGGAGGATCATGGCGCTCGCACCCGCGAGGCCGGCAAAAAAGAGAAGTCCATAGGACGGTCCAGCAGAAGCGCTCGAGGCTGGCTGGCCAAGGGCCATTAGAAGCATGACGACGAACCCGGCGGCGGCGCCCACGAGAAGACTGGAGCTCATCGGTTTGGCGAGCTTCCATACGATGGGGATGCCGCCGAGCGTGAGCCCGATGAACAAGCTGTACATGATCCAGCGGTGATCGACGACGAGGTCTTTGACGGGACCAGCGAAGAGCAGGATGGCGAGCGTAGCGGTGGCCACGACGCTGCCAAGAAGGAGTATGGAGCGCAGCTTGAAGCGAAGGGTCGTAATTTCCGCGATGGCGCCGATGAAGTCGGGATAGACGCCGACCGAGAGCAACATCGTGCCCCCGCTGATGCCGGGAACGAGGTTGGCTAGCCCCATGAGCAGGCCGCCGATGGCGCCCCGGACGAGATGGATGGGTGTGGTTTCTGCTTCCGCGGTCATCGGGGGCGGAGTATAGCTTAGAGGTCTAGGTCTAGGATCTAGGATTCGCACCTGCGCGAGTTTGGCACCGGGCTCGAGTGCCATGGGCCGGATTTACTCGAGTTTTCGGTCCTGGCTCGTGGACGGCCGCCGGGTATTTGGGCGTTCCGTAATCGATCGGGCACGCTTTTGCGGGCGGACAACCGGTTCATGGGTCCGGAAGAGTTCGGACGTTCATTTGAGCTCGAGCGGTGGCGGCTCTTCTCGCCTGGGGGAGGGATGGCTCACGTGAGGCACGCCCGTATCCGGTGTCCTTTCCCTCCGCTCGCAGTGCCGCCGTCTTCCGGGAGACAAATCCATCGCGCTCGATGACTTTGTCGACATACCCGCCCATCGGTGCCTCGGTGTCCCCCAGGGGCGGGGTGAGGTCGTGTGTGCAGAGCTCAGCTCCGGTGTGCGAGAACGTCAGTTCGCGAAGTCACCCTACGATCTTCTTGGCGAGGAGCCGTGACGTTCAGCTTTTTCTTCCGAAATCAACGCCTCGGCCACATAATTCTGTCCTCGCCATGCGGATCATTAGCTGGAATATCAACTCGGTGCGCCTTCGGATTCGGTCGGTTTCACGCGTTCTCAGGCAGCATCAGCCGGATGTCCTTTGCCTGCAGGAGATCAAATGTGTCAACGAGCTCTTTCCGTCGGAGGGCTTTCGCAAGCTCGGCTACGTGCATCAGCTCATCTCGGGACAGAAGGGCTATCACGGCGTCGCCATCGTGTCTCGAATCCCGCTCTCTGAGACCCGAGTGAAAGCGTGGTGCCAGCGTTCCGATTGCCGGCACGTCTTCGCGACGCTTCCGGACGGCATCGAGCTTCACAACGTCTACGCGCCAGCCGGAGGAGACTTGCCCGATCCCGACAAGAACCCCAAATTTGCGCACAAGCTTCAGTTCTTTGGCGATATGGCGCGGTGGTTTCGCCGGCGAGGCGTGAGGGGCGCCGGTGGTATCCTCGTAGGGGACCTCAACATCGCGCCGCTTCCGAATGACGTTTGGTCCCACAAACAGCTTCTGCGGGTCGTCACCCACACGCCGGTCGAGATTGCGGCGCTCGAGAAACTGCGTGCGTCGGCGGACTGGGTGGACGCGGCGCGGCTCTTCGTTCCCGAGTCCGAGAAGCTTTATACGTGGTGGAGCTATCGCGCTCCCGATTGGAAGCGTGCTAACAAAGGCAGGCGGCTCGACCACGCCTGGGTGACGCCGAAGCTTCGCGAGCGCGTGCTCGCGGTGAACGTCCTCGACAGGGTTCGCGGATGGAAGCTACCCTCGGATCATGTACCGGTACAAATCGACTTAGATTTGTAGAATAGATCAGAGAAACTAAACATGACGAGTGAATCGAAACCAAACCCCCTATTGCAAGACGCCTCGACCCTCCCGCCCTTCGATGTCATCGAGCCCGCGCACGTAGTACCAGGCATCCGCGCGCTCTTGGAGGAAGTCGAGGCCATGCTCGCAGAGCTCGAAGCGAAGGGGACGTCGAGCTGGGAAGGTATCGTCGAGCCGCTCGAGCGGATGCATGACCGCCTCGGATTTGGCTGGGGCCTCGTTGAGCATTTGTTGAGCGTCAAGAACAGCGACGCGTTACGCGACGCCTACAAAACCATGGAGCCGGAAGTCGTGAAACTCTCGATGAAGATAGCTCGGAGCCAGGAGATTTATCGACGGCTCACAGGCCTTCGGGAAAAAGGCGAAGCCGGAAAGCTCGACGCGGCGCAAGAGCGCATCTTGGAAAAGCTCATCCAAGCGGCCGATCTTGCGGGCGTTGGTCTCGAAGGCGAAGAGCGCGAGCGGTTTCAGGCGTTAAAGCTCGAGCTCGCGGAGCTTTCGACGCGTTTCGGGAACCACCTTCTCGATGCGACGAAGGCGTTCCGGTTGCAGCTTTTGACCCGAGAAGAAATCGAAGGTTTGCCGGAGAGCTATTTGAAGTCGGCGGCGCAAAGCGCGCGCGACGCGGGCAGTGAGGACGCTTCCGCGGAATCCGGACCATGGCGCGTG
>Ga0114950_10001234_pt1 | contig 19039 bp, 17 predicted proteins | sample N075metaG_FD_83503 | JGI IMG/M metagenome (GOLD analysis project Ga0114950, IMG submission 83503) | Deep subsurface microbial communities from Kermadec Trench to uncover new lineages of life (NeLLi) - N075 metaG | ecosystem: Environmental > Aquatic > Marine > Ocean trench > Sediment | place... | reverse complement strand
TTGTTCTTGCGCTGCTTCTCGCTGAGCGATCCATAGACCTGGGTGATTGCGGAAATCGCGGACGGGGGGAGTGCCACGGCGGTCCCGATTCGATCCGTCATCAGGAAGATGGCGCCGGAGTCGCAGTGCGCCTTGATCTTGTCGAGTACGGCCTCGGGTTCTTTGGCGGAGCTGATCGATCCGTCGGCGATCACGAGATCGCAGGGTGCATCGTCGGGCCAGTTTTCGATCGCGCCGTCATGGATCTCGAACTTCGATCCCAGTTCGAGCCCATTGATGAGCATGGTTCGTTGTTTCTTGAGCTTCTTGGGCTGGCTGTCGAGGATGTGAAACTCGAAGTTGCCGACCTGGTGTTCTTTTAGCAGTGCAGCGATCCGCACTTCGATTTGCGTATCGCCACCGCCGAGACTCCAGATGTGGATCGTGTCGCTCAAACGTCCCGTGCAACACTCTTCGACATACTTGCTGAAGAGCGTGTCCACCGAAGTGACTTCGTCGCCGGGGTAACTTCCTTCGATTTCGGTGTCGCGCCAGTAGCGTTGCATGGGCGGGATCATCGGAGGGGTGACTTTGTAGAAAAAGGACGTTTCTTCCTCTTCTTCAGTAGCGTCGGGTTTCGCTTCCGAGCCGGCTGCGGGGGGTGCGTTCTCGGTCGGAGCGTCGACCGCAGCCGCGGCGGTTTCCCCGGCCGCCTGATCGGCCACCCCCGGTTCTGTGTCAGCCGCGTTCGACTCGGCTCCCGGTAGCTCAGCGACCGCTGGCTCGACGGCATTCGCAATCGGTTCTGTCACCGCGGGGGCGGCCGCACTCGGGTCGCCGTCCGGGGGAGTGACCGCGGCTGCCGCCGCTTGCGGCTCTGCGGAACCCGGTTCGACGGTTGCGGCTGGTGCTTCGGCCGCAGCCGGTGCGGGAGCTGCCGCGGCCGCAACCGGTTGCGGAGCTGCGACGGCCACGGGTGCCGGGATGCTCGCGACCTGGGGCCGGGGCAGGGCTTCTGCACCGACCGCGCCGCTGGCAAGCTGTTCCAGGCTGCGGAGTGTCTCCTGCAAGAACGCAATGCGATCATCGCGCAGGGTGATCGCATGTCGTGCGCTGTCGAGCATTGCGCGCTGCGTCTGGACTTCACCTTCGAACAGGGAGAGCTGTTGGTTTGCGGCGTCGAGCTGTTTGCAAAATATCGCCAGCTGCTGATCGCGGTCTTCGATCCCCCGCTCGGCGATCGCGACATGGGCGTCTCGCAGAGACATTTCACGCTCTCGGGTGGCGAGGCTCGCAAGGTTTGCTTCGATCGAACTCTGCGCTTCGGAGAGTTCGGCCTCGATGAGACTCGCTCGGGCCAGGGTGGCGCGATGGTCGCTGCGCAGAGACGAAATTTCATCTTCGCGCAATTCGAGATCGACCCGCAGTGCATCACTCTGGGCACGAGATACCGAACCCGCGGCACGAAGTTCTTCGACGGTTTCGCGCGCAACCGCAAGAGCTGCACGCAAACCTTCGATCTCTGTGCGGAGTTCTTCGGTGTCGCCGTCGGGGCGATCGCTTTCGTCGTCAGACGAATTCATTTGTTCCTCACCGAACCTCGCGGTTCGTTGGTCAGATACCTACTGCTGAAAATCGGCAGGTCTTCCACGAGGCTTGAACCCCGATCGCAACACGGGTCGCGGAACCTGCACCTATGCGATACGAGAATCGACGCGGACTGGAGTGCCTCGAGTCTCGTTATTGCACCGAACGTCATTTTAGGGGTTTTCCCCTAGACACTTCTCGGGGGTTAGACCTAGGACCGCCTGCGAGATCACCAAACAACCGTCGCGTTTCACTTTGCACTCCACACCTGCTCGCGTAGGGCCGATGGGTTGTGAAAACAACGATCTTTCAAAATGAAAGTTGCAACATGAAACGCGTCACCCCGGTTAAGCGGGGACCCGCTCGACTAGAACACCGCGCCGACTCGTGTATTGACACGACTCGCCTGGCCGGCTTTTGCGGGGGGCGGAAGTCATGGCGCTGAGTCTCAACCAAATCGATCCAGCGACGGCGCTGGTCAGATCGACGACTACCTATACGACTTCGACCACAGCCTTCGGACAGGGGACTTCAGTCGCGAGTACCCTCGCCTCTCAGTTCGTAAAACAGCAGGGTCAGCTCATCTACAACCGCTATTCGACCAGCGACCGGGTATTCATTCATCAGGGGATTCAGGATCGGGCCCAGACCCTGGAGCGCGCGGCCCGCACCCTGTTCTCGCGAGACTACGGAGAATCGGTTTTCGATCGACGCCAGGTAGTGATTTCCAGTTCTAGTGCGGTGACGGGTACCGCCGAGCGCCTCACTTCGCCCTTTACCTTCGGCATCGAAGTCGAGCAGATCGCCCAGGCGCAACAAGTCGTCTCCGACGATCTGAGTGACGCGGGCGATAGTTTCAGCGACGGAACCCAAGCCTTTAGCCTGATCGCCGAAGGCACGACGTTCTCGTTTTCAATCGACGTCGATGCTTCGGACACCAATTACGACGTTCTGGTGAAGCTTGCCGACGAGTTCAACAACGCAAGTAGCAGCGGCGTCTACGCCGAAGTCGTAAGCGACAGCTCGACGGGTGAGTCGTCGCTCGAACTCACGACGCACTCGACCGGAACCGACTCTGCGTTCACCCTGAGTGGAAGCATTCTCTCGGGTATCAATCTCGAGGAAACGACCGCGGTAGACACGTCTGCGGGTACCGGTGGGCTCGTGGTCAGCGCTCAGGATGCCATTTACAACCTGGATGCAGGGGACTCGGTGACTTCCCAGACCAACACCATCAGCCTGTACAGCGGCAGCGTAGAGTTGGAACTCTCGGCGACGACGAGCGGCGCGGCCGTGACCGTGGTGGTGGAGCCCAACACCAGCGAGATCGAGGAAGATCTCGAAACCTTCATCACCGCCTACAACGATGCACTGAGCTTTGCCCTCGCACTGCCGAGCGAAGCGACCACCGAGTACGCCCTCCAACTCGCGGCCGCGGTGGCGCCGTTCGTGCTCAGCCTGGAATCGATCGGAATCAATCGCGACGGCGACGGCGAGCTTTCGATCGACAGCGACGAGCTGAAAGATGCTCTCACCGACGGTCGCTTCGCCAGGGTGAGTGCCGCTTTCATCGGTGCCGCGGGCCTGGCGGCCACCACCGAGCGGGCGAGCCGAAACCTGCTCGACGCCGGGGGCGCGTTTCTCACGAACCCGAGCAGCCGCGTCGAGGGTGCCGCCCTGCTCGCCATCAATCGCTACCAGAATATCGGCCTGATCATCAATCTCATCGCTTGATCGGGCCGGTCCCGCCGCGCCGCGCCGCCCGGCGTTTTCAGTCGTGTGTCTCAGCGGTAGTATCCGCGCCATGCCAATGAGAGTCGATTGGGAATTTGACGGAGGGACGGTGCGCATGAGCGGACATCAGGCCGAGATCGAAAAACTTCTCTACAGCTACGCCGAGCGGATCGACCTCGGAAACTTCGCAGCCGTGGCGGATTTGTTCGAACACGCCGTGATCACGACCCCCGGAGTCCCGCCCGGGCCTTCTGGCCGAGCCGCCGCGCTCGAGATGTACACCAAGTCGACCCGGTTGTACGAAGACGGCACGCCTCGAACCAAGCACGTGACGACGAACATCATCGTCGAGGTCGACGAAGAGAGCGACACCGCGACGGCTCGGTCTTACTTCACGGTCTTCCAGGCCCTCGAGGACTTTCCACTGCAAGCCATCATCGCCGGCCGCTATCACGACAAGTTCGAGCGGGTCGACGGAAACTGGAGATTCTCGCAGCGGATGATGATTCCCGAGCTGATGGGCGATCTGAGTCGCCATCTGCTGATCGACATCCAAGCCGCGGGAAGTGTTAAGTAGACCGCCGGGGAATGCGTCATATCCGGTCACATCTTGCCACCCCGTGGGGCGACACGTGAACGATGACAGGCACAAAGGGCCTATGGGCTATCTCAGCCCCGTCTCAGTCGTCCCCGCATATGTGTGTCGTTTGCGATCAACCCATCTCGCCATCGGGCCCAAAGTGTTGAATCGGCCCGGTGTCAGCGAATTCAGCTTGGTTCTCAAACGAATTTTCCGATCGCAGGAGAAAAATTCCCCCTTCGGTGTCGATTTCCGACTACATTAGTCGCCGACCGGTGGAGCGCGCGAAATCGCGCGTCATCGGCCCAAGACGACTTGTGACGACGCAAGACGACTCTAAGACGACGAAAGATTTGGGAACGACGCAAGGAGAAAGTAGATTGGCTAAGGGCACAGTGAAGTGGTTCAGTGAGCAGAAAGGCTATGGCTTCATTACTCCGGACGAAGGCGGCAAAGACCTCTTCGTGCATTTCTCCAGCATCATCGGGGAAGGATTTCGGAACCTGGAAGATGGCCAGCAGGTCGAGTTTGAAGCGGCAGAGGGACAAAAGGGTCCCGAGGCGCAGAGCGTTCGACTGGTTTAGATCACGAGACCGGATTGATGAAGCCCGTTCTTCAACTAGAAGAGCGGGCTTTTCACTATTTGACAGTCCGGGAAAGCAAAATCCATGAGTCCCGAATCGCGTAGACGCGTCACGAAGAAGGTTCTACCCGGGGTCTTGCTGCTGTTCGGTTTTTTTGGGATTTTCCTCGCGATCAGTTCCCGGAGCAAGCCGCCAACCAGCCCACCGGTCTTCGAACCTCCGGTGGTGCGCGTCAAACAGCTGCGTTCCCAGTCATGGCAGTACATCGTGCGGGCTCACGGGAGCGTCACGCCCCGCAGCGAGAGCAATCTGATTCCCCAACTCTCCGGTGTCGTAGTCTGGGTATCGCCATCCCTGGTCTCCGGGGGCTTTTTTGAACCGGACGAACCGCTCTTGCGCATCGATCCTTCGGACTACGAGGTAAATCTCGAGGCCGCGATGGCCGCCGTGGCCCGGGGCGAGAGCGAGCACAATCGCGCGAACAAGGAACTCGAGAGGCAGAAGCGGCTGGCCAAGAGCAGTGTCGCCAGCGCCGCTGCCTACGACGATGCCATCAACCGGGAAGTCGTGGCCGGCGCAAACCTGCGCGAGTTTCGCGCGCGTCTGCGCCAGGCGGAGCGCGACGTGCAGCGAACCGTCATCGTGGCCCCCTATGCGGGCCGAGTGCGCAGCGAACAGGTCGACGTCGGTCAGTTCGTGAGCCGCGGAGATCTCCTCGCCAAAATTTATGCAGTGGACTTCGCCGAGGTGCGGTTGCCGGTTCCGGACTCGGAGCTCCAGTACCTCGATCTCCCACTGCGCTTCAAGGCCGATGATCAGGGACCTCGGGTCCGCCTGCGAGCTCGCTTCGCCGGCAAAGAACGTGAGTGGAACGGCCGGGTGGTGCGAACGGAAGGAGAAATCGACGCGAGAAGTCGAATGATCCATGTCGTCGCCCAGTTCGACGATCCGTACCGGATAAATTCCGCTGGGATGTCCGATGACGGAACCTACGAGACCCCTCTCACCGTGGGTCTGTTCGTCGAAGCCGAGATCATGGGGCGGAAGGTCGACGACGTCATGGTCGTGCCGCGTCGCGCCTTCAGACAGGGCGATCGGGTGCTCGTGGTTTCCCCCGACCATCGCATGCACTATCGCGAGGTCGAGGTACTGCGCTGGGAACACGACGTTGCGATCGTCGGTGCGGGACTCGAGACCGGGGAATTGATTTGCGTCTCGCTGATTCAGTCCGTAGTCGATGGCATGCGGGTGCGGGTCGTCGCGGCCGAGCCTCCTGATCTCGCGACCGCGAGTCTAGCCCCGTGAACGGAATCATCGCCTGGTTCGCCCGCAATCACGTGGCCGCCAATTTGTTGATGTTCGCGCTGATCGTGATCGGCCTGGCTTCCTATTCCCGCATCGAACAGAAATCTTTTCCGGACTTCGAGATCAAGATCATTCAAATCACCATTCCCTACCTCGGTGCCGCGCCGGAGGAGGTCGAGAGCGGTGTCTGCATTCGGATCGAGGAGGCAATTCAGGGGATCAACGGGATCGACCGGATCCGGTCCCTGGCCGCGGAAGGGGCGTGCACGGTCTCGGCGGAGTTGATCGAAGGCTATTCGGAAGAGCGGGCCCAGAGCGAGATCAAGAACGCGATCGACGCGATCGAAAATCTCCCGGTCGAGACCGAGACCCCGACCGTGACCCAGTTCGAGATGCGCAGGATGGCGATTCAAGTCGCCCTTGCAGGAGACACGGACGAACGCTCTCTGAAGGTCATCGGTCAGCGCGTCCGGGACGAGCTCGCCGCGATCGACGGGATTACCCAGGTCCAACTCAGCGGTGCGCGCAACTACGAAATTTCGATCGAGGTCACCGAGGCCAATCTGCGTCGCTATCAGCTGAGTTTCGACGAGGTGGTTCGCGCGGTCCGTCGTTCGTCGATCGATCTACCCGGTGGTGCACTCAAGACCCGCAAGGGCGAGATCTTGCTGCGCAGCACCGGGCAGGCCTATACCGGGCGCGATTTCGAGAAGATCGTGGTCCGAACCGACCCGGACGGAACGCGTCTGTTGATCGGTGACATTGCGACGGTGGTCGATGGTTTTGAAGAAGACCTCCGCTATGCGCGTTTCGACGGCAAGCCGGCGGTGATGATCCAGATCTATCGTATCGGCGATCAGCGCGTGCTCGATCTGGTCCAGAAGGTTCGCGACTACGCGGACACCACGAGTGCCTGGCTGCCGGAAGGCATCGAACTCACCGTGTGGCGGGATGGTTCGACCAGTCTGCGCGATCGACTCGATATCCTGACTCGAAACGGGTTGCAGGGCTTTGTGCTGGTCTTCTTGTTGTTGGCCTTCTTCTTGCGCCTGCGGCTCGCCTTCTGGGTCAGCATTGGCGTGCCGCTTTCGTTCTTGGGCGCTCTGGCCCTGTTTCCCATGAGCGGAGTCTCGATCAACGTCATATCACTTTTCGCGTTCATCATGGTGCTGGGATTGCTCGTCGACGATGCGATCGTCGTAGGGGAGAACGTGCACTCCCACCAGGAGCGCGCCGAAGATCCGTTGGACGCGGCAATTTCGGGTACCCAGGAGGTTTCGATTCCGGTGATCTTTGGCGTCTTGACCACGGTGGCGGCGTTTCTGCCGTTGATCACGGCGGACGGCATGATGGGGAACGTTTTCTCAGAAATCGGCATGGTCGTCGTGTTCTGTTTGATCTTTTCGGTGATCGAAAGCCAGCTGATCCTGCCCGCCCATCTCGGCCGTTCGAGGGCCTCGCTGGAGTCCGCAGAGCTGGGCCCGGTGCAGCGGCGCTTCAAGAGCGTTCAAGACTTCATGTCCGGGTCCCTGACTCGCCTGGCCAGGCATGGCTATCGCCGATGGCTTTCCCGGGCGATCGAGTGGCGATATACGACCCTCGCCATCGGAGTGATGTTGCTCTTGTGGACCCAAGCGATTCTTCTGGGCGGTGTCCTGACCACGACGTTCATGCCGGTGGTCGAGGCCAACTATGTGACGGCAAGCCTCGAAATGCCGTTGGGCGTGCCGGTTGAGTCCACCGCGGAGGCGATCGCTCAACTCGAAGCGTCGGCAGAAGTGTTGCGAGCAGAGCTCGAGCAGGAGTTTCCCGACTCACCGGAACCCATCATCAAACACATCCTCGCGTCGGTCGGTGCGCACCCCTCGGCAGAGAGTCGACACGGCGGAGGGACAGGGCGACCGTCGTCCGGCGCGAGTCATATCGGTGAGGTGACGATCGAACTCCAGAGTTCGGAAACCCGGCCACTCGCTGCCAGCGAGATCGAGAGGCGCTGGCGCAATTCGACGCCGGGGATTCCCGACGCGGTCGAGTTGACGTTCTCCGCAGCTCTTTTCAGTGCGGGCGATCCCTTGGCGATTCGGCTGCGGTCCGCGGATGTAGACGATTTGCGGCTGGCTGCGAACGAGTTGAAGCACGAGCTCGAGCAATACCCCGGGGTTCTGGAGATACGCGATTCGTTCCGGGACGGAAAACAGGAGATCAAGCTGTCGATCCTCCCCTCGGCCGAGCTTCTGGGGCTGAGCCTGCAAGACCTCGGCAGACAGGTACGCCAGGCATTCTACGGCGGCGAGGCCCAGCGCATTCAACGCGGTCGCGATGAGCTGCGGGTGATGGTTCGCTACCCCGAGAGCGAGCGCCGCTCGTTGGCGGACCTCGAGGGGATGCGCATTCGCACGCCGGACGGCGACGAAGTGCCGTTCGATCAGGTGGCTCGGGCGGAGCACGGGATCGGCTACGCCTCGATCTGGCGCCTCGACCGCATGCGCGTCGTCAGTGTCAACGCCGATGTCGACCGATCGATTGCGAATTCCAACCAGATCATGGACGACCTGCGCTCGGGATTCATCAAACAATTGCTCGCGGATCATCCCGGGTTGCAATATGAACTCCAGGGGGAACAACACGAACAGTCGACGCTTTACGCCGGCTTGACTCGCGATTTCTTGTTGGCCCTCGTGTTGATCTACGCACTTTTGGCCATTCCGCTGCGTTCCTATACCCAACCGCTGATCATCATGGCGGTGATTCCATTCGGATTGGTCGGCGCCATCGGCGGACACGTCTTGATGGGGCAGGGTTTGAGCATGATGTCGGTCTTTGGGGTGGTGGCTCTGGCGGGGGTCGTGGTCAATGCGAGCCTGATTCTGGTTCACTACATCAACACGCGTCGCAAACTCGGCGTGTCCCTTGAAGAAGCGGTGAAGGATGCGGGGGTGGCGCGCTTTCGGCCCATCGTGCTGACTTCGCTCACGACCTTCGTCGGCTTGACACCCTTGTTGCTCGAACGCAGCGTGTCAGCCCAATTTCTCATTCCGATGGCGATCTCGCTCGCGTTTGGGGTGGCGTTCGCCACGGTCGTGACGCTCTTCATCGTACCGAGCGCCTACATGATTCTCGAAGACCTGAAGAACTTGTTGCGCAGGTGGGTGGGTCGAGAGGATCCAACGGATTCGGAAGGTGACAGCGCTGACGTTCGTTCGATCGGTAGCTCACGCGCAGCGGGCTGAGTTCCCGCTCGGTGTTTGCTCCGTGCGCCGGTTGGCACTTTCAGGTCCCCAGAGCAGCGGTGAACTTGGGTAGATCTCCGGTCGGAATCGGATTCCGAGTCAGAAATTTCACACTGGAAGTGATGATTCAGGGCGAAACGCAAAACCTGCCGATTCCGGTTCCCCACACCAGTCGCGATGCGAAGATAGACTCGACTTCTCACATGCCTATGTCGGCTGGGGGCGTACTACAGTGCGCGACACGCAAGCAGTCAGCTCGGTAAACGCTCAGAATGCCTAGCAACTCGCGGATGGCACCGCATTTGCAAATACCTCCAAACGTGATCGCGCACCCCATGAATTCGAGGTGCGTGAGAATGTTGGTTCCGCAAGAAAGCGGATCGCAGGAGGGCAAATTGTCATGGGACTACGAGTCAATAACAACATTTCCTCGATCAATGCCCAGCGCAACCTGGTCATTACGACGGATCGGCTGGCGAAATCACTCCAGCGTCTCTCGTCGGGTCTACGGATCACTCGCGCGGCAGACGACGCGGCTGGTCTAGCTATTTCCGAGAGCTTTCGCGCGGAGATTCGCAGTCTGGGACAGGCTCAGCGAAACGCAAACGACGCGATCTCGCTGCTGCAGATCGCTGAAGGGGCGCTCAACGAAACCAGTGGCTTGCTGATTCGCATGCGCGAGTTGGCGATTCAGGCGGCCAATGGAACCCTTGGGTCCTCCGAGCGCGGTACGGTCAACGACGAATTTCAGGGGCTCCGGGACGAGATCTCGCGCATCGCCGCGGTCTCTCAGTTCAACGGGACTGCGATTTTGGACGGCGTTGCCGCGATTACCTTTCAGATCGGCTCGCAGAACACCAGTGGCGACCGCATTACGATCAGCAGTGTGGATGCTACGGCTTTGGGAATTGGGATCGCGTCGAGCGTTGCCGTGACTACAATCTCGGGTGCACAGAACGCCCTGGCCACACTCGACAGCGCGGTGGGGACGGTGGCTTCTCTTCGCGCCGCCTTCGGTACGGTGCAGAACCGTCTCGAGTCGACGATCCGGTCGCTCGCGGTCGCGATCGAGAATACGACCGCTGCCGAATCGCGAATCCGCGACGTAGACTTTGCCCAGGAAACCGCCGAACTGACGAAGAACCAGGTTCTTCAGCAAGCGGGCATCTCGATTCTTGCGCAAGCCAACGTCTCCACCCAGACTGCACTCTCCTTGCTGCAATAGGGGAAAATCGTTCCTTGACGGTGGGTCGCTCGGTTCGATCCGCTCAACATTCAGTTGGGCCGCGCGAGCCGGGCTGACCTACCGAGTCCAACCCTCGCCACGTCCAATCCTCGTCAGCTAACACTCCTCAGGTGCGGCTGTGCCAATTTTCTGCCAAGCTGAGAGTCGGAGGACGGGACGATGGGCGACTACAACGAGTTTTCCACAGGCGTCCGGTTGTTCTTGCGGGCCTATCCGTGGCGCAAGATCGATCCGGTTCCCTTTGTTCCAATTTGCAAGCCCGTTTCCGAGTGCCGCTTGGCCCTGATTTCGAGTGCGGGCTTTGCAACCGTGGACCAGCCCCCCTTCGACGAAGGCATCCGGGGTGGGGATGCGAGTTTTCGCACGATCTCGAGCGATTGCGAACTCGCGGAGCTGATCAATACGCACCGCAGTGAATCGTTTGATCACAAGGGCCTCGAGCAGGATCCAAACCTGGGGTTTCCGCTCGAGCGCCTGCGAGAATTGGTTGCTGACGGCCAGATTGGGTCGCTCAACTCCCGGCATCTCTCGTTCATGGGTTCGATCACGGCACCCGCTCGCTTGACCCGAGAGACGGCTCCAGAGGCGGTGTCCATGCTCGTTCGGGACGGCGTTGAACTGGCGCTGCTGGTGCCGGTCTGACCGATGTGCAACCAGGCCGTGAGCCTGGTGGCGGCGGAGTGCGAACGACAGGGAATCTCGAGCGTGACGATCGTTCTGCTCAGGAACGTCGCCGAGAAGGTTCGGCCGCCCAGGGCACTGTGGGTTCCGTTTCCGCACGGATACCCCTTGGATTCTCCGAACCAGCCGGCAAAACAGCGAGCCGTCATCGAAGCCGCGTTGGCGTTGTTCGAGCTCGACCCGCCCGAGGGATCGCCACCTGTGCTGCGCGAGTTTGTGCCCTGACTCGCCAGCCTAAGGTTCTGCGCGAATTTGTTGCAGCAAACGCAGGTGCGCCGCCTCGTTCAGACTGGAAATGCTTCGCTCGCCCGTGCTCGCGGCAACGAAGCGGCTGACACTCGCGTATGCGGCATCGAGAAACAGCCGCGGCGCAATTCCGAGCACATGGGTGGCCCAGGAGTTGATGACGCCGCCATGACAAAAGACCGCGATGCGCCGGCCCGGGTTCTGCTCGATCAGATGTTGAAGCCCGGCGACGACCTCCGCGACAAAGGCTTCAAAGTCGATCTCTGACGAATACCCTCCGGCGACGAACTCTCTCCAGCGCTCGGGATCGGTTCGTTTCAATTCCTCCAGCGGAATGTATTCGGACGACTCGGCGTCGAATTCACTGATCCGCGCTTCGATCTCGACCTCGAGACCCAGCTGTTGGGCCAGCGGGTCGGCGGTCTCCCGAGCGCGCCGCAGAGGACTTGAATAAATGCGGTCGATCGGTTCTTCCCGAAGCCAGTTGGCAACCAGGCGCGCCTGTTCTCGTCCAATTTCCGAAAGCGGAGGATCTGCGGGTTGGCCGTTCGGGTTGACGGTGTGGACCGGCAGTCCGTGTCGAATGAGAAGCATTTCCATGGGAAGCTGATCTTATCGAATCGAGCGAGTTCTGCGCCGGGATCGATCACCAACGGGAGTCGATGGGTTACCCTTGCGCTCGCCGCCCGAGGCTGGGTTGCGAAGGAGCGTCGCCTCCCAGCGAGAAGCCATGGCCCACGAACACGTTGCACTGCTGAAAGACATTCCGAACGGGCGAGGACTGTGTGTTCGCATTCGGTCCGTGGATGTCGGGTTGTACAGGGTAGACGATCGGATCTACGCCATGGAGAATCGTTGCCCCCATCGAGATTCTCCCCTCAGCGAGGGCGAGCTCACCGGCAGCGTGATCGTTTGTAGTGCGCACGGTTGGGACTACGACGTTCGCACGGGATTCAAGCCGGGGGATCCCGACGGTTTTCCGATCCCGTGCTTTGCGGTCCGGATCGAGGGCGAGCAGGTGTGGGTCGATCTCGACGACGTCATCAACACGAGGCGGCGCAGCTCGGGGGCTTGACCCTGCAGTCTACGAGCTGGTGATGAAAACCCGATCGCGCCCCTCGGACTTGGCGCGATAGAGTTGCTCGTCGGCGAGTTCTTTCATGCGCAGGCAAGCAGGGGGAGATTGGCCTCGGGGGTTGGCGAATCCGCCGATCGAGACGGTGCGCCTCACGGGCTGATTGTCGTGGGTTACCGAGGTCCCGGCGACCGCTGCACGCAACCTTTCGGCCAGGGTCTCGAGTTCGTTGCACGTGGTTTCGGGCGCAATGATCGCGATTTCTTCTCCGCCGTAGCGACAAACGATATGGCCGTCGCCGGCTGCCAGCTGGATCGCTGCCCCGATTGCCCGCAAGAGATCGTCGCCGCAGGGGTGCCCATGGTCGTCGTTGACACTCTTGAAGTGATCGATGTCGAGCAGCAGCAACCCCAATGGGTGGCCCGTTTGCCCGGCGCGTTCGCGTTCGCTCTCCAGCCACTCGTCGAAGTATCCGCGGTTGCGCAGGCCGGTGAGGGCGTCTGTCGTCGCTCGCTCCTCGAGGGCGACGTTCCGCCTCTTGAGTTCTTCAGAGTCGGCGGATACCGCCGCGATCTGTTGGTTGAGCGCCAGACTCTGTTTCACCAGATGTTCGGTTGCCCGAACCCGGATGGCGGCGATCTCCCCCGCATCGCTGCATTCGACCCCCAGCATCTCAACGACGTCGGCCATACTTTCTTCGGTTGCTTCGAGTAGTTCCTTGCACGCGCTCGAGTCCATCTCGAAATACTCGGCCGCGGTGCTCTGCAGCGCGTCGAGGCCACTGTCGAGATCTCTCCCGGTGTACAGGTCGCTGACCATCGAGGAGACATGGAGCACCTGCGCCACGGCGGCGGCAGCGCGGTCTTCGATCGCGTCGCGAGGCGGTGCGTGGTGATACGCCACGGCGTCGCAGATCAGCTTGGGTAGGCCCCATTCACGCAACAGTTCGGCGCCGAGTTCTGCGTGATCCGTCCCCAGAATTTCCCGCTCGATCTCCTGGATCGGCCCGCCCGAAGCTGCACGGCGCTTCAAAACTGGGCGGTACTGTTTCGTCGCGGCTTCTGCCAGGATGAGCTGGCCGAAGTCGCACAAGATGCTCGACAGGAAGACTTCGTCTTGCAACATAGGCAGAGCTTTTCTCGACAGAATGGTCGAAGCCGCGGTGGTTACAGCAGACGCGGTCCAGTACAGGGGGTAGTCGAACCGACCACCATCCTCGCCCTTCGAGATCGAGGCGAGCGAGAACGACAAGGCCAGCAAGTTTACGCTGCGCAAACCCAGGGTCATGATCGCCTGGCGAATGTCAGAAATCTGTCCCGGCCGGCCAAAGCTACTCGAGTTGGCCATGCGCAGCAGCTTCGCAACGATCGCCGGGTCTCGGGTTACCACGATTGCGAGTTCATCGATGTCGATATCGTCGCGCTGATTGAGATTGATGATCTCCAGCGCCACACCGGGTGGTGAGGGGAGCGAGCTTGCGTTGCGAAGCTGTTCGAGTAGTTCTGACACCCGCATTCCTGACAGCCGTCCACAGCCGGTGCCGAGGCACAGTCACCGGGACAGAGCCGTTCCATGGTTTGTCTGATTCTTCGGACCGACCGACGACTCAATTGAGCTTCGGTTCGGAGCCCGGGCGTGCGCGCCGGCAATCAGTGGCTCAGTGGAATCTCCGACCCCGAGGCAGGAGATTCACCGATCCAACCACACAGGGTTCGATCGGGGTTCGGGACGAACGGCTAGCGCATGAATTGTCCCGCGTTTACCAGCAGTGTCTCACCGGTGATCATGCGAGCGCGATCGGAACAGAAGAAGATGATCGCTTCGGCGACGTCGTCGTCCTTTGGAATTTCTCCGAGTGGCATGTCGGCGGTGATCTCGTCGATGATCTCTTGTTCGCTCACCTTTCGCTCGTCCGCCTGCCACTTCACATACCCCTCGACCGGTGGCCCCCACATCCAGGTCGGGATCACCATGTTGACGCGAATCTTGTCCGGTCCAAGTTCTTCTGCGAGGTGATACATCGCGGAAACCAGCGCTCCCTTCGATGATGCATAGGCCAACTGCGGCATCGGCGGGGATACCCACATCGACTGCGAGCCCACCAGCACCAACGACCCGCCGCCGCGACTCTTGAGGTGAGGCAATGCGGCCTTGGCGATTCGCATGGTGCCGATGACGTTTGCATTGAGACAGGTATGCCAGTCTTCTTCGGTGGTTGTCGCCAGGGTGCCGAACTGCGTATCGAACGCGGCTACCTGCACCACGGCATCAACGCCGCCGAAGCGTTTCGCGGCTTGATCGAGAAAGGAGGTGCAGCGTTCGCCGTCGTTGATGTCGACGCCAAGCGCAGCTACCCGCTCGCCGCTCGAGTCGAGTTCTTTTGCGATGCCCTCGAGCTTGGGTAGGTTGCGGGCGCCGATGATCACGTTGGCCCCGTCGCGCAGGGCCGCTTTGGCCACCTCGCGACCGAGCCCGGGACCCACGCCACAAACCACGACGGTCTTTCCTTCGAGAATCACTCGAACCTCCCCGCGCGCAGCTGCATCGCGCTGTTGGCGTGGAAGTTACTCAACCCGTGACTGTTGCGCCGCTACGACCCGACGCACTCGAACCGTTGCTGCACGCTTTTTGTGTCTCGAGCGGAAACTGGCCGATGGCCCAAAAAGACGGGTCTATTCGATATAGCGGAGTCCGACCTCGAGTTGATCGTCGTCGCCGACGCGACACCAAACCACCTCCGCCGGTAGCGGGGCGAGGGGGCCGGTCTGACAGATGACGAGCGCCCCCTCGCTGAGCTCATCGTTTTCTGCCAGCGCCACACTGCAACCCGAATAGGACTCGTTGATGATCTTGGCAGTGAGGTCAGCCGAAAAGACTTTGGCTTTCGGGTCCAGGCAAATCAGCGCGCGGCTATCTTCATCGGGGGTGTATCGGACGTTGGGGACCTCGGGAAAAACGACCTGGGTCATGCTGTATCCTCCTTGTTCTCCGCCGCACGGCGCGGCACTTTGATCCATTCGATCGACCAACCCGTCGGGCGAATTGAGTTTGGAGTCGGGGTTCGAAATGCGACGCACAGGACCGGGAGTTTCTATATGAGTGACGAAATGAGTGACAAAATGAGCGACGAAATGAGTGACGAAATCGGGGATGAGAACCTGCACGGCTGGGGGCCACTGCTGGCTGCGCTTACGGCAAAGCGAAGCGTTGCCCATGCGATGGGCGGCGCCGTCAAGCTCGAGAAACGCCGGGCTGCGGGAGTTTTGAATGCGCGCGAACGAATCGATACCCTGCTCGACCCCGGAAGCTTTCGAGAAATCGGAACCCTGGCTGGCAACATTGTGGGCGAGGGCGAGCGACCCACCCCCGCCGATGCTTTTCCGGCGGGATTCGGCCTGATCCACGATCGCTCGGTGTTGGTGGGCGCCGAAGATTTTACCGTGATGGGCGGGTCCATCGGTCTCGCCGCAGCGGACAAGCGCTATCGACTCACGCAACTCGCCGCCCAGGAGCGAGTACCCCTGGTGTTCTTGCTCGAAGGGGCCGGCCACCGCATGTCCAATGCCCTCAAGGGGCATGGTAGGACGCCCAACGACTTGCAGGGACTGGTGGATCTATCGGGACTGGTGCCCACGGTTTGTGTCGTACTCGGGCCCTCGGCGGGACATGGGGCACTCGCCGCACCCTTGATGGACTTCGCGATCATGGAGGATTCGGCGTCGTTGTTTACCGCGGGCCCCCCGCTGGTCGAAGCTGCGACGGGAGAAAAAGTCGACAAGCACGATCTCGGTGGGCCCAGTGTGCACGTGAACACCAGCGGGGTCGTGCACAACCGAGCAGCGGGAGATTCCGAAGCCTTGGAAGTCGCCAGAAGTTACCTGCGCTACTTCCCCCAGAGCGCCTGGGAAGCGCCCCCGAACCTCGGGGACGAGGCGGGGGGCGAGCGTCGGCTCGACGAAATTCTCGCACTGATTCCACCAGACTCATTCAAGCCCTACAAAATGAAGCGGGTACTCGAGTGTCTGGTAGACGAGGACAGCCTGTTCGAAGTGCAACCTCACTTCGGTGCGGCGATCATCACCGCCTTGGCGTTTGTTGGAGGACAGTCGGTCGCCATCGTCGCCAATGATCCTTCGTCGAAGGCAGGCGCACTCGACAGCGATGCCGCGAACAAAGCCGCACGCTTCATCGAGGTGGTGGGTTCGTTTCATCTCCCGGTCATCTTTCTGGCGGACAACCCCGGGGTTCAGGCGGGAACCAAGGCTGAGCGCGAGGGGGCGTTGCGCGCTGCCGCGCGAATGTTCGCGGCCCAGCGACGACTTCAGAGTCCCAAGCTCCACGTGACTGTGCGCAAGGCATTTGGCTTCGGCAGCTCGGTGATGGCCATGAACCCCTTTGACGGCCAGACCCTGTGCGTGGCGTTTCCCGGGGCGACCCTGGGCGCAATGCCCGCCGAAAGTGGCGGTCGCGCGGCCAAAGCCGTCGCATCGGAGCAAGCCGAACTCGATGCACTGCAGGCCGGCGGACCCTTCAAGGTGGCAGCTTCCCTCGGATTCGATGAGGTGATCGATCCGAGAGAGTTGCGCAACGTGCTGCTCGCAGGACTTCGCTTGGCCGCAGCGCGAACGGCTTCGGCCAAAGCGCCGCTGGGACGCGTGGGGTTGCTTCCCTGATTGGCTCCCCGGGTAGGACTTGAACCTACGACAGGGCGGTTAACAGCCGCCTGCTCTACCAACTGAGCTACCGGGGAATGGAATCAGGGCCGCGCTAGAGTAGGGGGTGCGTCGGGAAAATCAACATATCGCCCCGTCGCCGGATCAAGCGGCCGGCCGGATTTCTAGCACCTCGAACACCCGCGTTCCCTTTGGCACCCGCACCGTGACTTCGTCGTCGACTTCTTTGCCCATCAGTGCGCGCGCCACCGGCGAAGTAACCGAGAGAAGCCCCTTCGTCGCGTCGGATTCGTCCTCGCCGACGATCGTGTAACTGATTTCTTCCCCGCTCTCGGTATCGGAGAGCATGACGGTCGTGCCGAAACGCACTCGGTCGAGTTCGGCGGGGTTTGCGTCGATCACCTGGGCCCGGGCGATCTTGTCTTCCACGTAGTCGATCCGACCCGCCAGGTGACCCTGCTTTTCCTTGGCCGCGTGATACTCAGCGTTTTCGGACAAGTCGCCGTGTTCGAGGGCCAGTTCGATGTCGCGAATATTTGCCGGACGCTCAACCGTTTTGAGTTGGTTGAGTTCTTCTTTGAGGAGTTCGAACCCCCTCGGTGTCATTGGAACTGTGTCGTCCATGGCTAAAACCTTTTGACTGCCGTACGCAGAGTTCCTTCGGCAGACGGCAGCGAGAACTTGAAACTTGCCGCGATCGTTCGAGAACCTGGTCTTTCCGGGGGTCTCGCTCTGGGTTGCCGCCGCGGACTGAGGGCCGCAGCTTCGAATCCGCTACGGTTCCCCGCAGGCCGGATCGATTCGGTGATTAAAAACAGGCGGCCAACGCACTGTGGGATACGCGTTGACCGAGGGCCCAAGGTTAACTTCCCGCTGGGGCATGGGCAACGAGGGCGTTCTCGTGGAATCTCCGGAGGAATCAGCCGACCCTCTGACGGGTCCGCCCGGTCCAAACTTCGTGCGCTCGGGGTTGCTGTTCTACGGGGCCATGGCGGTCGTTGCCGTACTCTGGCGAGTCGGCTGGTACGGGGAGTCGATCTTCTTCTCTTCGCCTTCTGTGGCAGCAGTGGAGCTGCATTGGGCGCGGGATCTGGGAATCGGGGTCGTGCTGGGCGTCGTGATCGTGTTGCTGTCCAATGTGCTGACGCAGTTCACCGCCTGGGGCGAGAATCTCGCCCGTTCCATGGCCCGGGCACTGGGGCCGATCTCGACCCCAGACTGCTTGCTGCTCGCGTTCGCCAGCGGCTTGGCAGAAGAGCTGTTCTTCCGGGGCGCGCTTCAGCCGAGAGTGGGATTGGTTGTGGCGAGTCTGCTGTTCGGCATCGTTCACTTCATTCCGCGGCGTGAATTCTTGCCCTGGACCGGGTTCGCGCTGATCGTCGGATTCGCCTTCGGCGCACTCTACGCCGCCACGGGAAATCTGCTCGCGCCGGTCGCGGCCCACGTGGTGATCAACGGCATCAACTTGCCGCTACTCGTCAATCGCTACGGTCGCAACGGCCACCCCGAATCCGGTTAGCAGCGAGCGATGGCGTCGATCTCGATCTGGGCACCGAGGGGCAGGGCGGCGACCTGCACGGTGGCCCGGGCCGGAGCGGGGTCTGCGGAAAAGTATTCGGCGTAGACTGCGTTCACCCTTGGAAACAGCGACAGATCGACCAGGTAGACGGTTGTCTTCAGTACGCGGTCCAGGGACGAGCCCCCCGCTTCGAGCACAGCTGCGAGATTGTCCAGTACCTGTCGGGTTTGAGCTTCGATCTCACCCGCGACCAGCTCCCCGGTTTCCGGCACGAGAGGGATCTGGCCGGAAAGCAGCAGCAGGCCGTCGGCCGCGATGGCCTGGGAATAGGGGCCTACGGGGTCCGGAGCGTTCGAGGTCCGAACTTCGCTTCCCCCTGGCGTGGAATAGGGCATGGGCAGATCCTACCACGGGGCAGGGCGATGTTTGGAGAGTTGCTTAGCCTAGCCTGGAGGGATCGGGCAGCAGACGCTCTTCGAGCACGCGCAGCAAGTAACCGATCAACATCAGGTTTGCGAGACGCTTGCCGGCGTCGTCACTGATGCCGGCGGACGCACCGAACTCCTTCGCGTACTCGTTGAAAAACTCGAGTCTCTCGAA
>Ga0114950_10001231_pt1 | contig 19064 bp, 20 predicted proteins | sample N075metaG_FD_83503 | JGI IMG/M metagenome (GOLD analysis project Ga0114950, IMG submission 83503) | Deep subsurface microbial communities from Kermadec Trench to uncover new lineages of life (NeLLi) - N075 metaG | ecosystem: Environmental > Aquatic > Marine > Ocean trench > Sediment | place... | reverse complement strand
GGACGCTTCGCGGACGCCGTTGAGGTGGCGCAACATGCGATTGCAATCGCGCGACAAACCCGGCAGTTCGAATTGGCGGCACAAGTACAGCGTCGTCGCGAACTGTATCAGCGGGAGCAACGCGTCGTCGATCCGGGGTAATGCGAGAAGATGGTGCCGGTGTACAGGTTCTGAAGTTTCTGAAGTTATTTGCCGCATTCAGACATTTCATGATGCGGTGTCGGGTCCTATGCTGGGCCCATGGCATGTAAACCTCGAAACTTTTATCCCGGTGCGCCACCCTTGGTTACTCTGCTGCGAGGCAATTGCCAGACGGTAAATGCCGGGGAAAATAATTTGGGAAACTGTGTATCGGCAAAGCAGAGTACCCACAGGAGAAATTCTTCACACAAAACCATGGGTTGTCAGTTGACAACCCATGGGTTTATTATTATTATCAGTCCATTGATTTAAGGTCATGGCGAGAAAGTGCCACTCAAAGCCGGAAGTGGAAGAGGCACTCAGGTACGCGGAATCGAAAGGTTGGCGTATTGACCCTGGAGGCGCCCATGCTTGGGGAAAGATGTATTGCCCCTGCAATGACTCCGAGTGTCGGTGTGGCGAGTTTTACATAGCGAGTATTTGGAGTACGCCTAAAAATACCGGCAATCATGCCAAGCAGATTCGACGAGTGGTAGATAACTGTACTGGTCAGAAAAATGACAGTAACGATAAAGCCGCAGGCTGACGGATGAAAGCATTTGAATTTACATTGAAATTTAGTCTGCCTGAGACTTTATTTGATCCCGGTGAGTATGTTGAAAAACTCGGGAAAGAAGGTTGTGATGACGCGCTGATTGGCGTTGGCCAGCCAGGGCGAATCGCTCTGAACTTTGCTCGTGAGGCTGAAGCGGCATTTGATGCCATTGCCGGTGCCGTGGCTGATGTTAAGCGGGCCATTCCTGATGCTAAGCTGGTTGAAGCAACACCTGACCTGGTGGGTTTAACCGACGTGGCGGAGATCCTGGGGTTTACTCGTCAATACATGAGGAAGCTCATGGTTGCTGGTGGTTCCGGCTTTCCGACACCTGTGCATGAAGGCAAATCAGCTCTGTGGCGTCTGGCAAAAGTGCTGGTTTGGCTGAGGGACATCAAAAAGTACCAGATCGAGGATACCTTGCTGGATGTTGCCAAGACAAATATGCAATTTAATCTGGCAAGAGAAACACGTGAGATTGATCCGGCGATGCAGAAACATATTAGTGCGTTGGTATCGTGAATTAAATCGAGACCGGGACAGACCGATTCCGCGTCATGGGAATCGCGGCTAAAGCCGCTCCCACAACAGCCGCTCCCGCAACAGCCGCTCCCACAAAATACCTGGCCCGGTCGGGGCTCTTAGCACCCCCGAAACCGGCGCAGTTGCAACTCACGCATCTGCGCGTGAATTTTCCGCCCCTGCCGGGCGGAGGTGCCCCGGCGCAGGCGTGACTGCAGTTTTTGCATTTTCTGTTTGATCGCATGGCATTCCTTGCGGCCAAGTTTGTGATGCGCGCGTGCGGTAGTGGCGCTACCGAAGACCGTGAGCGAGGCCGTCGCCAGAAGAAAGCATCTGCGGTGCATGTCAGCGCGCCCGGGTTGCATCGAAGCGGCCATGCTCGGGTATCCTGGCTGCCGTGACCACGCACGAATCCGGCCTGTTCCGCCCTATTTGGTAGCTGCATCAGCCAGCCGCATCGGCCGCGGCTGGCATCGCGTCACGCAGCGTCGCCGGTCGGCAACGGGCGAGTGGCAATGACGTACTCGGTGACGGGTGTGCCGCCGATCAGGTGCTCCTGGATGATGCGCTCGAGCACGGCCGGGGTGCACGAGCGATACCAGGTGCCTTCCGGGTAGACGACAGCGACCGGCCCCTGGGTGCAAACCTGCAGGCAGTTGGCCTTGGTTCGATAAATGCCGCCGGCACCGGTCAGGCGCAATTCGGTGAGCCGCTTTTTCAAAAAGTCCCACGCTTCGAGGCTTGCTTGTTTGCCGGAGCATTTGGGTTTGGTCTGGTCACAGCACAGCAGGATGTGGCGGCGAATCGACGGCACGCCGAGCTTTTCCAGCACTTCCGTGAGATTGTCGGGGTCGGTTGTGGCTGCGTTCATGGGTATCGTCGGTTGAGTCCGGGGGCTCGATGCCGACCGAGTGCGGTCGCGCATGATCCGTGCGGGGGCTTCCAGTATTATCCAGCGTGATCATATGCAAGAAGCCTCCCAAAAAGCCATTCTGTACGCGTTCGTGGCGAACCTCGGCATCGCGATCGCCAAGAGCTGGGGTGCGTGGTTCACGGGGTCCGGCAGCATGCTGGCCGAGGCCATTCACTCGTATGCCGATGCCGGCAACCAGGGTTTGTTGTTCCTCGGGCTGGTGCAGTCGCGGCGTTTGCCGGATGAGGAGCACCCGCTCGGTTACGGCAAGCTGGTTTTCTTCTGGGCGTTCATCGTGGCCATTATTCTGTTCAGTCTCGGCGGCCTGTTCTCGATCTACGAGGGCATTCACAAGCTGCAATCGCCCGAGCCGCTGAACCAGGTCTGGGTCGGCATGCTGATTCTCGGGCTGGCCGTCGTGCTCGAAGGGGCAAGCCTGTTCGGTTGTCTGCGCGAGATTGCGACGCTGCGCGGCCGGAAACCCTTCTGGCAGTGGCTGCGCACGACCCGCAATGCCGAGCTCGTGGTGGTACTCGGCGAGGACGTCGCCGCGCTCATCGGGCTCTTTCTGGCGTTGTGTTTTCTGGGGCTGGCGGGCTGGACCGGCGACACGCGTTATGATGCGTTCGGGTCAATCTGTATCGGCGGCGTGCTGATCGTGGTCTCGATTTGCATCGGGATTCGCATCAAGGGCCTGCTCATCGGGCGTTCCGCGGAGCCGGAACTGTGCGCCCGGATCGAGTCCATCATCGCGGCGGACCCGGACATCGAACAACTGCTCAACACGATTACTCTGCAAATGGGCCCGAAAATCATGCTCGCGGCCAAGATCCGCATGCGCCCGACGCTGACGATCAACGAGGCCGTCGAGCGGATCAATGCGCTCGAGGTCGCGCTGAAGCGCGCCGTGCCCGAGCTCGGCTGGTGTTTCATGGAGCCGGATACGCGCGATTAGCGTCAGTCGGCAGCGCGAATCGCGCGCGCGGCCGTGCGGCGGTTTGCCTATGATGCATCGCAACATCTGCCAATAAAACACTAATAGCATAACAATCAATAAGATGCGCGTTCGCTATTTGACGTGCACCGGCATCTCGCCGTTACGGCTCATTTAGTACGGCGCGACGAATCGACTCGTATATACTTCGCTTCGCCGGCAGGGTTCTGTAGTCGGATGGCAAGAATCTTCACAAGAACACCGCCATTCGAGCATCGGCAGCGGCCCGCCGGGACATCCGGTGCAGGTCATTGGCAGAACACACAGTCACTGTCCGGCGCCCTGGAGTGCAGTCCCGTGGTTTTCCCGTGTCGGGGTTCAACCAACGGTTGGCAACGTTCAGGGCGTCGGGCGCCATATTGACGTTCGCGCTCGCGCCGTCGCTCTCAGGTGGTTATGGATGCTGTGCCGCGCGGTCGGCGGCTGCAGCAGCGGGCCAGCTACGCGGGTTGCGTGGCCGGCCCCGGTAGAAAGGCGCCGTTGGCGGGTCGGGCCAGCCAGGCCGGCCGACCCGCCAAGGCGTCGCTCAGAGTCCGAGCATTGCCGGCAGCGTGGCCAAGGGGATCAACAACGCTATGATGGCAAGCACGATCTCGTCTCGGCGATCTATACTCGGTTGGGTCGAAGGGTTCAGCATGTACTCGTCTCCGCAGGTGCAAAGGCACTTGATGGTCGAAATAATAAGCACTGGGCGCGCGCATATCCTTTCACAGCAGTAACAGGCTGTAACATTTTGTAACGAGGCAATGCCCCGTTAATTCAAAGAGTTACAATTGCTTCTGACAAAGAGAATCGGAGTGCGCCGCAGCGGTCGGTATTGGACGTTAATGCGCCGGTGAAAACTGTGACCCATGCCAAAAATTCTGTTAATCGATGACGATGAAAAGCTCGGCGGATTGCTCGGCAGCTTCTTCGAACGTTTCGACCTCGAGCTGATCGCGGTGACCCTGCCCTCGGTTGGCCTGGCCAAACTCGACAGTGAAAATCCGGACCTGGTGATTCTCGATGTCATGTTGCCCGAGCAAGACGGCTTCGAGGTCTGTCGGACGATTCGCAGGACGAGCCGCGTGCCGATCATCATGCTCACGGCCCGTGGCGAGGTGACAGACCGCATCGTCGGGCTCGAGATCGGCGCCGATGATTATCTGCCCAAACCGTTCGAGCCACGTGAACTCGTGGCGCGGATTCAAAATGTGCTCCGCCGCAGCGCTCGGCAGGAGACGGCGGCCACCGAGTTGCGCTATCAGGATCTGATCGTCAACACGGAGCGCCGCACGGTCGAACTCGAAGGCGAGCCGCTGGAGCTGACGACCATGGAATTCCAGCTGCTGGCGCTGTTTGCGGCTCACCCCGGCCAGACGTACTCGCGGGACGAGATTCTGAACGAGCTGCGGGGTATCGATGCGCAGATATTCTCCCGTTCGGTGGATATTCTCGTCAGCCGCTTGCGCCAGAAGCTGAAAGACACGGCGAAGCAGCCTCGTTACATCAAGACGGTCTGGGGCACGGGCTATACGTTCGTGGGTCAGGAGGTGCGCGAAGCATGATACGAAGGTTTTTGCGGCGCGTTGCTCACTCGTTGTCGGCGCGGCTGCTTGGCATCTTCTTGCTGACCTCCTTGGTGTACGGCTTCGCCTCGCGCTACGCGGTCGAGCTGGTTCTGGATACCGATTATCTGCGTGAGATGGTCGGTTCGCATGTGTCGCTGCACACAACCTATTTCCTGAGAGACCTCGGCATCCCGCCGAGCATCGAGCGCGCGCGTGCGATCACCGCGGCCAATCCGCTGGATATCCGGTTGCGGGGTCCGGATCTCGACTGGGCATCGAGCCCGGATTTTCCGCGCCAGGAGTTGCTGGATTTTCAGCCCAGTCGTTTCTTCGCCGATGTCGATACGAGCTTCAGCGACAATTCGCCCCAGCAGGGGGTGCTGAAACGAATGAGTTTCGCCAGGTATCAGGATCATTCCTACGTCCATATCGAGTTGCATGGTTACGAGATCATGGTTGTGTCACCCAAAATCGTCGTCACGCCGGCCCCGAACTGGACGACGCCGCTCATTGGCCTGATTTCGATCCTCGTGCTGGCGGGTTGCTTTTTCTCGGTCACCTGGCTGATTCGGCCCATCGAGTGGATCAAGGAGGGCGCCCGGCGCATCGGCCAGGGCGATCTGGATTACCGCATACCGGCGACCCGGTCGGACGATCTCGGTGAACTCACCGTCGATATCAATCGCATGGCGGATGACGTGCAGGGCATGCTCGAAGCCAAGCAGCAAATGCTGCTCGCCATCAGTCATGAGCTTCGTTCGCCGTTGACCCGCACCAAGGTCGCGCTCGAGTTCATCGATGATGAAGTGCCGCGCAAGAGTATCCAGGAAGACGTCGAGGAGATGGAGCGGTTGATCAATGACCTGCTCGAGAGCGAGCGCCTCAATACGCGGCATTCGAAATTACAGCTTGGTCCGGTTGACCTGACGACGCTGGTTCGCGAACTGGTCGGGCAGGAGTTCCTCGCGGAGCAGGCCCAATTGACGATCAAGGCACCCGATGCGCCGGTACCACACGAGGTCGATGAGACGCGCATCCGTCTGCTCGTCAAGAACCTTATCGATAATGCGCTGTGCTACCGGCGCGATGACGGTGACACCGATGGCGTGGAAATCGAAGTCGCGGATCGCGGGGACGAAGTGGTCGTTCGGGTCACGGATCACGGTCCGGGCATGTCGCCCGAGGACGCCGCACGCGCGACCGAACCCTTTTACCGGGCTGATCCGGCCCGCTGTCGGGATACCGGCGGCATCGGGCTGGGCCTGTACCTGTGCCGACGGATTGCCGAGGCGCATGGCGGGGTGCTCGAGATCGACAGCGTGCTGGGGCAAGGCACTCGCGTCAGCGTGCACCTGCCCAGGCACGCCGCCGCCTGAGCGGGGTTCGGATCATGCGCTGCCGACCATTGCCATACATTGCCGTCGCCTGTGTCTGGGTTCTGTCAGCCTGCGCCGGGAGTGACGACCCGGTCGATGCACGCGCCGATCCGCTGCCGTCGTGGATTGCCGGCGCGCCCCGGTCTGCGATTCTGGATTTCGTCGCCCGCGTGAGCGACCCGGCGCATGCGGATTTCGTGCCGGCGCCGGAGCGCATAGCCGTCTTCGATAATGACGGCACGCTGATCGTCGAGCGGCCGACAATCGTGCAGTTCGAGTTTGTGTATCAGCGGATCAAGGCGCTGGCGCCCGAGCATCCGGAGTGGGCGACGACTCAGCCGTTCAAGGCGGTACTCGAAGACGACCGTGAGGGTCTGGCTGCGATGGGCTTCCGGAAACGCGGCGACCTGGTGACCTACGGGCAGGCGAACATCACCCAGGAGACGTTCTATGCAGCGGCCGAGGCGTTTCTGGCTACGGGCCGGCATGTGCGCTTCGATCGGCCCTACACCGAACTTGTTTACCAGCCGATGCTCGAGTTGATTCGGTTCTTGCAGGCCAGCGATTTTCGCGTGTTCATCGTCTCCGGCGGGGGTATCGAGTTTATTCGGAGTTTTTCGGAACACATCTACGGCATCAACCGCGAGAACGTCATCGGTTCCAGCATGAAGTACGGCCTGCGCGAGATCGATGGCCAGCTGTCGATTTATCGCCAGCCGGGCTGGCAGTCGCTGAACGCCGGGCGCTTTAAACCGATTAACATTCAACTGCACATCGGCCGGCGACCGATTTTGGCCGTGGGCAATTCAGACGGTGACCTCGACATGTTGCGGTTTGTGGCAGACGGCAAGCGGCCGTCACTGATTTTGCTTGTGCACCATGACGACGCCGAGCGCGAATACGCGTATGCCGACGAGACCGCAGCGGCGCGCGAGCTTGCCGCGCAGAGAGGCTGGCAGCACATCAGCATGGCGGATGATTTCAGAGCGGTTTTTGCGGCCCGGCAATGATGCGGGCCCTGAGTGCGACGCCTGGCCGGCTTGCGGCAGAACCCACAGTTCAGCGTGGCGCATTACCGCGGAAGTAATCGAGCGACAGGCGGAGCGAGTCTTTGATGCGCCGGGCGTCGCCGGTGCGCAGCTGCCAGTGAGTTTGCTCGTCGTCGGCAATCTCGATCTGTAACTGCTGTGCCTGGTCACAGCGCTCGGTGAAAGCCTCATACTGGAACCGGTACTCGCGTTCGTTGCTGCGCGGCCACACATGTTTCTCAATCTCGGCCACGAGTTTGCGAATGTCGGAGCGGAACTGACTGAATCGAGACGGGTGTGCTGACATGCGACCAATATCCCCCGAGTGCAGGGCGAATTTTACCGGGTACATGCCGGCGGCGAGCGGCTCGAGTTCACAGTTCATCGCACCGGAAGCCCCGCCAGGCCTTGTCCACGGCCGGCTGGCGTCGCTTGCGGTGTTTACGACTACCCAATTCGCGGTGCTGTGGTATAGTCCGCGCCGTTTTTGGACCGGATAAGCATGCAGGCAAGTTAATGGCGACAATTTATGTAACCGATCGGGAAGGCAATGAGCACGTTCTTCAGATGGAGAACGGGGCGAATCTCATGGAGCAGCTGCGGGAGATCGATGGGGGCGTCGAGGCGCTGTGTGGCGGCATGTGCTCGTGCGCGACCTGTCATGTCTTCATCGAGGCGGAATGGTCCGCCAAGCTCGGCGAGGCTCGCGACGACGAGCTGGAATTGCTCGAAGATACCGAGTGTTTCGCCGGCGGCAGGTCCCGGCTGGCCTGTCAGATCAAGATGACCGATGAGCTGGACGGCATGCGGCTGACGGTCGCACCGGAAGAATAAACATCGGCTGGCGGCCCGGCCGCAAATTGCGCGCGTGTTTGACATAAGTGTGAAATTATTCAACTAAACGCCGCCTTCGTCACGCTCTTCTTCTGCGCAACGTGTTCTGCTCGCAAGCGTGTTGTTACGGATGAAGGACTCAAGAGATGAGACCGCTGATTGTGCGTTGCCCCGGTAGCGTGGCAACGGGGCTGCTTGCCGCCGTGATTCTTCTGTGTGCCCCGCAGGCTTCAGCCCGCGAGCCTGCCGCCTGGAGCCGCTTCACGATGACGGTTGCCGGCTTCCGACCCGACATCGATACCCGTGTGCGCCTGGACGCGTCGGATGTCAGCCTGGGCACGGAGCTTGATCTCGAGACTGATCTTGCGATGCAGGATGACGCCGCGCTGATCCAGTACCTTGCGCAGCTACGCCTGACGCGTCGTTTCGCGGTCGAAGCGAGCTATTACGAGCTGGCACGCAACGGCACGACGACGCTCGATGTCGACGTGCAGTTCGGCTCGATCGTGTTTCCGCTGGCGCTGGAGGTCGACAGCCGGTTCGATGTGAGTGTTGCGGCCCTGAGCCTGCGCTATGCGTTCTTCCAGAACGATCGGGTGGAGCTTGCGGCCTCGCTGGGGGCCTCGCTGCTGTCCCTGCGGGCGGGCATCAACGCCAACGACGGCATGCTGGTTGAATCGGCCGAGGTCGATTCCCCGGTGCCGACGGTTGGCCTGGCGTTCGGCTGGAACCTGACCCGGAATCTGCGGCTGACGCTCGCGGGCGACTATCTGTCGCTGGGCATCAACGAGTTCGAGGGTTCGATCGGCAACTACCGGGCGGGCCTGCAATACCGTGTCCTGCGTTATCTCGGCATTGGCATCGGCTACGACGTGTTCGACCTGAATGTCGAGTCCCGCAGCCGGGGTTTCTCGGGTTTGCTGAAATACCAGTTCAAGGGGCCAAAGGCATTTGTATCAATGATGTTCTAGGCTTTGCGTCTATCGGCCCCGGCGTTAAACTTGCGCTACGGTGGGGCCGTAGCTCAGCTGGGAGAGCGTCGCGTTCGCAATGCGAAGGTCGGGAGTTCGATCCTCCTCGGCTCCACCATTTCCGGCTCTGTTCGGTATTGTGACGCAGTCCATATTTTCTGCGGGCTCGCGGGTTTATTTTCTTGCCAAGGGATCTTTGGTATAGCCGCAATGAGTTGGTTTGATTTTCTCAAGCTTGGGAAGAGGTGGGGGCAGTCGCCGCTGCCGCCTATCCGGACGGTTCGGCAGCCCGGCACCGCCCGCCGCGAACGTGAAGAGCTGGCGGATGCAGAAGCCGCGGCCACCTCGCGCGTTGACCCGAGCCAGGATTTCCTCGATACCGGTTCGCTCGAAATAGCGCGCGAATCCACCGATGGGGATAACCCCTATGATACCCAGACCTGGGCGACGACCCCCGGCGGCTTATTGCATCGGGTCGACGACCTCAGCGCCGTCAACAAGAAACGCAAATCCGGCTCCAAAGAAAATCCGTACGACACAAAGGTCAAACGCAAAGGCTGGTAACGTCTGTGGGAGCGGCTAGAGCCTGAGTGCACCGTCGATGTCGAAACATCTGCCGGACACGTAGTCGTTCTGGAAAATGAACTCGACCGTATGCGCGATCTCGTCCGGTTCTCCCATGCGCCGCAGCGGAATGCCCGAGGTCAGTTTCTCGCGCGTCGCCTCCTTCATGCTCGCGACCATCTCCGTATTGATGAAGCCCGGTGCGATCGATGCGCAGCGAATGCCATAGCGTGCCAGCTCTTTCGCCCACGTGACTGTCATGGCGTGCACGCCGGCCTTGGTGGCGGAGTAGTTCGTCTGACCCATATTGCCGGCCCGGGAAATGCTGGAAATGTTGACGATGACGCCCGGCTTTCCGCCCTTGATCATGCGTTCGGCAGCCTCGCGTCCGCACAGGAACACCCCGGTCAGGTTGACGTCGATAACCTGCTGCCAGTTCTCCAGCGACAGCTTCGACACCAGTTCGCCGTCCTTGAATTTGAGCAACAGACCATCGCGCAGGATACCGGCGTTGTTGATCAGCCCGTCCACGCCGCCGAAGTCGGCAACCACCTGGTCGAAGGCACCGATGACATCGGCTTCGTTGCTGACGTTCGCCGCGTAGGCCTTGACCTTCGCGCCGGCCTGCTCGCATGCGTCGGCCGTGGCGGCGATGCTGTCGGCATTAAGATCGATCAGGGCGAGACTGGCCTGGTGGGTTGCGAGCCGTTTCGCGATCGCTGCACCAAGGCCACGGGCCGCACCGGTGATGACGATTGTCTTATTATTCAGGTCCATGGTTTGTCCTTGCTGGGGGTCCGGAAGATTGCGGATTCTAGCATGCGGCAGAGGCTGGTTTTAATTGTGTGGCGGCGGCCCAACCGGCTGGGTTCGGCGTCGGCAGGAGGTTCGGTATGGCATTCAGTGCGGACAAGTTTTTTGATATCGGCCAGCGCGTGGCACTCGTGACGGGTGCGGGCAGCGGGCTCGGTCGCTCATTCGCAATGGCGCTGTCGGCGGCGGGCGCGCGCGTGGCGATCGCGGGCCGCAGGGCTGCGCGACTCGATGAGACGGCCGAGCTGATTCGCGCGCGTGGCGGCACGGTGGAGCCGGTCGTGCTGGATGTCACCGACGCCACCCAGGTTGCCGCGGCAGTCGCACAAGTGGAATCGACACTCGGGGTTGTCGATGTGCTCGTCAACAATGCCGGTATTTCCCGGCCTGGCATGCTGATCGACACATCGACAGCGGATTGGGACGCGGTGATCGCGACCAACCTGACGGGCGTACACCGGGTTGCCAGCGAGGTCGTCCGGCGCTTGCGCGCCGGCAAGCGGCCCGGTTCCATTATTAATATTGCCTCGATTCTCGGCAGCCGCGTCAGCGCAGGCCTGGGCCCCTATATCGCCGCCAAGGCCGGCGTGATCGAGCTGACCAAGGCGCAGGCACTCGAGTGGGCACGCTTTGGTATCCGTGCCAATGCGATTGCGCCGGGCTATTTTCCGACCGAGATGAACACGGGGTTTTTCGAGACGTCGGCCGGCCGGGAGATGATTGCGCGTATTCCAATGCGCCGCGTCGGCGACCCGGCCGACCTGACCGGCGTCCTGTTGTTATTGGCTTCGGAGGCGTCGGCGTATATGACCGGTGCGGTCATCGCCGTGGACGGCGGCCACCTGTGCAGTAGCCTCTGATCGTTGTGCGGTGTTACCGTAGCGCCATGATAATTACCAAAGGCTATGCCGACGGCCCGTTCGGCCAGCTCCACTATCAGACCTGCGGCGACGGCATACCCGTCATCATGGTGCACCAGGCGCCGGATTCGATGGTTCAGTTCAATCCGGTCATGCAGCCGCTCGCCGCCGCGGGTATTCGCGCGATTGCCGTCGACATTCCCGGCTGCGGCATGTCGGCCGTGCCCGATCATCCGCCCTCGATTGCCGAGTATGCCGAAATGGTGCCGGCGATCATGGACCACTTCGGTCTCGACAAAGCGAATGTGCTCGGTCATCACACCGGGGCGATTATTATTACCGAGGCGACGCTGCGTTATGCCGACCGGGTCGACAAGGTTATTCTGAACGGCCCGTTGCCGCTGACCGACGAAGAGCGCGCCTATTTCAAGGGCAAGATGTCTGCTGAAAAAGAGTGGGCGCCGCGCTGGGACGGCAGTCACCTGCTTGAGCAGTGGGAGTTTCGCCGCCAGGCCCAGGCGGAATGGATTGATCTCAAAGCCTTTCACACGCATTTCATCCATGGCCAGCTGGCCGGTGAGACCGTGTGGTATGCGCACGAGGCGGTGATGGACTACAAGCATGAAGATGCCATCCCGCTGATCAAACACCCCTGCCTGGTGCTCGCCAACACGGGCGATGCGATCTACGCACAGTCGCAACGCACGATGGAGCTGCGTCCGGATTTCACCTACGCGGAGCTGCAAGGCGGTACGATCGACATCATCGACGAGCAGCCGGACGCCTGGGCGAGTGCGGTCGCCGATTTTCTCAAGGGCTGAGCCGCCCGACACACGGGTACAACACGGATGGACAAGGCACGCATACACCTGATCGCCGCCGCGCGCCCGAATTTCATGAAGGTTGCACCGCTGTATCACGCGCTCAAGGCCGACAGCGATGTGTTTGAGGTTTTCCTGGTGCATACGGGCCAGCACTACGATGCGAACATGTCCGACAGTTTCTTTGCGGATCTCGGCATGGGCCAGCCCGATTTCCATCTCGAAGTGGGCAGCGGCACGCACGCGGAACAGACCGGTCGAACCATGATCGAGTACGAGCAGGTCTGCATGCGCGAGCAGCCTGATCGGGTGGTGGTGGTTGGCGATGTCAATGCAACGGCTGCGGTCGCCATCGTGTGCACGAAGCTGCACGTGCCGGTCATTCATCTCGAGGCCGGTCTGCGCAGCCGCGACCGGAGCATGCCCGAGGAGATCAACCGCCTGGTCACCGATGCGGTGGCCGACCTGCTGTGGACGCCGTCGCCCGATGGCGATGCCAACCTGCTGGCCGAGGGCGTGCCTGCCGAGCGCATCGAGCGGGTCGGCAACATCATGATCGATTCGTTCGAGATGATGCGCGACCGGATCGAAGCTGCCGGTACCCGCGGCCGGTTCAAACTGGATGGCAAGCGCTACGGCATGGTGACGCTGCATCGTCCGGCCAATGTGGATAATCCGGCGACCCTGGCCGTGCTGGTCGACCAGTTGTGCGCCGTGGCCGAATCGATCGAACTCGTCTTCCCGGTGCACCCACGCACGCGCCAGCGCCTCGATGCCGCCGGCCTGACCGAACGTCTGGCGGCGTCACCGCGCATACACCTGACCGAACCGATGGGCTATATCGAGTTCATGAACCTGGTCACGGGCGCCGTGGTGGCGATTACCGATTCCGGCGGCGTGCAGGAAGAGACCACTTATCTCGACATTCCGTGCATTACCCTGCGGCCGAACACCGAGCGGCCGATCACAATCACCGAAGGGTCGAACCGGCTGGCCGAGCCTGAGGAACTGCTGCGAGAGGTCGAGAAGGTGCTGGCGGGCGAGTGGCCGAGCGGGCGAAAACCCGATCTGTGGGACGGCCGCACGGCGCAGCGCTGCGTCGCCAGCCTGAAGCGCCACCTCGGACGCGGTTGACGGTCGCACCGCGCGCCGGTGAGGCAACCGCAGGCCCTGCGGTCCCAGCTACGAACTGATTGGCACTATAGTGATCAGGTACTTGACGCGACCCTTATAAGATCACTATAGTTATCCTTTTCGTCATAATCGATAATTATAGTGTGCAATCAGCAGAGCGTACAGAAACGAAGTGCAGTGGTTTTCCCCAGAAACCGGAAGATTCTTGCGCAGTTGGGCGAGAACATTCGGCTCGCCATCAAGCGCCGCGGGTTCACACAGACGCTCATTTCTCAGCGCACCGGTTTGAGCCGACTGACGATTCGGCGCATCGAACGCGGCGATGCCGGGGTTTCCCTCGGCCACTATGTCGCCGTGTTAAGTGTTCTGGGATTGGCCGACGACATCGCGAAGGTGGCCAATGACGATGAATTGGGCCGCAAACTGCAAGACATCAAACTCGCGGGCACGCGCGATGAGCGGTGAAGTCTTTATCTTTGCCGACTGGGAACAGTTCGATGAGCCCGCATTCGTGGGCACGCTGCGGTCGACAACCATCAAGAGTAAGGAACACTTCAGTTTCGCTTATGCGGATGCGTGGCTCACCTCGGAGCTTGCGCAACAGCTGGACCCCGATCTCCAGCTGTATCCCGGAGATCAGCATGCGAAGGATGCAAAAAACTTCCGTGCGTTTCTGGACTCCTGCCCGGACAGATGGGGGCGCATGTTGATGAAGCGTCGAGAAGCGGTGCTGGCACACCGGGACAATCGCCGCGCGCGCGTTCTGAACGAGCTTGATTATTTGCTGGGGGTCCATGATTTCTACCGGATGGGAGCGCTCCGTTTCAAGCGGTCGATGGATGGGCCATTTCTCGACAACGACGACCAGCTGGCTGCGCCCCCGTTTGCGCGGCTCGGAGAACTTGAGCAGGCCGTGCGCCGCATCGAAGAGCAAAGCGACCCCGATGATCCGGATTATCGGCAGTGGCTCTACCTGCTGATTGCTCCAGGTTCTTCGCTAGGGGGCGCGCGTCCGAAAGCGAGCGTGATAGACGAAAACAACGCGCTATGGATAGCCAAGTTTCCCAGCCGGCAGGATGAATACGACGTGGCCGCGTGGGAGTACGTGGTACACAAACTGGCTCTGAGGGCCGGTATCTCCATGTCTCAATGCCGGGTCGAAACACTCAAGGGTCCGTATCGCACATTTATCACGCAACGCTTTGACCGGACGCCCCAGAGCCGCCTGCACTTCTCATCCGCCATGACACAACTCGGGTACTACGATGGAGACGATGATGCCAGTTATCTCGAGCTGGCCGAGTTTCTGGTGAACGACGGGAGTGATACCGAAGCCGACCTGGCGCAACTGTGGCGCCGTATTATTTTCAGTATCGCCGTGTCGAATACCGACGATCACTTGCGCAACCACGGTTTTATCTACCAAAAAGGCGGCTGGAAACTCTCACCGGCTTACGACATCAACCCGGTCACACCGGCAGCCGGCCTGCATCTGTTTATTACCGATAACGATAATCGTCTGGACTATGCTTTGGCGATGGATGTCATCGATTTTTTTCGCCTGCAGCGGTCTGAGGCAATGAAAATTCAGGACGAGGTTCTGGCCGCCGCAGGCAACTGGCGAACCGAGGCTGCAGCCTTAAAGATTGGTCGCGCAGAACAGAACCAAATGGCCGACGCATTCAATGTCTAGCGGGGCTGTTCGACCGTGTGACGGCATGCTTCGCGCCGGCAAAGGGCTTTCCGCTTGCACGCCGGCCGCCGGCCGCTATAGTGGCCCGGTCTTTTTTGTATGGCTACACAGCATACTCATGATTATAGAAGGTCAAATCTGATGTCGGGTCCCCTGGAAGGCGTACGAATTCTCGAGTTAACCGCCGTGGTGCTGGGCCCCTGGGCATGCCAGATACTCGCGGACATGGGGGCCGAGGTCATCAAGGTCGAGCCGCCGCGCGGCGACAGCAACCGGTCGTTAGGGGCGTCCCGCAACCCGAAAATGGCGGCGCTGTATCTGACCTGCAACCGCAACAAGCGGAGTATTGTTCTGGACCTGAAGCAGGCATCGGGCCGTGAGGCGCTGCTGAAAATCGCCGCAGACTGCGATGTGCTGATTCACAATAATCGCCCGCAAGTCATGGTCAAGCTCGGTCTCGACTATGCGGACCTCAAGGCGGTCAATCCGCACATTATTTACTGCGGCAGCTATGGCTACGGCAAGGCCGGGCCATACGGCAGCAAGGGTGCACTGGATGACTCGATCCAGGCCGTCAGCGGCATCGCGGCGTTGAATGAGATGGTGCTCGGCGAGCCGCGTTACCTGCCGACCATCGTTGCGGACAAAACCACCGCGATGGCGGTCGTGTTCGCCGTCACATCGGCGCTTTATTACCGCGAGAAGACCGGTATCGGCCAGCAACTCGAGGTGCCGATGTTCGAGACCATGGTGTACTACGTGATGGCCGAGCATCTGTGGGGCATGACGTTCGAGCCGCCGCTCGGCACGGCCGGCTACACGCGCCTGATGAGCCACCACCGCAAGCCCTATAAGACCAAGGACGGCTATATCGCGATCTTGCCGTATCTCGACAGTCATTGGGAGACGTTCTGCAAGCTGGCGGGCCGCGAGGAACTCCTGGACGACGACCGGTTCCGTACGCTGGCGGATCGCGTGCAAAACATCGACGACACGTATCAGGAAACCGCCACCACGATGGCGACGCGCACGACGGACGAGTGGCTGGAAATTTTTGGCGACACGAGCGTGCCGACGATCGTCGTCAATACGCTGGAAGGGCTCATGACGGACCCGCACCTCGAGGCGATCGGCTATTGGCAGCTGATCGAGCACCCGACCGAAGGCATGCTGCGCATGCCGAGCTTCCCCGTCAACTTTTCCGAATCGCCGGCGAAGATTCGTAATCTGGCGCCGCGCCTCGGCGAGAACAGTGTCGAGATTCTGCGCGAGGCCGGTATTGCCGAGCAGCAGATCGACGCGATGATCGAGTCGGGCACCACCATCGACGCTCAGTCTTCCAGGCCGTAGATCCGCAGCGCATTGTCGCGCATCAGCTTGCGGCGCACCGCCGGCTTCAGGCCAAGCGCGTCGATGTCTTCGATCGTGCGGCCGAAGGGCAACACCGGGTAGTCCGTGCCGAAGATCACCTTGTCCTGGCCGAATGAATTGATGAAATGCGTAAAACTCTCGGGCCAGTACTTCGGCCGGTGCGCATCGCAGCCGATATACACATGCTCGTGTTTCCACGCCATCGCGATCATTTCGTCGTGCCATGGAATGCCGACGTGAATGCCGATTAACTTCAGTTCGGGAAAGTCGCAGGCGACCGGGTCGAGAGAAATCGGCCGGCCGACGCTCTGGCACGGGAAATCTTTCGCATAGATCATCGACTGGCCGACCTGCATCTGGATCGGCACGCCCAGTTCCCAGCATTTGGCATAAAACGGATAGTACTTGCGATGATCGGGCGCCAGCTCGAACCAGTGCGGGTACAGGTGGGCGCCGACGAAGCCCATGTTGGTGATTGCATCCTCGAACGCCTTGACGCCACGCATGCCGTCATACGGGTCGATGCCGGCCAGGCCGTACAGCCGCTGCGGAAATTTCTCACAGGCCCGGGCGACGATCTCGTAAGGCATGTGATAGCAGCCGGGCAAGCCGGGGCGGCCACTGTGGGCCGCAATCAGGAAGGCTTTCTCGATGTGGGCGTCATCGAGTGTCGCGATCAGTTGCTCGACGCTCAGCGGCCCCATCATGCCGCTATCGGCTTTCATCTTGCTGACGAAAAAATCATCCCCCCAGCCGGGCCGCTGGCGCAAGGCTTCTTCCGTCCAGATATTTACGACGGTGTCGATGGCTTGGTAATCAACGGCTTCGGCGGTCATCTTCACTGTTCCTGAGTGGTTGGCGGCTGGGCAGGGCGCGAAGATAGCAGATATCTGCGGGTGGGTGTGGGCGTCCTCTGCCACACCGGAAGCGTCGTTGTCTAACGACGAATACCGGATTTTTCAAAAAAAAACCAAAAAAATAAAAAATAATTTTTGCCGCAGCGACGCGTTTTTAACTTAATCAGCAGCAAAAATCGCACGTCACGCCGACCTGGCTGGTACGCCAAATTGCCCCGCAGCGCACGCAGTCAAACGCGTTATGCATGCACCGAAGCGGGTTGCCGGTGCCTTGATCGGGCCTGAAAAAATCCGCAGATTTGACATAATAGAAACGTTGATATCTGCAGGCTTTTGCAGTAATATTTTGCATGCGTCATCGGGACCCGCCGGGTCTGAGAGCCAACCAGGCAATCAACCCGGCGGGATTTCCTCCGAGAAACTCTATAAAAATATGGGTTCGCCGGAAATACTCTCCAACAGACCCAGATAGCGCATGAATAACAAATGCTTATAAGGGGGCATCTGTATCATCAAAAGCCAATAATCCACGTCGACATCTACGGTATTTAAGGGAAATCCGTGTGTTGATATTTTCTATCACTTTCATTTTACTCAATAAGTTAGCAGGTAAATACGAGAATAAATGTAAAGATTAAGGGGTAAAATTTGTGCGCAGTTACGATTTAACCGAATTGGAAGAGATGTCCGCGTTGTCGCGACGGACGATCTCGGACTACATCTCCAGGGGGCTGTTAGCCGGCCCATCCCACCGCGGACGCGGTGCCCGCTACTCACAACGTGATCTGGACGCGCTCCGGCTGATCCCGAAGCTGCGTACCGTTCTGAAGCCGGAGTTTCCGAACCTGAATTCCGTGCGTAGGTTCCTCGAGGTGCTGACCATTGCCGACTTGCGTCACCTCGTACGGTTGTCGAATGAGCGTGTTTTTGAGGTCGAGGTGCGGCGCATCCGGATTCTCAACCGCTTGAAGCCATTTCTGCCGGCGGTGCCGCCGGAGGCCATTGCGCTGGCAATGAACCGGCTGACACCCGAGCAGATTTGCGGCGTCGACCGCGGCCAGATTCAGATCGGTTCGCTGCTGGATATCGAGCGCATTTCGAGCATGAGCGACCTGCGCATGCATGAAGCCGAAGCCCGGAACCATAGCTATGCAAACGACAGCTATGCGTATACCCGGAGCGAAGACATGCCGAGCGAGTCTGGCCCGAACGGTGAGGCCGCGGTCGCTAACGGCAACGGGAGTGCGCAGAGCAACGGTAGCGGCAGCAGCGACGAGCGCTGGGAGCGGTTTGGTAATTCAACCGTGCAGGTGCGGATCGAAAAAACCGCCTTGAGTAACGTCCGGGCGGGGCCGAGCCTGTCAGACACTATTCGTGATTTCGCACAACAAATAGAGACGCTATTGAAAGCATCCAATTAAACAATCGGGAATACAGGCAAAAGGAAAATCTGCGCGTCGCGTCGGTGCGCATTGCGAGGCAGAAGTACGATGAAAAGAATAATCGACAGAACAATAACCAGAACGATCAGGACAACGAAAAATCACTGCACACTGGTAACGCTGGCCGCGACATTGATGCTATCGGCCGGTAGCGCAAATGCATTTACCCTCGGTTTGAATTTTGCCGACGTGGCAAAGAGCGTTGCCGCCGTGGCGCGCGCATCCGCGTCAGGCAGGAGTTCCGGCTCGGCCGCTGGCGTAGGGCTGCCAGACGTGCAGCACGGGTTGACGCTCTGGTCAAACTTCCCGCGCCGCGGGCCGGCGCGACGCCATAGCCCGAGCACTAACGCGGCCGTGACGCTGGCCATCGCTGCGGATTCGGCGCCGGGCGCGGGGCGCTGGTTGCGGCACCGTGCGCGGCAGGCAGCCGGTTCGGCACTGAATACGCCGATGCAGGGCGATATCGAGGTTGCATTCCTCGGTATCGACGGCCTGGCCAATTTGCACCTCCTCAAGGAAAGGTTCCTGCGCAGCTTCGTGTTCGGCTGGCGCTTCCAACGCTGGTTCGCGCAGCATGAGGCCGTC
>Ga0114950_10001229_pt1 | contig 19076 bp, 14 predicted proteins | sample N075metaG_FD_83503 | JGI IMG/M metagenome (GOLD analysis project Ga0114950, IMG submission 83503) | Deep subsurface microbial communities from Kermadec Trench to uncover new lineages of life (NeLLi) - N075 metaG | ecosystem: Environmental > Aquatic > Marine > Ocean trench > Sediment | place... | reverse complement strand
GAAACCGAGAGGATCCGGATCCAATCCCCAACTGAAAGGAGCGGCCGGAAGCGCATCGAGATGCGTGAGACGAACCACAGTCTTCGGCTGGAAAACGTCCCTTGCAACTAGCGACCGCGGAGCCAATGCAGGCTAACCTTCGCCGCTGCATCCGACTCTGTCTGATCGGCCAAGCTGAACCGAATGAGGATTCCATCATGAACTACCGCGATTCAATGAACTCAGTGCGCAACTCACTGCGCTGTGCGGCTGCGCTGGCAATCGCAGTGACCCTTGTTGCCTGTCAGAGCGAACAGGAGAGACTTGCCGAATTCTACGCCAACGGCGTGGCCTACGACGAAGAAGAAATGTACCAGGAGGCGGTGATCGAGTACAAGAACGTGATCAAACTCGACCCGAACCATGCGGACGCCCACTATCAATTGGCCAAGGCCTATTTGAACATGGGCCGGGCTCGCGACTCGTACTGGGAAATGAGCGAAACCGTCCGTCTGGACCCGTCCAACATGGAAGCGGTCATGAGTTTCGGCGCGCTGTCTCTCATCGCCTCGGACGGTGATCAAGCACTCGCCATGGGACTGTTGGCAATCGAGGGCGATCCGGAGAACTACCAAGGGCAAATTCTCACCGGCAGGGCTCTCGAGTATCTCAAGCGCGGATCCGAATCCGAACCGTACTTTCTCAGAGCCGTCGAACTCAATCCCGAAGACTACGACACGCTTCTCGCCCTGGCGTCGTACTACGCAAACTCGCCGGATGGACGCGAAAAGGCAGAGCCCTGGTTCTGGAAGGGAACAGAACTGTTCAAAAGCTTCCGTTCCCGCACGGCCCTGGCGAAGTTTCTGGTTCGAGATCCCGAACGCACCGACGAAGCGGAGGCGATTTTCAGACAAGCGGTCGATAAGGCCCGGAATCCAGAAAATCGCGTCGAGGGGTATCTCAACCTCGCCAAACTGTATTTTTCGACCCAGCGCAATGAAGACGGAGTTGCGGCGCTAAAGAAGGGCATCGAGGACCAGGAAGACTCGAATTCACTGCTCTTCATGCTCGCAACCTACTACGGCGGCCAGGGAGAACTCGATACCGCCGAAGAGTTGATTCGCGAGGCCACGGCAAAGGACGCGAGCAACCCAGAACCGTTCCTGATTCTCTCATCGTTTCTCGGTAGCAATGAGCGACTCGAAGAGGCCCTGGTAGCCGCGGACCAGGCACTGGCTGCGGACTCCGACCACGTCAATGCAAAGCTGCGCCGGGCGGAAATCCTGGTCGATCTCGGTTACCGCGAGGCCAGTGCAGAAGCAAACGAAACCCCGGACGAAGACAACCTGGCCGCACTCGCGGAGGCCAACGCGAAGATCCTGGAGGGTCTCGAGGTCGTCGAGGCGATTCTCAAAGAGACGCCCTTTCAGCCCCAGGCCGAGTTCGTTCGCGGCAAGGCCTATCTGGCCAAGGGTGAAACCCAAAAGGGCATCGATGCATTCCGAAACGCGTCCGAGGGTCGCCCGGACTGGCCCCAGGCACACTTCGCCCTCGGTTCGGCGATTGCGTCCCAGAACGAGTCCAGTCTCGCCAGGGTTGAAATCGCCCGGGCCCTCGAACTCGATCCCGGGCTCCACCAGGCTCGCAAACTGCTCGCCGCGATCCATCAAGCTCTGGGCGAGCACGAGTACGCGATCGAGCAGGGCCGGCGCTATCTCTCGATTCGACCGAAAAGCAACGATACCCGAATCTTGGTGGCCCAGAGCCTGATCCGACTCGGCAAGCGCGACGAGGCACTCGAGGAACTCAACAAGGTGCCGGTCGACCAGCGCGACGCCAATCTGTTGTTCGCCCTGGGTCGCATCCACGCGAGCCTCGCGGACCCGGTCAAGGCGCGCGGGTACCTGATGCAAGTCCTCGAGCTGTCTCCGCACAACCAACGCGTGCTGCGGACGCTGTTCAAGATCGATCGGGGCAATCAGGCAAACTTCGAAGAAACCAAGCAGCTGATCCTCACGGCGGCCGAGTTGGCCCCCGACGACAGTGACCTCGTCCAGCTCCACGGTATGGTGATGTACGCCAATGGCGATCTAGCCGCGGCCGAAGCCGGGTTCGTTCGCGCCACCGAGCTGAGCCCCGACGATATCGACGCGCATCAGCAGCTCGCCCGCTTCTACACCCTGACGGGTCGCACCGATGAGACGATCGCGACCTACGAGCGGGCGGTCGCCGTGAAGCCGACCTCTGCGCGCCTGCATCACTTCCTCGCGTTGCTCTACGAAGCCCAGGGCGAGCTCGACATGGCCCAGAAGTCGTATGAGAACGCCATCAAGTACGATGACAACCATGCTTTCGCAAAGAACAATCTCGCCTACCTGCTGGCGGACACCGGCAGGGATCTGGACCGCGCCCTCGATCTGGCCCAGGACGCCAAGGCGCTGTTGCCAAACGATGCCAATGCAGCCGACACCCTCGGCTGGGTGCTGTTCAAGCGCGGGGTCAACGGCGCAGCGGTCGGCTACTTGAAGGAGTCCCTCGACAACGCCGACGCCGACGATCCCGCCCTGGGCGTGATCCGCCACCATTTGGCTCAGGCCTACGAGGCGGATGGCAACACAAAGCGCGCGGCCGAGGTGTTGAGAGCGTCCATCGACGATCTCGAGCAGCGCAACAAGGCCGAACGAGCGCAGGGCCGAGACCCCCTGTCGCCGCCCTGGGAAAGCGAAGTCCGCAGCATGCTGGACCGTCTGAGCGCAGGCTGAGGGTCCGCCAGCTGGTGATTTCCGCGCGGTATTGGTCCGCGCGCGGAATCTTGCCCCACAGCTGGAACCCGAGGGTTCAGCAACAGGCAACTGCCCGCCGGCCAGGGGTGTGACCCTCCCATTCCTCAACAGATCCGCCTGCTTCCTCCCGCAGAGCGTCAAGCTTCAGCGCTGGATCGCCGATAGACAGGGCGCTCTTGCGCGAAACTCGCGTCATTTGTGCATGTGTCGCAAGTGGGCGCGTTGGGAAGCGGAGCGTTCGACATCACGATGCGTGGACTGTGGAGAATTCGATGAAAATTGGGTCGCTTCTACTGGTAGCCCTGTTGGCGGTAGTTCTAAATTTTACGGTTTTGGCGGAGCCGGAAGCGACGCTCGATCCCGCCGGCGAGTCTATCTGGGCACAGGACGAGTCTATCTGGGCCGAGGACGAGTCTATCTGGGCACAGGACGAGTCTGTCTGGGCCGAGGACGAATCTGACTGGGCCGAGGAAGAGTCTATCTGGGCACAGGACGAGTCCGACTGGGCCGAGCAAGCCGACGCTGAAAACCCGGTCGACTCGGTCAAGGACGGGTGGAGTGATCCAGCGCCCGCCGAGGACGTTGCGGCACTCGAACCCGATGAGGCAGCTGAGGCGGCTCTGACCGAAGAACCCGCAGACGCCGTGGCCTGGGACGACTTCGACGATCCCGAATTCGAGCCCGGCGATTCGCTGCAGGAATCATCTCACGACACCGTCGCCGAAGCCGTCGTGAGCGAATGGGAAGAGGACGCTCCGGCGATCGAAATCGAAGGCCCGACGCTGTTCGTAAACGGGGTCACCCTCGGACCCGTGGGTGTCGACTCGGAAGGCCGGGTGGGGCGCGTTCATACGGTGGTCAGCGGTGACACCTTGTGGGACGTTTCGAACGCCTACCTGGGCACGGCCTGGGTGTGGCCCTCGGTATGGAACGACAACGGAGAGATCCAGAACCCCCATCTGATCGAACCCGGGGATCGACTGTGGATCTCATCGACCGAAATCAGACCCATCAGCGACGCAGAGGCCGACGCGTATCTCGCGGATGCTTCGACCCTGCGGGACGATTCGATGGATGAGTACACCGAAGTCGCCGGCGAAATCCCGCAGGACTTCGACCCCGAGCTCGAGACTGAATTCGTCGAAGAGGTTCCGGCCGCAGGCGACGAGTTTGCGCAAATGGCGTCGACGGACGAATTCGAGATTGCCGAGATGGACCAGCTGCCCGTGGGCATGCTGGACGAAGGCGAACAGGGCCGGGGAACCGGTCGCACCGTACGAGTTTCGATGCGGGAAAACATGGGCTTCGTGAGCGATCTGCAGCTGAAGGCCTCGACGATCATCCTGGGCAGCCCCTCGGATCGACGGCATCTCACTTCGCTGGACACGATTTACTTCGGGCTCGGCGAGGGCGAAGTCAAAGTGGGTGACGAATACACCTTCTTTCGCAACGTCACCGATGTGCACTCACCCAGCACCAACCGGTTGATCGGGTATCACGTCGATATTCTGGGCTGGGCCGAGGTCATCGAGGTGACCGGCGACACCTGCGTGGCGGTGATCCGGGTTTCGCTCGACGGAACCAGGCGCGGCGATCGCGTGATGCCTCGCTTCCAGGTGCCCTCGGATATCGAAGTCAAGTTCGCCGAACAGGGCATCGAGGGCGAAGTCGCATTCATGCCCGCGAACCGCACCCTGATGGGAACCAGCGACTACGTATTCGTCGACATCGGCGCAGTGCAGGGAGTAGAAATCGGAACGGACCTCGAGGTCTACGATCCCGGATACCTGGTCAAAGACACTGCTCGGGGCCGTACGGTCTCGACCCCGGACCGCGTGATCGCCGATCTCGTGGTGGTGACGGTTCAGGAAGAGAGTGCAGTGGCGTTTATCGCGCACACTCGCCGGGAACTCACGGTCGGAGACTCCGTGCGCGGGGCGACGCGAGATTTTTCGGGCGCGTTCTAATCAAATCTCGCTCTGGCGCCAGGATTCGTTCCGGGCCCCGGCGCCAAGGCTCGCGGGTTGAGCTATTCAGGAGTTCCTCGGTCCCGAGGAGCTCCTGTTTTGTTTCTGACTCCCACGATCCCTTCGATCACCCCCTCTGCCACCCCCTCTGCGACCCCCGCACCGGATACCAACCTGCTCGACCCGGGTTGCTCTGACCCGTCCAAACTCGCGGAGTTGCGCGACTGGTTGCAACTTCAGGCAACCCTGGGTCTGGCACCCGAACTCGCCCGGGAATGCTTGCTTCGCAGCGGAAATCCCAGAGAAGCCCTGGTCCTCTGCGGCCGCAGCAAAGCGCTGAGTCGGGTTGCACTCGATGCCGCGGTCGTCGCTCTCCGGCGTCACGGCTACCGGGCGCTTCCGATTACTGCTCGGAACTATCCTGAACCGCTCGCTGCGCTCCGCGATCCCGCGCCGCTGCTGTTGATCGCGGGCGACCCCGCGCCTCTCTCGGGAACCCTGGTGGCGATCGTTGGAGCCAGGGCCGCGACGGTTTACGGCCTCGAGATGGCCCGCGCATTGGGTCAGCGGCTGGCCCGGGCCGGGGTGACGGTCGTCTCCGGCCTGGCCCGGGGCATCGATGCGGCCGCGCATCGCGGTGCCCTCGAAGCGTCCGGCCGCAGCGTGGCCGTTCAGGCCTGTGGCCCCGACCGGGTATATCCTGCCGAACACCGCAGGCTCGCCAGCGAGATCGCCGAGCGAGGCGCTTTGCTCACCGAACTCCCGGTCGGGACGCCACCGCGACCCCAGTACTTCCCCCTGCGCAACAGGCTGATCAGCGGGCTCTGCTGCGGTGTGATCGTGATCGAGGCCCGAGAGCGCAGTGGTTCGCTGATCACGGCGCGCCATGCACTCGATCAGGGCCGGGAGGTGATGGCCCTGCCGGGTCCGGTGACGTCTCCCACTAGTTGGGGTCCGAACCGGCTGATTCGCGACGGAGCCATCCCGATTCTGGAGGTCGACGACGTGTTCGAAGGGCTCGGACTCCCAGTTCCTGCGCAAAGCGCCGAGGACCCGCCGGCTGACGAGCCCGACCGTTTGGGTCGGCTCGGGAAGACGATCCTCGCCGCCCTCGCCGAGCAAGCCATGTCCCGGGACGAACTAGGGCGCCGCATCGAGCGAGATCCACAGCAACTCGATCTGGCCCTGGTCGACCTCGAACTTCGGGGGCTCGTGCGGCGCGACCGCGACGGCCGCATGGTCAAGGCCCTGGTTCAGCGCCCAGGGGCTCGCGGGCCCGTCAAGTGAGGGAGCCCACTGCCTGAGCTATATTGGCGCTCAGTGACGCGCGCAGAAGCCTCGTGAAGCTCGGCCACGCACCGATCCAAGCATCCCCCAACCAGCACGATTACCGCGATGGAGACCGCATTGGGCGAGTCGATCCAGCAGACAGACGTGGGCCTGTCGGATTTTTCGGGTTCTCAGGTTCTCGTGGTGGGTGCCGGGCTCGCGGGCTGTGAAGCCGCTTGGCAGATCGCCGAGCGCGGCGGCCGAGTCACCCTGGTGGAGATGAAGCCGGTCCAGATGTCACCGGCCCATTCATCCAACGACATGGCCGAACTCGTGTGCAGCAATTCCCTGCGCGGGTCCAGCTTGCAGAATGCAGTCGGACTGCTCAAAGACGAGATGCGGGCCCTGGACTCGTTGATCATTCGGGCCGCCGATGCGACGGCAGTCCCTGCGGGTCGCGCCCTCGCTGTCGATCGAAACGAGTTTGCCCGCTTTGTCACCGAAGCGATCGAAACCCATCCCAATATCGAAGTAGAAAACCGCGTCGTCGAAAAGATCCCCGACGACGAGCATGTCGTGCTGGCCACCGGCCCGTTGACGGCGTCTTCGTTGGCGACGTCGATTCAGGAACTGCTGGGCGACGAGTCGCTGTATTTCTACGACGCCATCGCCCCGACGGTATACGGGGATTCGATCGACATGTCCGTGGCCTTTCGCGCTTCTCGCTACGAAGAAGGCGAGGGGGACTATCTGAACCTGCCCTTGTCTCGCGACCAGTACGAGGAGTTCGTCGCGGCCCTGGTAGCCGCCGAGACCGTACCCCTGCACTCATTCGAGGCGGCGCTGTACTTCGAAGGTTGTCTGCCCGTTGAAGAGATGGCGCGTCGCGGTCCCATGACCCTGGCCTTCGGTCCGATGAAACCGGTGGGTCTGATCGACCCGCGAACCGGCAGGCGCCCCTATGCGGTGGTCCAATTGCGCCACGAGGACCGCGCGGGCGTGTTGTTCAATCTGGTGGGCTTCCAGACCAAGCTCAGGATTTCGGATCAACGAGAAATCTTGCGTCGCCTGCCCGGCCTCTCCCGGGCGGTGTTCGCGCGCTTCGGCACCGTTCATCGCAATACCTACGTGAACGCGCCCACCAAATTGGGTCCCAACCTCGAGGTCCGGGTGCGTCCGGGACTCTTCATCGCAGGTCAAATGGCGGGTGTCGAAGGGTATGTGGAGTCCGCCGCCCTCGGCTGGCTCGCGGGCTTTGCGGCGGGCTGTGCTGCGAGTGGTCAGCGATGGCAACCGCCGCCGGTCGAGACCGCCCACGGTGCTTTGCTGAATCACCTGACGAACGGCAATCCCAATCGCTTCCAACCCATGAACATCAACTACGGTCTGTTCGCGCCGCTGCCCGAGAGCGTCTTGCGCACCGAAGCGGGAAAGCGTCGCAAACTAAAGCGAGCCGAGCGCACGCAAATGTTCGCCAAGCGCGCCCTCGCTGCGATCGCGCGCTACCGCGAAGTCGCGCGCTGCGAGTCGTCATGACCCGGTGGACGCCCGCAGTCGAAAAGTTTGGCATCCATCTCGGTGTAGAGCGGAACCTCTCCCCCAATACCCTGCGCGCCTATCTGGCCGACGTTCGCCAGTTCGAGAGCTACCTCTGCGAAGGTTCGGCAAAGGGCTGTGAGGGTGCGCGGGATCCGTCCCGGGTGACCGTCCGGGAGGTTCGGAGTTGGCTGGCGCTGCTCCACGCTTCGAACAGCGCGACCACTCAGGGCAGAAAACTCGCCTCGCTTCGCGCGTTCTTCAAATTCCTGCTGAGAGAAGACCAGATCGACCGCGATCCAACCGCGGGTCTGCCGGCGCCGAAGACTCCAAGGCGCCCCCCGCGGCCTTTGCCGGTGGACGACTGCCACGCTTTGATTTCCAGTCCGAAACATCACCACAAACCCGATCCGACCGAGAAACTCGAGGCCCTGCGAGATCTGGCACTGGTCGAGTTTCTGTACGGCACCGGCATCCGCGTCGGCGAGCTGGTGAGCCTGGATGTGCGTGATATCGAGTTGCAAGCCGCTCAGGTGCGGGTGCTCGGCAAGGGACGCAAAGAGCGAGTGGTGCCGATCCCGAAGTACGCTCTCGAGGCCCTGGCCGCGTGGATCGAGGTTCGAACCCGCCCCGGGGTGCTCGCCGAGCCGCTCTTCATTTCTCTGTTTCGCGGTCGCGGGTCGGAGCAAAAGGCCAAGCGGCCTCGCAGGCTCGGGGATCGGGACATTCGGCGGATTCTGAACGCCCGGGCCCGGGATGCGGGCATCGTGGACCGGGTCCACCCCCACCGGCTGCGCCACAGCTACGCGACCCATCTACTCGACATGGGAGCCGATCTGCGGGAGATTCAGGAGTTGTTGGGCCATTCGTCCCTCTCGACCACTCAGAAATACACGGCCGTATCGGTGGAACAGCTCCGGCGGGTCTACGACGACGCCCACCCGCGATCGGGAACCCGGCCGGCAAACCGCTCCAAAGTGTCGCGTAAAGGAAAACAGCGAGAATGAGGCCTGAAGACCAGATTCGATCCACCACTGTCCTGGCTGTCGTCAAAGACGGCATCATTGCGATGGCCGCGGACGGCCAGGTGACGGTGGGCGACACCGTGATGAAAATGGGCGCCGAGAAAGTTCGACCGATCGCCAAAAATCGCGCGATCGTGGGTTTCGCGGGGGGAGCCGCGGACGCTCTGACGCTGCTCGAACGCCTGGAGGCCAAGCTCGAAACCCACACGGGAAACGTGCGGCGAGCTGCAGTCGAGCTTGCGCGCGATTGGCGCACCGACCGCATGCTGCGCCGGCTGGAGGCCATGATGCTGGTCGGCGACCCCGAGACCCTGCTGGTCGTCTCCGGCAATGGGGACGTGATCGAGCCCGATGACGGAATCGCGGCCATCGGATCCGGAGGGGCCTATGCTCTCGCCGCCGCCCGGGCCCTGTCTCGCCACTGCCAAATGGCTCCGGAAGAGATTGCCCGGGAAGGTCTGCAGATCGCTGCAGAAATTTGCATCTACACCAACGACAACATCAAAGTGATTACCCTGCCATGAGCACGCTACAGAGTTTTACACCTCGCGAGATCGTTTCTGAACTCGATCGGTTCATCGTGGGTCAACGCGAAGCCAAACGCGCGGTGGCGATCGCCCTGCGCAACCGCTGGCGCCGACTACAGGTGCCGGAAGAGCTGCGGGACGAGATCGCGCCCAAGAACATCATCATGATCGGACCCACCGGGGTGGGGAAGACGGAAATTGCCCGACGACTGGCACGACTGTCCCAGGCACCCTTCATCAAGGTCGAGGCCTCTAAGTTTACCGAGGTCGGCTATGTGGGGAGGGATGTCGAATCGATCATTCGCGACCTCACCGAGCTCGCGGTCTCGATGGTGACCGAAGAAGAGCAACGCGCGGTTCGCAGCAAGGCCTGCGACCTGGCGGAAGATCGAGTGCTCGACGCACTGCTTCCCCCGCAACCGGCCCCGGCGCCGATCCAGGGGCCCCACGCGGTCGATCTGACTCAGAACCTCGAAAACCAGGAGTCCCGGGACAAGCTGCGCAAACTCTTGCGGATGGGCGAACTCGACGATCGAGAGATCCAGGTCGAACTCCGGGACGAGTCCGGCGGACCGTCGATCTCGATCATGACGCCCCAGGGCGTCGAAGAAATGGGCGTCCAGTTCCGAGATCTGCTCGGGGGCATGATGCCCAAGCGCACCAAGGTGCGGCGCATGAAAGTGTCAGAAGCCGTCAAGGCGTTTACCAACGAGGAAGCCCTTGGCTTGGTCGACATGGAGCGGGTTCGGGAACTCGCCGTCTCCCGGGTGGAGCAGAACGGGATCGTCTTCATCGACGAAATCGACAAAGTGGCGGGTGGATCAGCTTCGGGACACGGGCCGGACATCTCGCGAGAGGGTGTGCAGCGGGATCTGCTTCCCATCGTCGAGGGATCGACGGTGCAGACCAAACAGGGACCGGTGCGCACGGATCACATCCTGTTCATCGCGGCCGGCGCATTTCATTTTTCGAAGCCTTCGGACCTGATCCCCGAGCTTCAGGGACGCTTTCCGATTCGGGTCGAGCTGGCGAGTCTCACCAAGGACGACCTTGTGCAGATTCTCACCGAACCCCAGAATTGCCTGGTTCGGCAGTACGCGGAGCTGTTGAAAACCGAGAATATCATTCTCGAATTCAAAGAGGATGGCGTGCAGGCCGTGGCGGACATTGCCGCGTCGGTCAACGCGCGCATGGTGGATATCGGTGCACGTAGGCTTCACACGGTGATGGAGAAGTTGCTCGAGGAACTGAGCTTCGACGCTCCGGACATGGCGCAGACCACGATTGTGGTCGATCGAGAGATGGTCGAGAAACGCTTGAGAGATCTGGTCGAGGATCAGGACCTTTCGCAGTACATTCTCTAGCAGCCCGTTGAAAAAGTCCCACGGAGTCATGTGCCGGAATTTCGGTTCAGATCAAGGCGCGGAAGCGCAGCCCTAGCTGGCTAGGGCAAGCTTTCGCAACGCGGGGCTGGACCGAAAGGCCGGTGCATGGCGACAGTGGGACTTATTCAACGGGCTGCTAGTCGACGAGCGAGTGGGGGAATCGTGACCGACGCAAAGCCGCGGATTCTGGTAGTGGACGATGAGCGATTCTTCCGCGAAGCGATCACGGAAGTATTGAGCGCCCACGACTATCCCTGTGTCGTATGTGAAGACGGCGAAGGCGCGCTCAAGCTGATCGACAGCGAGAACTTTGCCGTTGCGGTGTTGGACATTCGCCTCCCGGGGATCGACGGCATCGAGGTTCTGCGGCAATTCCGCATCGCGCGGCCCGAGTTGCGCGTGATCATGCTGTCGGCGTCAACCGATCAAGAGTTGGTGCTGGAGGCGCTGCGTCTGGGCGCCAACGACTACCTCGCCAAACCTCTGCACGACGAAGAACTGATGCTCGCGGTGAACCGGGCCGTAGAAGGCTATCGCGTCGAGAGTGATTTTCGCAGCTTGCGAAGTCGCTTGAACGAACTGGTCGACTTGATGGAAGAGGTTGCCAAGGACGCAAACGATGCGTCGCCCGAGGAACGGCTTTCGACGATTCAAGATTCGGCGGTGAGGGTGGTGTCGGTGGTACTTCGGGCCGAAAAGACATCGTTTCTCTCGTTGAACGAACAAGATAACCGGCTCGATGTCGTGGCGGCGCTCGGTCACGATCTACCCCCCGACGAAATGGACAGCGTGCAGCTGGGACAGGGGATCGCGGGTCGAGCGCTAGAGGACTCGACTCCACTCGTGGTGGCAGACATTCGCACCGAGAGTCACTTTGCCGCCGACCTCGCGCCGGATCGCTACAGCACCGAATCTTTCGCCGTGGTCCCGATCGAAGTGCCGGGCCAACAATTCGGCGTGCTGTGCGCGACAGATCGCGAGGGTGGCGCGCAGTTCGGCCCCGAAGATCTTTCGCTCCTGCGCTTGATCTCGGGACAGGTGGCGAATCTGCTCGCGGGCAACGGGCCAGCGGGGACACGCGACGTCACGTCGGCGGCTGGCGACGATCGCGAGGCTGAGAACCTCCTCGAGCCGCGACCAGGCCCATGGGCGGGTGAGAATTCGGCAACAGACGCGACCATGATGATGTCTGCGAGCATGATGCGCGACGCGATCGGCGCCGAGGAGCTATTTGCAGAGGTGAGTTCCGCCCAGGTCGATCTCGACGCCGAGTTGGCGCGCACGATCTGTGACGCCGTCGTGAACGAAATTGAACCCGCGAGTCTGTTGCGCGAGGCCCTCCGGGCCGTCGAGATCGCGTTGGATGCAGATCCGGTTTCGCTCTATCTGCTCGACCCCGAGAGCGGAGATCTGGTGATGGAGTCGACCGGGAAGCGCGGCCTGCGCGTCGATCACGATCGGTTGCCGCTGGATCGGGGGTTGACCGGAGGCGTGTTTCAGCGCGGGCAGTTGATCGCCGCAGCGAATCCCGAGAGCGATCCCCGATTCGATCCTGCCGTCGACACCCCCAGCGACAAGGTCCCAGGATCGCTCCTGTGCGTGCCTCTGCGGCTGCGAGGCAAGGTCGTTGGGGTGTGCAGGGTCCACCGGGCCCAGGGAGCCACGGTTTCCGCGCGAACCGGGGAGGTTCTGATCGCAGCGCTGTCTGCTGCGGTTCGCAACGTGCTCCTGTACCGTAGCCTGCTCGACAGCATCGAAGAGGTCGCGGCGGCACGCCGGGCGGCGCGCGGCTGAAACCGGGGGCGAGATCCTCCCACAATTCAGCGATTTATCACGAAACCCTGAGGGGGTAGCGCGCGTTTTCGCAAGCTCCCCAGTCGCTAGAGCCAGAGTGAGTCCATGGAAGAACTGGTCGACAAAGCCAAGGTCCTGATCGAGGCACTGCCCTACATGCAGCGCTTTGTCGGGAAGACCATCGTCATCAAGTACGGTGGGCACGCGATGGCTGACGTCGAGTTGCGGCGATCCTTCGCAACCGATGTCGTGCTGCTAAAACACATTGGCGTGCGCCCGGTGATCGTCCACGGCGGCGGTCCGCAGATCGCCGCCAGACTCGATCGCCTCGGCAAGAAATCGAAGTTCGTGGGCGGACTGCGGGTGACCGACGACGAAACCATGGAAGTCGTCGAGATGGTTCTGGGGGGCACGGTCAACCGCGAAATCGTCGAAATGATGCAACAAGCGGGTGCGTCCGCCGTGGGGCTCACCGGGAGTGATGGCGCCCTGTTGCGGGTACGGGAAAAGCGAGTCGACGGTCAGAACCTGGGACGCGTCGGCGAAATCGTTACGGTCAATTGTCGCGTGATCGAAGCGGTGGCAGAAGCAGATTTCATTCCGGTCGTGGCCCCGATCGGCGCCGATCGAAACGGACTCACGTACAACGTGAATGCCGACGACGCCGCCGGGGCGATTGCGGGGGCCCTGCGCGCCGAAAAACTGATCCTGTTGACCGATGTCGACGGCGTGATGGATCGGCACGGTGAGCGCATCAGTCAGCTCTCAGTCGAAGAGGTGCGCAAGCAGATCGACGAGGGCACGATTCGCGACGGCATGATTCCAAAGGTGGAGTGCTGCACCCTGGCGCTGACCCAGGGCGTAGCGCGAACTCACATCGTCGACGGACGTGTGCTGCATGCCGTACTGCTGGAGATCTTCACCGACGACGCCGGTGTCGGAACCCTTTTGGTTCCTTGACGCCACGCTGCGGGCGCGAGAAGGTGGTAACCAAACATGGACAAGGCCAGTCAAGATCAACATCGCGGCTTCATTTCGGTGGCCGACTGGAGCGCCGACGAGCTACTCGAATTGCTCGCGCGCGCCCGGCACTTAAAGCAGCTCCATCGCCGGGGTGAGAGCGTCCAGTCCCTCCGAGGGCGTACCCTCGCGATGTACTTCGAAAAACCGTCGCTCAGAACTCACGTCACCTTCGAGGCGGGCATGACTCAACTCGGGGGCCACGCGATTCTGTTGCGCCCGGAACAAGTGGGGATCGGCACCCGAGAATCACCCGAGGACGTCGCCCGAGCGCTGTCGCGCTGGGTGCATGGAATCATGGCGCGCACCTTCAGCCACAGTCTGGTCGAGCAACTCGCTCGCGCGGCGAGCATTCCGGTGATCAACGGTTTGACCGACTACCTGCACCCGTGTCAGGCGATGGCGGATCTTTTGACCATGAGTGAAAAGAAGGACCCTCAGCAGTCGACCCTGGCGTATCTGGGAGACGGCAACAACGTTGCGCATTCCCTGGTGTTGCTGGCGGCGGTGCTCGGGTTTCGCGTGCAGCTCGGAACCCCAGCGAGCCACACGATTGCTCCGAGAATCAGGGAGCAAGCGGAAAAACTGGCCAAGACCAGCGGCGCGGAAATCGTTTGGACCGAAGACGCCCGGGAGGCGGTCACCGGCGCCGATTTTGTCTACACCGACAGCTGGACGAGCATGGGCCAGGAGGATGAGGCCGAGCTTCGCCGCGAGATCTTTGCCTCCTATCAGGTAAACACCGGTCTTCTCGAGAGCTGCCCCGAGGCCTGGGTGATGCACTGCATGCCCGCCCACCGGGGCGAGGAGATCACCGACGAGGTGCTCGACGGTCCCCGCAGCCTGGTCTACGACCAGGCAGAAAACCGGCTCCACGCCCAGAAGGCGATTCTCGAACGCTTGATGGGTTGATCTCGGGCGGCAACCCATAGCCGTCCACAGCCGCTCGGCGCGCAGGGGTAGGGTTTCGATTCCGCTCCCTCCCCATTTTTCCCTTCCAACAGCATTTGCAGCGGTTCTCCCGAGGTTGGTAGGGAGGCGGCCCCGGCCCCGGGAATGCTCGGATCTGCTCATCTTTTGCCGACGTCGCACCGATGAAAAGCGATGGGCAGGGCGAGTGCTGCGCCTGTGTTGGAGACCCGTGCATGTTCGACAGTGACGTATCAGAAGAGGATCTCGTGCGTATTCCTCGTCTCACGTCCGATTGCGATCCGAGTGCACTCAAAATCTCGCCCGCGGAGGGATTCTTGCTCTCGAGAATTGACGGACAGACTTCGTGGAAGCTGCTGCGAGAAATCGGCGGACTTACCTCCGGCCAAGTAGATGTTTGTATCGAAGAATGGCTCTGCGAGGGAGTGATCGATATCGATGGCAGGCCGCCTCGGGTCAAGCGACGCAAAGTTGCCATCCCCGAGCCCGCGAGCAAGCGCAAAGCAGCGGTCGAGGGTCCGATCGACGAATCGCTGATCGACGACTCGCTCGAGCTCGACGTGGAGGTCCAACGCGACGCCCTCGAGTTCGAGCAAAAGCTCAACCTGGACTACTTCAAATTGCTGGGAGTCGAGATCTCCGCAGACGAACGCGACATCAAGCGGGCGTATTTTGCACTCTCGAAGCGCTTCCATCCCGATCGCTACTTCCGAAAGAAGGTGGGTGCCTACGGTGAGCGGCTGAACGTCGTCTTCAAGCGCGTTTCCGAAGCCTACGAGTTGCTCTCCGACCCCGTGAGCCGCAAGGCCTACGAGGCAACCCTGTTTGCAGAAAACCGCGCCCGGCCGACGAGTTCTGGCGGGACAGGCACTGCCGGTGCCGGGGTCAGTCAGAAAGACCTCACCCCTGCCGAGAGGCTCCGCCAGCGTATGCGGCTGCGGGTACCTAGTAGCGTGCAAGAAGAACGCGACACGAAGGGCGCTGATCTGTTCAAGTCCGCGAAGCAGTCGGAGAAAATGGGACGCCTGACCGAAGCCGCGTCCAACTTGCGTCTCGCCGTGGCATTTGATCCGTTCAATCGCGAGTACAAGCGGGTGCTGGGCGAGGTGCAGGCCAAGGTCGCCAACCGGCGGCTCGAAGAAATTCTCGATCAATCCAAGCAGGATTTTTCCGACACCGTGCAGCGTGAGGCGCGTCGACTGGCCGAAGAGATTTTGTTGTATCGACCGAACGACCCGGAGACCAACGATCTCGCCGCCCGGGTCTACGTCGAATTGCAAGACTCCCAGCACGCCGAAGAGTACTGCTCGCGGGCGATCGAGTTGGACCCGAAGAAGGGTGTTTATCACCGGGTGCGGGCAAGCGTGCACCTGTTGTGTGGGAACAAGGGGCACGCCGTGTCCGAGTTGAACAAAGCGCTCGAACTGGATTCGAGTGATGTCGAGGCGCGCAAGATGCTGGAAGCGCTGCGAATCAAACGTCGCTGATTTTCTGCGAACGGAGGACCTTATGGGCCGCGTAATTGGAATCGATCTGGGAACCACGAACTCGTGTGTGTCGGTGGTGGACAACGGTCAACCCACCGTGGTGCCGAACACCGGCGGATACAGGACGACGCCGTCGATGTTCGCGATCTCACAGGACGGCAAACGTCTGGTGGGCCATCTCGCCAAGCGGCAGGCGATCACGAACTCGAAGGATACGGTCTATGCTTCGAAGCGTTTGATCGGCCGACGCTTCGACTCGACCGAAGTTCAACGTTCCATCGACCTGTGTCCCTACGAGATCCTGCGGGGCCCCAACGACGACCCGCGGATCAAGATCGGCAGCAAGACTTTTACCTGCCCCGAGATCTCCGGGATCATCCTGCGCGAAATGAAGCGCGTCGCGGAGGAGTATCTCGGCGAGCCGGTGCAGGACGCAGTCATCACGGTGCCGGCGTACTTCAACGACACCCAACGGCAGAGCACCAAGGATGCGGGCAAGATCGCCGGACTCGAGGTCCTGCGCATCATCAACGAACCGACCGCGGCCGCGCTGGCCTATGGCATGGGGCGGCAGAACGACGAGAAGATTGCCGTCTACGACCTCGGCGGCGGAACCTTCGACATCTCGATCCTCGAAATGTCCGACGGCGTCGTCGAAGTGCTCGCGACCGCCGGCAATACCTTCCTGGGCGGCGAGGATTTTGATCGCCGGATCGTGTCTCATCTGGTCGACTGGTTCCAGGCGAACGAAGGAATCGATCTACGCACGGACACCATGGCACTGCAGCGGCTCAAGGACGCAGCCGAGAAGGCCAAATGCGATCTCTCGATTCGCGAGAGCACCGAGATCAACCTCCCGTTCATTGCCAGCGATGCCCAGGGCCCGCGACACCTCAACTACGAGTTGGACCGCGCGACCCTGGAAGGATTGGTCGACGACATCGTTCGAGGCACGCTCAAGAGCGTGGAACAGTGCGTACAGGACGCGAACCTCGACCCTGCGGACATCGACCAGATCGTGCTCGTCGGCGGCCAGACTCGCATGCCCCTGGTGCAGAACGCGGTGACCGAGTACTTCGGCAAGCGGCCTCACAAGGGAGTCAACCCCGACGAAGTCGTAGCGCTGGGCGCTGCGATTCAGGGATCGTCACTGGTCGATGAAGAGGACAACGTCCTATTGCTGGACGTGACGCCACTGTCTCTCGGCATCGGTACTTTCGGTGGGCACTTCGCTCGCTTGATCGAGCGCAATACGACGGTCCCGGTGGGCAAGGCGCATATTTTCACGACAACCCGGGACGATCAGTCGGCGGTGAAGATTCGCGTGCTGCAGGGCGAAAGCGACATCGCGCTCGAGAACGATCTGCTGGGTGAGTTCGTGCTTTCGGGCATCCGCCCCGCGGCCAAGGGAGAGCCGGAGATCGAGGTCAACTTCGATATCGATGCCAACGGCATCGTCAGCGCGTCGGCGCGAGACCTGGCGACGGGCAAGGAACAGTCGATCACCGTCAACGCCACGGGCACGCTCTCCGATGAGGAGATCAGCCAGATCATCGAAGAGAATGAACTCTACGAGGTAGAACTCAAGGGGTAGCGTCGAAGCTATGGCCGACGAGAGCAAAGAACAGATTGCGAGCTGGCTGAAAGACGGGCTCGACGCGTACGGAGATGGCAACACTTCCGAAGCGATCGTCAGCTGGCGCAAGGTGGTGGCGGCGGATCCGGAAAACGTCGAGGCCCTCGACTTTCTCCAGTCCGCCGATCGCCGCGAGTTTCCGCGGGGCGGGAAAGATGATCGCAGAGGTCCCGCCGATCGCGCGGATGGTAAAGGGGAAGCCAAGGGGAAAGATGAACCCGAACGCAAAGATCCCGGAGACCGCGCTGAATTCGCGCAACAGGACGTCATCGGCATAGCCCGCGGGTTGATCGCTTCCGGACAGTACGAGGAGTCCCTCGAGCTGCTCCAGAGCGCCAACGAGGCCAGCGAGTTCAGTATCGAGCTCGAAGCCACCATCGAACTCGTGCGCAGCAACCTGTTTGCGACCTATCTCAAATCGATCGGTGATCTTTCCGCTGTCCCGCGCCTGGTCGCGGATCCGGCTGAGATCACCAAGTTCAACCTGCCGAAAGACGCCGGCTTCCTGCTCTCCCTGGTCGATGGCGTGACCAGCCTTGCGAACCTGATGACCGTGTCGGGGATGGATTCGTTCGAGGTTTTGCGCACCACCAAGAACTTGATCGATGTCGGCATCGTGAGTATGCAAAATGAGTGACGCCCAGGGGCAATCGCTGCTCAACTTTCTGAACACGCCGCTATTGGTGGGCGATCCCGAGGGCCGAGTCGTGTTCGCCAACGATGCCTTCGTTCGGGAATTGACTCCCAATGGCGAGGCGCCTCACGGCGAGCCCTTGGCGTCGCTATTTGCGGGTGGCGGTCGTGAAGCCGTCCTCGCTTCGGTGGCCGAAGTTTGCTCGAAAGGCGAATCGGTGAATTTCCGCATTCGCGAAGGCGGTCGTGGCTACCTCGCGTTGGCCTCGCCGATCCACGCCGAGGAGAGTCGCGTGGGTGTGGTGATTCTGTTGACCGATGAACCGACCCTCGACGCGCGCCTGCTCGACTTTCATCGCGAGATCCAGGAACCGCTGGACGAGACCGCAGCCTGCCTGGAAGAACTGCTGGAAGCGAGTACCGGACCCCGCGACGAACACTTTCTCGAGTTGGTCGAACGCAGTGCTTCAACCCTGCGCCGGGCCCGCAAATGGAGTGGAGAGTTGCACCGCCTGCTCGGCGGCGGAACGGGGACGAAACTGAGTGACGAGGTGTTGCAACCGGGCCAGGTCTTGCGCGATGTCGCGTCGCGCCTGCAGCCCGAACTCGAGCGCGCCAAGGTGAATTTGTCTCTGCTGGTCAATCCGGAGGTATCTCAAGCCATCGGAGACCCGACGATGCTCGAAACCCTGCTGGTACGACTGTTGCGCCAGCGCCTTGGCCATACGCCGGCGGGTAGCTCGATCAGCCTGCTGGCCAAAGATGTCGGCGGGGCGCTCGGGCGGGGCGTGTTGATCTCGCTGACGGACCCTCACCAGGTCCCGAATTCCGGCACCGATCGTGACGCTGAACCGGTGGAATACACGAGGATGGTGCGCGAACTGGTGTCGGTGCTGGGCGGCCAGATCGCGACGGTGATCGAGCCACCCGCGGGTCGCGTCACCTCGATTTGGCTTCGCAGCGCGTCCAACTGACCCAGCGCCTAGCAGCCCGTTGAATAAGTCCCACTGTCGCCATGCACCGGCCTTTCGGTCCAGCCCTGCGTTGCGAAAGCTTGCCCTAGCCAGCTAGGGCTGCGCTTCCGCGCCTTGACGGGCGACAAAGT
>Ga0114950_10001228_pt1 | contig 19083 bp, 17 predicted proteins | sample N075metaG_FD_83503 | JGI IMG/M metagenome (GOLD analysis project Ga0114950, IMG submission 83503) | Deep subsurface microbial communities from Kermadec Trench to uncover new lineages of life (NeLLi) - N075 metaG | ecosystem: Environmental > Aquatic > Marine > Ocean trench > Sediment | place... | reverse complement strand
GCTGTTTGGGTGGGCTGTTAGCGTATGTTGTTGGGCGTCATCCAAGGTCTCTTCAAGATAATGGGGAGGCTTGATCAGGGAAATGCTGCTGTTATGCGTGTAAGGGCTGAACCCTGGTTTGCAATTGTTTGCAAACAAGCTGGGACGGTTCAGATTAAGGCGTATCCAGTTGATGACAGCGTGATGCCCCGATCGCCTTTGAGCGATTACGCAGTACTCTCGTTGATTTATTTTGGGGCCCAGAAAATGATGAGGGTTGGCCAGAATTGTACGGATGCGTGATAACGAAAGTTTTCGAAATTCATGACCAATTGTTGTAAACATACCTTATAAGCCCACAAACAAATATTGCTTTTGCACCACCAGTGCTTGTTTAAACATTGGGTTTGTTCGCTCCGCGACACCATAAGACACCGTCGAATTTACCCGCAGTTTAGGTAAGCCACTGGCGCGAGACGACCTTATTTTACCAAATTGTCCATGAGTACTGGCCCGAGTTCCAACTTGAGTTGGCCAGCCAGGACAAGTACTTACCAGCCGACATGTCCTTTAAATTTTCAAGGTTAAATCTCAAGGCCAAGCCTTGAGAGACTCACTAGTCAAAATAGTGTCTTATTTGTCAAAGAGTTAGGCATTTCAGCAACCAAACTCATATCCAAAATAGTCGATATCTATCGCAAATCTCTTTCTAACTATTTCTTTTGTTTTGTCAGTGTAGTATTCCGTATAGTGCAGTTCTTTTTCAGGATTTACATTCAACCTAGGCAATTCACTTTCAATCCCAAGCTTATGTGATATTTCTTTCCAATCATCATCAAAGTGTTCAAATCTACCTATAAAATCAACAATGACATCACCGTGTGGGTTTACAAACCAATCTAACTGATACCGATGAGGAACCGGATAAATGCAAGTACAGCTACTGAATTTCATCCATTCAATAAATTCATCGAAACTCATTTTTGACTTCATCTGCAAACCTTCTTTTCTTTCGTAGAGAGAAACAGCTCTATCCCAAGGGTTTCGTACAAAACCAAATTTAAAGTATGTATCAAATTTTTCTTTTGTTAATTGATTGGAGATTTGACAAATATTCAGATGAACCCTCTTGGGTTGACCGATGATGTATCTAATACTAGTTGAGCCCGTTTTTGGCACTTCAACAAAAATGCATTTAAATTTATCTGAAACCATAATAATTTATCATCTTGAAATGTTTAGCTGCTGATTATAAAGACAAGGTTGTTGTGCGCATTTCAGTATATATATGCATTTGAATTATTGTTTCTGTTACTAACATTTGGGGCTGTCCTAGATAACTGACCTCAACTAGGATAGCAGGATGCGTAGGAGTAGTTCTGTAACGATATCACGGCCGAGGCGGGATAGCGCCTAGCCGTAACGCCGCGCCAGCGCCAGTTTGTGGGCCTGCTTGGGCCGGTTGCCGCGCAAACCCCAATTCCTGTTCAGTTCTTGACTGATGGTGGATTTGTCACCATCTGGCAGTTCAGCAATCTGCGTGCGCTTGAAATTGTCTCTCATCAGGCTGTAAATTTGGTATCGTTCCTCTCAGATAAGCTGCGTGTAACCGCTGTGCTCCTCTTACTTAGTGGTGAGAAAAGCCATGATGTTACATCAGCTTGCCTTTTAACCAAGATGATAGAATTGTACTTACGAGTTGAATTCAAGGGAAATTTTAGCGATCAATATCCAAATTATCGAAAGTGAATCTAAACTGAGGGAACTCGCCACCGTTTGGAATAATCTGCTTGAAGAAAGCCACACGAAATCGGTGTTCCTGTCTTGGGAATGGATTGAGACCTGGTGGCAGACTTTTCACTCCAGTTTTAGCCCATTGATCCTGATGGCCGTCGACGAGGGAGTACCCTGCGGTATCGCGCCATTAATTGTAAGGAAAGGGCCTTCACCTCGACTCGAGTTTTTCGGCCAAAACAAAGCATATGGCGAATACTTGGATTTTATAGTGCCCAGAGGCAGGGAAGATCAGGTCACTCCTGCGCTGTGTAAAAAAATTGCCGAACTCCATGCGGCGGGAAAGTGGCAAAGTATGAGCCTTGCCGTGGTCTTGGAAAATTCCCCAAACTTTTCTCTTATCTCCAGTTCCCTTAAACGGCATGGTTTAGAGATCGAAAAATCGCCTGTGCGTTTTTGCCCATACGTTAATTTACCTGCGAATTGGGAAATGTACCTGACACGCAAAGGGAAAAAGCTTCGCAAACAGATTGAGTATAACGAACGGCGCCTTAACCGCACCGGGGAGTTCAAGATTGAATTTCCGCGAAACACAAGCGAGGTTGATGAATTTTTTGACGACTTGATCTATCTCCACAATGCCCGGTGGGATAAGCCTTTGGATGATGTTTTTTTCAGCTTTCACAGGCGCATCGCTCACCGGTTCTTCCCCCTGAACCGGTTGTTGCTGGCAAGACTTCGTGTTGGACAAAATGTCGTCGCAGTCAAGTACGATTTTGTGTTTGATAATAAAGTTTGGGGTTACCAGGGTGGCTGGCTAAAGGAATTCAAGAAACTAGAAGTTGGGAGCATTCTGTTGTGCGAGATATTTAAATACTGCATCAGCCAGGAAATTAGAGAATATGATTTTCTTGAAGGTAACAGTTGGTATAAACGGAGATGGAGCACCTCATCTTACAAGGCATTTGACCTAACATACGGAAAAGCAGGGCCTGCCTACATTTTCTAATCCCAGAAGTCTTTTCGCAATGTGTTTCATGCCATGATTCCGGTGATTCTTGTTTAAATAAAATACTAGACGGGCTTGCGAGCCAGATAATATACATGAGCGGTTCTCTGCAAACTTGGTTCGGACGGAGATCGCAGTTGACCACCACCATCAAAAACTCGGATATCTCGAAAGCCTTTTTTTTGCAAGACCCGGATTTGATCCCTTGGCTGCACATAGTAGTGCAAAGTTCGAAATTCATGCCCTATATCTACCCACATGGCATGATTTTGTTCCTTTGACTGAGCAGAAAAGTTTCGCAGGTAATTCAAGATATTAGTCGCGATACCATAAATATTCTTAGCGAAAGTGAGAGACAGGTTGTCCCACTTATAGAGCTTTCGACTCCAAGGTTTATCTGGCGTTACGTTCATATTATGAGAGCAAAAGAAGAACAGGCCACCTGGCTCAAGCAAACTAAATGTTTGCTCAAGAATTTCCTGGCGTTCCCGGTGATTAACGCAATCAATGCCATTAAATGAAAAGAAAATAAATCCAAAAGATCCCTCAAGATTCGATTCCATCTCACGAGCGTCACATTGAAAAAAAACAGTTTCGGGATACTTACTCTTACACGCAGCGATCATGGCCCCCGAATAATCAATTCCGATGTAATCTCTCGAAAACTGAATCAGATTTGGTGTCGTCCGGCCACCTCCAACACCAATGTCCAGAATTCGAACATCCGTGATTTCTTCTGCAATGCGCTCCAGTACCGCCTTTTCTCCGATATGAAGACTCGCTGGTGGTTCAGCGTATTCCCGGACCACCCCATCAAGTTCGTAAATAGTGAGGTTTCGAGACGCTTGTCCTGGCTTTTTGGGGGACATGATATTACTTGGTCTGCTTATGGTATTTTAATGAAGTACTATAAATCACAAGAGGCTCAATTGGCAGGTATTACCCGCCCGTTCTATGCTTGGTCTTATCTATCTCACGATTGGTATTACAATTTACTGTTATACCCAATTAGGCCATTACTTGAAATTGTCTAATTTAAACGTGCATGAATTGAGTTTGGATCAGAAAGATACCATTTTTAGCGTCCAGCAAAACATTCACTAAGCCAGTTCAAAAATTCCGGTCCGCCTACATTTGCAGCCGCAAATCTTGGCAAGAGAAAAGGATTACAACGCTTATTTACAGGGGACTCTTCTGTTGTGCATGCGCATAGGAAATCGTATTTTTCCAGCAGTTTGCTTGACTCATGATCGTATTTTCCATGGGGGTAAGCAAAAGTATCAACGAGTTTGCTTATAATGCCCTGGAGTTTTTCGCGACAATCAAAAATCTCATCGTTCCTTTCATTGCCATTTACTGTATCCAAAGGAAGATGATTTACGGTATGAGCCCCTATGGTTATCAAGTCCTCACTGTCAAATTTTCGAATCTGGCTAGTGGATAATGGAATGCACACTGCAAAATCACAATTGTCATACCCGGCCCATTGAACGATCTCACTCACAATTTCCAGACGTCGTCTGAAGGGAACCAGCCAAAGCGTTTCGTAGACTTCGTGATAAATGCGTAGCCTGGATCCGGGCTCGCCCCGCCATTTGCAGGATATGCAGTCCTTTTCATACTGTTCACGCGTATAATGCACTGCATTGCCCAGGTTCCATTCAGCCTGTCCGCTATCAAGACACAAGGTTAAATTTCTGGGCAAACGATTTGGGCGCAGGAAAATAGTTTCCAAGGCATCCCACCAAAAATATGGTTTCCCGATAAAACCGCTGGAAACAAAAATGGTGGAGGGAATATCGAATTCTTTAAGCAATGGCAGGGCTTCAGTGAAATTGTCGGAATATCCATCATCGAAAGTAATCACGACAGCATTTTTGGGGACGTTGCCTGTTTGATAGGACGAGACAAAATCACGCAAAGAAACGGGCGCGCCAAATTTCCGAATCACGGAAAGCTGGTTTTCAAAATTTTCGGGTGAGACGCGTAACCCCCATGGATCTAACCCTGGGTCTGCGATCCGATGATAGCTAAGAATAATGCCAACGTTATCTGCCGCAACGGATTCCGGTTGGTCGCGACTTGTGCGCTTGCTAATGGGTACCATCTTGAATTGTTTGTAATCGATCTGATGACTGCCACATCCAACAATCATGGTGATCTGGCGTATTTGTAGGTAGCTCTTTAAGTTTATTCATCGCATTTCAAGGCCATAAAACCAGCGCTGGACTAAAAATTTGCCAATGATCTTAAGACCTGGCACCTTCATAAATTTCGCTGAGGTATGATGGTAACAAGACTTTGAACTATGGTCTCCTCTTTGCACCAAAATACGCAAAACCCGACGTTGGAGAATAGACTGACGTTTGTCCTGACTCTGGCCTTATCTGATACTGGCAGAGATGATCAGGATTTAGAGCGGTTTCGGTTACTGCTGGATACCTTTGACCGCTTTTTCGATAAGCGATTTCTTGAGCAGTTCATCATAGTCACGCCCAGACATGATGAGGCAAGTATACGCAAAGCGCTAGGGACAAGAATTGACACGGCAAATATTTCAATTTTGGATGAGAATGATGTCTGTCCAGAATTTTACAGAGATCCCGTGACTACCAGCACTTGGCCCAATCCCAACAAAGGCTGGTACAAGCAGCAATTGATCAAGCTAGCCATCGGTAAGCATGTACGCACTAATTTCTACATGACACTGGATTCCGACGTGCTGTTTGTCACAGACTTTGACACTCATTCACTGATCCGAAACGGTAAAGCTACTCTTAACGTGCAAACTGAAGAGGATTTCAGAAATCTCTACCGTGAAGATGTAGTTAGCAAAACAGTCAAGATCCGTCAATCTCGCTACAAGCAAGTCGAACCCATTCTCCGATGCGGACGAAAGAACGGCTACCTGAATCAATGGTATGGTGAAACGCCGGTTCTTCTCAATCGTCAACTTGTTAAATTGCTAACCAGTCACATCCAACAAACTTGGGAAAAACCTTGGCGCGATGCCCTGCTTGACAATTTGCCGTGGACCGAATATGCGCTGTATTTTCTATTTGCGGAGGACCAGGGAGTGCTGGAAGATTATTATGTTCCCGGGAACGCAGACTCAGTGCTGCGTCTGACCGAAAGTCTTTGGCAATCAGCCGCTGAATATAAGATTCCCCGGGATCTATCCAACTGGGATCTCGACAATATTTTTAACAGCAATGGCAATGGAGTGGCTGTGGTAGTTCAATCTTATTTGGGTTACCCGGTCGCAGACATTGCGAAAAAAATCAAACCCTACATTTGACAAGCAACTCATGAAATCCCCAGCCGTTTCGGTCATCGTGCCGGTATTCAATGTCGCCGACTATGTGGTTCAGTGTCTCGATTCACTGCTGTCACAAGACCTTAAGAATTTGGAAATTATCGTGGTGAATGATGGGTCCAATGACGGCACTGCTCAAATCGTCGAACAATATGCAGAAGAACATTACGCAATCCGGCTGATTAGCCAGGAAAACCAGGGTTTGTCTGCGGCTCGGAATACCGGTCTGCTGCATGCCAAGGGTGAGTATATAGGGTTTGTGGATGGGGATGACTGGGTCGACGGTTCCATGTATCAAACCCTGTATTGCGAAGCGCTCGCTTCAAAGGCTGATATAGTCATAACCAACGGACAGCTGTACGAACAGGATACCGGGAATCTCAGACCCATCCAGGACTTTAGGATTTGGGAGTCTTTGCGTGCCAAGAATAGTGATTTATCTTTTTCTGTAAAATCCGAACCTGATCTTTTTCTTCTTGATACATCAGTATGCAAGCGATTTTACAAGCGGGCTTTTTTGGAAAAGCAAAATTTCAGGTTTCTGAGAGGAAAGATTTTTGAGGATATTCCAAGCCACTTCTATTTGCTTCTGAACGCAGACGTAGTATCACTGGTTGACGAGAAATTTTATTTCTATCGAACCAAACGACCCGGAAGGATTACGGCCAAGAAAGACAAAAGCCTATTCCAGATTTTTGATGTTATGGAGCAGGTTATCAATGATTTGTATAGCTATAACGCCAGTGATGCCATCTGGGCCAATTATATCTGGTTTCAACACTGGGTTTTGCGATGGTTGGGGAATCAAATTGATAGCCAATACGCATCTGAATTCAATCAAAGGGTGAAGAAAATAGCGAAGACTTTCAAGCAAAGTGGCGTGTTGGAATTTCAAAGCAAATTCAGATCAGATACAAGAGCGAGTTCATATGTGGCTGAGCAGTTAACCGCAAAAATGCCAATTGCATTTCTATCTGACTTATAGACATCAAACCACAATTTAAATGCGACTGGGAACCTGTTTTTTGACTGCCCAATCAAATCCCACGGCTTTGCGCTTACAAAGTGAATTACTTTGATCACGCTGGACGCCTTATCTCTTGCTATGAATGCCCCAATTTCAGTCTCGCCTGGATCGGCTATTCAGGAAAATATTTTTATAGGACGTCCTGATCGTGTTGGAATTCCCCCATGGCGCAATCCAAAACAGACTGAATTTTCCTGAAAGTAGAGAGTGCTTCGATCTGAATAATTCCTATACCCACATTTCGCAGAATAGACAATGTTAATGCCGAAACGTCATTGGTCACACAAGTCAAGAGAGGAATAGACATGCCGGTGATTTTCTGCTGGGGTTGAAATTGAAAGAGAGAAATTGGCATGAAAAATTAAGTCTTTTCTTTACCTGTCCTGAGAATCGACAGCCAATGACTGAAGTAATCTGGCAAGAATTTGGTGATGAGATTCTGCTTGAAAGAGATGGATTTGCCTAGACCATGATACTGTTGACTCTCAACGACTAAGGTTCTCAGAGCCTGCAATGACTTTGAATAAGGAGACCATGGGTATGAAGCCTGTAAATTCAAAAAATTATCTGGATCATGCACTTTGACCTGCCTCTACCAGTGAAAGATCTTAACAGTAATACTTTCAATGGGGAAAACACTATTATTTTAGCGGGTATGGGAAGAAGTGGAACCACTTGGGCTGCAGATATTATTAACTACGAAAAGAACTACAGAATTATTTTTGAGCCGTTTTTTCCGTCCAAAGTCAAGGAGGCAAAAGGGTTCGAATATCTGCAGTACCTTAATCCCGGGTGTAAAGACATAGCTCTAACCCATCAAGCAAAAACAATATTGTCCGGTGAGCTAAGAAATTCCTGGGTGGATAAAGATGAAAGTGCACTTCATCTTAGACAAAGGATCATTAAAGACATCCGTTGCAATTTGATGCTGGGTTGGCTGAAAGCAACATTCAAACGTGTTCAGGTAGTCCTGGTCGTAAGACATCCGCTCCAAGTTGTCGATTCATGGCGTAAATTGGGATGGGGAGGAGAGTACCAAGGGAAAAGCAGTGACTTGGAAATCATATTGGCGCAACAATCCCTAATTGAGGATTTTCCTGTTATCAAGTACGTGATGAAGGAGATCGACTTCGGGGACTTTATGGAACGTACGCTGTTCCAGTGGTGTATTTTTCATCTCGTGCCTATGAATCATTTGAAAAAAGATCAGGCGCATACTGTATTTTACGAGAATCTGGTCCTGAAACCTGAAGAGGAGGTCAAAAGGCTATTCGAGCATTTGAAATTGCCCTTCCATGGGGAAGAAATTGCGGGTGTTCTGTCCAATTCCTCCAGCACAAATTTCCAACACAGAGTGTGGCCAAGAGACAAGAAACAATTGATCAGTGGGTGGAGAAGAGGATTCACTGCAATCCAGATCGAAAGAGTAAACTCAATTCTAAAGTTATTTAATCTCGACAGGCTTTATGATAAAAATGGATATCCAGCTCTAAAGCATGCCTTCCAATCGTAAAATCACTCGAAATCGAATTTTGAATCCACTTATCTAACTGTAGATATGTCAGACCCGACCGCACAATTGAAATTGTAAGTGAAGGCATGCTGGAGTTTGAACTGATTAGTGATGAGATTCTCCGCGTGTAGAAGGGGAGTTTAGTTATTTTAAGCTATGGTTGATATACTGAAAAATCCGCGAACTTCACGGTGCACAGCGCCATCGTTCTCCAACGCCTGATAAAGCACTGCCGAGCACTTGAAAGGAAGGTTGATATGCTGGAGCATTGTTTAAAAAAGATATCGATAATCACACCTATTTATAATGAGAGTAAAAATATCGACTTGTTGATTAATCGTTTGTTTTCTTCCTTGAATCAAATGGATTTTGATTTTGAAATCATAGCGGTGGACGATGGCAGTGAAGATGATTCCTTTAGCTTGCTGTGTGCTTCAGCAAAAGGAAGACCAGAACTCAAGGTGTTAAAGCTAAGCCGAAACTATGGTCAAACAGCTGCGATGATGGCAGGATTTGATTACGCGACCGGTGACTATATCGTTGTAATCGACGCTGATTTACAGAATTCCCCTGAGGATATTCCGCGACTGATTGAGAAACTAGAAGAGGGTTTTGACGTTGTCTCGGGATGGCGAAAGGATCGTAAGGATGCAGCAATTCGCCGTAATTTTGTCAGTCGTGTGGCGAACCGGCTTATTTCCAGAGTAACAGGAGTAAAATTGCATGATTACGGTTGCTCCCTCAAAGCGTATCGTGCCCATATCATTTCGGGTTTAAAATTATACGGGGAAATGCATCGTTTTATACCAATATATGCAACGTTGCTTGGGGGCAAAGTTACCGAGATTCCAGTTAGTCATCACGCCAGAGTCCATGGGGATTCCAAGTATGGATTGGAGCGGACACTCAAAGTTGTGTTTGATTTATTAGTTGTAAAATTTTTGGCCAAGTATTTTACTAAGCCCATGTATTTATTTGGTTCTTTTGGACTCTTTTCTGTGATCATATCTCTTTTGTCGTTTTCCTGGATGTTATATCTGAAGATATTCCAAGATGTATCAATGATACAAACACCATTGCCTGTTTTGTCTGCAATTGCGTTTTTGATGGGGATCATGAGCATCTTGATGGGCTTGATTGCAGAAATGCAGTTACGCACTTATTACGAATCACAACGTCTCTCGCCTTATCGGGTTTCTGAATCTGTCAATTTTCCCAAGGATTCTAGCTAGTGTGCGGAATTGCAGGTTTTTCCGGTACAGGTAATCGCGATGATTTGAACGCCATGATGGGGGCGATGGTTCATCGCGGTCCGGATGGCAGCGGCACATTCCACAGCGAAAGCAATCAGGTTTTTCTTGGTCATCGTCGACTGTCGATCATTGATCCGCCTGGCGGTGCGCAACCAATGTGGGATGAGCAACGCGAATTTGGTGTGGTTTTCAATGGCGAGATTTATAACCACGTGGAGTTGAGGAGTGTCTTGGAACAACATGGCCACAAATTTCTCACATCACACTCCGATACCGAAGTTCTGATTCATGGCTGGAAACAGTGGGGGGCTGAATTACTGATTCGGCTCAACGGGATGTTTGCCTTCGCGATTTATGATCGTCAATCGCAAAGAATTTTTCTTGCCAGGGATAGGTTCGGCGAAAAGCCGTTGTACTATTCAGTTCGCAGTAATGTCTTTGCATTTGCCAGCGAGTTAACCGCGCTTATTCAACATGGTGAAATACCAGCAGATCTTGATCATGTTGCGTTAAAAAAACTATTCGCTTATGGCTACATACCATCACCCCGGGCTCTGTGGCGAGGCTGTAACAAGCTGCCGGCCGGACACTGGCTGGAATATGACCTGGCATCTGGAGTGAGCCATCTCCGATCATACTGGAAATTCCAACTCGAGCCGGATGAGCGCATGGCTCATGTTGACGAAGCGCAACTTGTTGATGAGTTTCGTTCATTATTGGACCAGTCCGTTGCTCGGAGGATGATGAGTGATGTTCCCCTGGGGATTTTCCTCAGCGGGGGAATCGATTCGAGCAGCATTGTGGCAAGCGCTACAATTGTCGCTGAAAAAGACACGATTCACACTTTTTGTGTCGGATTTGAAGAACCGTCATTTGATGAAAGTCCATTTGCACGGGCCATTGCAGAACACTTCGGTGTCGTCCATTCGGAGCGGATTTTGAGTATGAAAAGTGCGGCAGACTTGATTCCGGAGGTGCTGAGCCGCCTAGATGAGCCGTTCGGTGATGCGTCCATCATCCCAACTTACTTGTTAAGTGCCTTCGCTCGTGAACAAGTGACCGTAGTATTATCTGGAGATGGTAGTGATGAATTGCTGGCTGGCTATGACCCATTCGTCGCATTAGGACCGGCAAATATCTATGCCTCAGTCATTCCATCGTTTATCCACAACTTGCTGCGGGGAATGGCAAGAAGAATGCCTGTTTCACAAAAGAACATGGCCCTTGATTTCAAGCTCAATAGAACATTGACGGGATTGTCTTACCCCAAGCCACTTTGGAATCCTGTGTGGATGGCTCCTGTTGAACCGGGCGAAATGGCAGATCTGTTTGGTGGCTCGGTCGACGTCGAAGAGCTTTATGAAGAGGTCATAAGCTTATGGGATGAAACCGGGCCAGAAAAGGATTTGACGGATAGAACCTTGGAGTTTTTCACCCGGTTTTATTTGCAAGAGGATATATTGTTCAAAGCAGATCGCGCTGCAATGATGAATTCCCTGGAGTCCAGGGCAGTATTTCTCGACAATGACTTGAGTGATTTTTGTCGCCGTTTGCCAAACAAATTCAAGCTGCGAGGCAGGACTCGCAAATACCTGTTAAAGAAAGCGATGAAAGGCATACTGCCGGAAAACATCATCAGTCGGCGTAAAAAGGGGTTTGGAATTCCGTTGGCTTCATGGTTAAAACATCTACCGGAGTCTTGGTTTCATGGGGAGGTGACCGGGCTCAACCAACAGGAAGTTTCCCAACGTTGGCGCCAGCACCGTAGCGGCCAAATCGATCATCGGCTGTTTCTATGGACCTGGCTTAACGCCAGATTTGTTTGTGGACAATAAAAAAGGCAAACAACCATCCACCAGAAACGTTACAGCGGCGATTAATGCCAGAATATTTGCAGGTTTGATAATAGCAGCATTCTACAGAACAAAAATGCTGAAGCTTCGAAGAGTGAGGTGCTAGTGTGAAGCCTGAGACCTATGAGGTCGAAGCGGCCATTGAAGAAAATCATTGGTGGTTCGTGGGCCGCCGAAAACTGTTTATGCAAGAGATTTCGCGGGTTGGTATTGCGTCGTCGGCAAGGGTGCTTGATGCGGGAACCAGTACGGGTTCCAATCTTCGAATGCTACGCGAAATGGGCTTTCACCACTATGTTGGCCTGGATATGAGTGAGTATGCCATCAGTTATTGCCGCTCAAAAGGGTTCAGTGAAGTGCACAAAGGTGACATTTGTGCGATGCCCTTTGAAGATTCTACATTTGATTTGGTCCTGGCCACCGACATCGTTGAGCATGTAGCTGATGACTCACAAGCAGCCAGGGAGATCGAGCGGGTATTAAAGCCTGGTGGGTATTGTCTTGTGACTGTACCGGCATTTCAGAGCTTGTGGGGAATACAAGATGTTCAGTCATTGCATAAACGAAGATATCGAATGCACAGCTTACTTTTGTTATTCCAACAAGCCGGGTTAACCCCAACTCGAAGTTACCATTTTAATTACTTGCTATTTTTACCAATCTGGCTGGCGAGACGAATAATTGGAATGCTCAACATTGAATTGAGAAGTGAAAATGAGCTGAACAACCGTCTACTCAACTCGATACTTAGCGCAATTTTTTCAGTCGATATTTTCACTGCGCCTGTATTTCATGTACCTTTCGGCGTATCAATTTTCTCGCTATTCAGGAAAACCAGTGGTGGTCGTGAATAATAGGCTATAAAAATGAAGCTGTACTTTTTTTGTGGATTGATGATCCTGTGCAGCATTGTCGCCAATCTACTGATGAAAATTGGAGCTGATGCTCACCCTGATGCCAGAATCCTGGGCATGTTCAGTTTACCAACGCTGCTGGGTTTATTTATCTTTGGCTGTGCTGGCCTACTGTACGCTTTTGTTTTGCGGTGGGTTCCACTAAATCTCGCTCAGTCGCTGTTGGCAAGCCAGTACATCGGTGTAATTCTTGCCGCCGCCTTCATTCTTTCTGAGCCGATATCAGCACAACGCTGGAGCGGTATCATATTGATTGGTTTGGGGATTCTTCTAGTGGTGCGAACGTAGGCCTCAACTTTTTGTACAAACCAAGCTACAAACCAAGCCATCCAAAAGCCAGCCGGCCAACGGTGGCAATGCCTCTTAGATAGTTTAGACTGCCGGTTGCAGTTCGATCATTTGAAATTGATGCCCCCCGAAAAGCAGATGAACACGATGAAATTTCGCCTAATCGATATCCCGATACCCGGAGCGCGTTGGCGAACAATAGAAGTCAGTGTCGTTGTCTTGGTATTCATGTTATTCATATTTTATTTCTCACTTTGTGCCTTTCGAGTTCCCTGGAAGGGGGATTTCCATGTTTATATTTCGGCGATAAGCGCTTTATATGAAAACTTTTCCCAACTGGGACATGAAAACATGCCGGTTGACATCAAGTACTCTCTTGCTTACACGCCTTTTATGGTCGCAATCGCCGCTTTTGGGCGGGTTTTCTCGTTAAGTGAATATGCTGCTTTGCAATGGGCGGGTGTTTTCAACATCTTATTGTATGCCGCATCCATATTGACCTATTTTCGGGCTACGTCGCTCAACCAACGCTCTGTCCTACCTGCGATCTTTTTCTTAATTATCAGCTTGTTCCTGCGCAGCACAACGTATTCGTGGTCTTCTGAAACCAGTTTTGACACGATGAGATACCTTCAGGCCTACCCCTCACTTTTTGCCTGGAGTCTAGCGCTATTGGCTTTCGCTACCGTGGAACAACTCTTTGAGAAAAAACAATTCCGCTACGCAGTTTTGGTCGCACCTTTGTTATGGACATTGATACTTGTTCACCTGATAACTGCTTCGTGGGTGATTGGAATCATCGGGGTCCGTTTCCTGTTTGAGATTATAGCCAATCATCACGGCAGAAAGGATGACTTGACACCTCTATTCGCCGGTTTGGCAAGCTCAATACTATTGGCTGTTATTCTCGTGTTTTTTTGGCCGTATTCAGATTTGGTTGAACTCAGCAAACACGCTACTGTAAGTGAAAACCCTCCGTTCGGGCTGGGGTGGGCAGCAATTACAACGTTTGCAGGGCTGTACATCCTCGCGTTACCGAGTTTTTATGTTCTTGGAGCCGAAAAGCGGGGAAAGTTATTGATCCTGAGTTTTTTGGCAACAGCTACTGCGCTGATCCTCTTCAAGGTAGTAGGTCTCCAGTTCGGATACAGATACGTATTTTTCATGGCTTTCTTTGCCCAAGTTGCAGTCTCTGAGGCCTCTGCAATTGGTATACACACGATGATACGAATGATTAGAGACTTGAAAAACAAAACGCGCCAATCCAGTTTCAGCTCCGTGGCTGTGAGTTTGATAGCAATATGCACATTGCTCGCCGTGTTACAGGCGCCACTCATGAAACAATCATGGTTTGAACTCAATGGCACAAAACGGCTGAGTATCCCTGAATTGTGGGCCAGACCTAATTCGGCTGAGGTCTTCTATGCAAAATTCCCTGAATTGCGCAATATGCTTTCCAAAGGCGATATTGTGTTGATTAGCCCTAATGACTTTCTCAGCTATCAAATAGCAGTGTTAACAGGCGCCCGGTCAGTAGTTGTGAATTTGTCCCCAATCGTTCCAGATTATAAGGCTCGCAAGAAGGCTGTAAGCAACTTCTTGACGGCCAACACTCCTTGGGCAAGCAGACTGCTTATTTTGGAAAAATACGGTGTTACAAACGTACTTCTTTCTCGAAGATCGAAAACTCTATTTTTGAGTGATGAACTTGAGGATCAGATGGGACCACCGATAATCAAGTCACGCAATCTTATCTTGTTTAGAGCCCTACCGGTTGACTTGCGCGAGAGTCTGGATAGCTGAAGGAGTCTGTGGCGTTTGAGTACAGAAAAATGAGTCAGCCCAAGAAGTTGGAGGCATCAAACAGCCATGTCCGGCCGCTTGAGTCGGAAAGCTCTATTTTATGGCTATTTACTCGAGGGGGAAGCTTGCGAGGCTGGTTGAGCCGCCCCTTTAACTTGTCAGATTAAAATGGTAATACTTGAGGACTCCGACTAATTATTCAAGCCTGAAAATACCAGAGACGCTCTTGCATCTTTTATTGCTTGCTGTCCCATAATAAATGATCCGTGCGAGTTTAAATGCCCGGAATCAAAATATATTATTTTCGCATCGAATATTCCGGAGCAAGAATTTTTATCGCAGAGAAAGTCATTTATATCGTAGTAGCGAGCTCCAACTGATTCAGCTACGGCTCTAATTTTTGCGTTCGTGTAATCCGTTTTGACTCGGTCAACTCGCAATCGATCCACACAATTCAGACTGTTAATTTTTAGTGCTTTAAGGCCACATTCGCTGTCAAACGGTCTCAAGGCAGGGATGGCGCCAAGAAGAATTACGATTTTGTCTTCATGCATTAAGTGAGTGACACTTTTTCGTAGTTCATTAATAAACAACTCCTCATCATTTTTAAAATAATAGTCCCACGAAGCGGCTATTATTAAAGTATTAAAACCATTCAGTTTTTTCTTTAGTTCCGCATTGGATCTCTTGCAAGTTTTCTTTATGTCACTTGATACGAATCTTTCGGGTTGATGCAGTAAAGGTGGACAGGCGTTGTGGGCTGCGCTGCGAAACGAAAACGAGAATTGATAGGCCAGCTGTTCGATCACACCCACAAAATGGGTAGCGTGTGAGTCACCCCATAATAGGACTCTCGGCTCTCTTGAGCCATTAATGATGCACTTTGGGCTCTCCAACAATTCGGGAGTTAATTCCCAGCTCAAGCACTTGCGATTGATCCTATTTGAACGGCTTAGTTGTTCACCCCCAGTGGCGAGATTTCTGGAATAACGATCATCGAAGTAATACAAGCCAAAGCCACGAGAAAAAATTATCGCTGAGGAAATAATCAGGATGATCATCGAAGGTATTAGAAGTTGTCTCACTGCAACCTTTAAGAAGCCATTCTTGTTTTGCCTGAATGGTATCTCGACAAGTCGATAGGACAATGCCGAGAGTAGAACAATTGCGATAAAAGAAGTGGCTTTTTGTTGAATCGTAAGCTCTATATAGAGGTATTTCATAAAGGCAAGTAAAGGCCAATGCCACAGATACATTGAATATGATATAAGTCCAATACCCACAAACGGGGACGTTGACAAAATACGTGATACGAGGGTCGGTCCTCTTGATGCAGCGCAAATAAGAAGCGCAGTACCAAACGTAACCGGGACCGAATTAATCCCTGGAAATCCTTGATTTTCTGATATCCATGCCAAGCTGAACAAAACAGCGGCAATGCCAATCCATGATAAAAATTCACGTATTGATCTACGGTCAAGGAGTGACAGTTCAGCATTTACAACAAAAAAACACGTGGCACCGATCAGCAGCCCTCCAGCATGAGTCGGCAGCATGTAGTAAGCGAACATTGGCCGAGAACTCAACAAAATCTCGCCTGCCAAGAACGATGAAATTGACAGCAAAAAAACGAGAATAGCCAATGATTTTCGTCGCAGGCGGTTCAATAAAACAATCAATGCAAGAGGCCAAAGCAAGTAAAATTGCTCTTCAACGCCAAGTGACCACAAGTGAAGTAACGGTTCATGTGATGCATCATCTGCAAAATAACTGACGTCGAGGAAATAGGTGAAGTAAATATTCGCGAAAAAAAACTGTGAAGCTATAGCACTGTTAGAAAGTCGGGCCAAATCTTCAGGTAGCAAGATAAAGTGGGCTGCTACTAACGTTGTTACGATTACAAAGGACAATATCGGGACGATTCTTTTAATCCTTCTCCTGTAAAACTCTTTGAATGAAAAATTCCTACGGTCTGAATCCCTAGTAATAATCCCCGTTATCAGAAAGCCGGAAATAACAAAAAAAATATCGACGCCAATGAACCCGCCTGGCACAAGCGAGCTATCCATATGAAAAAGAACGACTGAAATGACGGCAAGAGCCCTCAAGCCGTCAATATCAGGCCGGTAGCTCTTTTTAAACGTACTGTGGGGCAACGGGAGCTTATATGAAATCAAAATGCTTCTCTATCACTTTCAATAATGAGCCAGTTGGGTAATTCTGAGCTATTCTGACAAGTCCAAGATCTTTGGTCCACTCAACCTGTTGGGGTTTCGGATTGTCGATGAGTGGACTTACCCTGAATTGTAGACACTCCCGAGCCTCATTTTGAGTCACGTTCAAATGCCTCAGGACTGACCCTGTAGATCCCCCCAAATTAGTCCCGTGTAAAATTGGAGATTCCGGTGTGACTATTTGCCCGCAGATATTCCACAGGCGTCAGGTCATTCAGTGAATCATGTGGTCGATCCTGATTATATCGCTTCATCCCTATTTCAGTCATTTGACGAACTTCGTCGGGCGTGCGAAACAGGTAAAGGTCCAACAGCTCATCTCGATAAGTTCGGTTGAAGCGTTCAATGTACGAGTTTTGGGTGGGCTTGCCAGGTTGGATGAAGGCTAGCCCGCATATTGCTCGTACCCACTTATTTTTCCCTTTACTCGCAGTCCCCACCGTTTAGAATACACGCTTGATACTTGAGCCCGTTGGTTCAGGCCAAACCACCTCATGTGCCCTTTTGTATGCAAGCAGATACTGCTCCAACGTTGAAAGTTTCGGTCGTAATAATGACTTTCAACCGGGCAGCTACGCTGCGCAGGTGTCTTGAATCATTAGCGGCTCAAAGCCTCGATAGCGGCAGTTTTGAGTTGGTGTTGGTTGACGTTTCGACAAACCCAGTGACAAGCGTTGTAAAAGAGTTCAAGAACAAGTTGAACATCAGGCATTTACACACCGGAAATAAAGGTGTCGCAGGGAACCGTAACTATGGTGCACGCAATGCCCAGGCAGAGTTGCTGGCCTACATAGACGACGACTGCGTTGCGGAACCATCGTGGCTGGAAAAACTGCTCACAAGTGCTGAGGCGAATCCCGGCTGCCTCATTGGTGGTGGCGTGCAGAACCTATATCCCGACAACGCCGTCGCATGTGCGGGGCAAGTCATAACCGAAGCAGTAGATTCCTGTTTCAATGCTCCACCGAGTGCACCCATGTTTTTCCCCGGCTTGAACTTTGCCGTTCCCCGCGACCCGTATCTTTCGCTCGGTGGTTGCGATGAAACATTCGGACGATTGGCAGCTGAAGACCGGGATTTCGCTGATCGATGGTTACGATCCGGGGGTCAACAGGTAGGGGCGGCGGACGCTATCGTGATTCATGAACATCGCACAGCTCTCAAGGGTTTTATACAGCAATATTTTAACTATGGCAGAGGGGCGTGGCGATACCATTCTTTGCGTCGTTCCCGCGGCACCGGTGCACTCTTTGAATCCCTGAAACTGCATAAAGGGCTGCGGCATTACACCCGTCAACCGCTACGCGATGTTCCTGCCGGTTTGCGAACGAAGGTACGTCTTTTACTGGTGACGTGGGAACTGGCCAACGCAGCCGGGTTCGCCTGGCAGGCGTGCGCAGATACAGCTAATTGGCTATTAAAGTTGCAAAAGCAGTGATTCCTTCACCAGGCCTCACCAGGCCGGGAACGGTGGCCCGAATTTTTTCTCATGTCCCGACTTCGTCGATTCGACCCCATTACGTGTTATTTTCGAGGCGTACGGTGCGCTAACTCATTGTTTGTATTGGCGCCAGCTACACTCTGAAACCCAAATCCTTCGTGCAATTTTCGGGTTAGTTTGCATAAATCGCTTCAATCCTGAGTGTATTGCCGAGAGAACCATCGCTTCAGAAGTGAGCGAAAACTTCTTTTACGGATTGTCCTGCTGAGCGGATTTCCTTTTGCGATTTTCACCTCAGCCAATTGTTTTTTGAGACGACCAACCTCCTTCTGCAAGTTCTGCTTTTCCCTTGCAATCTTTTTTTTATGCTTGAGAATAGCGTGCACATAGATCATGTCTCTTGGCAACAATGGATTAATCACCCCCAGTTCAAAAAAACGTGTCTTTACCACCTTGATGCTTTTGTCTCTGGTCAGAACTTCACCAACCATCTTGTCTTCATAGAGTTCATTTTTAAAGGCTCGTGACGTCTTATCCACAATAATTGATGCTGCCTTTTTGCTTACAAAATACCCACCTCCAAGCGCCCATCTGCAAACAAATCGCCCCTCGTAAGGAACTTCATAGGACTTGTCAGTACACTTCCCATAATGCCAGGTCTTATCGAATTCCATGTCTTCGGATTTCACAAAATGACCGATGTAATCACCGCCCTTTTT
>Ga0114950_10001226_pt1 | contig 19096 bp, 17 predicted proteins | sample N075metaG_FD_83503 | JGI IMG/M metagenome (GOLD analysis project Ga0114950, IMG submission 83503) | Deep subsurface microbial communities from Kermadec Trench to uncover new lineages of life (NeLLi) - N075 metaG | ecosystem: Environmental > Aquatic > Marine > Ocean trench > Sediment | place... | reverse complement strand
TTTCGAGAGCAGTAAGCAACTAAGTAAATTGGATGAACTGCTGATTACACCGAGGTCCGTAGTGCCGCGTTCTAGATAACGCAATTTTCGCCTATTCTCGGCGCCGTGATTCGACATGCGCTCCAGAATCCGTTAAGTCAACCCGACTTCTCGCCGTGAGCCGAACTGTGGGTAGACTGGTCTGGTAAGCAGGGGGGAGGACATTGGAGACAACGTTTGCCGCCAACCATGGTGACGAACCTTATGTGTTCGTTTGTTATGCCCATGCCGATGTCGAACGGGTATATCCCGAGATGGTCTGGCTTCATGGTCAAGGCGTTCGTATCTGGTACTACGAAGGCATCTCAGCGGGTAAAAACTGGCGCGAAACCATCGGGGATTCTCTGCTCGCTGCCGACCAGATCCTGTTTTTCGTCTCCTACGCCTTGCTCAACTCCGATCACTGCAACCGGGAGATCAAACCCCACGCATCCTTGATAATTTCCAGATCTATCAGAATATTAGTATCGCAGCGATATTGGTATGCATGCTTGGCGTTGCTGCTGAGGCCGATCCTCGTAGTCATCGGATAGACTGCACCATCTAGACCCTGCCGGGCGGAACCAGTCAAGGGCAATTTGATATCGGTTCATTTCTATGCTCCTTGGCTTTAATCAGTGCAGACCACTGATTTTGAGATATTTCAGGCTAACAAGAGTTCGTTCCCGCGTTCACCTGATTGGCGAAACCACCTAATGGCTTCCAACTTCCCGGTAATCAAGAAATCCGATGAACATTTCATCCCAGCTTTGCAATCCAAACCACACTTGCCTGGTGGCATCAGGATTGTGTGGATTGAGCTCAGAGTTATCGAATGATCCCGATACTTCCATGACGGTTCCGGAAGGTAACAACTTGGGTTCGGCCAGATTGTAGTTCATCTGCCAGTTGAAGTCGTAGTTAGGTACCGACAAAAGGATCTCCGAACGTCCATCCGGATAATGAGCGGTATAGCGCATCGCCTTACCGCGAAAGTGCATGTGTGGTGTGAAGGAATACAAATAGACATCTTTGTCGAACGTCATTTCCGTCCTCACCTGATGTTCCTTTTCTCCAGGTGGAATCGTGAACAGGAGTTTAACTTCTCCTTCCGCATGCATTTCGTGCTTCGGCTTCTTATCCCATAAATACAACCCCACTTCAGTTTCATCAGAAGCCTGTTTACCGTAGGTGGTGTAGTGAAGTTGCAACCCAAGCTTCGAGTCTGCTTCAAACAGCTTGCCCGTGTCTGCGGGGTAGTGAGTGGGTTGTCGACCCGGCGCATACCCTCCCAGACGCTGTTGCGAAAGGAACCTTCCAAAAGCGCCAAAAATACTATCCGGTTCAATATTCACGGTCACGTGGTGCAGCACCTTCCTGTTTTGAGGGTGTATCTCGAAACCACGAACGTAAACATCTTCCGTTAATCCAAGATCCAGGCTCAAGTTGACGTAGTCGACCACACCGGTCGCCGGGATTTTCTGCCTGGGAATTTTTACCAGAATGTCGGGTTCACCAAGTTTCCAACTTGTCTCGACCGGTGGACGCTCCGCGAGCGGATCGTCACTGCCTGTCATGTTGGCACCCCGGTTAATCCACTCCACCAGCAGGCGCTGTTCGGTGTTGGTAATTTCATTCACACCTTCAAATTTTCCATATTGTGGATCAATCTGACCAGGTGGCATGCGCTTCGTCATCACGACTTCACGCATCATGGGTGCCCATCCTTGTAACATTGCATGGCTCGACATCGCCCAGGGGGCGATTCCATTTTCGTGATGACAGCCTATGCAGCGCTCCTCAACGATAGGTACGATATCTTTCTGATAGGAGATCAAGTCAGGCTGCGGCTCAAAAGCAATCGGGCAAATATCGCGAGTGCTTCCATGGGTTTCCTCACTATCCGGATTTTCAACCTGACTGCTGCTGAGAACTTTTCTGACCAGCGTTGCAATGTCTTCGGACCGCTGTGGTGTAAGACCCCGAAATAGAACCTTGAGCGAACCAGGGTCGATAATCAGCAATTCTCCATTGTTTCGAAAAGACAGGCTTTCGGCAACGAGTTGGGTTTCATCAAGCAACACGGCGACCGACGTCCCTGCTTTTTCTCCCATCGCCTTAACTGCTTCACGTGAATCCCCATTGGCATTTAGCAGATAGAGAATTGTGGGTTCCCCGGACAGGATTTCCCTTGCACCATCGAAAGCTCTGAGCTGCTCATTTGCATCTGCGCAGTTTCCACCCTGGGTCGCAATAACAATGGCACTTAAGTCACGCCGATAACTGAGCTGGTGGAAAACACCTTGCTGATCCAACAACGCAAAGTCCGCCACTGGCAACACGGGAGCGTTTTTTGCCCATGATGTCACTGCAGTTAGCATTGCCACCAGAAAAACCGCTGCAGTCACCCTGTTAAACATACTGGCACCATTTTGAAGTTGGTTTGTAACAATGCGCTAACAAGCTTACTAAGAAACAGAAGATTCTTCAGTACTTTGAATTTCCTGGATAATTAGTTTGCCTGTATGACACCAATCTTTCTCATCCTGAGTTGGTCATTTTGCTCTGGGGGGAGGTATTCGGTTATTTGTTCAGCCTAACAGATATGACACCGCGTCCGGTTCTGGCCGATCAGAGCCATCCATCTAACAAGCCGATTCACGCTCGAATGACTGTTCTTTCCTATACCGGACACTTATCGGCGATAGTTTTCTGCTCGTCTTGTGGAAACCAGGATTTTCTCCACAGGAAATACAAATATCCCGATATTTATTAAGTACTGTTTATATATACAGTATCTATTAAATCGGATAAATTACACCCATGGATGCCTGGCCTCGAATCATCGTGCATGCTGACATGGACGCCTTCTATGCGGCTGTTGAACAACACGATGATCCGTCGTTGCGCGGCAAACCTGTTCTCGTTGGACCAAAAAGCACACGCGGCGTCATTTTAACGGCAAGCTACGAAGCCAGAGCCTACGGTGTTGGCAGCGCCATGCCTGTCGCAGAAGCTCGACGCCGATGTCCTCATGCCGTAATGGTTCCCCCTCGGTTCGACAGATACCAGGAAATCTCCGCTCAAATCATGGACGTGTTCGCTGACTTTTCCCCTTCTGTGGAAGCATTGTCGCTTGATGAAGCTTTTCTTGAAATGACCGGGGCAGAACACTTCTTTGGCGGTCCCGCATCCATGGGACGCAAGATCAAGGCCGCGGTGTTAGAAGCAACCCATCTGAATATATCCGTGGGTGTATCCGCCACCAAGTACGTTGCCAAAGTAGCCAGCGCCCATGACAAACCAAATGGGCTCACTGTAGTACCTCGAGATAAAGCCGTGGCATGGCTTGCACCGTTACCGGTCAACCGACTGTGGGGTGTCGGCAAAGTAACAGCAGCCAAAATGCAAGCGTTGGGGCTACATACCGTTGGTGACATCGCCGCCTTGGACGAACGCACGTTACGCCAGAAACTGGGCGGCAGCGGCGCGCACTTTCACAAACTGGCAAACGCCATTGACCCCCGCCGCGTATCCCGCGGTAGAACCGCAAAAAGTATCGGTTCTGATCGCACCCTCAGCCATAACGTTAGCGCCAAGAAAGACATTGAAGTTCATCTGTTGCGAGCCGCAGACCGTATCGCACGCCGGGTGCGAGCGAAAAATTACGTGGCGCGGGGAATTCGCGTGCGCCTGAAAACGTCTCGACACGAAATGCTGACTCGGCAACGCCAACTGCCAAAGGGCTGCGATACATCTGACGTCTTTTTTGCTGTATGCCGCCAGTTGTTGGACGAGTTTGACCACCCCGGCCCTTTTCGCCTGGTCGGCATGGCAGCATTCGACCTGGACTGGCGGCATCAGTCTCAACAGCTGGACCTGTTTGAAAATAATAGCCAGCGAAACCTGGAAACAACCATTGATGCGCTGATCACCCGCTTCGGTAAAAGCACTGTAATCAGAGCACGAGACTTGAAACACGCGAATACAATCCACAGCAACGGCGTCAATCTCGATTTCCTCGACTATGTCGACGGCGAGCGAGTTTCATCCCCAGGATGATCTCTATTTCCTGCCGAAAAGGTCTAAAACCCAGGCCAGGCCACATTTTCAGCTTTACAACTAACGTAAACTACCAACGAAATTGTGAATCGGGTGCACAATTGTCCAAACTATTATTCATCGGTATCGCCGTAATTCTCGGCATTTGCTATTGGAGCGGGACCAGCGATTCGATCGCGACCGTGCGCGGCAGTGAATATGTCTATCCCGGCTACGACATTACCCCCCTCGAGCCTTTCTCTATTGAGGCACGCGTACTATCGCGCAAAAACTATTCCACGGGTCGCGAATCTGATCTATCGACCACGGATTTTGCTCTGGGTTGGGAAGAAATGTCGCAGCCTGATGTGCTCGCGAAAATAGATATCTCGCAACGTGGTCGTGCATATTACTGGCACACCGACGAACTACCAGTGAGTCGCCGCACCATCGAAACCAAAAGCGCCAACATGCATATGATCGCCGCATCACCGCAGGTGCAGCGCGCATTGGACTCAATAAAACAAGGCGCAATGATAGCGCTGAAAGGCCAGTTGGTGGAGATTCGCGGAGACGATAACTGGCGCTGGCGTAGTTCATTGACGCGCAACGATACCGGCGCCGGTGCCTGTGAAGTTGTGTGGGTAGAATCACTCCGACTCATCTAAGATGCATGGGTCTGGATAGAGACCCAATAAATGAAGACCTTGCTACCCGTTGTTTACGCTTTGCTGTTAATCGCCTGTGGTTCGCCCGACCGAAACACCGAACCCGCAGCCGTTGCACAAACGTCCGACGATCTGCAAACCATCATCGACACCGCACGACGCATTCCTAACACCACCGGCTGGTTTGAAATATTGAAACTGCCGAATGATGTTTACGCTATATGGGAACCCGGACATGCAGAGAAGGTGAATGCCTTCTTCATCCTCGGCGATGATAAAAACGTCCTCTACGACACCGGCATGGGTATCGGCAACATTGGTCTCGCGATAAAAGACCTGATGAAGCATGAGCAACTTGCAGATCGAGAACTGATGGTGATCAACAGTCATAATCATCTCGATCACAACGGCGGCAATCAGTTTTTCGACCATATATGGACCATCAACAACAAATGGGCGCTGGAAAAACTCACCCAAGGCATTGCGGGCGGTGCCGATGGTCCGTTCAAATCTTACTGGGATCAGTTCACCCCACACGACGGCGTGGCCCCGCCGGATAGTTTTGATCTACCGACCTTCTCCATCCCGCCCTACCCCAGAGAAAACGTCAGCTTTCTAACCGAGGGCGACACCGTCGATCTTGGCAACCGGCAGTTTGAGGTCATCCAGGCAAGAGCGCACTCACCGGATGGCCTGACGCTGTACGATAAGAAGAACCAGGTCTTTTTTGGCGGTGACACTTTTCTCGGCAATCGCTATCTGATCACCGATCTCGCTCTGTTGGCCGATGATCTAGACCGAGTCAAATCATTACCGGTCAAGTGGCACTATAGCTCGCATGGACCACAACTCCTTGAAGCCATGCAACATGGTCGTCACCTGTCTGTGGTGCGTCGCATGCAGCAAGGGGAATACAGCGAATCGAGCACTCTATTTGCCGGTATCGAAATGCCTTTGCTCGAACTTGACGGTGTCTACATCAGCCTCGCGGGATCCGCCTTGACCTATTAAGGGCGAGACTCACTCATAGCCCGGACGACTATCCACCATCAACTTGTCGAGTGTTCGTTGCGCCCGCTTGGGATTCGTTAAATCCCGAACCTCTAACATTTCACATTCGTCGTTAATCATCTGCTCGATATTTACCGGATAGTGCCGACAATCGTCGGGGCGATCGTGATAGATCTTGCAGGTGTACTTGGTTTCGTCGGGCGCCTTTTGCAGCCAGGGGCAGGATGCCAATCGTTGTCCGGTGTTCGGGTCCATCCAGATTTCCCCATTGCGAACATATTCGGATATCTGCGGCCGAAAGACCTCCCACCATTCGATTTCGCTGGTTGTCGCTGACAGCCCGCCGTTGCCATAGTGAATGCAGCACTTACCGCATTGATTGCAGTCCTTCACTTTAGGCAGCTGGCGCGCTCTGTTTCTATATAGGGGCGAAGCTCCTGCAGCGTTTCATGCAAGGCGGTCACGGCAAAATCAACTTCGACTTCACTCATCGCGGTGCTCACGCAGTACATCAACCGCGTTGCTGACAGCACCCCGTGACGAATCATGCCCAGGTGCAACAGTCTTGGAATGTGGCCTGCCGCCGCGATGGCGTCTATCGACTCGCGCGCGTCATTAACGGTTGCGTCGGTGAAATGGATGTTGGTCAACGACCCACTGCCAAGCGCCCGAGCCCGGATACCGGATTGTTCAAAAGCGTGATTAAAGCCTTCACGCAATCGCTCGCCCAGCTTGTTGATCCGTTCCGCATCCGCTTGCGTATAGCTGCGCATAGAGGCCAAGCCGGCAGCCATGGTCAGTGCGTTGCCGCTGAAGGTGCTGGCGTGCATGACCGGACGGTCACGTTCCGGGCTGAACAGCTGCATCAGTTCGCGCTTGCCACCGAGGCCACCAACAGGCAGGCCACCACCGATGATCTTACCCATACAAGTCAGATCCGGAATCACGCCATGAGTCGCCTGTGCACCGCCACCACTCAGTCGCAGGGTAATGACCTCATCAAAGATCAGCACAATGCCGTGGGCGGCAGTGGCCTCACGCAAGGTCTGCAGAAATTCGGTATCGGCGGGCAACATGCCCATGGAACCCAGCACCGGCTCAACGATGACCGCGGCGAGATCCGATGCGTATTTGTCGATCAACTGGCGTGCGATATCCGGCTGATTAAACGGGCATATAACGGTATCGCCAAGCACACTATCCGGAAAACTATCATCCACGGCCAGGGACGCTGGCGCTTCGATCGGTCCGCGCCTATCTGGAAATGGCACCAGGCTCACTTCCGCCAGCTCATAACTGCCGTGATAGCCCCCTTCCATTTTCATAATCTTTTGTCGGCCCGTAGCTGCCCGCGCGCAACGAATTGCCATAAGCGTGCCCTCGGTACCAGAGCTTGTGAAGCGCAACTGTTCTATGGAAGGCACCCGCTCCACAATTAATTCTCCGAGTGCAATCTGATCCTCATTGGGCGCCGCATAAGCCGAACCTTTGGCGACCTGAGCCTGCACTGCCGCAACCACATCGGGAAAGGCATGACCATGAATCAATGAGGTAAAATTGTTCATGAAATCTACCACTTCATTACCGTCTACATCGCGCATGCGTGCGCCGGAAGCAGATTCCATGACAAGTGGGTAAGGCCCGTAGTGAGCGCTCGATCTGGTATCACCGCCTGGAAACACCGTTTTAGCACGTGTTGCCAGTCGCTCGGAAGAAGGACTGAACGCCCTGTATTTGGTTATAAGTGGGTGCTCTGTTGTATTCATGTCTCTAATCCAGGTGCTATTTCACTATCAACCGGCTCGCGCAGCGGCATCAGAAACTTGGACCACAAGTCCGGTTCGGTCGGACCGATACCCGCTTCGACGATCGGGCTGTCGACAAAAGTGCCGAAAATCCGGTCCCATAAAATGGCCGAACATCCGTAATTTGTATTGCTCTCTTCCAGCACGATCGAGTGATGTCGAATGTGATAGTTGTTGGTGGTAAACAGCCAGCCGATCCACTTTGAGTTAAGCGTTAGATTTGCGTGTGCAATCGAGGCCTGAGTTGCGGAAAAAACTGCGGCCCCTGCCGCGGCAATGCCCACGCCAAAAATAAGTTCGACAATGGCAGCAGGCAGCACCAGCACAAAGCTCTCCATCGGGTGGTTGGCGCCGAAGTTAATCGCGCCAAGATGCTTGAACGAGTGATGGGCACCGTGCCCCGACATGCGCCATACAACCTGCCACCGATGCTCGGCGCGATGTATCCAGTACCAGATGAATTCACCCAGAAAAAACACCATGAAAATTTGCACCAACAGCGGCCAGTCCGAGGGCCAGATATCAAGGTGGACAGCTTGCCGAAATTTACTTAACGGGCCCGCAACGATATCTGCATAGAGCACCACTATCATCACCGAGACCGCAACACCCACCACCACGATGCAAAGGTTGACCAGCTTTTCACGTGCCGGCTGCATCCAGGGTCTGCGTGCGGGGAACCACTGCTCAAGCACCCCCAATAGCAGTTGCACGCCGACAAGAATAACTGGATAAATCGCCGGAAAATCCGCGTAGAAATACCAGAGGGTGAGCACCCCCACCAAAATTGCAGGTTGCAGGCCATACTTCAGGATCGGGATATCTGTTGAACGCAGATTTCCTTGTTCAGCCATGCAATGCCTCCCATTGCATATCTCTATTGAGCAATCGCGGTTGGGTAAATACCTTCACCAAGTACGAACCGTGAACCGACCGCGCCGACCACGGCCGTTTTCCTGGTCAAATTGAGACCGCTGCGCAATCGCAATAACGGTTCGATACCCGTGCAATGACCAGCCATCAGATGCTGCACACCAATTTTGCGCAAGTGGTCCGCGGTCCAGCCCAGCGTTTGATCATTGGCTGCAAACAGGTGCATGCCACCCATCAGCGCGTGAATTGAATGGTCCTGAATCGTCTGCTGGACCTGTTCCAGTAAATTCACAGCACCGGAGTGACCGCACCCAAGCAGAACGATGGGGCCTTGGGGTGTCACGATGGTGAGGCCCTGGCTTTCCGGGACATAGTCTTCGACCCAGGCACCATCAATGTTCACCCGCATTGCCTGGTTGTAATTTTTCTCATCATGGGTTCGCGTGACCGGGCCGGTAACCCACACGCCAGGAAGAATTTCCTTGGGTCCGGCGTGTTCGATAATCTCTACCCCTTGCTCTTCCAATGCTATGCGCATTTCGATCATTTTGTTGCGTTCGCTGTCTCCGGTTATTTTCAACCGCCTTGGTAGAAAGAACCCCTGGGCGACATGGATTCTACGCATGGCGCCAGAATTTTTTACTCGGAGATCGGCCAGTAGCGGCAACAGTCCAGTGGTGTGATCAGCATGGAAATGTGACAGCACCACATCGGTCACGCAGGACAGATCAACATCTAAAACCGCCGCATTGTGCAACACAGTATCCGGGTAGTTGCCAGCGTCGAACAAAATGCACTTGCCATCCACCTGTACGAACGCGGAAAAACCCCATTCGCCGATGGTCGCACCGTCAGCCAGATTTGAAGAGAGGATGGTAACGGTCACAGACTCAGCGGTAACGGGTGAGTGTGCATCTGCGTTACTCAGCGCTGACGATAAGACGAGACAAATGGAAAACAGAGCTCCCGTCGGCCCCGGAAACCGGGCAATGGTCTTTGGCCAATTCATACTTACTCCGCGCTATTCAGACGAACTATGAGTGCAGTTAACCACGAACTAACGTTGAAGTGATTGATTCATACCAACGATTAGCAGAGTCCTTCTTATCGCTATTCATTCGTAGCACTGGTACGACATAAGCGCTACGGTTAGATTGCGCCCGTCGCTGCAAACCACACGATGTATGGAGCGCCTTAAACTGGCAAAGACCGAGCCATCGCCCGGTGAAGCAGCGCGAGGAACAAAACGCGAGTGATCGCATACGGCTGCACTTATGATCTGTAAGCCGAGTTGCCGAAACCGCTGCTCCTATCTATCCCGTCATCGGAAGTAGAGCGACGGGTGCTCTCTCAATGCGAAGGGACTTCTCAAGGCCAAAGGAACGTTGGCAAGCGGTGGTGAATTACTGCGGCGTTTCTCCAGCGATCGTGGTGCGATACATCTCCCGTCGAAAGCCTTCATAGTCATTAAATGCCCGGTGCAGGCATAGCCGATTGTCCCACAAGGTCAGCGTTTCCGGTTGCCAACGCAGGCGACAAGTGAAAGCAGACTGGCAAATGTGATCCCCGAGAAATCGCAAAATCGTCTCAGCTTCGTCATCATGCATGCCCTCAATCCCTACCGTGTAGGTCTTGTCACAATACAGAGCTTTTTCACCCGAACGAGGATGAGTGCGCACCAGCGGATGGTAGCTGGCGGACATTCTGGCTTCGATGCTGAGCAGCAATGGATCGTCAGGCGGTAGTGATTGTTGCGCGACGGTGAGCACATTCTTCATCGACATGCACACTTTCAGGTCGTCGACGATCGATTGCATTTTGGGACTCAGCAGGGCGTAGGCCAGCGCCGAGTTAGCCCATTGTGTATCCCCGCCGTAAGGCGGTATATCGACTCCATACAGCAGGCTGATTGCCGGAGGTTGCTGCAAAAACGGCGAATCTGTATGCCAGCCGGAACCGAATACTAACGTGGTTCTGTCATCAGCCTGGCGGATGACTTGCTGAACATTTTCATGGCCCTCGATGCCCCGGGTATACGCGTCTTCGGCAAAGGGTCCGAATTGGGCGCTGAACGCCTCATGCTCACTATGCGACAGACTTTGATCGCGGAAAAAGATCATTTTGTGACGAAACAGTGCGTCTTCGATTTCGGCAAAAGTTGCCGCGTCGATAGCGGCCACCTGCACACCTCGGATCTCCGCGCCCATGGCTGCTGCCAGCGGCACGGATTCAATAAACTGGTAGTCCCGGGCGCTGTTGTCGAACTTTCCCGTCGGATGAATAATCATGGCTGCTAAAAGAATACATAGGCACGGACCACGACATTCTTGCGGCACGGGGCATCGTCTGGCGCGGTAGGGTCAATGCAGGCGGTGTGGAAAGACCAGCGTGAGACAGATCCATCGGTGACAGAGTCGTAGCACTTGAGCATGGAGACCTCGGTCGGTTGCTGCTGTGGAATCCAGTACCACTCGTGATCAGGTCGATAAGTGAAGCGCGTAGTCTCGCCGACGCGGTCGTCGTAGACACGGTAGTTGGTGATGTATGGCTGGTCGGCGAAAGACGGCCAGGCACACAGTACGAAAGGATTCTGGCACACCGTCTCCATCGGCTTGGCAAGATTGATCGAGAGGAACCGCCGCGACATCTTCGCATCAGCCTGCTGCGCCGTATAATGTTGCTCGCGCCCGAAATTGCGAAGATTTCTGGTCAGCAATTCGCGGCAACGCACCCGACCGCTATTGTCGTTCAGGTCGTTATGCACAAGATTGGCGTAGTTGGCGTTCACACCCGGATTTTTGTGGTCCTGGTCCTCGCTGCGATCACCTTCGTAGTGCTTATCAAACACGTCGTGGTTGTACACAAGCGCATCTGTTGCGTCCGGGTACAACGCCAAGAGGAGCGCCTCCATCTCCGGGTAGAACACGCGCTCAACCTCCTCAGCGTCATAGAAATTCTCACACTTGGACTCGCAGTGCGCCAGTGCGACGCCGAGCTTGTCCATGCATTCGGAGCTGCTGGGATCAAGCCCCGGGTAGTACTCTTCAATGCGGCGGGCATCTCGCATCACCTGGGGAAAGTAAAGGCATCGCCGGATAGTGTCCCGCTCCTCTTTGCGCAACGCCCTTGCCTCGCCTTCGCGCGCAGGATCCTGCCACAGTGCATTGGACGAGACGATGGAGTAGGAAGGCTGTTTCTCGACGGAGTAACGTAGCGGTAGCGCTAAACCACCTGCGGGAACTTCGAAGCTGTTCGCCCGAATAAATTCCAGGCATTCTGCATAACGGCGAAAACCAACGCCCCACTTGGTCTCAATCGGACCCGGAGGAGCGTTGTCGAGCATCTCGGTCAGCGCTCGCCCCTCCCCTTCGGAAATCTGCATGAGGGCTGCCTCAGTCGCCGCAGCGGTACCTGCATCGCCGTCCTGATCGAAGGACATGTAAGATAAACCACCATTCGCAGCGATTGGCGGTGGCTGCCCTTTGGTAATTTGCAGGGCAGGCACATAGACCGATGAAGCTGTGTCCGCGGCGGATTGATCCGCGATGGTATTAAGGTCTTCCATGATAGCCCTCGATGAAAAAGCACCCAATCGTGGCACAGCGGCTTTTCAGTTGCTAGCGCTTAAGTATCCCATTCGGCGTTGATATTTTGATGCTGACAGGCGAGGTAAAAATCAAAATATCCTCAGGATGGCATTATGACAGTCGCAGCAGTGACTAATGTTGAAGCACTCGGTTTAGATTTATTGCACCTCTCTCCCAGTATAGGAACAGAGGTACATGGCATTAACCTGGCGGACGATCTCGGCGAAGAAATAATTCAATCATTGTCAGATCTATTGGTCGAGCGAAAGGTGATATTTTATCGCGATCAAGAATTAACCATGCAGCAGCAAATAGAATTCGCGCGACGTTTTTTTTGGTGAAGTTGAAGTCTATCCATTCACTAACAATAACGACGCCAACCCCGAAGATCTTCATCTTGACAACAATGCAGACAACCCACCACGGATAAACAAAGGGCACTCTGATGTGACCTGGCGGGAAGAACCGTCACTGGGATCGATCCTCGGTGCGGTTGAGGTGCCCGCAGTGGGCGGCGATACGTTGTTCGCCAATATGGAAGAGGCCTACAACAGTTTGTCCGCTGCTATGAAGCAGAGAATTGACGGTAATAGGTGATCGTCCCGCATGATAGACAGATCCCAGTATATTTCCCGGTGTGTTGTGTTTTCAAAGCAAGGCGAGGCTGTGTCGTTGATAGACCTGCACAACCCAGACGCAGAAATCTACACCTACGAACCCTGGTTGGGTTTAGTGGTTTCGTTGGCTGATGGCCAACACTCCGTCGACGAACTCATGAGCTATGCCTCCCAGCATTATGGCCAGAACGCTCTATCAGACGAGCCAAATGAGTTGCCGTATTATCTGATGCATCCGGTTGAACGACTGGATATTCCCCGAGCCCAGCGCTTGCTCACAGAAGACCGCAACACACAAAATCAGATCGATACAGAGCAGAGCCACCAACCCAAACCCTGAGGCTGATTTAGCACGCCAGCGCCAATTGCAGTTATAATGCGGTCGCGAATTTTAGGCTGCTTGTTAGAAAAAGCCAGTTCTAACAATCCCCGTTTTAAAAAATGTAGTCAGGAAAGAAATGACAGACCGAAAACTGAAGATTGTTTACACCCTCACCGACGAAGCGCCAGCGCTTGCCACCTATTCATTACTACCGTTCATTAAAAAATACACCGAAGCCGCTGATGTCGAAGTGGAACTCAGCGACATATCGCTCGCGGCCCGCATTCTGGCATTGTTTCCGGAAAACCTGACCGAAGACCAGCGCGTTCCCGATGCGCTCGCCGAATTGGGTAAGCTGACCAAGGACGAAGGCGCTAACATCATCAAGCTGCCTAATATCAGTGCTTCGATACCCCAACTCATAGAGGCGATTGCAGAACTGAAATCTCATGGCTACGACCTCCCGGACTATCCGGAGGAACTATCCAACGATGAAAACAAAGCGATCCAAAGCCGTTACGCCCAGGTACTCGGTAGCTCGGTAAATCCCGTATTGCGCGAAGGCAATTCAGACCGCCGCGCACCTGAGTCGGTCAAGCAATTCGCCCGCAAACATCCCCACCCGATGGACAAATGGAGTCAATCCTCGAGCACCCATGTCGCCCACATGCGCCACGGAGATTTTTACCATAGCGAGAAATCCGTAACCGTCGACAAGGGCGGTGATCTCAGGATTGAACTGGTGCAGGACGATGGCTCGGTAACCGTTTTACGCGACGCAGTCCCAATCGCTGCTGGTGAAGTCGTCGACGGCATGTACATGAGCGTCGCGGCCTTGCGTGAATTCCTAGAGGAAGAATTCGAAGGCGCTCTGCGTGCGGACTTGCTCGCATCGCTACACCTCAAAGCCACCATGATGAAGGTCTCCGACCCCATAATTTTCGGCCATGCGGTGGAAGTGTATTACCAACAAGCCTTCGAAAAACATCGCGACACATTCAATGAACTCGGGGTAAATCCCAATCTGGGTCTCGCCAGTGTGCTGGACAAAGTGCGCGAACTAACGTTCTCCCTGCGCAATGAAATCGAAGCCGATCTGCGCCGCTGCCACGAGAGCCGCCCCGGCCTTGCCATGGTCGATTCCGAAAAAGGCATTACCAATCTGCATGTACCCAGCGACATCATCGTCGATGCCTCTATGCCTGCTATGATTCGCGTTGGAGGTAAAATGTGGAGTGCCGACGGCAACCTACGCGACACCAAGGCGATCATCCCTGATTCCTGTTACGCCACGATCTATCTTGAAGTCATCAATTTCTGCAAACATCACGACGCCTTCGATCCGACCAAGATGGGCACTGTGCAAAACGTTGGGCTGATGGCGCAGAAAGCCGAGGAGTACGGTTCACACGACAAGACCTTCGAACTACCCGCCGCCGGTACCGTCCGCATAACCGACGAGGCTGGTAACGTGTTGATCGAGCATGCAGGGCTAGAAAAAGGCGACATCTGGCGCATGTGCCAAACCAAGGACGCGGCGATTCGTGACTGGGTCAAGCTGGCTGTTAATCGCACCCGCGCGTCCGGCATACCGCTGGTTTTCTGGTTGGACAAACATCGCGGAGATCCTGCGCAGCGAGGTCACGATGCGCAGATGATTAACAAGGTCGAAAAATATCTGCAAGACCACGATACCCAGGGGCTTAACATCCAGATTATGTCGCTGGATCTCGCCATGCGGCACTCCCTCGAGAGGACTCGTCATGGCGAAAACACGATTTCGGCCACGGGTAACGTGTTGCGGGATTACCTGACAGATCTTTTCCCGATTATGGAACTGGGCACAAGCGCCAAGTTGTACTCTATTGTGCCGCTCATGGCCGGCGGTGGCCTATACGAAACCGGTGCAGGCGGTTCAGCGCCGAAACACGTCCAGCAGTTTGTCGCAGAGAATCATCTGCGTTGGGATTCTCTCGGTGAGTTCCTTGCCCTGACGGTTTCTCTCGAAGACATCGCTGCCAAAACAAAAAACAAGCGAGCGAAAATTCTGGCCGAGGCCCTCGATGCCGCAACGGGCAAACTACTGGAAAACAACAAGTCGCCTTCGCGCAAGACCCATGAACCTGATAATCGCGCGAGTCACTATTACCTTGGTATGTACTGGGCCGAAGCATTGGCAGCCCAGGACGAGGACACGGTGCTTAAAGAGCAGTTCGCTCCGCTGGCCAAGTCGCTAGCAGAAGCCGAAGAACAGATCCTGCGTGAGCTCGTCGAAATCCAGGGTGAGCCGGTTGATCTCGGCGGCTACTATCATCTTGATGTCGACAAGGCGACTGCGGCCATGTGCCCGAGCAAAACCTTGAATGAGATATTAGCGGGGTAGTAGATTCAGCGTACTACCTGACCTTTGGAGATCACCGACACGATCGAGCGCGTGTTGCGAATATCCAGGGTCGGGTCTGCGCTCAGCAAAACCAGATCAGCAACATGGCCTGTTTGTATCTGGCCATGTGTTGCTTGAATGCCGAAAAACTCCGCCGGTCGAATGGTTGCCGAGCGAATCGCTTCAATAGGGCTTAAACCCGCATCAACCAGGCGTTCCAGCTCTGTGTGCAAACTATAGCCTGGAATGGCCTGACCAATGGGCGTGTCTGTACCGGCACCAATCGGCACGGCAGCACGGTGCATTTCACCAACCAACTGTAAGCTCCAGCTCGCCATTTTGAGACTGTCGGCAGAGGCTTGTCCGAGGAAACTCTCAGCCGTTTGTCGCCACTGCCGGGCCAATGCCGGTGGTAGTTTGGCAAGATTACTTTGCCAGTCAGCGCGCGACACAGGGGAGTATTGCGTGATGGTATTCAATCGCAGCGTAGGCACCTGAATAGTGTTACGAAGCGAGTTGATAACCTGCTTGCAGCGTTCGCTGGTGACATCAATATCGGCAAGCGCACGGGGACGAAACTCTGCGTGCAGCGCACTACGCAATGCATAACCGCTGAGGTCTCCAGAGTCCAACAGGATACTGGAACGCTCGACTAGCAAGTCATCGGCATTGCTCGCACACGTCAGCTCAACATTGCGCAGATGCTCCATCGAATTCACCTGCGGGGATACCAACTCATAGATCTTGATGAAATCGACACCTGCGGTAACAAGCGCTTCCACGTTTGCCACGGCAGCATCAGCCGTGGGGTTTGATATACCTATTTCAGGCCGATCATCACCATCGTAGACAACCTTTGCGCCATCCAATAAAGGTCCACTAAAAAACACTCGAGGTGCCTGCGCACCCGCCGTCCGCCACTTTTCTATCTCCGGCAACAGCTTGGGCAACATGCCACCCGTATCTCGGACGCTGGTAATGCCATAGTCGAGGAAAAGGTCTGGCATGCTGGTGGTAAGCGTCGGCTCATAAGTAATGTGGACATGCATATCCCACAGGCCGGGTATCAAGTAGCGTCCGGCGCCATCAATGACTTGTTGCGCGTTCGGCGCGACCGATGCGCTTGGCTCAACACTGACGATCTCATCACCTTTCAACAGAATGGTCATGTCGCTACGGGTGCCATTTACAGCATCTATCACAGTGACATTGGTGATGGCTATGCTGAAATCCGGCGATGTGGTGGAGGTGGCGGGTTGCTCACAACCGGAGAGACACGCGAGGACTGCCAGCACGCCACAAAGTATGCATGTCTTCGATTTCATATAAAAAGGGTCCTATGACTTATCCGGCAGGTAGTAGAGTGTAAGCTGATTCAGTCTTGAGATTCGATTCCATCTATTGGCGCGGGACAATCACGACCAGACTACCTGGAAAGCATAGGCCTCTGTTCTATATCGCATCTCTCACTAGCAGGGTCGGTTTCCGATGAATATGATAGAATCTGGCTTATTGTACTAGTCGACAGTATTCTTATGAATGACAAATCTATCAAAACGTCAATATCTAGTAAATCTGGGATAAAGAGAAAGCCTGGGAAGGGCCGGTTCATTGGCCGCGCTGTCAAAGCCAGTGTCGACAGCGCCGGACGGATTCTGGTCCCGGCGAAGCTCAGGAAGGCACTTGATATCGAACCCGGCGATACCGTCAATCTGATCGTCAATGGCGACGTCCTCGAAATCCGCTCGTTGGATTATGCCATCAACGAAGCCCAAGCCCTGGTACGGAAGTACGTGTCTCAAAAGAAAAGCCTGGTTGACGAGTTGATCGCCGAGCGTCGCTCTGAAGCAGAACTGGAGTAACTGAATGATCCTTGACGCATCGGCCGTCCTGGCTCTACTAAACAATGAGCCCGGGGCCGAGGAAGTTCGAGCCGTGATCGGCAATGCAGAAATGTCCGCGGTGAATGTCGCAGAAGTAGCGGGCAAGTTGGCCGACGCGGGCATGCCAGATGCTCATATCATGCGCACTCTGGCAATAGGGTTCGACACCCTGCCCTTCGGCGAGGATGAAATCGCCCTAATGTCTAGCATACGTAAGGCAACCAAAAAACACGGCCTATCGCTCGGAGACCGATGTTGCCTGGTGACCGCGCTCGTACACAAACGACCCGTTCTCACCGCAGATCGCGCGTGGGCGAATGTGAAGGTACGAGGTTTGAGAATTGAGGTACTGAAGGAGCGGGACTGATCGGTCGCCTTAAAACGGATCGTTGTACATTTGCATGCTGAGAGATTGCAGATCTTTCTCGATGATCTCATCCGCATGTTCGATCAGCTCATGCAAATCGTCTAACACATGAATAAATCTACCGGCAAGCTTGTCAGCAACACCTGAGGCCAACGCCACAACAAGTTCACCGCTTTTCTCGATCGGCACCCATTGATCTTCGGGAACGTCCGCGAACTGCGGGATGTCGGTCATATCTGTCGCGACCAGCCCCGGACTGATGATAAAAACCGACACGCCGAATTCTTTGGCCGCCTCGGCTAAACAGGAATTCCATCTGAACAAAGCCGCTTTGCTAACAGAATAAGGTGCTGCGCCAGTATTCGGATTCGCTCCAACCAGGCTGCCAACGTCAACAATCCGGCCAGAACGTTGTTGCGTCATGTGACGCATCACGGCTTGGGTGCAGACGTATACGCCCCTTACGTTAACCTCTTGCACCGCCCACCACTCATCAACAGGAAGGTCCCAAGGGTACTGCGAACCCGCACCAATACCCGCGTTGTTCACCAGCAGATCAATCCGACCGTGGCGATCTACGATGTCGTCGACGACCGATGCCACCATTTTTTCTCGAGTCACATCCAGGCTCACGCAGTCGCAACGCCCGCCGGCACCTTCAATCTGCTCGGCTACATCTGCGAGACTTGCGACATTGCGCGCTGCCAGCACGACGTTGGCACCGGCAGCCGCAAGGTCTATGGAAATCTGTTTACCGATGCCTCTATTCGCTCCGGTAACGAGCGCAATATCGCCTGACAAGCCTTCAGCCACAAACAGTTCCTCCTGAGAACAGAATACCGGTCCAAAATATTACTTACAGGATAACAGTCAACGTTGGCCATGGCTCGGATGCGAACGGTACACAGCAGAGTGTAAACTGGCTGAATCTTCCGCACCGTAGGCACCTCGGTAACCGAGATATCTGCACAATTGACCAGGAGCCAGCCGCTCATGAAAACACATATTGGATCTCTCACCGCAGTCTTGTTACTCCTCGCTGGTTTCGTCAGCGCCGGCGAAGGCCCAGCCGGTGGGCGTTTGGACGCACCCCGGGTGGCACCTCTCGCGCCGGAAGCTGCGCGTGAGGCCATGGACTCGATAGCCGATGTGGCCCCAGATGCGCCGGTGCTCAACATCTTTCGTACGCTACAACACCACCCGCGCCTCATGCAGGCGTGGTCAGGATTCGGCCGCTATATTCTGGCGGAGTCCACGCTACCTCCGCGACACAGAGAGATGACAATGTTGCGTATCGGCTGGCTGTGCCAGTCGGATTACGAGTTTGGTCAGCACGCCCGGATCGCCCAAAGCATCGGCATCACCGAAGACGAGATTCTAGCCATCACTCGAGGTCCAGCCGATCCTTTGTGGAGCCCTTTCGAGCGGGCACTGTTACAGGGTGTGGACGAGTTGCATGCGGAAGCGCTGATCTCTGATGACACGTGGGCAGCTTTAAGCAAACAGTACAGCGTGCAGCAG
>Ga0114950_10001223_pt1 | contig 19124 bp, 16 predicted proteins | sample N075metaG_FD_83503 | JGI IMG/M metagenome (GOLD analysis project Ga0114950, IMG submission 83503) | Deep subsurface microbial communities from Kermadec Trench to uncover new lineages of life (NeLLi) - N075 metaG | ecosystem: Environmental > Aquatic > Marine > Ocean trench > Sediment | place... | reverse complement strand
TTTGCTGAGAAGGCCTGGGGCTTTGCCAAGGGTGCCGGTAAAGAGTTCATCAGGAGCTTCAATGTCTTTGAGGCGGAGATTTCTACCAGAGAAAGGATCTTCAGGACGGCCAACCTGGCATCTCTGGCCATACCCATTGGGGTAGCGGCTCAGAGCACCAGACTCTTGAGGGCGTTCCCGGCATTACGGGCTGCAGCGCAGACTACCAAGGGTGCCGTGGCAATTGGTGCAATTGAAACCTCCCTGATCTCCGGTGGACTGGAGTCCATTCGGGAAGAGGACGAGAGGGGGGAGCACGGGATCCTGACACAGATGGTTCTGGGTGGGGTACTGGGCGGGGTCCTGGGGCGCCTCACTATATCGGGTGCCAAGGCTGCCCGGATGTCCGCTACCCAGCCCATCAGGCGGAAGTTCACCAAGGCAGGGGCCATCGAGGATATTAAGAGCCCTCTGTATACTGAGGACTTTGCAATCATGTCTGCCCAGGACGTGAATGCGTTAACCCCCCGGCTAGAGGGGGGTGTGGAGCACCTGCCCAAGAACGTGGAAGTGCATCAGGAGCTGATGGCCCAGCTTAGGGGCAGAGGGTTCGACTTCCAGGATCTCAAGATGTCTGATGGCCGGGACGCTATCCTAATCGCCGGCATGACTGAAGACAGTGCAATCCAGTTGGCAGCCGACATGGGTCAGACCTCCTTGATCACTAAGAGTGGACTACTTGATTTAATTGAGGGCACGCAGGCTCCGTTCTTGCCCTCTCGCATGAGGGTTGGAAAGGCCGTGGACCTGGAGAAAGATCTGTGGATCACGATACCCACGGAAGCCGGGCCCGTGACCTTCTCTCCGGGCTTCGACATTGATGGCGCCTTTGAGCTAGGACACCCGGCCATCTACCTCCGGGACAAGGACACGGTGCTGGAGTCCCTGATTAAGCACAGGCCCACCACCAGGGCTGGTAAGGCGGTGAACTTCTGGGACCACTTGAAGGGCATGGACAGCCGTACAGTGCTCTCAGACTGGTACGATGGCACCATTAGGGGTGTCATGGGCGGAAGGGCCGTAGACGATGCCGTGAACGGTAAGCTGCCCCTCCTGTTCCGGGAGTCTGTAGCTGATCAGATGCACTTTGCCCGTGTAGGCTGGGCAGGACAGCTGCGGAATTCCCTTGAGGTTGGAGTTGTACGTGCAGGAGAGTTCATGGGCGTGGACGGCCTGCAGATTATTGGTCCTGGTTTTCGGGAGCTCCAGGCTAAGGTTGTTGGACGGGCTGTCGAGTTCCAGAAGTATGGGGTGGCCAAGCACTTCCTGGAGGTGGCTGAGGAAACCCTATTACGTGTGGTCCCTGAAGGGGCACAGGCAAACGTCAAGCTGAAAGATCTCTTGAGGGGTGCTGCCAAGGGTGAGCGTATGCCAGTGGCACCACTATCTGGGGCAGAGAGAAGTGCTGCCCGGATGCCTGACGACCTCTTTGAGAGTTTGCCTAACACTCCGGCTGGTGATGCCGTTAGGGAGGCCCGACGTGCAGGTGCCGCTCGGCCCACTGAAGGCCGGCTGATGTCCGATGTTATAGAGGAAATTGAGAAGAGTCTTCCGGGCAGTAGGGTGAGTAAGAAGCCTATGACGATACAGGACCTCCTGTACTGGGACGGCCTGGGAAGACAGGTCAAGGTAGGGAAGCCAGCACATGTTGGGCCTAAGGGCGTCCGGGTGGAGAGTACGGAGGAAACCTGGGAGCAGGTTCTGGAACAGCAGCTTACCTGGAGGCAGACTCAGGCGGAACAGTCCCTGGTAGAATCCGGTCTCCTGGCTCGTGCTGATTTCCTGGACCACTACCAGCCAGATGCCAAGGGTAAAAGGACCAGGAACAAGTGGGAAATTCCGATTCAGGAAACTGATGATGTGGTCCGGGCCTACGACATGAAGATCAATCCGCATCTCCAGATTGATGAAGCCGGGTCTGAGCCATTCTCTCTATTGCGTAGGAAGAAGGGACCCAAGCCTCAGAATAAGGAGCTACTGCTGGAGCCCTGGTGGGACCAGATGGTGAGGGAGCAGGCAGCGTACTTTAGGTTGTCTGGCCAACAGAAGGCTGCCAATCTGATGATCGAAAGGGGTGCAGCGAACCCGGAGTATCTGGCCCGGTTCTTTACCAGGATAGAGGGGACTCCTGCCGGCCTGGGCAGGGGTAATGAGGCCATTCCGTTCCAGAAGATCGGTGAGGGCAAGGGAGCCAGACGGATCATACGCCGGTTGGTTGATGAGACCCCGGACCTGACGGATGTGGGAGGTCAGAGGACAGTTCAGGAAAGTCTGGAGTTGACCGGGGTGGCAGATGAGGGGATTAGGGGGGCAGGGACAAAGAATCAGGTCAGTGAGTTCTGGCAGATCAACGATGATGTGCTGTGGCGTGATATTGAGCGCATGGGGCCCATGGGTCAGCATCAGGTAGCCAGCTTCCTGGGCCTGCCGGCCCAGATCCTACGGACTTCGGCCACCAGTAGTTTCGAGTTCCTGACCAAGAACCCCATTAGGGACCTGGCCTTTGCATTCGTCAATTCGGGTGTGAATCCCATGGCGTTCGTGAGTGGCATGGCAGAGATCCTGGGCCTGGGTGGTAGGGGTGGTAGGTACGAGATCTGGCTGCAGGCCGGTGGAGCTCGTGCAGCCCTGACCAGTCAGGCACGAAATGAAATTGCTCAGGCTGTCCGGTTGATAGACCAGGGCAAGATGAAGGCCATTGGGAATGTGGTGGCCCATCCCCTGGAGGCCATGTTTAAGGTCAGTGAGTTCCTGGAGAATAGTACCAGGGTGGGCAGCTTCAATCAGCGGTTCGGGCAGTTGGTCAAGGAAGGGAAGCTCTCGCATACGGATGCGGCACTGGAGGCAGCCAAGTTCAGTAGGGAGGCCAGTGTAGACTTTGGGATGGCCGGGTCCTATGCCTGGATGAACAACTTCAGGATCACCACGGCATTTTTCAATGCCAGCTTGCAGGGCACGGATCAGATGGTTCGATCGGCTATCAGGGATCCCCTGGGTGTCAGTACCAGGATGTTCGCGGCCATTACGGTGCCTTCGGTGGCCCTGTACATGATCAACAGGGGAGATCCAGACTTTGATAGGCTCCCGCCCTGGGAAAAGATGATCTTCTGGCACATCAAGAGGGGTACCGGTGAAGGATTCTTCGGTAAAGCAGGTGGATTAGTAGGAAAGCTCCTGGGCGACGATCCGGGGCCGGAAGATGACCTCTGGATTCGGATTCCCAAGCCCTTTGAGCCAGGTATGCTGGCCGGCACACTGGTGGAGAAGTTCCTGGAGTCCATTGATGAAGAGGACCCCCGGCTCCTGGATGAGCAGGCAGGCATTATTCAGAGACAGATCCTTAGTGGGTTCATACCCATGCCTACGTTCATGACTCCCCTGCTGGAGAACATGGCCAATGAAGATGCCGTAACCGGTAGGCCGATTGTGCCTAGGGGTCAGGAGGACGTCGATGAAGAGTTCCAGCGCAATAGGGGCACCAGTGCCGTAAGCATTGCCCTGGCCAATTTCATCAATGGCGATGAAGTAGTTGATGAGGGCAAGGTCAGTCCCCTGATGATCGACAATATGGTCAATGGATATGCTGGTGGCCTGGGCATGACAATCTGGCGGGATGCTGGAAACATAATTGCCAATTCCATGAGGCGTACCCGGCCCAGCTATTCAGCGCACGGTGCAGCTCCGGCCAAGGATTTCCTGCAGAAGATGCCGGGGCTCAGGGGCATGGTCAGCACCTTTCCTTATGGCAGTGGCCCAGTGGAACAGGCCTATGACGTTGGGGAACGGTCCAGAAAAGCCAGCAGAACTGCAGGTATGCTACGCTCCAGCCTACAGATTGATGACTACATTGACTGGGTAGAGACTCATGGCATATTGGCCGAGCTGGACGACATCAATAGGGACAATCTCGATGCCCTGACCAGGATGCGAGATCAGAGAAACCTGGTCTACGACGCTCCTGGGATGGACCCGAATGAGAAGAGGGCCATAATTTACCAGCTGGATCAGGCCATGATGCAGAGAGCCGAGATAGTGGTTCAGGCCATGATAGACATGGGTGTCAGGCCAAAGGGCCGTCCATCATTGTTGGGCCGGATAATAACGCCGATTATTAACCCTAACCCCTAACTCCTACCGTAGTTGATCCCCCAGACTCGGAAGGTGACCAAGGGATCCTCGGCACTGGCACTCTTGATCCTGAACCCATGAGTTGGCGGGGCGGGAATGACGATCAGCCTGTTGGACACGGGCACTACAGCCACGCCAGGGGTGATGGGATCGTAGGCAGTCCACTGAGCATCGTTGCCCTGGTCCGCGGAGGGGTCCTGATTGACCTCTAGGCTCATGGCTCCGTCGTAGGTACCGGTCACAGGATAGATGGCAAGGGCATCGTACCCACCGTACTCCTTCTCGTCCAGGAAGTTGGTGGCATCACCCGCTTGGGGGATCACGAGATCCGTCAGCCTGGTTCGTCTACCTGCTAGTGCATCAAAACTCATGGTCTACTCCCCGTAGGCGTGAACTCGCTTCATGATTTCGGACACACTATCTGCCCCGTCCAGGTTTAGCCCTTCATCACTTGATTCTACCGTGTTGGCACCCCCGTCACCAGGACCGCCAGACACGGATTCCAGGTCCTTTTCAGGATCCGGGGTCCCGCTGCCAGACTTGCCCTCGATCTTGGCTTCCAGTTCCTTGATCCTGTTCTCCAGCTTGGTCTCAACCTCGGTCTGGCCCCTGGGCGCACTGCCCTTCTTTCTGATGCCGTAGCCTGGATCAGCACCGTTGCCACCGAACCAATTTGCAGTGGTCCCAGCATCAGGCCGGGCCTTCCCCTCCAGCAACAGGAAGCCAGCATTTTCTAGGAGGGCCGGGATCTTGTTGTTCACAATATCGGCCATGGTCTCTTCGGTGAAGAACTCTCCGGGCATCTCACCGGCTAGGCCAATGATCTCCTGGGCGATCTCCTGGGGGTCAGCACCATAGGCCTCGGCCAGTTCATTGCTGAAGGGCAGGATAAATTCTTCTGTTATTGCTCTGCCGGCTGCCATGATTGGATCTGATCCCTCGGCATCTGGATCAGCTACAACCTCACTGGCCTTGGTATCCTCTGCCGCTGCCGCTGCCGGGTCCGTAATGGCTGCTACGGCTGCACTAGGAACTCCCCCGGCTGCCACATACTTGTCCTTCAGTTCCTGGTAGGCCTTGGGATCCTGCAGGATTTTGAGCAGGAGGTCGGCGTTCCCGGCCCCCTTCAGGGCTTCATCCTGGGCCTGGGTCAGCTTCTGATGCGTTTCATCACGCTGCCGGGTTGCGGTTCTTAGCTGGTTGCTCAGGCCTGCGGCTTTCTGAACCTCCCGAACCATTTCAGCAACCGAAAGATTCTGCTCTTCTTGGTTGGCCTTAAACTTGACACGGAGACCGTCAAGGGCCTTGTAGTCCTCGGATTCCTTATCACCAGTGAAGGCTGTGAAGGCTCGGGCTGGAGTACCTGCCTGTTCTTCTTTTGTCTCTCCTTCAGGGGCAGGAGTCTTGCCTTCTGCGCCTGCCTCTTTCCCTTCTTCTTTCGTCTCTTTGCCTTCATCTCCGGCCTCTTCTGCCTGTACGGCGTCACTGGTCTTCTCGATCTCTTGGGCGATCATGTCACCGGCGCTCATGAGACTCTCGTCTACAGTTGTCTCTTCGGTTTCCGTTGTCTCTGCCATGGGTTTTTCCTCTTGGGGTTACCTATTTATGGTCTGTTCTTCCCTGCCGAATGATCCAATTGGTTGGGCCGCATCTGTGTTGGCTGCCCCCGGCCCTTCAGGTGCTGTCTCTGGTGCTGCCAGGGCTGCGGGCTGGGCTCCTGTTCCAGGTGGCGTCTGTCCTGTTATCTGTTGTGTACTTGGTTCAGTCTGCTGTAGGACATCGTTGGGCACGCCCATTACTTCTAGTGGTGCAGGCGGTCTTGGCGCTCCCTGTTGCTCTAGCTCTGGGGGGAAGTCCTTGGACTTGCCCAGTTCACTGTAGATGCCCCAGCGATCGGCGGCAATCTTCCTGAGCTTCCAGGGCTTCCTCTCATCGAGAATGAGTTCCTCAAGGGCGCTCATGTGCGAGTTGGAGTCGTCCTGCCAGAAGACCAGGATACCGCTGTCGGGACCGTAGAGGTCCAGGGGATCCATGTCGAAGTATTCTTCCCAGCCTTCCTCCAGTAGAGTATTGATCCACTGAGCCCTGTTCCACTGATCAGCCTCTCCCATTCCAAGATTCCTGATCTCCGCAAAACTGGATCTCTTCTGGTACTCTCTGGGGGTGATCAGGCCTTCCTTCAAGTGGTCGAACAACATCTGGTTACGTAATGCCCTGGGCAAGGGCATCAGGGTTTCTGGGTCCACGCTCACTACACTCTGGTCGCCCAGCATGGTGCGGTCGATACGCTTGGCTAGGTCCGGCCTGCCTGCCATGGGGATCAACCTGGGCACCGAGTACAGGAACCGGGCGTACACGAGAACGAGGTCTGCCCAGTCTGTCATGGCATCGGCAGTTGCTCGAACCATCGGTCCAAACTGTCGCTCGAACATCTCTCTGGCACCCAGGACAGCGCGCCCAGAAATATCCTCGAAATTTGAGGCGTCCCCCGCCACTTTCCCCCTGGCTAGATCGGTCCATCCGGTCTTGTCCTCTAGTATGCCAATGGCAGTCTGGAAGAAGTTCCAGGTATCTGAACTTGCCTGGGGCATGTTCATGACTTCAGGCTTGGGACCCTGATATTCCGTGATGGAGCCGACGATGTTGTTCCAGGTTTCCTTAATGGTGGTGCCCTGCAGGGCCAGCAGTCTGGATCCAGAATGCGTTCGGGCGTGCTCGATGATCTTGGAGCCCAGGGCATTGATCACCAACTGGTCACCAATCCAGTCGGACATTTCGGGCCGGAGGTACATGCCCACATCCGGGCTCCCGTCCGTGATCCTGACCATGGGTATGCGGCCTTCTGGCAGTGGTCCATCCTTGATCAGGCGATCAGCGATTATCCTGATCCACTTGCCTCCCTTGCCTATGCCCTTGCTGTCGCCCGCAATATAAATCTTATATTCCCAGACCAGGTTTCCGGTGTTATGTCCGCCGCGATAAGAGCCGTGTTGGGGGAACGCAGGAATCCCACGTTGCACTCCCATAAGTGCTGCGTCGGATGCCAGGTCCAGCAAGTCCATATGCCGGGCACTGTCGTCGGACTCCAGTTCTTGCACTCCGGTCTCAAGTCGAGCTGATCTAATATCTCGGGGCCTCCTGATAATGAACCACTTGGCCTTCTGGCCAGGGCCATTGATGGATAATGCCTCTGGATCCACCCAGGTTTCATGAGCGTTGATGACCCTGGTACTGATCTTGCCGCCAGTGAACGTACCGGGCTTATCATTCTTACCCAGGGGTTCACCGGTACCTCCCAGGGGTATCTCCAGTCTGCCATCTGCACCTACCCGGTGCCCGGCAGCCTTATGCCCCTTGTACCGTTCGTCGGCCTTTCCGATCCTGAGAACTCGTTCTATTTGGGGACCAGCAGTTTTGTCGATGAACACTTCCAGCCAACTGATGCCATCCGTCTGGGCCTCGGCTGCCCCGGACTGCACGAGCCTCCACATCTTCTCGGTCTTGAAGACGTACTCAACTACACTCTGCTGGGCCTCAGCGGTCTCCCGTCCGGCAGTGCCGCCTCCCGCAATACTTTCATATCGCCATCCCGGCTGCTGCTCCCGTAGGAGCGAAAGTCTAAAGTCCAGTGCGGGCCCAACCATATTGAATACTGCCCGGATCCGATTGTTGCTCGAATCGCTCTCCCGCCACTTCCGATTGTCACGGGTGGAAATCCACTGCAGCCCCTGACGAAACAGCCGGTGCCTCGCGTAGTGTAGCTTGCGATCTGCAGCCTCCCCTCTCTGTTCACTGATTCGGTCTCCGGCCCAGGCCAGCCATGCACTACCCTTCTCCTGGGCGGTCATTTCCTTCCACTTGGGGTCCTTCAGGCCTGGAAACTCGGAGCCGTACATCCTGGCCATGTGTTCCTGGTTGCTCTTGGCCAGTTCATCTTCAGTGGTGGGATTCGTGCCGGTATGTGACCCTTTGCCGTGAGATCCATCAGGGTGTTGGGGCATTTAGAATCCCTCGGCTATTGGCTCGCCATCAGCTTCGGTGGCTACAGGCTCCACATCCCAGGCACGACCGGCTACATCATGGGGATCACCAAGCACCTCAAGTAGGGTACTATGAACCTTGTTCCAGTCCTTGTGATCCTCGAACAGTTGTAGGGCCTGAATTTCCAGGTCCTGTTTAGCCCAGGTCTCGGATTCCATATCAATTAGGTTCTGGATCAGGACCGGGATCAGGGGACCCTCAATATGTGGCCCCTGCTTTGGCTGCCCATGTGTGCCGTAGCCTATGACGGCCTGGGACAGGCGCCAGAATGCCAGGGCTACAGTGAGGAAGCCCAGGGCAACAAGTAGTAAGGCAAGTTCCAGCATCAGAATCCTTCTCCCAAGCCTAAACTACTTGAGCCAGAATGGGGCTGCAAGTTCTTCATGACCTCGGGGAAGTATTGGTCGATGTTGGGGTTCTGTGAGTCGGTCTCCGGGGGCGGGGCTCTGCCGGTACCCTCGTAGAACGCCATCATGGCATACCTCATGGTGTCCGCGGAATGGTCGTTCTGCTTGTCCTTGATGTCTTCGGTGCCAGGGCGCCTAACCAGATTGTATATCGTGTTGATAAGGTATAGGCCCCGGCCTTCCCATGCCTTGATCTGATGATTCTCCAGCAGTTGCCGGCAGAAGGCCCATCCGGCTTGCCGGTCATTGATGGCCTGTTCGAACCAGATGCCAGCCATCTGAAAGAGGTCCTGGATACTCTTGCCCCCGGCTGCACCTGATCTACTCTTGGTGCTGGGGTCAATGACGGAGAACCGGGCGGGGATGTTGACGCCCTCTCCCTGAAGGACCTCTTCTGCATGTTGCATCAAGTGCACGATTGTTGGAACAGCGGCCTCCGTTATTTCAATCTCGTAAATTAGCTCCAGGACTGGCTTCTCGACCATGTTGGGGTAGACGATCCACCACTGTACTACTGTTGGGTCCGTCCAACCGTAGTCCAGGGCCCTGATTACGTAATGATCCCGGCTCTTGACCTCGGGTGCCACCATTTCAATGGGGCAGTCGCCACGGGGAAACATCTGGCCCCGGAAGTAGTCCCACCTACCGTAGATCATGGCGTCCGCCAGACCTTTGCCCATCTGCTGCAGTCCTGCAATGTAGGCGTCCCGATCACCCACACTAGGGTTATCGAAGATGGTGGCCGGGATGAACTTCCTGGTAAACTCCAGCTCACGCACTGTACCATCCGGTGTCGTGACCGTGCTCTGGTACCGGTAGCTCAGGTAGGGAGTCTTGCCTGCAATGAACCTGTTGTAAACCCACTCGTGGCCTTCACCATCAGGGTTGGTACCGGAACGCATCTGGTAGGGCAGGCCAGAGGATAACTTGTTCCGGTTCCTGGACATCATGTAGGTGTACTGGCTCTGGAGGAAGGTGGTCAGTTCATCAAAGCCGATAAAATTGAACTCGAAGGTCTTCCACGCTTCAATATCCTTCTCCAGTTCACTCGCTCCCATCCAGATCTTTGCTCCGGTGGGGAACTCCCAACGCGATCGTGAAGCCACCCATTTAGCACCGGGGCAGATGAGATCATAGACAGAGCGGGTGCGGTCGATGATCTCCTGAAGGTCATCCTTCTCCCTACGAAATAGTATGGCCCGGTGGTACGGGGACCAGATCCACCTGAGGGGTGCGGCCCATAGAGCATCAGTCTTTCCTCCTGATACGGCGCCGCCCATTAGTACCTCCCGATCTATGGCAGATAGGAAAGCCGTCTGGGCGCCAGGGTTAGGTTGCCAGACTACTTTATTCAAACTTGCATTCTCCCTTGTGGCCCTCCACTAAAATGCACATGGGGCCCTGAATATGATTCCTGACTGTCTGCTGTCGGAGTACGTGTACTTGTCTCCTGGTCTCCGTGATCTCGTGCATGAGTTCCAGGACACTAGTCTCCAATCCCCTGATCCTCTTGTCCTGCTCCAGGCTGGGGATGTTGGTCTGTTTGAAGGGCTCGAAGTGCCCATCTGATCTCACTTGGCCGTCGTCATGTTCCATTATCAATAAGCTCCATTAGCTCGTCCCGCTTGGCAGCCTCATTGTAGGCCATGAGGAAGTGCCGGTCTTCGCGGACAAACCTGTGAGGGATTCCATTGTAGCACAGCTTTAGGAATTGGGCCTCGGCAACATACCTTCCGGGACTGACCGTTGGCGGGCCCAGGCCTGGGAAATGCTTGGGGGGCCCTCCTACTTGTACGGCCATGTCATTCCTCTAGGTTGGCGGGCACAATTACACTGGGTCCTTCCCCAGAATCCTCTACTGGAAGGATCAGTATATGCACCTTCTCGTCCTTGTCTTCTGCCTCGGCCCCGATCCGGCCCTCGGCCCGGCCAATCACTTCCTTGAGGGCAGACACTTGGCCGGTCTCTGATTCTAGTATCCCGGCAGCGATCTTGGACAGGACTCTCTTGCTTAGACGGGCCAGCTCGGTCCAGTTGGGATCATGTTCTGAGGCCAGGAGATTTGCCAGGGCCAGTTGATCCTCGTCTACGGTGATGGGCTCATGGATGCCATCGCCTACGTCAGCCTCTCGGGACAAATCCACAAGTGCCTTAGACAAAGCTTCGTTCACGGCCTTGGACTGTCGCTGGGGGGTCCGCTCAAAGCCTACCTCTCGGGCGATCCTGCCGAAGTCTATGTCGCTACCGTTGGAGGCCAGGAATTTCTCGGCCAGTTCCTGGTACCTATCCATCTTTCTTCTCCAGTGGGTAACCCATGGGATCTTCCAGTCGGGGATCATGCCAGAGTTCGGCTGGCAGATTATCGCTGGCCCCATGCCACTCCAATATATCCAGTAAGGTGACCAGGAGGTCCGCACAAATTGTACAGATTTTTCGCTGCCTGCTCTTTCCATGACTCATGGGATGCTTGAGCATGAACCGGCCGTAGCTGTGCAGGGGCCTCTTGCAGATACCGCAGGCAGTTAAGGCCCCCTTCTCTCTTGCTATCCTGCTGGCCACCCGGCGCCAGGCTGCAAGAGTGAACCTATTGGGCACTTCGTCCCGGTGGTAGGACCAGGGTGGTTTCCTAGCCACGGCCCACGTTCTCCCGTCTGCGGTTTGACTCATTCTGCCTGCGGTTCTGCCATTGGGGAGCCCTTCTGTCGTAGTCGTTCCGGGTTCTCCTATCCCTATGGGCTTCCTGGTCCTGTATGAAAATGATTTTACTCATGGTCAGGAGGTCTTCAAGCTGAGGGCTTGCAATTCCACCCAGGCTTCTTATCTCCGTGATCCCAGAGTGTGAGCGGATCAAGACCTGGGGCACGCCCTGCTCGTTTGACAACAATTCGATCCGCTCGCCCGCCCCCAGACTGATACCGTCTAAGATATGTGGCCCAATCGAGAACGGCTGGGAGGTCTGTTGCCCCTCGGGACCATGTTGCGATTCTGTCTTCATCATCATCCTCTCTTAGTTTACCTGTGTGGTGAATCATGATCAGGGTGAGATCATACTGGTTGGTCCAGTTTCTGAAGTCGTTAAAGATCCTGGACATTTCATCGTTGCTGGATTCTGCTGCTCCATGAACCCTGCGTATGGGGTCTATGACCATGGTGTCGTACTGGCCATCACGGATCTGTTTATGGAGCCAGTTTCTCTGGGGCTGCTGGTCTAGTCTCATGCCTGCAGCGTCGATGAAGGTCATGTTCTCGGCCCAGGGGATGGCATCGTAGTCCAGTTCCAGAATGCCTGAGTACAGGCGCATTCGATCCACTAGGTCGTTCTGGGATTCTTCTCCCAGGAGGTATAGGACGTTGCCTGGGCTTTTCGTTTCGATACCCTGCCAGAGTTGGTGACCAGCAATGGCGTGCAGGAGGATCCAGCCTAGTGCCCTAGACTTACCGGATTTTTCAGGGCCAAACATCACATTAATCTTGCCCTTCATGATCAGGCCTTCCGCGATCCATTCTCTATTGGCCTCGGGCATATCTTTGTCCATGGGTATCAGGGGGAAAAGTTTAGTTATTCTGTCCGCTGTACTGGACTCAGCCATTGTGGGCGTGCTGTAAGGCAGCTCTAGTCCAGGTAAACCAATCGTTGTCGATCTTTTCCTTGTCGCTCATGGAGGCCACCCACCAGTTGGGCCCATGACTGGGCTCTGCTGGAAAGGGCATGTCCCAATGCGTTAGGCTCATGCCCTCCAGGATTACCTTGTCTGCCTCCATGATTCGGTCCAGGGGTTCTTCAAATAATCCGGCATCATGTACATGAGCTACGGGATGGAGCCAGTCCCCGTGGTTCTCGTACATGTGGATCAGTCCTAGTCCCAGAATTCGGGCAGCCATGTTTTGGGGAGTGGTGGCCAGGGCTTCCTTAATGATCTTGGGCCTAACAGTCCCCTTATCCCTACCTTTGGTGACCATGATGTACTGGAGCCACCTTCTTCTCCAGCCCGTGGGGCTAGTGTTGCTTCTAGACGATCTAAGTTCTCGTACAACCTCTTCTCGATAGCGACTAAGGCCGGTGAACGTGGAGAAGAACGCTGCAAGTACCGTCTTGGCTTCCATGACGTTGATACCGAGAATTGAAGCAAGATGCTCGGCTTCAATCCCATACATGGCAGCATAAGTAACCCGCTTGGACCCATCCCGAGAGACTTTAATGCCGCAGCTTCCCTCGATAAGGCGGGCCACTTCCATGTGACTATCTTTTGTGGGGTCCTGGAAGATCTCGATGAGCTTTTTGTCCTTGCAACGTACCGCCACGCATCGAGCTTCAATCTGGGCGTAGTCGGGATAGTTGAACGCGTACTCGTCGGTCGGGATGATAAACCGCCTCGCCCTCTTGGATATGTTCTGTGCATTCCTGCCGGGATCGTGTAAGCTGGCACGGCTGGCCACCCTTTGTGTTGGTGTGTACCAGAGATCGTACATGGGATGGATGCGGCCCACTTCATTGGGCTCCATTTCCTGTACTGTCTCCAGTTGAGTAACTAGTTGGTTACGCTCGACGTAAAGACTCAGGATTACACTTGCTGTGTACCTGGGATGGTCGGTGGCCCTGTTAGCTACATCGTAGACGCCACCGGATTCCACCAATGGGATTAGCTGGTGGATGTTAATAGTCTCTTTGCCCTTGGTCCGTCGGGCAGGAATCTTTAGGACCCGGTACAATAAATCCTTGATCTGATCATGGCTGTCGAAGTTTATGGGCTGCCACTCTTCCCAGGCACCATCACCATCACATTTTTCGCAGCTAGATAATAGTTCGGCCTCGTAGTGTTTCTTGAGGGGCTTGTACATGTCCCGCATCTTGTCCCGCTTCATGTCGGGATATTTGCTGGCTACCACATGCCAGTAGTGATTTCCTGGTGGCTCTCCGTACTGGCCCTTCTCATTGGTAAACAGGTCCTTGAGGTCCATCAGTGATGGGGCAGTTTCGAATCCAGCGCAGGACCAGCACTGATCTTTCTTCTTGGAAGCATTTCTACAACACTTGCACCTAATAATCTTCTTAAATAAATGAGGCTTCTTCAGTGAGCCCTTGTCGTAGGCCTCTCGGATGTGGGGAGCGCACATTTCTTCAAGGGCCCAAGCATGAGCAGTTGTCTCCTGGGTCAGGACCTCTACTTCATGCTGTCTGGCAGGCTCGTCAATTCTTAGGCCCCGGTTTTGCATGGCCATGGTAACGGCGAACAGTTTATGGTCGTGGTTGATCAGTTCCAGGCCCTTGGGCATGGCCATCAAGCCATCTATCTGAGGCCAGTACGCATCGTAGGCAACTACGGCATCTACGCCGCAATAATGATGCTGGTCAATGGACTCTAGCCACTTGTGGAAGGGCCAGGGGGTGTATCTAGTTGCGATATGAGGGCTGAGGCTTTTCCCAACCTGCTGTTCTCCGGCAACTTTCTCTCTATCCCCGTTCGGGTCCATTCCAGAGGGTTCAAGGATATGGGCCCCAGCAATAGTATCGAACCAGGGGGGACTGACCGGGATACCGAATACCTTAAGGAACTGTCTCCAGTCGTGGGCCATATTGTGGGCCAGCTTGAGGACGACTGGACTGGACATGAGCCGGGTAAGGGCAGGCCTGTAAACTTCATTGAATGTAAAGACATGGACTTCATCCTCGCTGACCAGTGATACAATGGCCGGGTTCATTTCGGTGTCGATGGAGACCAAGTGCTCATGGGCAATGATGGTATCGTCCACGAACCTGTCGATCTGATCGGGCCGGTTAACGAACCACTCCCGGTAGTGAGGCTTCTTCCAGGTGCCGTTGGCATATTCATTGGCCCTACGGAAGTCGTTGATGGCCCAGTAGTGCCAGGGGAACTGTCTACTGACTGCCGCGGGATGGAAAGTTGGGATCAGGGCTACATGATCCGGCACTTCAATGACTGGATCCCGATGGAGTAAGGGCCAGTATTCATTGTAGTGGTCCCCGATCAGTTCATTGGCCGGGGGGAATAGGGAGCCACGCCACTTGGTGATTTGCTGGAGGTCCATGAGCCAGTCCATGGGATTATTACCCATGGGCACGATGACCTTCAGATTAGGGAGACACTGAATCTCTTGCCGGAGAAGGGCTTGACCCCACTCGACGTCGCTCGGATGATGGCGTCCAAAGTCGGTGCCGCCTGGGGCAATGGCCGGGATGCAATTACAGATTCTAATATCCGGCCTGTTGATCCCCGCCGGGGTGAGGCAGAGATTAAAAATACGTCCAGCCTGTCCTGTAAAAGGTTCTTGGTCCCGGATCTCATTTCCCGCAGGGCTCTCTCCAATGGCGAGTATCTCGGCCGTAAGCGGGCCCGTGCTAGGGCATGTACTCTGCCCAGAGGGCGATTGCCGGGGAATATCTGGCGCACTTGGCATGGCTTGGGGTCCATAGTTGAGGTGTCCTACTGTAGACGGAACGTTCCACTTGGCAGGTGTGCCTTAGCCTCTGCGATTCTACTGTAGAGGTTCCAGTCGAAGTATTGGTAAATCTGGTAGCCGTTGAAAAGAACAAGTCTGGTCTGCCGGCCCATGGGGAGAAAGTCTTCCCTGACCATCCTGCTATCTGGTAGTTGATCCCATTCCATTATGCACCTCCTGCAAAAGAGGGCCCAGGATTCGAACCTGGGACAAGCACACAGACTATCGCCAAATACTCGTGCCTTGCCGCCCGTCCCCCACCTCGAAGGGACACCCTCGGACCCTGGGGGCCTACTTCTTGGACGGTACTCCTGCCGGTGTATCCTTGGCCTTGGTCTTCACCGGGGGCCGCTTGGCCTTCTGCAGGGCAGCGATCATGGCCTCGTTGAGGGGCCACACCTTCTTGCCGTCGGTAGCCACGGCCACGATGGTACCGGGAATCGCGGTGGCGTTCTCCACCTGCACGTCGGCGCCGTTGGCGATTGGGGTGATGTAGACCAGGGCCGCTTGGCGGTGGGCCTGTCCAGTTTTCAGGAGTTCTGCTGCATCATCTTGGGTGTAGACTGTTCTCATGGTCTTATGCTCTTCTTAAGTGAATGAAAAGATGGGCAGGGGTTTCCCCCCGCCCACCGATCTTAGAAACTTCCCGCTTCCTTCTGGCCAATGGCCTTGTACCGTCCCACCTGGGGGAAGCCAGTCTTGCTCTCACTGACGTAACCCTGGACGCGCTTGCCTTCCAGTGATGGCAGGCTGGCCTTGTACTGACCGGTCAGGGCGAAGACCAGACGCTTCAACTGGCCCCGGCCCATCTGGACCAGATCATGCTCGGAGTCCCCGGTGTAGGTCAGGAATCCTGAGTCTCGGACCCGGCCATTGGGCAGGGCATCGCCCTTGGTCTCGGCCTCAAAGATGATCTCCCACCGCTGGCCGTTCTCGGAGTCTACAACTCGGGACTCGACCACCAATAGGGTGTCCGTGAAAGCCTGTAGGCCATCACCTTCCAGATCCAGTTCGGCATCCGGGTCAATCGTTGTTGCTTCGGCCTCTTTGGCCATAGTTCTTACTCCTGGTAAGGGTAAGGTCTCAGGTCGGGTTAGGTAGATTTGCCTGTGGCCTTGGGGTTGGCTGCGTATCGTACATCAATGGCCTCTTGTATCGCAGCCTCTACAACGGGCCAGTGATTCTTAATCTTATCCTCGCCGGTGTTCTCCAGGAGAGGGCCACTTAGGGAGCCGTATCTTGAGCGGGCTTTTCTGCTCAGGTCGGTGTCCCACAAGAGATAGTAGCCTTCGTCTGATCTTCCGGCGTGAAAGTTCACGTCGAATAGAGCGGGAAATTGTTCGCGGAAGACGCCAGTGAAAATGGGCATGTGCTGATCTTTTGCGACTCCCGTACTGCTCTCCGAAAATGTCTTGCTTGCTTCTCGGATCTGCACATGGGCTGCCGATAGCCAGTCCAGGCCCATGCCCTTGAGCTTCCGGCATTGAGTGGCCACTTCCCGCATCTTGATTGCGTAGCCACCGTAGAACTCTGCGCCTTGTTCTCCGCGTGCTTTCGGAGGGATTTTTAAGCCCATACTGAACAGGAGGGCATTGAAGGATAAGGACCCTAAGCCGCTGAATGTATCGGTGGCGAGCATCTTCCATCTGAGGTTCTTCCTCCCGTTCTTCTTGTCTTCCCGGATGATGGTGGCAATGGTGGCCAGGAATCTTAGACCCTGCTTATGGCCCTCGGCAACTCCATCGTGTTCAGGTAGGGAGGGCATGTAATCTTCGTCATCGACCGGGCAGAAAATGTAGTCGGCATTCTTGTCCAGGGTCACCGTGCCATCGTCATTAAAAATTGGAATATCGGCTCGATCGTATAAGGATCGGTAACTCTCCATCTCGTCGGCGCCCGGTGCCATTAGGACCACGCCGGAGCCGTGATGTTCTAGGGCCTCCCGGATCAAGTGACTTTTTCCTGCACCACTTGGGCCCATGATGTTTATGGATTTTCCAGGAGGATTAATCATTGATCAATACCTGATTGATCAATACCTGTACACATTCCAGGTGACCGCGGGGAGTGGTATGGCACCGATAGCCTACCCGTAGGGGCGGTGGTTCCGTTGGGCTTGAACAGCCGATTACAAGTAGGAGTAGAAGGAGCTTTTTCATTGGCTGAGTAGTAGTCCAAGGGAGAAGATTAGGAAGATGGAAAGGGTCAGGATCATGATGTGTTTGGTGGTCATGATATTCTCTGACCTATGTGCTCGAAGCGCTCCAGGAGTAAGGGCAGGCGATCACTTGGATCGGAGTTGCAAACATCCAGGTAGGCGCAAGGAAAGTAGTAGCTGTGACAGTCCATGTAGTTGAAGCTTGACTGAGTGGCTGCCAGTTCCAGTGAGTGGGCGTAAACTTTCTGGACATCCTCGTCCTGGCTAAAGTCTGGAGGGGTTTCAGCAAAAGATTCATCGGCTGTCTGGATGATTCCTAGAATGGCAGCTTCATCCATCTGGGCAGCCTGAATTGCCAAGTTAATGGCCTCGTCCAGGATTCCTGGAGTCCACATGAGGGACGGCCAGACGTACTTCATTCTGATGCCGTCCTTCTTCTGGATCCCCTCTACTATACTGTGGACCTTTACGGGCTCACCCTGCTCTCGCTCCAGTCTGGTCAGGGCCAAGATATTGTACAGCCGTTGTTGAATGCTCCTGTTCATGCTCTGATCCCAGAGATCGGACAGTTTGCTGGCCGATTTCAGGTCGATGATGGCGTACTCGGTGGGGTCTTTTACACTCTGGAGCAAGCGGTCGGTCTGGTAGCTCAGGGCGAAGACATTGGAGTGGCTGGAGAGGTATTCGATCTCGGCCAAGTACCGCTGCTCCAGGTTTACCAGGGTCCACTCGCCGGGAAGTTCTCCCTGCAAGCGGGCATTACTACAGTAGTGCTGGACTATGGTGGCCATGAGATCCTTGGTATGGTAGGATCCCTCGGGCACACTCCACTTTTCGGTGGCTGCTTCCACGGCCATAGCGATGGCGGGAAGGTGATCCAGGCCCTGTATTTGGGTCTGCTGCCACCAAGTTTCGGCTCCCCGGTGCAGATGGGTGCCGAAGGTGGCTGATGGAGATTGGAAGCTGTGGTGCCGGAAAATGTCCCCTAAAATATGTCGCCTGTGGCACCGGTGGGTAAGCTCCACTTCACTGGGGCTCAGGAGGACAGGGAGCCTCAACCTTTTTAATTCGCTAGGGAGCTCCTGAATTTCGGGAACTTTGGCTGAAGGGTTGATGCCAGCAAAGTCCTCGGAGCTGGGGCCGGGTTCTAAAGTTAGAGGGCCCTTCTTGATGGGCTTCCTTTTGGGGGGTACTTTTTTGGTGGTTTTGGGGGTGCGTTTTTTCCCGGCCATCTGGGGGTGTAGCCTTATTTGAGGTGAGGTGCTGGATAAGTAATCTAGCGGGTCCGGGCTGATTCCGCAATAGTTTGTGCGCCTGCTGTTAAGCTGGCATCTGCGCCCGCCCGCGCACAAGTATTTCCCGGCACTTGTGATTTTCTGAAAGGTTTCACGTTGCTTGGGGGGCGGCGCTGCCCAGGCAGGTGCGCCGTAGACCGTCTGCAGTTAACATGGGCGCAGGTGCGCCATAGACGGCCAGCGGGAAAAAAAAAATTTGAAACCACTAATTAAGGACCTTCCTCCTTTCCTATAGTGGTGCCAAACCAGTTTCCTTGCGAATCAAGTAGCACATGAACTCCACATCTGGGACAGTTGCCTGAAGATTGGAAGCCGTCACTGGAAACTGTTTTGGGCTTTATGTGCCAGCCCATTGTTCCGCAGAACCACTTTTTCTTCCATTCTCTGGGCATGAAGCTGGTGTCTTTCATTACTGGTGCAGCCTTCCGGTTAGGGTTTTATACTTACCGGCGTTTTCAATCGCTTCACATAAGATTGCTTCCTCGGCTACATCGTTATCAATGATGAAGCGATCTAGATGGGTTAGGACTGCTTCTCTGAGGAGCATGTAGGAGCCGTGCCAGTGTTCTACGTCGTATCCATCTATTTTTTTACTCA
>Ga0114950_10001221_pt1 | contig 19140 bp, 5 predicted proteins | sample N075metaG_FD_83503 | JGI IMG/M metagenome (GOLD analysis project Ga0114950, IMG submission 83503) | Deep subsurface microbial communities from Kermadec Trench to uncover new lineages of life (NeLLi) - N075 metaG | ecosystem: Environmental > Aquatic > Marine > Ocean trench > Sediment | place... | reverse complement strand
TGCTCGGCCTCCTCGTGGGCGTGCTGGTGCAGATCACGATGGACCGCGTCCACTACGGGGAGTGGGGCGCGAGCCTGTGGCGCTACTTCCTCGGGAACTTCGGCACGATGCTCGCGCGCGTCATCGGCGAGCTGGGGTTCCACGACATCGCCAGGGACATCTACCGTCTCACGGTGGAGACCGCGTTCGAATCCTCCCAGGTCTCGCCCAGTTCCACCCCCGCGGACCTGCACCAGCTCACATCCCAATACTTCTACGTGACCCGGCTGCCGTCGATGCTGGTCTGGCCGGTCCTGCTCCTCGCCGTGGCCGGTCTCGCGCGGAGCGTCAGGCGCCCGGCTTGGACCTCCTCGATCCTCGTCGCTCTGATCCTCTGCAACGTCGCGGTCATGAGCCTCAAGGGCTCGAAGGACTTCCGCCTGTGGCTGCCGCTCCTGCCCCTCATCGCGCCGGTATGCGCCCTTGGCTGGGGGCTCGTGCGTGGAACGGCGGGGGTCGGCCCGGCGCCGTGGCGGGCGGCCGTCTCCGCCCTGCTCCTCCTCGCGGCCCTCGGGCTCGGCGTGCAAACGCTGCTGGCTGACAATCACCGAAAGTTCGGCGGCTACTGGGACGCGATCCGTTTCGTCAACGAGACAGCGCGTAGCAGTCGCGCTCGCACGCCCGGCGCGCCCCGGGTCGAGGTCACGAGTGCTCGTCACTGGGCGGTGTTCCTCCAGGAGTCCCGGGACGTCACCCTCACCAAGCTCCCGCGCGACCTGGATTACTGGAGTTCCAGTACAGGGGAGCAGCGCCAAGCCGACCTCGACACCATCCTCGACTCGGATTGGTTTCTGGTGCACGTCGCCGTGCTCTGGAACCACCCCGAGCTCTCGCGCGCGATCAACACGGCCTTCGAGGTGCGAGCCGTGTTCGGAGATCGGCTCACCTACGAGGACATCGGGCCGGTGTTCGTGTTCTCCAAGCCGACGGGGGGTCCGGACGCGAGGCGGCTCTTCCGGCTGCACACGGACGAGGATCCGGACGAGTACCGCCGCCGCCGTGGCTTCACTTTCCCGATCACCTTCACGCGGGAGCTCGTGCTGCGCCAGCCCGAGACGAATGCGGTCTACGACCACCATGAGGAGGTCGTGTTGCTCGGCTGCGAGTTCGAGGAGATGCCGGGCGACGGGCACGGCTGGATCACCTACCACTGGCTGTGCAAGTCCGAGATGAAGGGCGACTACACGATTGTCGATCGCCTCGAGATCGGGGGCGAGTCGGACGGATGGCGCAACGCCCACCGACCCGCGTATGGTGATCACCCCACGCGCAGCGACCTCGACGGCGGCTGGCAGCCGGGTTGGATACTCGAGGAGAGCTACGTCGTGATCGCGGCCGCCGACCCCTACCAGTGGCAGTTGCCGTACCGACCGTTGGGAGGCGCCTACCGCCGCGGCGATCTCCTCCCCGCCACCCTTTGGATCGGGCTCGCGACCTTCGACGCGGAGGGTGCCACGGGTCGCATGGAGCCGTCCAGCTCCGGTGGTCGCGGGTGGAACGTGAGCGCGGACGGGCTGGCGCGCGTCGGTGGCTTCTTCCTGCCCGTGCAGGCGCGAATGCACGTGACCGATGACGACCGGGCGACGTCGGACTGATCGGGTGGCTCCGGTTCGGATGACGGAAGCGGGTTATCTGCGCGCTCGCGCGGGGAACGGCGGCCGCGTCCGCTCGACCGGAGCGTGCGCTTCGAGCTCCTCGAGCACGACCTCGCTGGCTCGCTCGAGCTACTGGCACAGTGGAGGCTCGCGGGGAGCACGAAGAAGGACCGCGAGCTTGCCACCCGCGGTCCTCCTCGTTCGGCCGGCCAGGCCGGCCCCGTGCTAAGCGGCGCTGAGCGCCCGTGCACGGCTCGAAGTGTGGCCTACCAGCGGTTCCCGCCGCCGCCGCCGCGGCCGCCGCCACCGCCACCGCCATAGCCTCCGCCGCCGCCGCCGCCGCCGCCGCCGCGCGGTTGACGCTCACGCGCCTCGTTCACGGTGAGGGAGCGGCCGTCGAGGTCCTTGCCGTCCATCGCTTGGATGGCGGCCTGGGCGTCCTGCGGGTTGGCCATCTCAGCGAATGCGAAGCCGCGCGGACGACCGGTGTCGCGGTCGGTGACGATGTGGATTTCCTTGACCGCGCGGCCGTCCTCGGTGAGAGCGGCGCGCAGGCTATCTTCGTTCGTGTCGAATGACAGGTTTCCGATGTAGAGTCGGGAGCCCATGGGTGTCGTTTCCTTTCCGTTGTCAGCGCTGTTCTACCTGACCGAACGGAAAGGCTTGCAAACGCGGATCATCGATCATGTGTCTGGGTAAGTGCATCCCCCGGGGTGGAGGACGCGGTCGCTTCGCTTCTCATGGCTTCGCTCGGAGAGCGTTCGCGGGAAGCGTTGCTCGATTGCGGGCGCAGTATAGCCTGCCCCGTGTGCCGGGGGTCAAGGGGATCCACCAGCGCCCGAGCGGCGCGCCACGGCGGGGCCTGACTCCGGAGTGCCGAGCCGTCCCGGAGGCCGGGGCGGCTCGGAAGCGAGCGGCGCGGCGCTCCCTGGGCGCGCGAGCGCCGTCAACCGACCGCCGAGAACGCCCACCCACCGGGCTTTCGGAACGGGTGCCCTGGAGCCGGAAGCCCTCTCCGGCATGCCCCGGCACGCCTCAGCGGCACGCGGATCCCCGTACCCGGCATCCGCCCTATACTCGCTGTCGGTCCCCTACATGGAGCACGGAAGATGAAGCACCCGATCATGGCGTTCCTTCTGGCGGCGTCGTTCACTGCGCTCGCCGGTGCCCAGGTTCCCGTTCCCAGCGCAGGTACGACGGAATGGCGCTTCACCGGTGACACCGGAGCGTTCATCGACAAGGCCGGCGGTCCCGGGACGCTCGAGTACGCCGACGGAGACGGCGGCCTCACCGATCAGATCGACTTCTTCATGACGACGCAGTCGGCGGGAGTGCCCGACATCGGTGGCGTCGACACGCCCATCCTCAAGTTCTGGTACCACTACCCGGCGGTGATGGGCTACGTCCTCCGACCGCTCACGGGCGCGGACCTCACGCAGTTCACGCTCGTCTACGACATCTACATCGAGGCTTCGACCGCCGCGACGGACGACTATGGCGCTTTGTGGCAGTCGCGCGACAACTTCGCGGACGCCGAGCTGCACCTGGAGATCTTCAGCAACGGCTTCTGGCACGACCTCGACTTCAGCGGCCTTGGCGTCGGAAGCCTCGCGCCCGGGACCTGGAACTTCGACCAGTGGAACAGGATCGTCTACGTCAGCGACTTTTCGGGCGGGACGGCGAAGTGCTTCGTGAACGGCCTGCTCGCGTTCCAGGACGTCGTCCTGGACATCATGCCCGACGGTACGAGCCCCGGCGTCGCATCGCAGATCCTCGCGGACCAGAACGGTGACGTGACCCACGGTTTCCTCGCAGCGTTCGCCGTGGCGGACGTCGCGCTCTCGGACGCCGACGTCCTCGCGCTCGGTGCCCCGAGTTCGGAAGGCATCTTCGACTTCGGTGTCGGCACGAACTTCTGCATTTCCGTGGCGAATTCCACGGGCTCCGCGTCGACGATCACGGGCACGGGCTCTGCCAGCATCTCCGTGAACGCCCTCGTCCTCACGGCCGAAAACCTCCCGCCTCAACCGGGGATCTTCATCGCCGGGCCGGCCCAGGCTCAGATCCCTTTCTTCAACGGGTTCCTGTGCATCGATCCTCAGGGTCTGCAGCGCTTCCTCACTGTGGCTTCTCCGGTGGGCGGCTCGATCACCGAAGTGGTCGACTACGCGACCTCCGCACCGGGCGGCCTGAGTGTCGTCGCGGGCGCGAGCTACAACTACCAACGTTGGAACCGGGATCCGGCCGGGGGCGGCGGGAACGCCAACTTCTCCGACGGCTACGAGGTCACGCACACGCCGTGATCGAGACGCCGGCGCGTCGGTGCCCCAGCACGGTGTTCGAGTCGCACGCGGAAATCACGCGGTTCCAGTCCCTCCTGGAGAATCCCAAGGTGTCCCTCGATGACTTGGACGACGCCGCACAGAAGAGGGCGCTGGTACGGATGTCGAGTCGGCTCGCCGAAGCCGTCCGTTCCTAACCCGGCGTGGCGAGCCTTCCAGTTCGCGCGTGTGCGGTGACTACGGGATCACGGAGATCTCCACGGCGTTCGTGAGGTTGAAACTCGCGCCGCACGGTCCCCCGGGATCGCGGTACCAGCCCTGGAAGTTCCACGTAGTTCCGGGCAGAAGCGCGCCGGAGGGCGGGAAGGTCCCATTCGCGAACGACACGACGTTGTTCATGGCGAAGGTGCCGGCAGCGTTCGCCTGCATCACCGGGTAGCGGTGGAAGGCGCCAGTCCCGGAATCGACGCAACGATGCCCGTTTCCGAACGGCAGCAGGGTCCTCGCTGGACCCATGTACAGGATCCCGAACTGCAGGGGCACCGAGCTCGACACCGTGAGTGTCAAGTCGTCGAGGGCGAGACTCGCCGTGCCCGAGGCGTGGAGCAACGCTCCCGATCCGGTCGCGTTCGTGCAGCCCGCTGTCGGGTCGTCGTTCCCGCACGGGCACGAGGAACCGAAGCAGTAGGGTTCACCCGGCCCCTCGCCGGCGGGCACATAGTCGATCTCGAAGTACGAGTTCTGGAACTGTCCCGTGACGCCGTTGTGTCCTGAGCCGAGCTGGGGGCCGTACGAGAGGTCCCAGATCGACCAGTAGATCTCTCCATTCAGGATCGTCGACTCGGCGTCCCCAATCCACGTCCCGGGCGTGGAACCCCAGCCGAAGTCCGCGTCGCCCATGACGACCCATTCGGGGAGGTTGGGCGTCGTCGGCGCGTTGAACCGGACCTCCAGGTCGTCCGCCGTGAACGTCCCGCCGGTCGTGAACTCGAGGTGGACGCGCGCGCGAATCAGGTAGCCGGCCGGCGGACCGATCATGGACACGAAAGTGATGCTGCCCGAGATGTAGTCGCTCGGGATGTCGAATCGGTGCGTCTGCGTGCCTTGCGCTGATGCACCGGACGAGCTCAGCACCACCAAGGAAGCAAAGAGAAATCGGCCGCGTAGCAGGTCTTTCATGTCGGGCTCCGGTAGGGCCAGGTGCGGACGATGCGTCTACTCCCGGGGGGCTGGCATGTTTCGTCTATTGTGGCAAACCGAGGAATTCCTCGATGACCCCTCCGACATGATGAACCCAGAGTGATCGCCCTAGCGGGATTCTTCGCCGAACCGAAAGAAGATTCTCGCCGATTTCTGGAGTGTCATCGCACGTTCAGCGTGACGCGCGAAAGCAGCCGGACGACCGGGAAGTCGCCCTCCGGTGCGATCGTCTGGTCGAAGAGGTTCCAGGCGCACAGACCATCCTCGGACTGCGGCTCGAGCAGGTACCCGGCGAGAATCCCGAGCTTCTGCGCCGTCCGCACGACTCGCGTGCCCGCCGGGAAGCTCAGCGTCTCGATCCGCGGTGTCACTTCGACCGACGTGAGGCGGTGTCCCTCCACGGGGCGGCCGGCGCGGTCGAGCGAATCGATACGGTAGACCTCGACCTCGAGCTCGGTCTCGAGGGCGAGCGAGTCCACGACCACGCCGTGTGTTTCGAGGTTGCTCGCGATGTCCGCCAGAGCCGCGGGAAAGAGGTAGGCGTGGGGGAACCGCACCTCGAGGGTCGCGACGGTCTCGTAGTCCTGGAGCACCTCGTACGTCGCGGGAGCGCCCTGGGGTTCTCCGCGTCCGCCCCCGTAGCCGAGGACGAGTATCGGCTCCGCGCTCAGCTTCGACTCCTGGCGGAGGGCGAGGCGCTCGGGCCTGTGGCGGCTGGCCGACGCGATCGTCGCCTCGACCTCTTCTGAGTGATCGGCGATCCACTGGAAGGCGTGGCGCACGTACGCGATCGTGCTCATGACCCGGTCCTGATAGGAAGCGTAGGAGTACGCCTCCGACAGCAGCCCGACATGGTGGCGCAGCCCGAGGTAGTGCGTGCTGTAGCGCGGCGCGGCGGGGTACGTTCGCCACTGCGTGTGCTTGCGGCTGAAGTTCCCGTAGAAGAAGGTCTTGTACCCGGTCTCCGCTTCGATGGAGCGACGGACGGCAGGCAGCAGCTCGTCGCGCGCCAGGCGGCGGATGCCCGCGGCACTCGCGGGATGGCGCGGACCGTCGAAGGTCAGCACGTACTGGTGGCGCGATCCGTTCGTCGTGTGCAGGTCCATGACCACCGCCGGATCCCAGCGCGTGAGGATTCGAGCGATGGCCTGGGCTTCCCGCGTCTCCAGCTTGGTGAAGTCGCGGTTGATGTTGAGCCCTGCCGCGTTCGGACGCGTCCCCATGCCCTCGACGGGTCCCTTCTGGCCCGGCCGATTGTCCGGACTCATGCGGTCGTTCCCGTCGGCGTTGAGGAGCGGGAGGAACACGACGACGAGCCCCTCGAGCAATGGCTCGTCCGCGGTCGCGGCGAGCTCCCGGGCGAGCATGAGCGTCGCCGGCTTCCCGCACACTTCCCCCGAGTGGATGCCCGCCCAGGCGAACGCTACCAGCCGGTCGCCGACGTCTTCGGGGGACGCCACGGGCGGCTCGGCGACGACGAGGATCGGCAACGAGCGCCCCTCGCTCGTCTCTCCCGCAACTTCCATGTGGATGCGCGGGGACGAGGCGGCGAGCCGCCGGCAGAGATCGACGACCTGCGCGTGCGTCGAAGTCGCGCGCCAGCCGCTCGCCTCGGCGACGGTCAGGAGCTCCTCGGGGCGCTTGCCCCGAGCCGACCCGAGTGCTTCCACGATAGAGACGAGGACGAGGACGAGGACGAGGGCGATTCTCATGTGGGTCTCCAGGAATAGGAGCGTGGATTCACGATGCGGGACTTCCGGGGCTGGTTTACCATCGATCCTGAACCCCAGCACCTCGAGGAAGCACCATGCCGTCCATTCGACTCCCGGCGCTCGTTGCGGCGTCCGTTGTCTTCGCCCTCTCCGCATCCGCCCAGGACCCGACCTACGACGAACGGCTCGAGCAGCTGCTCGAGCGGCTGACTGCGGTTTCGGAGCGCCTCGACGACGTCGTCGACCGACTCGTCCCGGACAGCGCGACCACGGCGACGGACGCCGCGACGCGGCTCGCGTGGTACGCGGACCACTTGCGAATGGTCAGGCGTTCGCGCTTCGACGACCTCGAGTGGCAGTTCCTCGGCCCGACCAACATGAGCGGCCGGATCACCGACCTGGCCGTCGCGACGCCGCGCGGTCTGACGTACACGATCTACGCCGCCGCGGCCTCGGGGGGCCTCTGGAAGACCGTCAACGAGGGCACGACCTGGGAGTCCGTCTTCGAGCAGGGTCCGTCGATGTCGATCGGCGACGTGACGATCGCGCCGTCGGACGAGGACATCGTCTGGATCGGTACCGGCGAGGCGAACATCTTCCGGAGCTCCATGGCTGGCACCGGCGTCTACAAGTCGACCGACGCGGGCGAGACGTGGGAGCACATGGGGCTCGCGTCGACGTTCACCATCGCTCGGATCGTGATCCACCCCGACGATCCCGACCTGGTCTACGTGGCGGCGTCCGGACACGAGTGGACCGACAACGAGGAGCGCGGGGTCTACCGCACCACGGACGGCGGCGAGAGCTGGGAGAAGGTGCTCTTCGTGAGCGAGCGGACGGGTGCGATCGATCTCGTGATGGACCCGACGAAGCCCTCGATCCTGTACGCCGCCACCTGGGAGCGTCGGCGCAAGCGCTGGAACGATCCGCGGGCGGAGCCGGACCACACCGAGAGCTCGATCTACCGCAGCACCGACGGCGGCGACACCTGGGAGCCGATCACCGACGGCCTGCCCGCGCCCGAGCATCGGGGCCGGATCGGGATCGACCTGGCGCGCTCCAACCCGAGCGTGGTGTACGCGTTCATCGACTGCTACGAGGTGGCGGAGGTGCCCGAGGACGAGACGGACTCGTACGACCGCCGCCGCGAGGAAGCGATCGAAGGCGCCCGGCTCTACCGCTCCGACGACCGCGGCGAGAGCTGGAGGATGGTCAGCGAGTCGGACGACTTCATGCGCAGGATGTCCGCGACGTACGGCTGGGTCTTCGGCCAGATGCGCGTCGACCCCTCCGACGAGGACACGGTCTACCTGATGGGGCTCGCCCTGAACGTGTCCAACGACGCGGGCGCCACGTTCCGCCGGTTGCGCGGCATGCACGGCGACCACCACGCGCTCTGGATCGACCCCGAGAACCCCGACTACCTCGTCAATGGGAACGACGGCGGCCTCGTGATCTCGTACGACGGCGGGGAGAACTGGCGCAACTTCAACGACAACCTGCCGATCGTCCAGTTCTACAACGTCTCGTACGACATGGATGAGCCGTTTCACGTCTACGGCTCCATCCAGGACCACGGGTCGCGGCGCGGCGTCGTCGACATCTCCCGTGGGCGCGACAGGATCCGCGCCGTCGAGTGGGAGCGCGCGCCGGGCGGTGAGGCGAGCTACCACGCGATCGATCCGACGGATCCGAACACCGTGTACTCCGAGGGTTTCTACGGGCGGATCTCGCGCCGCGACCTCGAGACGGGCGAGCGCAAGCGCATCGCGCCGAGCGCGGGCGAGGACGAGGAGCCCCTGCGCGGTCAGTGGCTCGCGCCGTTCATCATCTCGCCGCACAACCCGCGCATCCTGTACCACGGCATGAACCGCCTGTACCGGTCGATGGACCGGGGCGAGAACTTCGAGCCGATCAGCCCGGACCTCACGCGCAACCTCCAGGCGGAGCTCGGGGACATCTCCTTCCAGACGATCACGGCGATCTCCGAGTCCCCGCTACGCTTCGGCCTGATCTACGCGGGGCCGGACGACGGGCGGCTGCACGTCACGCGCGACAGTGGCGGGGGCTGGACCGAGATCGTCGACGGCCTGGCTCCCGAGCGCTGGTTCTCCCGCGTCGAGGCTTCGCGCTACAAGGAGGGGACGGTCTACGCCACTCAGAACGGAAAGCGCCACGACGACTTCACGCCGTACGTGTGGCGCTCGCGTGACTACGGCTCGACCTGGCGGAGCATCGCGAACGGCATCCCCAGCGGGCCCGTGAACGTCATCCGCGAGGATCCCAGGAACGAGGACGTGCTCTACGTCGGCACGGACCTGGGCGTGTACGTGTCGACCGACCGCGGCGGCACCTGGGACGTGCTCGCACACGAGCTGCCGACGACGTACGTACACGACCTCATCGTGCACCCGCGGGACGACGTGCTCGTGATCGCGACCCACGGCCGCGGCATGTGGGCCCTGGACGTGCGCCCGATCCAGGACCCCGATTCGGTCGTCGCGGAGGAGGAAGAAGAAGAGGCCGAGGCCGAAGCGGCCGAACCCGAGGAGTCGGCCGAGGAGGAGTCGGCCGAGGAGGAGGAGAGCGAATCGGAGGAAGACGTGGGGGAGGAGACCCGGACGCGGCGGCGGAGGGACCGGCGCGCGGATCGGACCGACGATCTCTAGCCCCCCCCTCTTCCGTTCCCTTCCTGCTCTTCCTGTCTTCCTGCTATGTCTGCTTCTGGTCAGGCATGGACGGCCGTCCATGCCTGACCAGAAGCAGACATAGCAGGAAGACAGGAAGAGCAGGAAGGGAACGGAAGAGGGGGGGGCTAGAGATCGTCGGTCCGATCCGCGCGCCGGTCCCTCCGCCGCCGCGTCCGGGTCTCCTCCCCCACGTCTTCCTCCGATTCGCTCTCCTCCTCCTCGGCCGACTCCTCCTCGGCCGACTCCTCGGGTTCGGCCGCTTCGGCCTCGGCCTCTTCTTCTTCCTCCTCCGCGACGACCGAATCGGGGTCCTGGATCGGGCGCACGTCCAGGGCCCACATGCCGCGGCCGTGGGTCGCGATCACGAGCACGTCGTCCCGCGGGTGCACGATGAGGTCGTGTACGTACGTCGTCGGCAGCTCGTGTGCGAGCACGTCCCAGGTGCCGCCGCGGTCGGTCGACACGTACACGCCCAGGTCCGTGCCGACGTAGAGCACGTCCTCGTTCCTGGGATCCTCGCGGATGACGTTCACGGGCCCGCTGGGGATGCCGTTCGCGATGCTCCGCCAGGTCGAGCCGTAGTCACGCGAGCGCCACACGTACGGCGTGAAGTCGTCGTGGCGCTTTCCGTTCTGAGTGGCGTAGACCGTCCCCTCCTTGTAGCGCGAAGCCTCGACGCGGGAGAACCAGCGCTCGGGAGCCAGGCCGTCGACGATCTCGGTCCAGCCCCCGCCACTGTCGCGCGTGACGTGCAGCCGCCCGTCGTCCGGCCCCGCGTAGATCAGGCCGAAGCGTAGCGGGGACTCGGAGATCGCCGTGATCGTCTGGAAGGAGATGTCCCCGAGCTCCGCCTGGAGGTTGCGCGTGAGGTCCGGGCTGATCGGCTCGAAGTTCTCGCCCCGGTCCATCGACCGGTACAGGCGGTTCATGCCGTGGTACAGGATGCGCGGGTTGTGCGGCGAGATGATGAACGGCGCGAGCCACTGACCGCGCAGGGGCTCCTCGTCCTCGCCCGCGCTCGGCGCGATGCGCTTGCGCTCGCCCGTCTCGAGGTCGCGGCGCGAGATCCGCCCGTAGAAACCCTCGGAGTACACGGTGTTCGGATCCGTCGGATCGATCGCGTGGTAGCTCGCCTCACCGCCCGGCGCGCGCTCCCACTCGACGGCGCGGATCCTGTCGCGCCCACGGGAGATGTCGACGACGCCGCGCCGCGACCCGTGGTCCTGGATGGAGCCGTAGACGTGAAACGGCTCATCCATGTCGTACGAGACGTTGTAGAACTGGACGATCGGCAGGTTGTCGTTGAAGTTGCGCCAGTTCTCCCCGCCGTCGTACGAGATCACGAGGCCGCCGTCGTTCCCATTGACGAGGTAGTCGGGGTTCTCGGGGTCGATCCAGAGCGCGTGGTGGTCGCCGTGCATGCCGCGCAACCGGCGGAACGTGGCGCCCGCGTCGTTGGACACGTTCAGGGCGAGCCCCATCAGGTAGACCGTGTCCTCGTCGGAGGGGTCGACGCGCATCTGGCCGAAGACCCAGCCGTACGTCGCGGACATCCTGCGCATGAAGTCGTCCGACTCGCTGACCATCCTCCAGCTCTCGCCGCGGTCGTCGGAGCGGTAGAGCCGGGCGCCTTCGATCGCTTCCTCGCGGCGGCGGTCGTACGAGTCCGTCTCGTCCTCGGGCACCTCCGCCACCTCGTAGCAGTCGATGAACGCGTACACCACGCTCGGGTTGGAGCGCGCCAGGTCGATCCCGATCCGGCCCCGATGCTCGGGCGCGGGCAGGCCGTCGGTGATCGGCTCCCAGGTGTCGCCGCCGTCGGTGCTGCGGTAGATCGAGCTCTCGGTGTGGTCCGGCTCCGCCCGCGGATCGTTCCAGCGCTTGCGCCGACGCTCCCAGGTGGCGGCGTACAGGATCGAGGGCTTCGTCGGGTCCATCACGAGATCGATCGCACCCGTCCGCTCGCTCACGAAGAGCACCTTCTCCCAGCTCTCGCCGCCGTCCGTGGTGCGGTAGACCCCGCGCTCCTCGTTGTCGGTCCACTCGTGTCCGGACGCCGCCACGTAGACCAGGTCGGGATCGTCGGGGTGGATCACGATCCGAGCGATGGTGAACGTCGACGCGAGCCCCATGTGCTCCCACGTCTCGCCCGCGTCGGTCGACTTGTAGACGCCGGTGCCAGCCATGGAGCTCCGGAAGATGTTCGCCTCGCCGGTACCGATCCAGACGATGTCCTCGTCCGACGGCGCGATCGTCACGTCGCCGATCGACATCGACGGACCCTGCTCGAAGACGGACTCCCAGGTCGTGCCCTCGTTGACGGTCTTCCAGAGGCCCCCCGAGGCCGCGGCGGCGTAGATCGTGTACGTCAGACCGCGCGGCGTCGCGACGGCCAGGTCGGTGATCCGGCCGCTCATGTTGGTCGGGCCGAGGAACTGCCACTCGAGGTCGTCGAAGCGCGAACGCCTGACCATTCGCAAGTGGTCCGCGTACCACGCGAGCCGCGTCGCGGCGTCCGTCGCCGTGGTCGCGCTGTCCGGGACGAGTCGGTCGACGACGTCGTCGAGGCGCTCCGAAACCGCAGTCAGCCGCTCGAGCAGCTGCTCGAGCCGTTCGTCGTAGGTCGGGTCCTGGGCGGATGCGGAGAGGGCGAAGACAACGGACGCCGCAACGAGCGCCGGGAGTCGAATGGACGGCATGGTGCTTCCTCGAGGTGCTGGGGTTCAGGATCGATGGTAAACCAGCCCCGGAAGTCCCGCATCGTGAATCCACGCTCCTATTCCTGGAGACCCACATGAGAATCGCCCTCGTCCTCGTCCTCGTCCTCGTCTCTATCGTGGAAGCACTCGGGTCGGCTCGGGGCAAGCGCCCCGAGGAGCTCCTGACCGTCGCCGAGGCGAGCGGCTGGCGCGCGACTTCGACGCACGCGCAGGTCGTCGATCTCTGCCGGCGGCTCGCCGCCTCGTCCCCGCGCATCCACATGGAAGTTGCGGGAGAGACGAGCGAGGGGCGCTCGTTGCCGATCCTCGTCGTCGCCGAGCCGCCCGTGGCGTCCCCCGAAGACGTCGGCGACCGGCTGGTAGCGTTCGCCTGGGCGGGCATCCACTCGGGGGAAGTGTGCGGGAAGCCGGCGACGCTCATGCTCGCCCGGGAGCTCGCCGCGACCGCGGACGAGCCATTGCTCGAGGGGCTCGTCGTCGTGTTCCTCCCGCTCCTCAACGCCGACGGGAACGACCGCATGAGTCCGGACAATCGGCCGGGCCAGAAGGGACCCGTCGAGGGCATGGGGACGCGTCCGAACGCGGCAGGGCTCAACATCAACCGCGACTTCACCAAGCTGGAGACGCGGGAAGCCCAGGCCATCGCTCGAATCCTCACGCGCTGGGATCCGGCGGTGGTCATGGACCTGCACACGACGAACGGATCGCGCCACCAGTACGTGCTGACCTTCGACGGTCCGCGCCATCCCGCGAGTGCCGCGGGCATCCGCCGCCTGGCGCGCGACGAGCTGCTGCCTGCCGTCCGTCGCTCCATCGAAGCGGAGACCGGGTACAAGACCTTCTTCTACGGGAACTTCAGCCGCAAGCACACGCAGTGGCGAACGTACCCCGCCGCGCCGCGCTACAGCACGCACTACCTCGGGCTGCGCCACCATGTCGGGCTGCTGTCGGAGGCGTACTCCTACGCTTCCTATCAGGACCGGGTCATGAGCACGATCGCGTACGTGCGCCACGCCTTCCAGTGGATCGCCGATCACTCAGAAGAGGTCGAGGCGACGATCGCGTCGGCCAGCCGCCACAGGCCCGAGCGCCTCGCCCTCCGCCAGGAGTCGAAGCTGAGCGCGGAGCCGATACTCGTCCTCGGCTACGGGGGCGGACGCGGAGAACCCCAGGGCGCTCCCGCGACGTACGAGGTGCTCCAGGACTACGAGACCGTCGCGACCCTCGAGGTGCGGTTCCCCCACGCCTACCTCTTTCCCGCGGCTCTGGCGGACATCGCGAGCAACCTCGAAACACACGGCGTGGTCGTGGACTCGCTCGCCCTCGAGACCGAGCTCGAGGTCGAGGTCTACCGTATCGATTCGCTCGACCGCGCCGGCCGCCCCGTGGAGGGACACCGCCTCACGTCGGTCGAAGTGACACCGCGGATCGAGACGCTGAGCTTCCCGGCGGGCACGCGAGTCGTGCGGACGGCGCAGAAGCTCGGGATTCTCGCCGGGTACCTGCTCGAGCCGCAGTCCGAGGATGGTCTGTGCGCCTGGAACCTCTTCGACCAGACGATCGCACCGGAGGGCGACTTCCCGGTCGTCCGGCTGCTTTCGCGCGTCACGCTGAACGTGCGATGACACTCCAGAAATCGGCGAGAATCTTCTTTCGGTTCGGCGAAGAATCCCGCTAGGGCGATCACTCTGGGTTCATCATGTCGGAGGGGTCATCGAGGAATTCCTCGGTTTGCCACAATAGACGAAACATGCCAGCCCCCCGGGAGTAGACGCATCGTCCGCACCTGGCCCTACCGGAGCCCGACATGAAAGACCTGCTACGCGGCCGATTTCTCTTTGCTTCCTTGGTGGTGCTGAGCTCGTCCGGTGCATCAGCGCAAGGCACGCAGACGCACCGATTCGACATCCCGAGCGACTACATCTCGGGCAGCATCACTTTCGTGTCCATGATCGGTCCGCCGGCCGGCTACCTGATTCGCGCGCGCGTCCACCTCGAGTTCACGACCGGCGGGACGTTCACGGCGGACGACCTGGAGGTCCGGTTCAACGCGCCGACGACGCCCAACCTCCCCGAATGGGTCGTCATGGGCGACGCGGACTTCGGCTGGGGTTCCACGCCCGGGACGTGGATTGGGGACGCCGAGTCGACGATCCTGAATGGAGAGATCTACTGGTCGATCTGGGACCTCTCGTACGGCCCCCAGCTCGGCTCAGGACACAACGGCGTCACGGGACAGTTCCAGAACTCGTACTTCGAGATCGACTATGTGCCCGCCGGCGAGGGGCCGGGTGAACCCTACTGCTTCGGTTCCTCGTGCCCGTGCGGGAACGACGACCCGACAGCGGGCTGCACGAACGCGACCGGATCGGGAGCGTTGCTCCACGCCTCGGGCACGGCGAGTCTCGCCCTCGACGACTTGACACTCACGGTGTCGAGCTCGGTGCCCCTGCAGTTCGGGATCCTGTACATGGGTCCAGCGAGGACCCTGCTGCCGTTCGGAAACGGGCATCGTTGCGTCGATTCCGGGACTGGCGCCTTCCACCGCTACCCGGTGATGCAGGCGAACGCTGCCGGCACCTTCGCCATGAACAACGTCGTGTCGTTCGCGAATGGGACCTTCCCGCCCTCCGGCGCGCTTCTGCCCGGAACTACGTGGAACTTCCAGGGCTGGTACCGCGATCCCGGGGGACCGTGCGGCGCGAGTTTCAACCTCACGAACGCCGTGGAGATCTCCGTGATCCCGTAGTCACCGCACACGCGCGAACTGGAAGGCTCGCCACGCCGGGTTAGGAACGGACGGCTTCGGCGAGCCGACTCGACATCCGTACCAGCGCCCTCTTCTGTGCGGCGTCGTCCAAGTCATCGAGGGACACCTTGGGATTCTCCAGGAGGGACTGGAACCGCGTGATTTCCGCGTGCGACTCGAACACCGTGCTGGGGCACCGACGCGCCGGCGTCTCGATCACGGCGTGTGCGTGACCTCGTAGCCGTCGGAGAAGTTGGCGTTCCCGCCGCCCCCGGCCGGATCCCGGTTCCAACGTTGGTAGTTGTAGCTCGCGCCCGCGACGACACTCAGGCCGCCCGGTGCGGAGGTCGCGTAGTCGACCACTTCGGTGATCGAGCCGCCCACCGGAGAAGCCACAGTGAGGAAGCGCTGCAGACCCTGAGGATCGATGCACAGGAACCCGTTGAAGAAAGGGATCTGAGCCTGGGCCGGCCCGGCGATGAAGATCCCCGGTTGAGGCGGGAGGTTTTCGGCCGTGAGGACGAGGGCGTTCACGGAGATGCTGGCAGAGCCCGTGCCCGTGATCGTCGACGCGGAGCCCGTGGAATTCGCCACGGAAATGCAGAAGTTCGTGCCGACACCGAAGTCGAAGATGCCTTCCGAACTCGGGGCACCGAGCGCGAGGACGTCGGCGTCCGAGAGCGCGACGTCCGCCACGGCGAACGCTGCGAGGAAACCGTGGGTCACGTCACCGTTCTGGTCCGCGAGGATCTGCGATGCGACGCCGGGGCTCGTACCGTCGGGCATGATGTCCAGGACGACGTCCTGGAACGCGAGCAGGCCGTTCACGAAGCACTTCGCCGTCCCGCCCGAAAAGTCGCTGACGTAGACGATCCTGTTCCACTGGTCGAAGTTCCAGGTCCCGGGCGCGAGGCTTCCGACGCCAAGGCCGCTGAAGTCGAGGTCGTGCCAGAAGCCGTTGCTGAAGATCTCCAGGTGCAGCTCGGCGTCCGCGAAGTTGTCGCGCGACTGCCACAAAGCGCCATAGTCGTCCGTCGCGGCGGTCGAAGCCTCGATGTAGATGTCGTAGACGAGCGTGAACTGCGTGAGGTCCGCGCCCGTGAGCGGTCGGAGGACGTAGCCCATCACCGCCGGGTAGTGGTACCAGAACTTGAGGATGGGCGTGTCGACGCCACCGATGTCGGGCACTCCCGCCGACTGCGTCGTCATGAAGAAGTCGATCTGATCGGTGAGGCCGCCGTCTCCGTCGGCGTACTCGAGCGTCCCGGGACCGCCGGCCTTGTCGATGAACGCTCCGGTGTCACCGGTGAAGCGCCATTCCGTCGTACCTGCGCTGGGAACGGGAACCTGGGCACCGGCGAGCGCAGTGAACGACGCCGCCAGAAGGAACGCCATGATCGGGTGCTTCATCTTCCGTGCTCCATGTAGGGGACCGACAGCGAGTATAGGGCGGATGCCGGGTACGGGGATCCGCGTGCCGCTGAGGCGTGCCGGGGCATGCCGGAGAGGGCTTCCGGCTCCAGGGCACCCGTTCCGAAAGCCCGGTGGGTGGGCGTTCTCGGCGGTCGGTTGACGGCGCTCGCGCGCCCAGGGAGCGCCGCGCCGCTCGCTTCCGAGCCGCCCCGGCCTCCGGGACGGCTCGGCACTCCGGAGTCAGGCCCCGCCGTGGCGCGCCGCTCGGGCGCTGGTGGATCCCCTTGACCCCCGGCACACGGGGCAGGCTATACTGCGCCCGCAATCGAGCAACGCTTCCCGCGAACGCTCTCCGAGCGAAGCCATGAGAAGCGAAGCGACCGCGTCCTCCACCCCGGGGGATGCACTTACCCAGACACATGATCGATGATCCGCGTTTGCAAGCCTTTCCGTTCGGTCAGGTAGAACAGCGCTGACAACGGAAAGGAAACGACACCCATGGGCTCCCGACTCTACATCGGAAACCTGTCATTCGACACGAACGAAGATAGCCTGCGCGCCGCTCTCACCGAGGACGGCCGCGCGGTCAAGGAAATCCACATCGTCACCGACCGCGACACCGGTCGTCCGCGCGGCTTCGCATTCGCTGAGATGGCCAACCCGCAGGACGCCCAGGCCGCCATCCAAGCGATGGACGGCAAGGACCTCGACGGCCGCTCCCTCACCGTGAACGAGGCGCGTGAGCGTCAACCGCGCGGCGGCGGCGGCGGCGGCGGCGGCGGAGGCTATGGCGGTGGCGGTGGCGGCGGCCGCGGCGGCGGCGGCGGGAACCGCTGGTAGGCCACACTTCGAGCCGTGCACGGGCGCTCAGCGCCGCTTAGCACGGGGCCGGCCTGGCCGGCCGAACGAGGAGGACCGCGGGTGGCAAGCTCGCGGTCCTTCTTCGTGCTCCCCGCGAGCCTCCACTGTGCCAGTAGCTCGAGCGAGCCAGCGAGGTCGTGCTCGAGGAGCTCGAAGCGCACGCTCCGGTCGAGCGGACGCGGCCGCCGTTCCCCGCGCGAGCGCGCAGATAACCCGCTTCCGTCATCCGAACCGGAGCCACCCGATCAGTCCGACGTCGCCCGGTCGTCATCGGTCACGTGCATTCGCGCCTGCACGGGCAGGAAGAAGCCACCGACGCGCGCCAGCCCGTCCGCGCTCACGTTCCACCCGCGACCACCGGAGCTGGACGGCTCCATGCGACCCGTGGCACCCTCCGCGTCGAAGGTCGCGAGCCCGATCCAAAGGGTGGCGGGGAGGAGATCGCCGCGGCGGTAGGCGCCTCCCAACGGTCGGTACGGCAACTGCCACTGGTAGGGGTCGGCGGCCGCGATCACGACGTAGCTCTCCTCGAGTATCCAACCCGGCTGCCAGCCGCCGTCGAGGTCGCTGCGCGTGGGGTGATCACCATACGCGGGTCGGTGGGCGTTGCGCCATCCGTCCGACTCGCCCCCGATCTCGAGGCGATCGACAATCGTGTAGTCGCCCTTCATCTCGGACTTGCACAGCCAGTGGTAGGTGATCCAGCCGTGCCCGTCGCCCGGCATCTCCTCGAACTCGCAGCCGAGCAACACGACCTCCTCATGGTGGTCGTAGACCGCATTCGTCTCGGGCTGGCGCAGCACGAGCTCCCGCGTGAAGGTGATCGGGAAAGTGAAGCCACGGCGGCGGCGGTACTCGTCCGGATCCTCGTCCGTGTGCAGCCGGAAGAGCCGCCTCGCGTCCGGACCCCCCGTCGGCTTGGAGAACACGAACACCGGCCCGATGTCCTCGTAGGTGAGCCGATCTCCGAACACGGCTCGCACCTCGAAGGCCGTGTTGATCGCGCGCGAGAGCTCGGGGTGGTTCCAGAGCACGGCGACGTGCACCAGAAACCAATCCGAGTCGAGGATGGTGTCGAGGTCGGCTTGGCGCTGCTCCCCTGTACTGGAACTCCAGTAATCCAGGTCGCGCGGGAGCTTGGTGAGGGTGACGTCCCGGGACTCCTGGAGGAACACCGCCCAGTGACGAGCACTCGTGACCTCGACCCGGGGCGCGCCGGGCGTGCGAGCGCGACTGCTACGCGCTGTCTCGTTGACGAAACGGATCGCGTCCCAGTAGCCGCCGAACTTTCGGTGATTGTCAGCCAGCAGCGTTTGCACGCCGAGCCCGAGGGCCGCGAGGAGGAGCAGGGCGGAGACGGCCGCCCGCCACGGCGCCGGGCCGACCCCCGCCGTTCCACGCACGAGCCCCCAGCCAAGGGCGCATACCGGCGCGATGAGGGGCAGGAGCGGCAGCCACAGGCGGAAGTCCTTCGAGCCCTTGAGGCTCATGACCGCGACGTTGCAGAGGATCAGAGCGACGAGGATCGAGGAGGTCCAAGCCGGGCGCCTGACGCTCCGCGCGAGACCGGCCACGGCGAGGAGCAGGACCGGCCAGACCAGCATCGACGGCAGCCGGGTCACGTAGAAGTATTGGGATGTGAGCTGGTGCAGGTCCGCGGGGGTGGAACTGGGCGAGACCTGGGAGGATTCGAACGCGGTCTCCACCGTGAGACGGTAGATGTCCCTGGCGATGTCGTGGAACCCCAGCTCGCCGATGACGCGCGCGAGCATCGTGCCGAAGTTCCCGAGGAAGTAGCGCCACAGGCTCGCGCCCCACTCCCCGTAGTGGACGCGGTCCATCGTGATCTGCACCAGCACGCCCACGAGGAGGCCGAGCA
>Ga0114950_10001219_pt1 | contig 19156 bp, 20 predicted proteins | sample N075metaG_FD_83503 | JGI IMG/M metagenome (GOLD analysis project Ga0114950, IMG submission 83503) | Deep subsurface microbial communities from Kermadec Trench to uncover new lineages of life (NeLLi) - N075 metaG | ecosystem: Environmental > Aquatic > Marine > Ocean trench > Sediment | place... | reverse complement strand
GCGCTACAGCTTCGGCGAGCCGATCGTCGGCCGTGGATTCCGCCTCGCCGTCAACAGCGTCCGGGTCAGACTCCTGGGTCGCCTCTATCGGATCCGATGTAGCCTCATCCGATGCAGCTTCATCCGATGTAGCCTCGTCCGCCTTGGCGTCGTCGGGTTTGTCCTCCGCCATCACCTGAACTCCTGACCAGAACTAACGCATTTCAATGACCACGGGCGCCCTTTTCTCACAGCGACGGGCGCCGGAACCAATGCCGGATATGGGGATAGGCCGGGGGAATTCAAGGCAGAGGGTGATTTCTCAGAGATAGTTCATCGCAGCGCCGAGCACCCGCGCCGTGACATCCACCACAGGAATTACGTCCTGGTAAGCCATCCGGGTCGGACCGACAACGCCGAGCACGCCGGCAAGCACGCCATTCACCTCGTAGGGTGATGTGACCAGGCTAACGTCATCCAGCAGCTTGTAGCCGGACTCCTCGCCGATGAACAGCTGAATGCCGTGAGACTCCAGACAGCGATCCAACAGGTGCAGAATACTGCCCTTGCGTGAGAACGCATCGAGCAGCGTGCGCACGGTTGCCGTGTCGCCGCTCATCTCGAAAAGATTGCTCTCGCCAGCCACCACCAGCTGCTGGCCGGTTTCTTCACCGGTCTCGGCAAACGCGCGACTGGCGACGTCGAGTGCGGTCTGCATCAGCTCATTCATGTCGTCCTTGTCCACCTGCATGCTCTTTAGCAACGCATGCCGGATGCTCAGCAACGACAGCCCGGCAAACTCCCGGTTGATGAAGTTGGCTGCCTGGGTCAGCTCGGTATCATCGTATTCGCGCTCGACATGGACGACCCGGTTTTGCACTTCGCGATCGTTCAGGACCAGGATGACGAGCACTCGATCGCCGGACAACGGTAGAAACTCCACCTGACGCAGGGCGCCCTGATCGCGCCGCGGCAACGTCACGATGCAGGTCATCTTCGTTAAGTGAGAGAGCAGGTTGGACGCGGATTCAACGAGCTCTTTGGGCGACAGGTCAGGATTCAACTCGTACTCCAGCTGATGTACCTGCGCTTCATCCAGCGGCTGCACCGATAGCAGGGTGTCGACGAAGAAACGCAAGCCCCGATTGGTGGGAACCCTGCCCGCCGAGGTGTGCGGTGAGCGAACCAGCCCCCGCTCTTCAAGTTCCGACATGATGTTGCGTACGGTGGCCGAACTCACCTCGATCTCGGCGCTGGACGCGAGCACCTTCGAAGCCACCGGCGTGCCGTCAGCGATATAACGCTCCACCAGGAGCTTGAACAGCAACTGCGCACGTTCGTCCACGGCATCTTCGGCTTGCTTTCTCATAGGTTTCGTCGGCTAATGTTGGCGGGAAAGGCCTGCCACCCGCAGTACCGAACTATGGTCATTAAACATCCCGCGTCAAGCCATGCTTAAAGAGCTCATCGTACGCGACTTTGCCCTTGTAGAGTCGCTACACATCAGCCTGCAATCGGGGTTGACGGTGATCACCGGTGAGTCAGGGGCCGGCAAGTCTATCCTGCTGGGCGCGCTGGGCCTGGTTCTTGGCGATCGCGCAGAGACCGATGCAATTCGTCCCGGGGCGAAACGTGCCGAGGTTAGCGCCGAGTTCGACATTTCCAGCGATCCTGCGGCACAAGCTTTTCTCGCCGAGCATGCGCTCGATGATGCGGACGAACCAAGCCGTTGTCTGGTGCGGCGGGTGGTCAACCGGGAAGGGCGATCACGCGCATTCATCAATGGCACGCCCATCACCCGCCATGTCCTGCGATCGTTTACCGAAAACCTGGTGGACATCCATGGCCAGCACGAAAATCAGCGGCTGGCGGAACCCGGCGTGCAGCTTTCGCTGCTCGATGATTACGGGGTGGCCGCCAAGGCGTTGCTCGCCTGCCGCAGCAGCTTTCGCAGCTGGCAGCGCGCCCTGCAGGAAACCCGGGAGCTCGAGGCGAGCCTTGCCGGCAAGGACGATCGGGCCTCGCTATTGGCCTATCAGCTCGAAGAGCTGGCGACCCTGGAGCTGGGCGCAGGCGAATTTGAAGAGCTTGAAGTTGAACACAGGCGTTTGTCCCAAGCTCAAAGCCTGCGTGAAATCGTCGCGCGCTGTCTCACCCAGCTTGAAGACGACGAGACCCTGGGCCGTACCAGCAGTGAGCTCGCCACGATCGATGACAAACACCCGCAACTCGCAGCGGCCCGTGAATTCCTGCGCTCCGCCACCGCGCTGTTAGCCGACGCTGTCAAGGATCTGCGCGACTACGAATCCTCGTTAGTCGTGAAACCCGAGCACCTGGCGAACCTCGATGAGCGCCTGACATCCGTGCTCAATCTCGCACGCAAGCATCGTGTAGCGCCCACCGATCTCGCCGAACATGTCAACGTTTTGCAGGCCGAGCTCGATTCGATCTCAACGGATCGCTCCGCGCTCGACTCGCTGCGAGCCGCCGCAACTCAACACCAAACCGATTACCGCAAACAAGCGCAGAAAGTCTCCAAGCAACGTCGCAAAGCGGCCGACGGCTTTGCTACCGCGGTGAGCCAATGCATGAACACCCTGGGAATCACGGGCGGCGCGCTGGCCATAGAGTTCCACGAGGGCGAGTCCGAACGCGGGTTGGAAAGCGTTGAGTTTCAGGTGATCACCAACCCGAAGTATCCGGCCGCACCGCTGGCAAGGATCGCTTCGGGGGGCGAGCGGGCGCGCATCAGCCTGGCGATTCAGGTAGTGGCGGCCGAAAAATCGGCGCTGCCCTGCCTGGTACTCGATGAGGCCGACGTGGGCATGGGTGGCACAACCGCGGACGTTGTCGGACGCCTGTTGCGGTCGCTGGCCAAACACACCCAGGTGCTCTGCGTAACGCACGCCCCCCAGGTCGCCGCCCTTGGCGAACACCATCTGCGGGTGCAGAAGACCGCCGACCAGGACACCCGCATCGAGCCGCTGACCCATGAGCTGCGGATAGCGGAGCTCGCCCGCATGCTGGCGGGCTCGGACATCACCGACAAATCCAGAGACTACGCCAGAACGCTGCTGGAGGAGGCCAATGGCGCGCCGAGCTAGCACAACCCTGCATTAACGCTCTGCAGTGGGACTCTTCATTAGCAAGAGGCAAGCGGGTAACATGCCCCGCCTTGCCGACACAATCCGACTTCATGGGCCGAACCCTTTCCACCATCGTCATACTGTCGCTGTTGTTAGGCGCCGGCTGCAGCTTCCGACTACCCAAACTGAGCCTGCCGAGGGTACACAAAATTACCATCCAGCAGGGCAATGTCATCACCCAGAAGATGATCGATCAGCTGAAGCCAGGCATGACCCGCTCTCAGGTGGCGTTCGTGATGGGCGAACCCATCTTCCGCAATTCCTTCGACAATGATCGTTGGGACTACATTTATACGGTGGAGGTTCCCGGCTACTATTCGGACGAACGGCGGGTAAGCCTGTATTTCGACCATGATCTGCTCGCTTATTTCACCGGCGATTACGCACCCACTAGGGCTAAGAACGAGCGCGCCGAACGGGATGCGGAGATCGCCGAGCAGAACCCTAGCGGCAAAGACGCCGAATAACGAGCTACCTACGGCCAGACTCACCACCGGACCCGCCACCGGCGCGACGGCGCCACGCTTCCATGGGACCCGTTATCAACGGCCGGTAAATTTCCACGCGATCACCAGCTTGCAACCGCGTACCGCGCGACGCCAGCTCACCATGAATGCCAACCGGCATGGCGGCCAGATCCAGCTCGCAGAACGGTGGCCTATCGACCACCGCAGCGAGTGCATCGGCCACCGTCGCACCATCACGAAGGTCCAGGGTCACAACAGACTGCCGATCCGGGAGCGCATAAACCACCTCGACCTGCATGGTTCAATGGAGCAGCGCGCGTGCGCGCCCACAGAATGCATCCACCAACTTGTCACCAGCGTGGCTGAATACGCTGTCAAGGGTGCGGTGCAGCAGCGACCGGGCGTCGGAGAAGCGGAAATCGAGATGCAGCTCCAGCTTGCAGCCCTCGTCCTGACCCAGACGCGTAAAGTGCCAGAAACCGTGGAAGTGCGTGAACGGACCGGACACCAGAGACAGTTCGATGCGCTCATGGGGAGTCAGCACATTGCGGGTGGTAAAGCTCTGCCGAACTCCACGAAATCCGAGCTCTAAAGTGGCGACGATCTCCTTTGCGGATTCGGCGACGATTTCGACGGCCATGCACCAGGGCAGAAACTCCGGATAGCGCACGACATCGTTAACAATCTCGTAAACGGACCGTGCCGGGTATGGCAACAACGCTTGTCGAACAAGAGAGGGCACTACGGACGCTCGACCACTATTTCCACTCCTTGAGCCACTGCTTTCAACCCCTCCCGGTTAGCCAAGGAGGGCCGCGACGAAAACCAACAACACGCCAGCGGGTGCGATGACGCCACAAACTACCTTCCACAGACCTGCAGGAAATCCGCTCTGCAGACCGAGCTGAGCGCCGATCACAGTCTTTGGCAATGCGAAAGCGGCAAATATAGCGATGAGCATTCCGCCCAACGGCAGCATGACGTTTACTGTCAGATAGTCGATGAGCTCGAAGATCGTCTTGCCCGCGAAGGTCTTGAAAGCATCCAGCAGATACACGTCGGACCACACGTTGAAAGAGAACACCGTCGCCAGACCGAGGGTCCAACAGATGACGCCGAGAGAAACGGCCACCCGCCAACGCTTAACGTTGTACTGTTCCACGAGATAGGCCAGCGCCGGTTCGGAAATGGAGATCGCGGAGGTGATGGCGGCGAAACTCACAAGCACGAAAAACATCGTGCCAAAGACGGCGCCCAGCGGCATCTGGCCGAATGCCAACGGAAGCGTCACAAACATGAGGCCCGGCCCCTGGCTCGGCTCTAGGCCGTTGGCAAAGACGATGGGAAAGATCGCCAGACCCGCTACGATCGCGACCGCGGTGTCGAGCACCGCGATGATGACCACAGACTGGGCAATAGAAGTGCCGCTCGGCAGATATGAGCCGTACGCCATGATGGCGCCCATGCCCAGGCTCAGCGTGAAGAATGCATGACCCATGGCCACCAGCACCGCATCCTGATCGATGGCGTCCCAGTCGAAGCCGAACATGAAATCCCAACCCTGGGCGAATCCATCAGACGTGACCGCGTAGCCAAGAAGCACTGCGAGCAGTACGAACAGCAGCGGCATGAACCAGCGGATGGCCTTCTCGAGACCCTTGATCACACCGCGCGAGATAATGTAAACCGTCCCGGCCATGAAGATCGTCTGCCAAAAAATGAGCTGCCAGGGGTCGGCCAGAAAGTCATTGAAGGTCTGATCCGCAAACGCGCCGGTCGCGCCCGCGAAGCTGCCGTCGGCCATACGCCAGATGTAGGACAGGGCCCAACCGGCAATGACTACGTAGTAGCTCAAGATGAGAAACCCAGCCAGCACGCCCATCCAGCCTATGAGCACCCACGCACGTTTACGGTGATGCTGCTGAGTGAGCGTGCGCATGGTATTGATGGGGCTCAGACGACCTTCGCGGCCGATGAGTACTTCGGCGATCATGATGGGAATGCCAACGAACGCGACACACGCCAGGTATATCAACACGAACGCGCCGCCGCCGTTCTCGCCGGCGATGTAGGGAAACTTCCAGATATTCCCGAGGCCAACGGCCGAACCCGTTGCCGCCAGCACAAACAACCACCGGCCGCTCCACATTCCGTGTCTGGATTGGGTACCTGTCGATTCCCCAAGCGCCATGCTCGCCCCTATGCGGTTCGCGTTGGGCCGGCATTGTGGCTCAACCCCATTAACGCCTCAACCGCCTATACTTGCGCGGTGAGGCAGAAACGATGACCACGAAGACGGGCAAACGCGCCCCGACCACCATTGCGCTCAACAAGCGTGCAAGGCACGACTACCACATCGAGCAGAAGTTCGAAGCCGGGCTCGTGCTCGAGGGCTGGGAAGTGAAAAGCCTGCGTGCCGGCAAGGCGCAACTGGTGGACAGCTACGTGGTGCTGCGCAACGGTGAGGCATGGCTGCTTGGCGCCAACATCACGGCGTTGACAAGCGCATCCACCCACGTGGTCGCCGACCCCCAACGCACCCGTAAGCTTTTGTTACATGCAAGAGAAATTGCCCAGATATTCGCCTCCACACAGCAGAAAGGCTATACCTGCATTGCGATCGCGCTCTACTGGAAAGGCAACAAGGTCAAGTGCGAGATCGGGCTCGCCAAGGGTAAAAAACAGTACGATAAACGCGCAACCGAACGCGAGCGCGACTGGAAGCGCCAGAAACAGCGCATCATGAAGAAGACGGGATAGGGACCGTTCGTAGCGAACAGTCGCAATTCGCATATTGAATTGCTCAATACGCGCCGATAGAACGGCGCCAGTCAATCATCTCGATGGCAGCAGCAGCAGCTTCGTAACCCTTGTTGAACTCATCATCGCCCGCCCTGGCCCGGGCGTGCGCCATCTCCAGCACTGGAAGTATCTCCACAATGATCGGACGTCGATATTGACGCATGACGTCACCGAGTCCGCGCATACACTCCTGCGTGATCATCTCGAAATGCAGGGTCTCGCCCTTGAGGATGACTCCGAAGCAGATGATGGCATCGATCTCCTTTTGCGTATCCGCTGCCAGAAGATCGGCGGCTGCCAGCGGCAGCTCCAAGGAACCCGGCAAGGTGTGAACCTCCACCCGGGTGAAGCCTTTATCGCGAAGCACTTTTTCACAAGTGCGAGAGAGGCTGTCCACCAGTTCCGGGTACCACTTGGATTTGAGAATCGCGACCCTGCCCGGGATTTCAATTTTCGGAAGGGAGCTCAAGTCGATGGCGGTCTGGGCCATTGCTGTGGATACCGCGTAAATTCAGGGCAGATAAGGATACCGCAATCGTGCGGCAATCGTCCGCGCTCGTGCGGCAGTCGTCCGCGCTCGTGCGGCAATCGTCCGCGCTCGTGCGGCAGTCGTCCGCGCTCGTGCGGCAGTCGTCCGCGCCGTTCGGGGACGGGGCAGGCCCGAGCGGACGCCTCCTACGCCGAGCTACCCGGCGTGGGAACAATTGTTAAAGGCATCTGCTCAGGTTCTAGCCCTAAATTGATGAGCACCTTGGACATGCCCATGAACATACCAACGCCCAGCGCCAGCTCTACGATCTGCGCATCACTGAAGTTGGTTTTGAGCGCCTGCCGGGATTCTTCGCTCAAGGATTGCGGACGCCCGATAATCGCATCAGTGAGCTGAAGTGCCGCGGTTTCCGCAGGCGACAACACCTCTTCGTAGCCATCCACTATCTGGTCGACCTTTGTCTCGGTGAGCCCTGCCGCACGGGCAGAGTCGAAACGTATGTTTTTTCAGTAGCCGCAATCGGTGATGCGCGCGTTGCGCATGCGCGTCATCTCCTTGACCTCCTGGGCGACGACCCCGTTTTGCCAGAACTCGGCATACGTTTCGAAGAAACGCAGCATGGTGTTTGGCGTATGGCTCATCAGCGATCCGAAGTCCGCGGCCATCTCTGGAGATGCGGGTGCAAGCCTGGGTGTTGTGGACATCTCGGTCTCCTCCTCAAGCGAGTGCGCCGTGGTGCAGCGGCGGCGCGGAGAGCTCAGCCGGTCGCTCTTCGATATCCAGCACGATACGTAGCCGGCAATTGACGTCGAAGAATGCACACGCGGTGAGCAACGATACTGCGCCAGCGGTGGTAAGTTCGCGATCAGCGTCAGTGATCTGCGCATCGGTAATCTGATGGTGCTGATAAGGAATCTGATCGGCAATGTTCAAAGCCACCTGCTCGGACGCCGAAAACGTAGTCAATTCGCCTCGTTTCAGCGCCGCAATCTCAGCGTTGTTGAGTGCCACTTGCCCATCGCGGATCGCCCACTCCTGGGCGCAGTCGTGAATCGCTGCGATCCGCAACCGGCAAAGCTCCAGCGTGCGGCGTGGCACGAGGCCATCTTCCCAGAAGGTCTGGCAGAAGGCCCGATAGCGTTTCAGCAATTCCGGGCGCTGTCCCAGAACCGCCTCCAAAGGCGTGCTGGCCGTGGTCTCAGTAATCCAGCCCATGCTTGCTCTCAATTGCCGAGGCACAAACATAGCACGGATTGGAGCCCCCGGATTGGTTGGGCGAGAACCCTGTGGATTTCCAGTTCAGACGAACTGGCCGACGGCATCAATCGCCGACCGTACGCCAAGCCTGGCCACATATCTCCAGTTTCCGGGAAAGGTGCTAACGTGCAGCGATTGGGAGAACAAAAGGGCGCCCAACATGCAAGGCAAGCGCGTGCTGATCACCGGCGGAAACAGCGGCATCGGCAAGATCGCTGCCATGGAGTTGGCCAAGCTTGGTGCTGAGGTCGTGCTGGCGTGCCGGGATTCCGACAAGACCCACGCGGCGCTCCGGGAAATCAGTGCGCACGGCAAGGTGGAGAACCTGCCGGTAAATCTCGCAAGCCTGGCAAGCGTTCGCAATCTGGCGACGACTTTTCTCGAGCGCTACGACCGTCTCGACGTGCTGATCAACAATGCCGGCACCTTTCCAGCGAAGCTCACCTTGACCGAAGACGGCTTCGAAACCCAGTTCGGCGTCAACCACCTGGCCCACTTTCTGCTGACGAACCTGCTGCTGGACTGCCTGAAAGCCAGCGCGCCGTCACGCGTGATTACGGTCACCTCAAAGCTCCACAAGAACGGGGCGATTGATTTCGACAGTTTTCGAGGCGAGCAGAAATACAACTCACAGAAAGCCTACGGCCAGTCAAAACTCGCCAATGTCCTTTTCGCGGTGGAGATCGCCCGGCAGCTCGAAGGCACCGGTGTTACCTCAAATCTGCTCCACCCCGGGGGCGTCCGAACGGACATCATGCGCGAGATGCCGTGGCTGGTGCGCTCCATCGTCAATCTCTTTTTCATCGACGCCGAGACGGGTGCAAGGACGAGCGTCATGCTGGCGAGTGATCCGAGTCTGGAAACCACCAACGGAAAGTACTTTGATCAAGGCAAGCCGGATGATTACGCAGAAGTCGCCCAAGATAGCTTGTTACGCCAACGACTGTGGCAGGAGAGCGAAGCGATGACCCGGACCGCTTGAAGCGTACTCGAACGATGGGACGGGGGCCGTGAGGGAGCCGACCGAACACATCTACCCCGGCGTCTGCGTGCTTTTCGCTGTTCTGCTCACCCAATCTGGGTGCGGTGGCGGGGCCGCTAGCTCGGCCAGAGCAGTCGCAGCACCACCACAATCGCCCCCACCGGCACCGGCCCAGTTCACCCTTGGAGTGTTCGAGCCCTCCACAAACTTCGCCAATATGTGCGCCACCGCGCGCGTTGGAGCGCAGTTTCCAGATTCTCAAGGGACCACCACGGATGAAAACGACTGGCTGCGATCCTGGAGCAACGAGCTCTATCTGTGGTACGACGAGATCGTAGATCGGGACCCCGCAAGCTACACGACGCCTCAATACTTCGATCTCATGAAGACGATCGCAACCACAGCATCGGGTGCGCCGAAAGACCAATTTCATTTCTCAATTCCCACCGAAGAATGGGAAGCCTTGTCCCAATCGGGCCTATCAGCGGGATACGGCGCACGATTTTCCGTGATTGCCCCGACTGTGCCGCGTGAAATAGTTGTTGCCTACATCGATGTAAACAGTCCTGCCTCAACGGCAGGACTCGTGCGCGGAGTACGGGTGCTCGAGGTGGACGGCGTATCGGTTGCGAGCGGCGCGGATGTCGACACGCTGAACGCGGGGTTATTCCCAAGTGGCGACGGCGAAGACCACGTGTTCGTGGTCCAAGATCTCGGCTCCGCCTCGAGTCGGACCATCACCCTGCGATCCGTCATCGTGACAGACGATCCAGTTCGCAACGTCAACATCATCAACACAGCATCGGGCCCGGTTGGTTACCTGTTCTTCACCCAGCACATTGCACCCTCAGAACACGAACTGATCGACGCCATCGAGGTGCTGTCCGCTTCTGGCGTCACCGATCTGATTCTCGACATCCGCTACAACCGGGGCGGTTTTCTGGATATCGCCAATGAACTCGCCTACATGATCGCAGGCGGGGCAGCAGCGGCAGGACGGGTATTTTCCGAACTGCAGTTCAACGCCAAACATCCCTCGTTCAATCCGGTGACGGGCGCAGCTCTCGCTGCCGATTTTTTTCACTCCACGACACAGGGATTCTCCACCGACCCCGGAGAGCCGCTGCCTACGCTCAATCTCAGCCGCGTGTTCGTATTGACCGGAACTGACACCTGCTCCGCCAGCGAGGCGATTATGAACGGCTTGCGCGGCATCGACTTCGAGGTCATCCAGATCGGCTCGAGAACGTGCGGAAAGCCCTACGGTTTTTACGCGGCGGACAACTGCGCAACGACCTACTTCTCCATTCAGTTCAGAAGCGTAAACGCCAAAGGCTTTGGCGACTACCCGGACGGTTTTTCGCCGCAGAACCTTACCCAGGTTGGTGCCGTAGCACTTCCCGGCTGCGGCGTGGCTGACGATTACGAGAACCCGCTCGGCGCCCCCGCCGAAGCGCGGGTGGCGGCGGCGCTGGACTATCGCGAGGGACTCGGCTGCCCCGTAGCGACCACCTCAACGCCGACGAACGCTCACAGCCTGCGCAAAGAAACCACCGCATCGGGCGCCATCACTGCAGCCCGCATACCCGGCGCGGTGAAAAGGCAATGAGTTGAAACCACACGCGATCCTAATTGCCTGTGGCTTGTTGGGTTGCCAGTCTCAACCCGAAGCGCCAACACCAGCCGTCATCGAAGGCGACCCCTCCAACGCGGTGATTGAAATCACCGCCGCCATCTCCTCAACCTTGGGCACCAACATCACGCTCTCGGCAGATGCGTTCTCAGCGTCGAGCCTGGTGACGCTGGAGCATCGAACACGTCAAACCATTGAAGGCAGACCGGCCACGGGTCTGGTCACGGACAAACCCGAGCAGTTCAAACTCGTTCGCACGCATTCCGGTTGCGCGATACTGCGGCTGAAGACCGGCGAGCGGATTGAACTTCGGGATACGCGTTGTCGAGCTGAGCCGGTTGATTGAAGTTGGTCGGGGAACGCTATGATTCGCGCTCATCCGACTGCTTGGGTCGCATCTTTTACCGCGATGGTGGAGAGTTAGACGCTTGGCAGCGGGGCTGTGTCCGCTGTTCGCTGCTGCCATGACCGGATACGGTTCGCCAGGTCACTGACCCGGTCCGTCTGCGCCGAATCGTCAAATAGATTGGTCTGCTCGTAAGGGTCGGTCTCAAGATCAAATAGCTCGCACTGGTCCCCGACGCAGAGGTTCAGCTTCCACCGGCCGGACACTATCGAGCGCCGCGAAAGCGAATTCAACCGGCCGATCTCCGGGGTTGGCATGCCCCGGTCCGGGCGCCCTCGGCTGGTCCCGTTCCACTCTATGAATACATCGTTTTCCTTCAAATCAGCCTCACCCTTTAGTAGCGGCAGACGGCTCTGCCCTTGGAGATGTTCGGGTATTGGCTGATCCAACAGGTCCAGCAGGGTCGGTACCAAGTCGATATGCCCGACGTCGCCGCGGATCTCCCGCTGGCCTTGTTGGAGCCATGGCACACTGATCAGCAGTGGAACTCTGGCCGACTCCTCGTAGAAAGAGCGCTTTTCCAGCATGCCGTGGTCGCCGACCAAGTCGCCATGGTCGCTCGTAAATACGACGACCGTGTTCTCGCCTAGTCCGTTCCGCTCAAGGGCCTCGGTGATCTTGCCGACCATGCGATCCACCAGAGTTACATTGGCAAAATAATGGGCGCGCAACTGCCGCCAGCCCAACTCCGTAGTCACGTCCTCTTCCACTGCAGCCCAGGTGGTCATGTATGGGTCCTTACTGGAATCTCCCTCGCCAATCATGTACTGCAGGTAATAGTCTGCCTTCAACCGGCTGAGCAACGAAACGCCTGCGGGCTTCTTCAGGAAGGTGGGCCCCAAAGGCAGATCTCTCGGGTCGTACATTTCCTGCAGGGGGCCGACGTAGGGGGGGTGAGGCTCGATGCAGCTCACGTACAGTACGAAGGGCCGTTGCCTGTGTTCTTCGATGAACTTGGCTGCCCGGTCTCCGAGAAATGGGGCCATCTGGAAGCGCTCGGGCAATGCGCTGCGTTTGATGGCCGAGAACCCCGCCTCCATGCGTCCCACCCGAACGTCGGGTTGGAACCCGTGGGCAACGAGATGCTGTGCATAGTCGTTGGATCGAGGTCCATTGCCGGTCGCGGCGGGGAGTTCGCGCGGTCTACCTTCCGTACTCACCCAGCTGGTAAAACCATGCTGGGCTACCAGAGGCTTGCCCAGGTGCCACCTGCCCAGGTAACCGCAAAGGTAATCGGCCGATACCATTTCGGCAATGCAAGGGACCTCCGGGGGTAGGCGCATGCCGTTTAGAACCGGTCCTGCAGTATGCGGATATAGACCGGTCATGATGGATCCTCTCGATGCCGTACAGACCGCCTGGGTGACGTAGCAGTTGCGAAAGACGACGCTTCGGGATGCCAGCGCATTGAGGGCAGGGGTGTTTATCCAATGATTGCCGTAGCAGGCCATGGTGTCGTAGCGCTGCTGATCGCTGAAGATGAACACCAGGTTGCGCTTTCCCGCCATTATAATGTCTCCTCACACCGGGAACCGACCATTCGCCCGAGTTGGGCAGTGTGGGGGCGGGGCCAACCAATGACCAGACTGGATGAGGAACGCGAGGCGCAGAAGTTGTGGCGCCTCAAGAGGCCGGCCGCAGCCACAGTGATCGACAAGATGTTGCGGCGTGAGTTTCTGGAACCGGTAGCGGCGCGCGAATTAGAAGCGAGCGAACTCACGCGTATTCTGCGGTTCGCGAGAAGCGAGGTCCCCTACTACCGATCGGATGAGGCCTGGTCCGGACTGACGCTAGACGTGCCGGTTGGCCGCGACGTTCTGGCAGAGTTACCCATCATCGGTAAGCACGACGTTCAGGACCGAGTCGAGGACCTGAAAGCCGAACGCCTGCCTCGAGGTCAAAAAACGCTGAGCTGGACGAGTTCCTCGGGAACCACCGGCCGACCCACGAGGGTCCTTTTCAACCAACACCCGCTCATGATGTTCGCTCTACTGGTTCAGCGGCCGTTGCGCTGGGCTCGCATCGACCCCAGTGGGACGCAGGCCGTCATACGTCTGCCCCGCGACCTGCCCCGTCAAGCCGACGGCTCGCCGCTTGCCGACGGTACGATCCTCCGTACGACGGGCTGGATGTACCTCAGCGACTGGTTTCACACCGGACCTATGATCGGATTCAACAGAAGCAATCCCGTTGAAGAACAGATCGACATGCTGCGCAAGGAGCGGCCGCAGTATCTGATTACTTTCCCGGGCACCCTCGAGACTTTGGTGTATGCCTGCCAGGGAAAACCAGTCGACAGCCTACTCGCCCTCAGGACAATCAGCGCCACGCTGACCCAGGGCATGCGCGAGCGGATAGAATCTGCGACCGGATTGCACGTGTACGAGACCTATGGGCTCAATGAGATCGGCATTGTCGCGCATCGTTGCGAAGCGGGCCGCTATCACGTCAATGCTGAACATTGTCTGGTAGAAATCGTAGACGCAGCGGGCAAACCTTCCAAGCCCGGCGAAACGGGACGGATGCTGGTCACCAGCCTGACGAACCTTGCAATGCCACTGATTCGCTACGATACGGGGGATATCGCCGAGGCGGTGGAAGGCCTATGCAGCTGTGGGCGCACGCTGCCCAGCATCGGCCGAATCATGGGGCGCTACCGAGCAATGCGCCATGTGCCCGAGGGGACTTCGCGCCGCTTAAATTTGATTGCGGAGACGTTCGATCGGCTGCCCCTGGCCGTTCTTGCGAACTTGAGGGAATACCAGCTGCATCAGTTCGGAGACGGCAGCTTCGAGTTACGCCTCGTTACCTTGGGCGAGCCTGAGCAACGTCTCGTCAGCGCCTTGCGAAAGGCCTGGGACGCGCAAAACGATGCATCAACGCCCCTGCGAATCCTTCGGGTGGATGAGATTGCAATCGGATCCGGGGGCAAGCAGCAGGAGTTCACGTCCGATTTCTTCCCTTCCGTGCATGAAGGGTCTGAATTCAGCGCCGGCGCACGCTGACCACCGGACAGCAGTCACCAAACGAGTGGTCCGGTGACTCTACGGATTGGCGTTCAAAACCGCACAACTCAGCCATACGAATGAGCTCGTTCGCGTCCGTCAGATGGTAGACGGCGTTGCTGCTGCGATGCAGCTCCAGCGTGGCGACGTGTTCCGCCGACCAGCTTTGGCCGCGGACCAGGCGATCCAGCCCACCCGCCATTTCCTCGATTTTGGCGACAACATCGCGAGGGCGTACACCCGTAGCATGATCGCTTTGCAGGGCACCCCAGAGCCTGAGTTTTAGCGCATCCAGGCTTTCGATCATACCGGCGTTGAGGCCCGCGGCGATGTCAGCAAGTGAGCCGGTAAGGCCAGCCGGCGCGAACAGGCGCACTATGAAGATTCCACCGGGCGCCAGCATCCGCCGGACTTCCGAGAGCAGCGTGCGCTGTCCTTCGGGATAGCTCAGCATCCCGAAACCGCCATCGCAGACAATGACGTCCTGCGAAGCATCCGCGATGGGGGCACAAGTCCATGACCCCAGAATTGCCGAGCTTGCCGGCCCCGGCCATACGGCCTTGATCATCTCTCTTGAACCGTCCAGGGCGCACACTATCGCGCCTGCGGGCCACCGAAGCAGAAAGAGTTCCGGGGTCACGCCCAGGATTAATGCTCGTACGCCTTGGACCGGGTCGTGAGTGCAGCGCGCGACGCCGCGCTCGAAGAGTTCTATATCCTCCGGCGATGGGCGCAAAGGTGGCCCCACCAGGCGCCAGGTCGTCGCCATTCGCGGCCAGTGCGCAAGATTGTCGGTCATCGATAGTCGGCAACCAGTTCGAATCCAGCGAGACTGCGATCAAATCGATCCTGGTAGGCGACCAGCTGCGCTTCGCTCAATGTTGCCAGCCCTTCGCCAATTTCGCCGCGACGGATAAACTGGCCCGATTGCCTTACAAAGTACGGGCTATCCGAAATTCCCTCGAAGTGGGCATTGCGTGGTCCCAGTTGGGATTCATGATCCTTCATCGCTTCGAATTGGCTTCGCTCACGCGTGCGTGCCATGGTTGCCTCATCCACTTCGATCCCGCAGTAGTCGGCAATACCACGCACGGTGTTGTCGAAGTCGCGCTTCAGGTCTTCAAAGCGCACATATCGGATCGGCAGTCGGTAGGCATTCTCCAACCAGGGTCGCAGGTGATCAAACCAGTTGTACTCGGTGTTATAGAGAAAGTTGTCGAAGTGCTGCTGGAAGGTTCCTTCGAAGCGCTTGAAGTCGCGCCGGTGATGGAAGAGCGATACACAGACATCGCGTCCGTCTCGAAGCACAAAAATAAACCGTCCCCGGCGGCCTCTGCGGAACCGCCGATAGTCGTCATGTGACTTCAGAATGCGCGGCGAGGGTGTGGTCATGGGCGGGACCCTACGCATCGCCGAATACCAGACCCAGGGCGAGATGTCGAACAGATGATCGAAGTCCATATCACCAGCCGTGGTCAATTGGTAAAGGATTATTTGACTCCAGGTTGTCCCCGACTTGGAGAAGGTTGCGATAACAATGTCAGAATCGGCCTCACCATACTCCGCCACGTAGCGTCGGTACCGGTATTCGAACTCCAGCTCTTTTGTCCTTTTACTCGGCAACGTTCGGGCCAACAAGCGCGTGGCAACGTGCACTAAGCGCCGCCGAGCGATGTCACTGGCTCTGCGGATTATTTCGTCGGAAGCTGGCGCCCGTCGTGCGGGAAACTCAGGCAGAGGCCGATCGAGGTATGTCGTAACCGTGGAGACCAGCTTGCGTTCATAATCTGCCGGCTCCAGCATGTGCTGCAAAATCGACTCCCCATTACTCAGACAATGCGCGAGCGCATCCGGCACCACCGTTTTTAGCAGGTGAACGGCGAGAACTGGTCGGTGATGTTCGTCCCGCGCACAATTCACTTCTCCAGTGCACTGTTCGGACGCAATCGAGTTCGGCGTTGTGAGATATAAAAACAGTGAACATCCACGAATTGCCTGGGTGAGTTCACGGCGCCATACCGCACCCGGGCCGATGCCTTCGTCCCACCATAGGTTGAACCCCTGATCCTGCAACCAGCGGATCTGGGGATAGGCGAGGTCCGAATCCTCACGGGAGTATGTGACGAATATGTATGGTTCGTCGCCAACGTACGCAGGTAGTGGTCTATGGGCCATCAGTCCCCCGGCCCTGATCATACCCAATCTACAAGAATCATGAGCGTTTGAGGGCTTGTGGCACGAAGGTGGGGAACGATCCTTCTCCGAGGGGTAACCGGTTGCATCTGGGCGACGGTGAAAGGCAATGGAACATGCGACCAGATACGCCCCTCGGGCGCGAAGAGCACTCGACCGTTGCAGTCGGGACATCCGTTGATCGGATGGAGCGGCCCACCAGTTGGGCTCCAGCATTTCCTCGAAAACCTATGGAGGTGTTCCCTGCAACACTGGAAAACCGCTGAAAACACAATGGAAGAGGCGTTTTTAGCAAGGCTCTTCCGATAAGAAGTAAATGATGTCCTCAGAATCTTCGTCTGATTCCGAACTACATCTAGGTCATGAAATTCTTAACGATAGCAATGCTGTGTTGCGCCGGATGTGCAGCTAGTGGCCCTGAACCAGGCTCCCTGAAGTACATCATGCAGCAACAACGGATCGAACTGGCGCATGCCTGCTACGAGACCCTGACGTCGAATCCGTGGAAGAAGACGTACTACAACGTTGGGGGGGGGTTGGTAGACGAACGAAACTATTGCGATATCTGGGCGCACCAGTTGGTCGACGGCACACCGGGAGCAAGACGTTCTTCAGTGAGCCTGCAGCCTGCGGACTTGGATTGACGTCCAACCCCTTCACAGGTCCACGACCCGTTCAGACACGCAATTTCTCGGCTCGTCCAAACGCCGCACACTGCGGCCAGCGGCGTTTGTATGACTAGACACTTACGCACATACAGTTGAAAACGGCTCTGGGGTGCGCCGGCAGGGCTCGTGGACACCGGATTCGGCAATGCATTATGTGACGCAGAACACCAACACCACCAATGGGTGTGAGCTACACTTTTTTATCTCCAGACGACCAACTTCAATGCGCAAGTCAGATATTTCCGAAAAAACGCATTACCGATTCTCCCGATCGAGTCTTTGGTCGTGAGCGTCAATGGTACTTTCGAACTCGAGAGGGAGACCGTGGCCGCTTCCCCACCCGTGCAGCTGCAAATTTGGTACGCGAACATTTCGTCGATACAATGGAGTACCTGGACGAAAACAAACATGCGTTGCCTTCGGACGTCGACTGGGGTGACGTGACGATGGTGGATATTGGCAAACCCAATCGTTTTACGAGGTAGCCGGGCACTCGAGATCGTCCATAAGCAAGGAGGACGATTCGGCGCAAGGAATTTTTCCATCTCTTAGCGGATCTTACTGGATAGCAAACACAGCATGACCAAGGTGTCGCCACGACAGCTCGGGGCGTGGTGTCGTCGTTGTGATGGTAGCTCGGCAAGGAGAGATCGATGGCCAAGATGAAAACCAGCGACGGCGTCGAACATAATTACGACGTATACGGTTCAGGCGAAGTCGGCGTCGTCTTCATGCCCGGATGGGCGGGCACAGGCGCCTATTTCAAAGAGACGCTCGAGGCCATGGATGGCTCGACGGCGAAGTACGTAACCTACGACATGCGCGGACACGGCGACTCCGAGAAGACCGAGGAGGGCTTCACGCATGAGCGCCTCGCCAAAGACCTCATAGAGGTCGCGAATACGGCGGGCCTCGACAAGTTCTTCGTCGTCGGCTACTCAATGTCGAGGCGCTTTGCGCAGATGGTCCCCATCGTCGCGCCGGAAAAGGTCCGCGGGCTGGTGCTTGTTGCGGGCGCTCCGACATTCGAAATTCCGATACCCGAAGAGAGCTACGACTCGTTCTGCTCGTGCGCGAACAACCGCGATTTGATGAAGGAGATGATCAATGGCTTCCTTCAGATTCACCCACCTGACGCGGTCAAGGATCGTTTCCTCGACGGCGCTGTAAAGGCCTCGGCGTTCGCGCTCAGGAAGACGCTCGACCTGTATATGCAGGAGTCGTTTGCCGACAAGGTTGGTGCGATCAAGTGTCCAACCTTGGTTGTCGCCGGCGCCGAGGACCAGATGTTCGCCGCGGACATGCTCAAGCAGACCGTCCTGCCGAGCCTGTCGAGATCGCGGATGATTCTAATGCCCTGCAATCACGAGATACCGATGGAGATGCCCTCTGAGCTGGGTCGCGTCATCGACGCGTTCATCGCCGGAGTCCCTGAGCGAATCCTGGCTCGTCACCCCCGGGGGGACCCCCAGAGGAGACCCCCACCCCGCTTTCGCCGCCGCTCCCCCGATCAAGCGAGGTCGAAGCGATCGAGATTCATGACCTTGTCCCACGCAGCCACGAAGTCACGCACAAACGTCTGCTGCGAGTCGTCACACGCATAGACCTCCGCGATGGCCCGGAGCTGGGAGTTCGAGCCGAAGACGAGGTCGACGGCGGTACCGGTCCACTTGACCTCGCCCGTCGCCCGATCGCGTCCCTCGAACACCCCTTCGGATGTGGCGGACGCCTGCCACGTCGTGCCCATATCGAGCAGGTTCACGAAGAAATCATGGGTCAACGTCTCGGGCCGCTCGGTGAAGACGCCGAGTTCGGACTGCCCGACGTTGGCATTCAAGACGCGCATGCCGCCGACGAGCACCGTCATCTCAGGAGCGGTCAACGCGAGCTTATGCGCCCGATCCACCAGCAGTTCCTCCGCCGGTCTCGTGTGTCCGTTTGCGAGATAGTTGCGGAACCCGTCTGCGGTCGGTTCGAGCACTGCAAACGAGTCCACGTCGGTTTGCTCCTGCACCGCGTCCGCGCGCCCCGGCGAAAAGGGAACCTGCACGTCGTGCCCGGCCTTCTTCGCAGCTTGCTCGACGGCCGCGCACCCGCCCAGAACGATCACGTCAGCGAGCGAGACCAT
>Ga0114950_10001218_pt1 | contig 19161 bp, 21 predicted proteins | sample N075metaG_FD_83503 | JGI IMG/M metagenome (GOLD analysis project Ga0114950, IMG submission 83503) | Deep subsurface microbial communities from Kermadec Trench to uncover new lineages of life (NeLLi) - N075 metaG | ecosystem: Environmental > Aquatic > Marine > Ocean trench > Sediment | place... | reverse complement strand
CGCGCCCGAGTGTAGCTTCGCCCACCGGTGTGGAGATCTGTCCACCGGTATCGAGCACTTCCATGCCGCGCACCAGGCCGTCGGTGGTGTGCATCGACACGCAACGGACACGATTCTCGCCCAGGTGCTGCGCCACCTCGACAATGATGTCGATGTCGTCCGACGACAACACGGCGTCGTCTTTGATTCTCAGCGCCTGATAGATCGGCGGTAGGTCTTGCGAGGGGAACTCGACATCGACAACGGGGCCGACGACGGCCAGTACTTTGCCGACTCGTTGGGTGGCGCCTGCTTGCTCAGCGCTCGACATGATGGGTCTCCTACTTCTGTGCTTCGGCTCCGCCCACGACTTCGAGGATCTCGGTGGTGATCTCCTCTTGGCGGATCTTGTTCATGGTTAAAGTGAGGTCGTCAATGAGATCGTCGGCGTTGCGCGAGGCGTTGTCCATCGCCGTCATGCGCGCGGCGTGCTCGGCGGCGATCGATTCCAACATGGCGCGAAACACCTGCACGCGCACGTGGCCCGGCATAATGGTGCTGAGAATCGTTTCGGGATTGGGATCGTAGAGGTAGTCGACAAGCTCCACCGGCTCGAGGCTGGCGGCCTCGGCGGCGGCCTGCTTCCCTTCGCTCCAGATGCTCGACAGCGTGCCGATGTTGCCGGCGATGCCTTCGAAACCCTCCAGAACCTGGACGCTGCCACCGGTCTGCTGCTCAGCAACGAAGCGCGCGGCTTCCCGCGCGGTGACTTTGTCCTCGGGAAAGCGCAATCCGACGATGGGCAGCAGCGGCTCCACCACGACCTGCTGACGCATCACCGATTTGAACTCGTTGTAGATCACGTACACAGCGTCGGTTCGCTCGCTGGTGAACTCCTCGATGAGGTAGTCCGCCACCACGGCGGCGTTGATAAACGTCACGCTGTCGAGATAATCGACCCAGTACTGACCGATCGTCCAGTCCTTCTTCCGGTAGTTGTTGTAGCCCTTGCGACCGACCAGCGCCAGTTGCACCCCCTGGTCTTGCCAGCTATGCAGCGCGGTGTCGGCACGGCGCAAGATGTTGGTGTTGAACGAGCCGCACATACCCTTGTCGGAGGTCAGCACGAGGACGGTGACATGCTGTTCGCGCTCGGCGCGGCGAAACAGCGGATGGTCGCGTTTCTCGGTACGCTCGGCGAGACCGTTCATCACCTCCCACGACTTGTCGCTGAAAGGTCGCGAGTTGATGATGCGATCCTGAGTACGGCGCAGCTTGGCCGCCGCGACCATGCGCATGGCACGGGTGATCTGGCGGATGTTCTTGACCGAGCGAACGCGACGTCTCAGATCGAGTAGGGTTGCCATTGCCTGACTTTCAATACGTGTGAGCGCTGCGCTGCAGCACCTTGTTAATCCTCGTCCGCGGCGGTTGCCGCGTCCACGGCGGCGACCACCGCCGCTTCTTCCCCGGTACCCTCGGCGCCGGTGGCGTCGGCGGCGTCGGTGGCAGTGGTGAAGTCGCCCCGCGATTTGTAGTCGTCGAGTACGGTGCGCAAACGGGCTTCGAGTTCGTCGTCGAGCTCGCCGGCCGCTTCGATGTCGTCCCACAACGCCGCATCGTTAACCTCGGCGTGGGCGTACATGCCTTTCTCGAAGTCACGCACGGAGGGAACTTCGACATCGTCGAGGAAGCCGTTGGTACCGGCGAAGATGATGGCGACCTGCTGGGCGACGCGCAACGGCTGGAACTGATCCTGCTTGAGGATTTCGGTGAGGCGTTCGCCGCGCGCCAACTGTTTCTGCGTCGCCACGTCGAGGTCGGAGCCAAACTGCGCGAACGCCGCCAGCTCGCGAAATTGCGCCAGCTCCAATCGTAACGAGCCGGCGACTTGCTTCATCGCCTTGATCTGGGCGGCGCCACCGACACGCGACACCGAGAGGCCGGCGTTCACCGCCGGGCGCACGCCCTGGTGAAAAAGGTCGGTCTCCAGGTAGATCTGCCCGTCCGTGATCGAGATGACGTTGGTCGGGATGTATGCGGAAACATCGCCCGCCTGCGTTTCGATGATGGGCAGCGCCGTCAGCGAGCCAGCGCCGAGCTCGTCGTTGACCTTGGCGGCGCGCTCCAGCAGACGCGAGTGCAGGAAGAAGACGTCCCCCGGATAGGCCTCGCGGCCAGGTGGCCGGCGCAGTAGCAGCGACATCTCCCGGTAAGCGTTGGCATGCTTGGAAAGGTCGTCATAAACGATCAGCGCGTGCTTGCCGTTGTCACGGAACCATTCGCCCATGGCGCAGCCGGCGAACGGCGCCATCCATTGCACCGCAGCGGGAGTCGATGCGGAGGCGTTAACCACGATGGTGTAGTCGAGCGCGCCGGCGTTCTTGAGCTCTTCAACGGCGCGCGCCACGGTCGATTCCTTCTGGGCGATGGCGACGTAGATGCAATAAACGTCGGTGTCCTTCTGGTTGATGATGGTGTCGAGTGCCACCGCGGTCTTGCCCGTTTTACGGTCGCCGATGATGAGCTCGCGCTGGCCGCGACCGATGGGAATCATCGAGTCAATGGACTTGATGCCGGTCTGCAGCGGTTCCCGAACCGGCTGCCGCGCCACCACACCGGGGGCGATGCGCTCGGTGGGGCCGTACTCGGTGGCTTCGATGGGGCCCAGGCCGTCGACCGGCACGCCGAGCGGCGTGACGACGCGCCCCAGGAGCGCCTCGCCTACCGGCACTTGGATAACGCGGCCGGTACGTTTGACGGTGTCGCCTTCCTTGACGCTGCTCGCGTCGCTGAGCAGCACCGCACCAACGTTGTCTTCCTCGAGGTTGAGCGCCACGGCGAAGATTTCGTTGGGAAACTCCAGAAGCTCCAGCGCCATGCAACGCTCGAGTCCGTAAATGCGGGCGATACCGTCGCCGACCGAGATGACCGTGCCGACCTCTTGGATGTCGATCTCGGTCTCATAGCCGGCGATCTGTTGCCGGATAATGCTCGAGATTTCTTCGGCCTTGATCTGCATCTATTCGATTCCCTTGTGGTGTTTAGGAAGACTCGAGCCGCTCGCGGATCCGTTCGAGGTGTCCCTTGACGCTGCCGTCGTAGACGACATCGCCGATACGGGTAATCACACCGCCGACCAGCTTCGGGTCGGTGTGCCGGGTGATGCGAACTTCACCGCCGGTGGCCTCGCGCAGGCTGCTTTCGAGTTGCGCAATTTGTCCGGGGTTCAGGGGTGTCGCTGTGGTGATTTCGGCCGTGACCACGCCAAGGTGCTCGTCCATCAGACCGGCGTACACCGAGGCGATCAGCGGGAGGTGGTCGAGGCGTTGCTTTTCGGCCAGGATACCGATGAAACGCGGCACTGGCTCACGGAGGTTGAGAGTTTCCGATATCTTGCCGAGAATTGCCGTTTTATGAGTTGTCGAGATTGCCGGATTGACCACCAGGAGCGCTAAGCCTGGGTGTCCGTGGATCGTTTCCACCAACGCGGAGAGGTCCTTGCCAACCGCCTGTTCGCTGCCTGGAGCGATTTCGGCGACGGCGTCGAGCAGGCCCTTGGCGTAGCGGCGGGCGACGGTCTGACTCAGCATCTGCGTTCCCCCCCCTTTACGCCATGCTCTGACCGAGGCGCGAGAGGTACTCGCGAACCAGTCGATCCTGATCGTCGGCGGTGAGGTGCTCGGCGAGGCTTTTCTCCGCCAGGTTGACGGCGAGGTCGGCAACAAAGCCGCGCAACTGCCGGTGCGCCGCGACGCGCTCGTTGCTGACCCCGCGTTGCGCCACTTCGTGGATCTTCTGCGCCTGTGTCTTGCCGTCCTCGCCGGCGCGTGTTGCCTCACTGTCGGCGTCGCGGCGGGCGTCGGCGACCAGCACTCCGACCTCTTCCTCGATCTTCGTCAGGCGCTGCTCGGAATCGGCCAGTATCTGCATGGCGTGCTGTTTCTGCTCCGCCGCCAGATCGCGCGCCGCGATGATGGCGGCTGCACGGTCGATGAAGATCACCTTCAGGCCGGGATACGAAAAGATATCTCGGACCGGCGCTGGCGGGAGTACCAGCATCCAATAGAGCAGTCCGCTCAACATGATGAAATTGATCCACTTCGCCGGCCAGTGCCACCAGGGCTTGGTGGCGACCTCATCGGTTTCGGCGGCATGCTGCTCTTCGGCGCTCTCTTGTTCGGCTTGCGCCCCCTGCGGTGGGGCGAGCGCGGTGACCGGTTTCGGTTTCAGCGTCATGCCGCTCGCAGTCGCAGCGGCAGCGCTGTGGATGAACGGGGCGGACGGCGTAACCGGCAGCAGCACGGCGAGTACCGACACCACCAACATGAATCGTGCCAGCGTCCCCAGCGTCCCCAGCGAGCACAACGAGCGAGCGCGGCGGGTCATCGGCTTTGGCCGTCGGCGCTGAGCGGCCGTCCGACGACGCGGTCGGCGATCAGCCGCGCCAGGCGCTCGGCTTCGGCTTGGAGGTCATGGCGCGCGGTCTCGAGGTCGGCGGCGATTTCCTGGCGGGCCTCATCGACGAGCTGGTGCGCTTGTCGACGCGCTTCGGCCATCAACTCATCACGCCGGGCGCTACCGGCGCGTTGGGCTGCCTCGCGTATATCGTAGGCTTCGCGCTGCGCCTCCTTGAGTCGCTGTTCGATCTCGTCCAGCCGCTGTTCCTGTACGCCGCGGGCTTCGTCGAGCTCGGCGCGGGCTTCGTCGGTGCGCCGCTCGCGCTCGTCGATGATGGTGCGCAACGGTTTGAACAGAAACTGGTTGAGCACCAGGATGAGCACCAGGACGGCGGATGCAACCGACAGAAGCGTCGGGAGATGAGGAAAATTCTCCATAGCGGATCAGGTCGTGGTTGGCGTGGAAGATGGTAAGCGCACGAGGCGTGTCCGAACCGAATCGCTTTAGAAAGTAGGAGTAGGTGGCCCCGGAAAGATCCGGTGCTTGTGCTGAAGCGTGTACGGTGTTGCAACCGACGACGCTACGTAAGACCGGCGAGAGGCTCGCCGAGTCGATCGACGATCGGCGCCCGTGTCGCCGCGTCATGGGCGGATTCTAACAGCCTCTTCGAGGACTCGGCAAGCAAACCGAGGACCCATTCGGCGACCACTTTGGTCGCCAACCGAAGGCCCAGACGTTGGCCGGTTTGCGCCGACTGAAGGCCCGCAAGTTGGCCCAGAAGGACCGTGGATGGAGAGAGCAACTTGAGCAACACGCGAGCCGGTGCCAGTATACGATCCGGTCGCGTCGGTCGGCGGTCATCTCACTGTCGATCCAATTTCGGGTGGCACAGTTACGAGCTGACATGAAGCATTTCATCTCCCTCTATCTGCTGCTCCTGGCCGCCTGGGCCCTATGGTCGGGCCTCTCCTGGCCGTGGGGGGAACACTTCGAGCCGTTGCTGGCGGTGATGGGCGTGCTCTCCACCGCGTTGGTCGTGTTCATCGCCTGGCGGATGGACCTCGTCGACTCCGAGGGGGCACCCCTCCAGCTCACCACGCTCAGAACGGTTGCTTACATTCCGTGGCTTGCCTGGGAGATCGTCAAGGCCAACATTGACGTCGCCCGGCGCATCCTCGATCCGCGGCTGCCCATCAGCCCGAACATGATCGAGGTTTCGGCGAGCCAAGCTACGGAGATCGGCAGGGTCGTTTTTGCCAACTCGATCACCCTGACCCCGGGCACCGTGTCGGTCGTTCTTGAAGAAGCGACCATCGCCGTGCACGCGCTGACGCGAGAGGCCGGGGCAGAGGTCGAGACCGGCGAAATGGACCGCCGGGTGACCCGGCTGGAGGGTTCCGCCTGATGTTCGCGGTGGCCATGATGGCGATCCTGACGACGATGGCGCTGGCGCTATTCCGCGCTGCGCTCGGCCCCACGGTCTTCGACCGCGTCATGGCGATGAATTCGTTCGGAACCAGCACCGTCTTGTTCATCGCGGTGCTCGGTTTTCTGAACGGTCGCCCAGATTTTCTCGATCTCGCGCTCGTGTACACCTTGATCAACTTCATCGCCACGATCGCGGTGCTGAAATACTTCAAGTACGGCGACCTCGCCGAGACCGATCGCCACAACCCCTCCAAGGACACGGCGAGCTAACCATGCATTGGCTCGACCTTCTCTCGTGGGCGCTGTTGAGCGGCGGATCCTTCTTCTGCGTCACCGGGGCGATCGGCCTGCTACGTCTTCCCGACTTTTACGCCCGCCTCCACGGAGCGGGGATGATCGACACCCTCGGCGCCGGCCTGATCTTGCTCGGATTGATGCTGCAGGCGGGCTTCTCGCTGGTCACCGTCAAGTTACTGTTCGTCTTCTTCTTCATCTTGGTCACCAGCCCGACCGCAACCCACGCGATCGCTCACGCCGCCCACGTACAAGGACTCGAGCCCGTACTGGGGGACAAGGACGGTCAGTAGTGACCTGGGTCATCGACATCGTCCTTCTCGCCCTCCTGGTGTTCACCGCGATCACCATCGCGCGGCTTCGAGGCCTCTTTTCGGCCGCCATCGTGGCCGGCATCTACAGTCTGCTGGGCGCCTGCTGGATGAGCGTGCTCGACCAACCGGACGTCGCCTTTACCGAAGCTGCGGTAGGCGCGGGGATCTCGACAGTGCTCATACTGGTCACGCTCTCCTTGACCACCAGCGAAGAAAAGGAGCCCGAGCGCACGCCGTTGTTGCCGCTCGTCGTGGTTCTGATCACCGGGGCTGCGCTGATCTACGGCACCATCGATATGCCGCGCCTGGGCGATCCCGCGGCCCCGACCAATCTGCACGTCGCGCCCCGCTACATCGAGGAATCGCCGCACGAGATCGGCGTCCCCAACCTCGTCACCGCCGTACTGGCGAGCTACCGCGGCTACGACACGCTCGGTGAAACCGCCGTGGTTCTCACCGCCGGCGTCGGCGTCATGATCCTGCTCGGCGGTGCCCGCAGGCGGCGCTGGCGAGCGGACGACGACAAGAGAGACGGGGCGGCGTGAGAGACCAAGCAGTGCTGCGCGTCGTCGCCAAGCTGCTGATCCCCTACATCCTGCTGTACGCCTTCTACGTCCAGTGGCACGGTGACTACGGCCCCGGCGGCGGTTTTCAGGCCGGGGTCATCTTCGCAGCGGCGATCATCCTGTACGCGCTCATCTTCGATCTGCGCGCCGCTCAGCAGGCCTTCCGACCCGGGGTCGTGGGTCTGCTGGTTCCCCTGGGTTTGCTGCTGTACATCGGTGTCGGCATCGCCACCATGCTCATGGGAGGAACTTTCCTCGAATACGGGGTGCTCAAGCACGATCCCGTGCACGGACAACACCTCGGGATTCTGCTGATCGAGCTCGGCGTGGGGACCACGGTGGCGGGAGTGATGATCACCATCTTCTACGGCTTCGGCGAGGCGGTGAGCGACGGATGATGGAAACCATCGGGCTCTACAACTACTGGGTTGTCGTGGTGCTCATGATGACCGGCTTCTACATCGTCGTGGCGCGCGACAACCTCATCAAGAAGGTCATCGGGCTGAGCATTTTTCAGACCTCGGTGTTCCTCCTGTTCATTTCGGTCGGCAAGGTCGAGGGCGGCACGGCGCCGATCATTGCCGAGGGCTTCGAGGTGTATTCCAACCCGCTACCGGGGGTCCTCATCCTCACCGCTATCGTCGTCGGCGTCGCCACCACCGCCGTCGCCTTGGGACTCGTCGTCCGCATCAATGAGGAGTACGGGACGATCGAAGAAACCGAGATTCATCGTCAGGATGCAGAGGCTTGATCGAGAACCACCTGCCGATCCTGCAGATCCTCGTTCCGCTGATCGCGGCACCATTGTGCCTGCTGCTGCGCAACCGCGTCGCCGTCACGGCGCTGGCGATCGCGGCAACCTGGGTCACGTTCGCGATCTCGGTGGCGCTGATGGCGACCGTCTTGCAGCAGGGCCCGATCTCCTACGAGCTCGGCGGCTGGGCGCCTCCCTGGGGCATCGAGTATCGCGTCGACATCCTCAGCGGCTTCGTGCTCGTTCTCGTCTCCGGCATCGGCGCGCTGGTAGCAACGTGGTCGCCGACGAGCATCTCGGTGGAGCTGCCGCGCTACGAACGCCATTACCTATTCTACTGCGCCTACCTGCTGTGCCTCACCGGGTTGCTCGGGATCATCATCACCGGCGACATGTTCAACGTGTTCGTGTTTCTCGAGATCTCCGCCCTGTCCTCGTATGTGCTCATCAGCATGGGGCAGGATCGGCGTGCCCTGACCGCTGCCTACTCGTACCTGATCATGGGGACGCTGGGGGCGACGTTCATCCTCATCGGCATCGGCCTGCTGTACATCATGACCGGTACGCTGAACATGGCGGACTTGGCGGTGCGCCTGCAGGGGGTGATCGACACGCGGACGGTGATCGTCGCGTTCGCCTTTCTCATCGTCGGCGTGAGCCTGAAGATGGCTCTGTTCCCTCTGCACCTTTGGTTGCCCAACGCCTACGCCTACGCACCATCGGCGGTGACCGCATTCCTCGCCGCGACCGCCACCAAGGTGTCCGTCTACTTGCTGCTGCGCTTTTTCTTCACCGTCTTCGGGTACGGCTTCGCCTTCGACCGGATGCAGCTGTGGATCTTCCTGATGCCCTTGGCGCTCATCGGAATCGTCACCGCGTCGTTGGTTGCCGTCTTTCAAAACAACATCAAACGCATGCTGGCGTACTCGAGCGTGGCACAGATCGGCTACATGGTGCTGGGGATCAGCTTCGCCTCGGTGAGCGGCTTGACGGGCGGCATCGTGCATCTCTTCAACCACGGCCTCATGAAGTGCGCGTTGTTCCTGGCCATGGGTTGCATCGTCTACCGTTGCGGGTCCGTGCACATCGACGAGATGCGCGGGCTCGGCCGCACCATGCCGTGGACCATGGCCGCCTTCGTGGCCGGCGGGCTCAGCCTCATCGGGGTCCCCATGACCGTCGGTTTCATCTCCAAGTGGTACCTGGTCAAAGCCGCTCTGGAGCAAGGCTTGTGGCCGGTGGCCGTGCTCATCCTGTTCAGCTCCCTGCTCGCCGCCGTGTACATCTGGCGCGTCGTCGAGGTCGCCTATTTCGAGGAGCCTTCGGCGGTCGAGGGCGAGGGCTCCATACGCGAGGCGCCGCTTTCCCTACTCATCCCCATGTGGGTTCTGGTGGTGGCGATCTTCTACTTCGGGGTCACCACCAAGTTCACCGCGGGCATCGCCCAACAGGCTGCTGAGTCGCTGCTGGGGGTTGCCCCGTGAACCCCTCGACCGCGATCTACACGGCCGTAGCGCTGCCCTTGGTCGGTGCCGCCCTGGTCGTTGCCCTGCGCCGCTGGCCGAACCTGCGCGAGGCGGCGAGCTTGATCACAGGCGGCGCCCTCTTCGCGGTGGTGCTGTCGCTCCTCCCCCACGTCCAGTCGGGCGCCCGCCCCGAAGCCCAAGTGGTCGAGGTGATGAGCGGCCTGTGGCTGGCGTTCAAGGTAGAGCCCCTCGGCATGCTGTTCGCGCTCGTCGCCTCGGGTCTCTGGATCGTCACAACGACGTACTCGATCGGCTACATGCGGGGGCATCAGGAGAAGGACCAGACGCGTTTCTACGCCTGCTTCGCGATCGCCATATCGGCCGCCATGGGGGTCGCCATGGCAGCCAACCTGCTGACGCTTTTCACCTTCTACGAGATACTGACCCTATCGACCTACCCGCTCGTCACCCACCATCGCACGGAGGCGGCGAAGCGTGCCGGCAGGGTGTATCTGGGAATACTGCTCGGCACCTCGGTGGCATTCCTGCTGTTGGCGATCATCTGGACCTACACCCTGGCCGGGACGCTCGACTTCCGCCCCGGCGGTATCCTGGCGGGGAACGCCGACGACTGGGTCATCGTCGTGTTGCTGGCGCTGTTCGCCTTCGGAACCGGCAAGGCAGCTTTGATGCCGTTTCACCGCTGGCTTCCGGCCGCCATGGTCGCTCCGACTCCGGTGAGCGCGCTCCTGCACGCTGTTGCGGTGGTGAAGGCGGGGGTGTTTTCGGTCATGAAGATCGTCGTGTACATCTTCGGAATCGAGCTGCTCCACGACACCGGGCTGAGCATCTGGCTGATGTACGTCGCCGCGTTCACCATCATTGCAGCGTCGCTGGTGGCGCTCACCAAGGACAATTTGAAGGCGCGACTCGCATACTCGACGATCAGCCAGCTTTCCTACATCGTGCTGGGCGCCGCAATGGCCACCAGCGCCGGAGTGCTGGGCGGCAGCATGCACATCGCCATGCACGCGTTCGGCAAGATCACATTGTTTTTCTGCGCCGGGGCCATCTATGTTGCCGCCCACAAGACCAACATCAGCGACATGCGGGGGATCGGCAGGACCATGCCGATCACCATGACCGCCTTCTTCATTGGATCGCTCAGCATCATCGGCTTGCCGCCCATGGGCGGGGCATGGAGCAAGTGGTTCCTCGCCTTGGGGGCGCTGGAGGCGGGGCAGCGGGTGCTGGTGGGCGTGCTGTTGATCAGCTCGCTGTTGAATGTCGCTTACCTCATGCCCATCGTCGCCCGGGCGTTCTTCATGTCGCCACCGGGGGCGCAGGACAACCCGGCTTCCCCTGGCGCAGGCGACGTGATTGCCGCGACCGACGAGAGCTCCGTGATCAAGGAAGCCCCGTTGTTCTGCTTGCTGGCCCTGGGCACGACGGCGGTGGGATGCCTGGTCTTGTTCTTCTATGCCGATCAGCTGTACCAGCTTCTGACACCGATCGTGATGCCGTGACGATGCAAGGCGACACCGAGACCCCCGAGACCGGGGTACCCCACGGCCCGGACACCGACGGCGCCGCAGCGACCTCCGCTCCGACGACCGACGAGAGAAAGTATTGGCTCGACCAGCCCGGCAATGTCAGCAAGATCTACTACGGCGTCGTAGCCGTGTGTCTGCTGCTGCTCGGGGCCGACTTTTTCTACGACAAGCACGCCGAGCACCCGCTCGAGCAGTACTTCGGTTTCTCCGCCTTCTTCGGGTTCGTCTCGTACGTGTTCATTGTGTTCGCCGCCAAGCAGCTGCGGAAGATCGTGATGCGGCCGGAGGACTACTATGATCAGTAGTCTTCCTCCCGGCTGGATCCTGATCTTCGGGTCGCTTCTTGTCCCGTTGCTGCGGGGCCGCCTCCGGTCCGCCTACATCCTCCTCCTTCCGGCGATCGGCTTCGGTCAATTGCTGTGGCTGCAGCGTTCTCTCTCGGCACAATTGGAAGGGGGCGTCGTCCTGCTGCGGGTCTCGACCTTCGGTTATTCGCTCGATGTGGTGCGCGTCGACCGCCTGAGCCTGGTGTTCGGGCTCATCTTCTACATCGCCGCGTTCCTCGGCGTTATCTACGCGCTCCGTGTAAAGGAGAGCGGGCAACATGTCGCCGCTTTGGTCTACGCCGGGAGCGCGATCGGCGCCACCTTCGCGGGCGATTTGATCACTCTGTTTGTCTACTGGGAGGTGTTGGCAGTCTCGTCGGTTTTTCTAATTTGGGCGGCGCGCACCGAGCGCTCGTACAAGAGCGGCATGCGGTATTTGATAATCCACGTCGCCTCCGGCGTGCTGTTGCTGGCCGGCACCGTTGCCCACTACTTCGATACCGGCTCGATTGCTTTTGGCCACCTCGGCCTCGATGGGTTAGGTGGACAACTGATCTTCATCGCCTTCGGTATCAAGTGCGCCTTCCCCTTGCTTCACAACTGGTTGCAGGACTCCTACCCGGAGGCCACGGTCACGGGCACCGTGTTTCTGAGCGTCTTCACCACCAAGCTGGCGGTCTACGCGTTGGCGCGCGGCTTCGCCGGCGTGGAGATCCTCATTTGGATCGGCGTGAGCATGACCATCTTCCCGATTTTCTTCGCGGTCATCGAGAACGATCTTCGCCGCGTGCTTGCCTACAGCCTCAACAACCAGCTCGGTTTCATGGTGGTAGGAATCGGGGTGGGAACCGAGATGGCGCTCAACGGCACCGCCGCCCACGCCTTCGCCCACATTCTCTACAAGTCGCTGCTGTTCATGTCGATGGGGGCCGTCCTGCACCGCGCCGGGACCATCAAGGCTTCGGAGCTCGGTGGGTTGTACAAGTCGATGCCCTGGACGACGACCTGTTGCATCGTCGGCTCCCTATCGATCTCGGGGCTGCCGCTGTTCAGTGGTTTCGTCAGCAAGTCGATGATCCTGGCGGGAGCGGCGGAGGCACACTACGCATTTGCCTACATCCTGCTGCTGTTCGCCTCCGCCGGCGTCGTCGACCACTCAGGCATCAAGATCCCGTTTTTCGCGTTCTTCGCCCACGACTCCGGGATCCGGTGCAAGGAAGCGCCTTGGAACATGCGCATCGCGATGGGGATCACCGCGCTGCTCTGCTTCCTCATCGGCATCTTCCCGCGCTGGCTCTACGCCATCCTCCCATACCCGGTCGAATATCAGCCTTACGGCGTCACCCACCTGGTAGGCACGTTGCAGCTGCTGCTGTTCGCGGCGCTCGCCTTCGGCCTGCTGTACCGCTCCGGCTTTTATCCTCCGGAGTTGCGCTCGACGAACCTCGACAGCGACTGGCTGTACCGGCGGCTGTTTCCGTCCGCGTGGGCCTCGATCACAGGGATCGGCGGGCGCGCCTGGGCGGGCCTTCTCGAATCGGCGCAATCCCGCATCACGGCGACGATTCGGTCGGTGCACCGACATCACGGACCCGCGGGATTCCTCGAGCGCACCTGGCCAACCGGGAGCATGGCCTTGTGGGTGGCGGTTCTGCTAGCCTTGATCCTTCTTCTATACTATCTCTAAATTACTGAAAATAAAGTACTTATACAAGGTACACGGGGGCCTGACGATCGGCATGAAACAGAGGGGGACGCGGCAACGGTGTGCTGGGTCCGTCAACTGATCCGCTACCGGCAACCGCATCGGGCAAAGCGCGCGCTTTACGTCTGCACGGGTGGTTTCGATTTCACCGGATGGTTGGCTTTCGGTGGGGCGGGCTTGGGGTCGGAAACGGGTTGCGTCGCCGGCTTGGCCTCCGCCTTGGGCTCGGGGAGGGGTTCCTGTTCCGGCATCTCGCAGCTACCACGGAATATCGCCCCACTTTCGATGGCGAGCTTGCTGGTGACGATGCTGGCCTCTACCACGCCGCCCTCGCGGATCAGCAGGCGATCCTTCGCCTGCACCTTGCCCCGCAGGTTGCCTTGGACCTCGAGCTCCCCGACGGCGATCTCGGCATCGACCTGCGCCGTGGGGCCGAGAATCAGCTTGCCCGGAGACTTGACGTTGCCCTCGAAGCGCCCATCGATGCGCAGGACACGCTTGAACTCGAGCGTTCCGTTGACATGAGTTCCTTCTGCGAGGCGGCCATCGAGACCCCCGTCATTATTGTTCATCAGGCGCTTCCTCCTGTGCTGCTGAGCAGCTGTTCGTACAACCGATTCAATTCGTCAAGGGACGTGAAGCGAATCTCGATGCGGCCTTTTTCCTTGCCGCGAATTTTCACCGGCGCTCCGAGGGAGCCGCTTAAACGATCCTGTGCCGCGACCGTATCAGGATCCACGGCCTGCGGCCCGGCGCCCTTCTTCGCCTGGCGCTCGCGGCGCACGCGGGACTCCGTTTGTCGCACGCTCAGGCCGCCGGCGCCTATCGCCTCCGCCAAGCGGACCTGTGCACCTCGATCCTTGAGTCCCAAGAGTGCCCGCGCGTGGCCCATGCTCAGCGCCCCGGCAACGACCAGTTCCTGCACCCGTTCGGGCAGGCTCAGCAGGCGGATGTAGTTGGCCACCGTGCTGCGGTCGCGCCCCACGCGCTCGGCAACCTGCTCCTGCGTGAGGCCCGCCTCGCTGGCCAGGAACTCATAGGCGCGCGCCTCCTCGAGCGCGTTGAGGTCTTCGCGTTGGATGTTCTCGATGAGCGCCAACTCGAGAGCCTCGACCGTGGTCGCCTCGCGTACCACCACGGGTACGCGGCGCCAGCCGGCGCGCTGCGCCGCACGCCACCGTCTCTCGCCCACGATGATCTCATAGTTCTCGCCGTGTTGACGCACCAGCAACGGCTGGAGCATGCCGTGCTGGCGCAGCGACGCGGCCATGCTGTCGAGGGCTTCGTCCTTGAACTCCTCGCGGGGCTGGCGCGGGTTGGGCCGCACCCGGTCGATGTCAACCTCGGTTATGACTGCTCCCGGTGGGTCGTCGATCGCGACGATTCCGGGCGGCGGCGCTTGCGGCGCCGCCGGGGGCAAGAGAGCGTCAAGCCCCCGCCCGAGTGCTTTCCTTGCCATGCTGGACCACCTCGCGCATTAGTGAGAGATAGCTTTGCGCCCCAGCGGAGCGCAGATCGTAGAGAATTATCGGTTTGCCAAAGCTCGGCGCCTCACCCAATCGCACATTACGGGGAATTACGGTATCAAACACCAAGTCCGCGAGATGCTCGCGAACCTCTTCTTCGACCTGCCGCGATAGGTTGGTGCGTTCGTCGGCCATGGTGAGAAGTATTCCCTCCACCGCCAGCTCCGGGTTCATCGCGGCGCGCACGCGAGCAATGGTATCGAGAAGATTCGTGAGTCCCTCGAGCGCATAGTACTCACACTGGATCGGCACCAAAGCGCTGTCTGCCGCCGCCAGCGCATTGACCGTCAGCAACCCGAGTGACGGAGGACAGTCGATCAGGATGAAGTCGAAGTCGGCACGCACCGGGTCGAGGGCGCGTTTGAGGTGGAACTCGCGATTCTCCGTGCCGACCAGTTCCACCTCGGCACCCACCAGGCGCCGCGCCGATGGCACCACCTTGAGAAGGTCGAAGTACACCGTCTGCGCCGCTTCAGCCACCGCGGTGCCCCCCAGTAAAACCTCGTAGCTGCTCGGCGTATCGTCATCCACGGTGACCCCGAGGCCGCTGGAAGCGTTACCCTGCGGGTCGAGGTCGACAAGCAGGGTCGACCATTCCGCCGCGGCAAGGTTGGCAGCAAGGTTGACCGCCGTGGTGGTCTTCCCGACGCCGCCCTTCTGGTTGGCAATGGCAATGATCTTGGCCATGCCGCACAGTAGCAGATGACCCCAGAGTTGGCGACCAGATGTTCCACGTGGAACACACTGTCTACAGCCGATCTGGTGGGGGCTCGGTGCCAAATTGAAAGTAGGTTCGTTTTTTCTTGATTTCCCACGACTCACCCCCTCCCGGGAGCTGCCTACGGCAGCTCCCGTGCCCGCTATTTGCCAAAGGAAGACGAAGGCGTGTGTTTGGACCGGCGCTTCGCTTCCACCTGTGCGAGTAGCGGAACAACCGCCCACCGTATGAAAGGCGCGTTGCCCAGACCTACGCGCGCAGCGGGCAGCGAAGGCGCCGTAGGCGCCGAGAGGCCGGGGGCGGGAGGTGGAAAATTAATAAAATTGAACCCACTCGCAATCTTGCACCGAGGTACAGTCGAGCATCCCGAATCAAGCGCAACGCCGTCATTGCGCGCCCTCGCGCCCGCTCCGCCTTAGTCCTGCGGCATTTCCAAACTCACTGCATACCCTCTGGCAAGGTGCGGCAGGTTGAGGATGTGGCGGATGCTCCAACCGGCCTGTGCCGCCGGGCCCCACTCCGGGTCCTTGGTCGGTTCGATTCGGGTGGAGAGGTGACGCCGCAACGCCCGTAGGGTCTCCTCCCCGACGAACACGATGGCGCGCCCACCCGGCACCATGAGCGTGGCGCCGAGCCCCAGCAGTCCACCCCACCCGCTCCACGCGCGCGCCGTCAACACGTGCACGGGAGAAGTGATCTCCCCGGTAGTAATGAGCTCCTCGAAGCGTCCCTCGAGCACGCGCACATCCTCGAGCTCTAGCTCGTCGACGACCTCACGCATAAAGGTGGCTTTCTTTCCGTTCGACTCCACCAGCACGCAATCTCGCTCGGGGTCCAGGATCTTGAAGGGAAGTCCCGGGATGCCGGCGCCGGATCCGACACAGAGGATCACCGGCCCGGCGCCGCCAAGAAGCTGCATGGCCATCGCCGGCTCGGCGAAATGCCGCTGGATCGCGCTGCTTCGATTGCGAATCGAGGTCAGATTGATGGCTTCGTTCCACCGCTCGAGGAGCGCCAAGTACACAGCGAACGCATGTGCTTGCTGCTCTTCGAGGCGCAGACGGTACTTGCGGAAGATTACGCTGATCTCCTCGACAATCGCGAGGTCCGCTTTTGCTTTCATCTCTATTCTTGCCGACTAACCGCGGCGCCCGCGTCCCTTGCCGCCGCGATCTCCATCTTGCGGGATGATCTGTACGTTCTTCAGAAAGCCGCTACCCCGGGAGAGCGTCGAAACTTGCGGGTCCTCTGCGAGCGCCAGGTGCACGAGACGACGCTCGTAGGGATTCAGGGGCTGCGTTTCCTGGATTCTACCGCTCTCCTTGGCGCTGTGCGCTACCTGCAGGGCAAGGTCCGCAAGCTCTTCGTCCCGGCGTGAGCGAAAATCACCCGCATCGACGCTTACCTTGCTGCCACGCGGAAGCTTGTGGCGAAACGCGTTGTTGACGATGAGCTCCAACGCCGAGAGGCCGCGGCCGTTGCCTTCCAGCAACGCTTCCTTGTCGTCACCGCCGATGGTGGCGAGGTAGCCCTCGCCCTCCGCCTCGATCTCGATGGTGCAGTCGAACTCCATGTCGTGGAAGATCTGCGCCAGCAATGCGGTGATGGCCTGCGGATCCACCCCGGCTACGCTCTCACCCGCGGCAGCGGCGTCGCCGGATGTTTCTGCCGTTTCCGCGGCCGCACTCTCGATGGGCTGATCCTCGTCTCCCCCTCCCGTGGCCGCCATGTCCTCGTCCGGCGGCACAACCACCGCGGTTTCGATGGACTCTTCGGGTTCTACGGACTCTTCAGGTTCTGCGGGGCTCTGCTCCGGTTCTGGTTCTGCGGCAGCGGGATCGACCTCTGGCCCCGTGTCCGCGCGCGGCCAAGCCTTGATGACGACGGTGTCGGCGCCCCCTCCCCAGAAGTCCCGCTTCTCCTCGACCACCTCGTGTTCTAGATCGTCAGCGACAAGACCCAACTCCGCGGCCGCTTTCTCGAGCGCCGCCTCAACCGTGGCTGCTTCGAACCTCGCTTCGCTCATCGTTTTCCCTTTCTTCGCTTTTTCCGCTTCGCCCCGCCACCTGCCTCGCCCTTGTTGGTCTTCGTTGCTTTGGGACTCGCTGTGGCTTTCGCGTCGGGGGCTCCGAGTTGATGGTTTACGTACGCCTGCTGGCCTATCCCCAGCACTGTATTCACCAGCCAGTAGATGACCAACCCACTGGGGAACTTTAGAAAAAAGAACGTGAACATCACCGGCATGAACCGGAAGATGCGCTGCTGCACGGGGTCACCTGTTCCCGGCGACATGCGCTGCTGTAGGTACATCGATGCACCCATGAGTAGCGGCAACACGTAATACGGGTCCATCTTGGAGAGGTCCTGCAACCACAGCGCGAACGGCGCCTGGCGCGCCACGATGGACACCGAAATGGCGGAATAGAAACCGAACAGCACCGGCATCTGCAACAGCATCGGCAAACACCCGCCGAGGGGCGATACACCGTTGTCTTTGTAGAGCTGCATCACCTCGGCATTCATTTCCTGGCGCTTTTGAACGTCTTTGACTCCCTTGTACCTCGCCTTGATCGCGTTCATTTGCGGCTGCAGCCGCTGCATCTTGCGCATCGAAATCATCGAACGCTGGCTCAGCGGGAAGAACAACAGTCGCACACCAAGGGTCGCCAAGATGATCGCCAGGCCGTAGTTTCCGGTCTGCTCGTAAAGCCACTCGAGGGTGACGGCCACGGGCCGGGCCAGAATACGGAACCTGCCGTAATCCACCGCCCGCTCCAAGCTGTGCCCGGCCGCCGCCAGCATGCCGTAGTCCTTCGGTCCTATGTACAACGGCACGTCCACGCTCGCGCCGCTCGGCAGCAGCAGGCCGACCTGTGCCCAGGTCCCCGCAGAGCCTGCTTCCAGAACCTCTTGTGCCACTTCGGCCGTCTGTCCTTCCGGCTCCAGCGGCGCCGCCGCCACCGCCAGAAACACCGAGGTTTGCGTCTCCGGCGCGAATAAAGCAACAAAGTAGTTGCTCTCGATGCCGGCCCAAACGACGTTTGAGGGGCGAATCTCGGTGGTGGCGAGGGCCTCGTCGTCGAGGTGCTCGACCCCCGCTCCATCGAACAGGACAGCGCCCTTCATCAGGTAGATTCCGACCCGGGTGTTGTCGGCGTGGGCTTCAAGACCGGGCCCGACAGTGATGAAGATCGGCGTCTGGGTCGGACTCTCGACGGTGACGCGCACATTCAAAAGATACCCGTCGGGGTTCACGGTGAGGCGCTTGTCGATGCTCCAACCGTTGCCGTCCGCCCACTGCCAGCGGATCTCGACGGGCCGGTCGACGCGGAATGTCGAACTCGGCTCGAACCCGTCGATGGTCAGCACGTAGAGAGCTTGGTTGGCTGGCGCCACCACTTCGGGTCGTTCCGGGGAGGCGAGCGTCAACCATCCGCCTGTATCGATTCCCGAATGGTTGAGCACCAACTCGAGGGGCCCGCCGAAGTCGCTGGCGTATCCGTTGAGCTGAAGGCTGGAGATCAACGCGCCGCGGTTGTCGATCACCAAGGTGTACCGCGCGGTCTCCACGCTAACAACTTGCCGCCGCTCGGCGACGACTGCGGACGGCGAATCGAGCTCGGCGCCTTCGTCTACGCCCCTATCGGTGGCCTGCTCACCGGCAGCATCCGGAGGTTGCTCCTCCGGCATGTCGGACGCTCGCTCCGGGGCTGCGCCCGCCGGCAGCCCCGCGGCCGGAATCTCTGCAAATCCCTCTGCCCCGGACGGCGGCAATTCCGGCCCGAAGAAATACTGGTAACCGAGCATGACGGCAAGCGACAACACGACGGCGATGAACGCCCGCATTTCCATACTGAGACCCTCGTCATCGGTCACGAGCTTGCCCTCCTTCCTTGATGTCGGGAACGGGGTCAAAGCCCGGCATCCCGAAAGGATGGCAACGCAGCAGCCGAGCCCCTGCCAGCTTCACGCCCTTGCCGGCTCCATGGCGGCTGATGGCTTCGAGCGCATAGGCAGAACAAGAGGGGTCGAAGCGGCAGGCGCCTCCCAACACCGGAGACAGTGTCGCCTGGTAGAGCCTGATGAGACCCTTGAGCAATAAAGCGGTCACGCCGTCGAGCCCTCCTTGGG
>Ga0114950_10001217_pt1 | contig 19162 bp, 19 predicted proteins | sample N075metaG_FD_83503 | JGI IMG/M metagenome (GOLD analysis project Ga0114950, IMG submission 83503) | Deep subsurface microbial communities from Kermadec Trench to uncover new lineages of life (NeLLi) - N075 metaG | ecosystem: Environmental > Aquatic > Marine > Ocean trench > Sediment | place... | reverse complement strand
TGGGTCGCGCCCGGTGCTTACAATCCGGCCACAGCTTTTATCTCGATGCTCGTCGAGCCCGTAATGCGCCCGTTCAGAAAAATCATACCTGTGATAGGTGGGCTCGACATTTCGCCAGTTTTCGCGATCATCGCATTGCAAGCGGGCGGAATCTTCATCGCCACGCTACGGCCGTTTCCAATTTGAACGGGCACGGCACGCATGTCGCGACAGCGGCTGAAAATGGTTTATAGTGACTGCATCGGGGGGGATAAGAATCATGCACTTCGGAAAGGCATTAATCGCTTTGTTCATGTTTGGACTCCTGTCCGCCTGTAGCGGCCCCGGTGAGTCGGCCAACGTCCCGGACGCACAGCCCGCCGGAGCGACCAGCATCGATATCGGCGATCATGTCGTGCATTTCAGCGCCCAGTCAACTGATCAACTTCCGCCCGAAGTGGCGCGCACCTACAACATCGTGCGGAGCAAGAATCGAGCGATGTTGAATGTCTCCGTTTTGCGCGAAGCAGATAACAGCGCCGTCGCTGCGATCGTAACTGTCAGGACTGTCAATTTAACGGGGCAGCTTAAGAGCATCACGATGCGGCGGATTGACGAGCAGGAAGCGATTTACTACATAGGCGAAGTAGCCGTCGCGAATCGTGAAGTACTGGTATTCGATATCAGCGTCACACCTGAAGGCGCCAATACTACGTCCGAATTGCGATTTAAACGTCAGTTTTATACTGACTAAAATCAGGAACGCTGGCATCACTGACGTGGCCGTCTGACATGTGCTATCGTCGCGCTGCTTTCGACGCGGGCCATGCTCGTTTTTTGTTTTTTTAAGGAGTCATTTTTTCATGGCAGCGAACACCCAGAAGCCACCTACCAAATCAGAAATCTATGCAAAGATTGTTGACGACACCGGTTTGACGCGAAACGACGTTGCTGCTGTTTTCGAATCACTCAATAGTCAGATCCAGGCGAGCCTTGGTGGTAGTGACGGATCAGGCATCTTCTCAATTCCTGGCCTGATGAAAATGCGTGTCGTTGAAAAACCTGCCCGTGAAGCGCGCATGGGTGTTAACCCGTTTACAGGTGAAGAAATGATGTTTAAGGCGAAGCCCGCATCGAAGGTCGTCAAGGTCACAGCCCTGAAGGGCCTCAAGGACATGGTCTGACGTCTTAAGTTTGTCCTGCTAGAGGCCGGCGCGCGCCACAAAACCCATCACGGCGTCGCGCAGATCACTGAGCCTGCCGTGAAAAAAATGCTCGGCACCGGGCATCACGAGCAGCTCCGGCCCCGGCTCGAGGCTGTTTACCCAGGCGATGGTTGCTTCGACATCGACCAGCTCGTCTTTGTCACCTTGTACAATGAGCCACGGGCAGCCCGGCTGCCCTTCCATGTGCTCTGCAATCCGACTTACAGCGGGCGCGATGCTGATCAGGCCGTCAACGCTGCTGGCCGATTCAATCGCGATCGCCGCGCCAAACGAAAACCCGCCTAGCCACAGCGGCCCTTCGGGTTGGCGGTCACGTATCCACGCAAGCGCTGCCTTTGCGTCATCGACCTCACCAACACCCTGATCGTATTCGCCCTCGCTCTCCCCGGTCCCGCGAAAGTTGAATCGCAGCGTGAGCAAGCCCATTCGAGAAAATGCCCGCCCCAGGGTATGCGCGACTTTGTTGTGCATCGTGCCGCCGTGCTCCGGGTGCGGATGACAGACCACCGCTGCGCCCCGTACCTCGCCGTCCGCCGGGGTTTCCAGTATCGCCTCAAGCTTACCGGCCGGTCCGGGCACAATTACTGCTTGAGTTTGAGGCGACCTGTTCAAAATATGCTCGATTAGAATTAGCTTAAGTAGATGTTATTGCTGTAAAATTCTGGTCAACTACGGCCTGATGGCGGCCAGGCGGCCGCACTGAGCGGTGTTCTGATGAATAAGTATATCGATTTAGAAGCACGTTATTGTGCCCAGAACTATCTCCCATTGCCCGTTGTTTTGACGCGCGGCGAAGGCGTCTACCTCTGGGACGACACCGGCAAGAAATACCTCGACATGATGAGCGCCTATTCGGCCGTCAGCCACGGCCATTGCCACCCCCGACTAACGCGACTGGTGAGCGAGCAGGTCAACCAGCTCAACATCGTTTCGAGAGCGTTTTACACCGACAAGCTCGGCCCGTTCGTAGAGCTTGTCTGTTCGTTGACAGGTCAGGACATGGCACTGCCGATGAACACCGGCGCCGAAGCTGTCGAGACAGCCATCAAGGCTGCGCGCAAGTGGGCCTATACCGTCAAAGGCGTGGCGAAAGATAAGGCCGAGATCATTGCCTGCACCGGCAATTTTCACGGCCGAACCCTCGCGGCCGTCGCCATGTCGGACGAGCCGCAATACCAGCGGGGATTCGGACCGTTTCCGCCCGGCTTTCGTCTCGTCGAGTACGGCAATATTCAATCGCTTGAAGAAACTATTAACGAAAACACCGCGGCGTTCCTGGTGGAGCCGATTCAAGGCGAAGGCGGTATCGTTGTTCCGCCCGACGGTTATCTCAAAGCCGCCGAAAAGCTCTGCCGCAAGCACAAGGTTTTGCTGATTGCCGACGAAATCCAGACCGGACTCGGCAGAACCGGAAAACTACTCGCTTGCGAACATGAGAACGTGCAACCCGACGGGCTAATACTGGGCAAGGCGCTCGGTGGTGGCATACTGCCTGTATCGATGTTTCTCGGCCGGCGCGAATTAATGGAAGTATTTACGCCTGGCGATCACGGCAGTACATTCGGTGGCAATCCGCTCGCTGCGGCCGTTGGCCTCGAAGCGCTCAATATTCTCATCGAGGAGAAACTGCCGGAGAAAAGCGCCGCGATGGGCGATTACCTGATGGCTGAACTTCACAAGATCGACAGCCCGCTGATAAAGGACATCAGAGGGCGCGGCTTGTTCATCGGAGTTGAGATAGATCCGGCGCAAGGCAGCGCACGCAGTGCTTGCGAGGCGCTCATGGAGCGCGGTCTGCTTAGCAAGGAGACCCACACAACCGTGGTAAGACTCGCACCGCCGTTGATCATTAGCAAGGCTGAGATCGACTGGGCCGTTACCCAAATTCGCGAAGTCCTCGATGACATGAGTCGACTTCAGCTGGCTCAACAAGGATAGACCGACATGCCCGAGATAACCGTCATACACATCGCCATTTTCGCCGCAATGCTGATACTGGGCGTGATTATAGGCTGGGTTTTCCGCGGCAATCGTTCGGCCAGCGAAAAAGCCGTCATCAATGAGGGCTGGCAAGAGCAACTGGCGGCGCAGCGCGTTGAGCACGAAAGGTTGCTTGAACAAAACAAGAGCCTGATGGACCAGAACAGCCAGTTCCAGGCCTCGAACAAAGACGCCAAAATGCGCGCCAGTGAATTATCGGGTGCTTTGAAGGAAACTTTTGAACGGCGCGACGAATTGCAGCGGCAGATAAAAGATATTCGCGGCACTCTCGAACTTGCAGTGACGCAGCGAGATAGATTGCAAAACGATATGGCCACGCATTCCACGAAGGGTGACAGCGCCGTATTGAAGAAAAAAGACGACAAGATAGCCAAACTCAATAGCGAACTCGAGAATTGGCAGGACCGATTGCCGCCGTTAATCGAACGCTTTCGCCAGCGCAATGAGGACGCCGAGCGGCTCGAGAAAGAGCTCGGGGCGGCGGAGGAGCGGATCGCCGAGCTCGAGACAATGGCCGGCTCCGAAGAGGCGCTCACAGACGGACTCGATGCGTCGAACGACCCCATCGGGAAGGCAGACGAAGCTGACCATGGTGACTCCCTGACAGATATTGCCGAAATCGCGGCTCTCGTCGATCACAGCAAAATTGAGCTGCAAGAAGTCTTCGAAGATCAGCAGGAGAAAGAGAAAGAAGAAGAGGAAGAGGAAGAGGAAGAGGAAGAGGAAGAGGAAGAGGAAGAGGAAGAGGAAGAGGAAGAGGAAGAGGCAGCTCCACCGCGAGACGACCTCAAGGTGATCAAAGGTATTGGACCGGCCATCGAAAAAACGCTGAACGAAATGGGTGTTTTCTGCTTCGATCAAATTGCTGACATGAGCGAGTACGATATCGACCGCATCGCCCATCGCCTCAAGGGCTTTCGCAGCCGCATCTACCGGGAAGACTGGATCGGTCAGGCCAGGGATTTGCAAGAACAGAAGGCCGACGGTCAATCCTAGCCCGTGCTTCGGCGCAGCTCTCAATTTTCAATCGTCGCGCTTCTGCTCGCCTGCGGGCTACTTCTTGCCGTGAAAATCGATCACGGCAGCCATACGCCGAATTTGTCAGTGGCGCAACAATCTTCACTGGCGGCAGCCGGGTTCTCGATCGAATATCGCCGTAGTCACCTCGTCTTACACGGCACCACGGCGTCGGTTGAGCACGAGCAATCGCTTTCAAACATCGTCGCCGACGAATTCGGCCTGCAAAATGCCTCGCTGGACTATCGACCAGGCGTCACGATCCCCGACGCATGGGTGCCGATAACGACTCACTTATTGCTCGTCGTCGCCGCCACTGAATCAGGCAGCGCCACTATCAAGGGCGACAGCATCGATATTCAGGGTGCAACCGTGAACAGGCCGCTATTCGACCAGCGGCTTGAAGATCTGCGACGCAGCTTGCCGGTACGAATGAATGTTAATGAAGATGTCCTTGTCATCGACAGGACAGTTTCCTTCGCCGCCCTGTGCAGGCGCACGATGTCTCGCGTCCTCGATCAGAAAATCGAATTCTTCGAGTCCAGCGCCGAGATCCGCTCGTCGTCTTTTGCCGGCCTCGACAGAATTATCGACGTCGCGTTTGACTGCGCCAGCCACACGATCGCCATTGCCGGGCATAGCGACGCATCCGGTAGTGAGCTCTGGAATCGGCGACTCAGCAAAGCTCGCGCCCAGTCAGTCGCCGACTATATGATCCGTGCCGGAATCGCAGCAGAACGATTGATCGTTACCGGCCTTGGATCTTCGCAACCCATTGCCGACAACTCGACCGCTCTGGGTCGCAGCCGAAATCGTCGGATCGAGTTCGAGTCGAGCTTGCCCTTACTCTGAGTCGTCCGGCCCCGTCAGGCCGAATAATTCGACATCAAATACAAGCGTCGCGCCTGGTGGAATGTCATTTCCGGCGCCGCGATCGCCGTAGCCCATCTCCGGCGAAATTATCAGTTCGCGCTTTTCGCCGATCAGCATTCCTGCCACGCCCTGATCCCACCCTTTGATGACTCGACCGGCCCCGAGGGGAAACTGGAATTGCTCGCCTCGATCTACGGAACTGTCGAATTTATTGCCGCGATGATCTTGCGCCGCTTCATCGTAGAGCCATCCAGTGTAGTGCACATCAACGACGTCTCCTGCTACGGCTGCCCGCCCATACCCGTTTTTCAAAATTCGTCCTGTCAGGCCCACTGTAATTTCGAACGCATCATTGTCGTTGCTGTTCGATTCTGTCACTTGTTGCTCCTCTGCCGGTTTGCTTGCCTCGCTCGCCCCATCAGACACTTCCGCTTGCTGCCCGCAGGCAGTGCCACCAACTAGTACAAGGAATGCGAGAATTATTGTGCTGATTTTCATAAAAATACCTTTTTGCTAGGAGAGGATCGGCTTTTATTCCGATTCCTTAAAATCAAGCGATGCCGAATTTATGCAATATCGCAACCCGGTCGGCTGCGGCCCGTCGTCGAATACGTGGCCGAGATGTGCATCGCAATGACGGCACACCACTTCTTTTCGCACCATGCCATGACCTTCATCGACGATTGTGCGGACAGTATCCCCGGCAAGGGGCAGCCAGAAACTCGGCCAGCCCGACCCGGAGTCATACTTGTGCTCCGACGAGAATAGTTCCGCCTCGCAGCAAATGCATTGGTAGCTGCCATCTAGTTTGTGGTCGACGTACTTGCCCGCAAACGCCCGTTCGGTCCCTTTGTGCTGCGTGATGGCGTACTGCTCATCGCTCAGCTTTGCTTTTAGCGTCTTGTTCGCACCCGTGCCGTCTTTCATAGTAAGAGTCCTTTTATCCCGGGCCCGATCCGGAATCAAGCTCGAGCAGCAACGCGTTCATGCGCTGAACATATTCGGCCGGGTTATCGAGCTGCGACCCTTCGGCCAGCAATGCGTGATCGAGCACTATATTGGCCAACGCGGTGAAGCGGCTATCATCGGTTTCGTCCGACAGACGGGTGACCAGAGGATGTTCAATATTGATCTCTAGTATCGGCTTCGCGTCCGGCAATGACTGTCCGCTCACTTCAAGCATGCGGCGAACCTGCGGATTAAGCTCGTTTTCGCCGGCCACAACGCATGCTGGTGAACTGACCAGGCGCCGACTGATCTGAACCGCTTCCACTCGCTCTTTCAAGACTTTTTTCGTTTTCTTCAGCAGCGATTTGTGTTCATCGTCCATCGCATCCTGCGTGATCTTACCGCCCCCGTCAGGCAGGTCGATTTTCGCGCGTACGACATCCTGCAATGACTTGCCCTCATACTCGGTCAGGCCCTCGACGAGCCACGGATCGATTCGATCCGTCAACAACAATACTTCCACTCCCTGGTCGGCGAGTTTCTCAATATGAGGGCTTGCCGCCGCTGTCGCATACTTGTCCGCAAGAACGTAGTAAATGACGTCCTGGCCCTTGGCGGCGCGCTTTATGTAATCGTCGAGCGAGTGTTCTTGTTCGTCGTTGCCATTGTGCGTGCTGGCGAATCGCAACAACTTGGCCAGTCTTTCCTTGTTCGTGTGGTCCTCTACCAAACCTTCCTTGAGAACCTGACCAAACTGCTCCCAAAACCTCTTGTAGTCGTCGCCTGAGCGGCTCGCGATCTTACCAATCATATCGAGGACGCGACGTGTCAGCGCGCTGCGCATCGCCGTCAGGTCCGGGTTTTGTTGCAATAGTTCCCGCGACACGTTGAGCGGCAAATCCGACGAATCGACAACCCCTTTGACGAACCGAAGATAAAGCGGCAGAAACTGCTCTGCATCGTCCATGATGAAGACTCGCTGCACGTACAATTTCAGACCGCGCGGCGCGTCTCGATTCCATAAATCGAACGGTGCGCTCGACGGCAGGTACAACAGGCTCGTGTAATCACGTTTTCCCTCGACGCGATTGTGGCTCCAGATCATCGGGTCGGAGAAGTCGTGCGACAGGTGCTTGTAGAATTCTTTGTACTCGTCGTCGTCTATTTCAGAACGCGAGCGCGTCCATAACGCCGTCGCGGCGTTGACGATTTTCGGTTCCGCGCCATCCTCCGCACTGTCCACCAGAGTGACCGGGAAAGCGATGTGATCCGAGTACTTGCGTATTAAACTTTCGATGCGCAATGATTCTGCGAATTCGGACTCGGCCTCTTTGAGATACAAAGTCACCGATGTTCCCCGGTCTTTGCGCTCGATACTTTCTACCGTGAACTCGCCTTGACCATCCGATTCCCAGCGAACGCCCTCTTGCACACCGACATCCGCGCGCCTGGATTCAACGACAACTTTATCCGCAACGATAAACGCCGAGTAAAAACCGACGCCAAACTGGCCGATCAGCTGAGCGTCCTTCTGCTCGTCGCCTGTCATTTGCTGCAGAAATTCCGCGGTTCCGGACCGGGCGATCGTACCGAGATGCTCGACGAGTTCGTCCCGGGACATGCCGATGCCGTTGTCGATGACCGTAATCGTATTCTTGCCCTTATCGGACTCGATACGAATGCTGAGCTCTGTGTCGTCGCTCAACATCTTGGGTGCGGCCAGAGCTTCAAAGCGTAATCTGTCGGCAGCGTCCGACGCGTTAGAGATCAGTTCTCGAAGGAATATCTCCTTGTTGCTGTACAAAGAGTTAATCATCAGCTTCAAAATCTGACGAACTTCAGTCTGAAAGCCGAGTGTTTCCTGGCCTTTTTTTCTGCTCACGCCCATATCTCCCACATTGATCGTGGCGTGAAAATCGACCACGCCCGGTCAGACACGATAGGGCCTTATCAGGCTATTTCAAGTGGTTTCGGAATTTGCGCTTTTGCGGCGCTTAGTTGAGTGCTTGAACAAGCGGCGGCTGTGGGCTGGTAACTCGCTGGTACAGCAGGCCCACGAACAGCAGCAGCGCCGCTGCCAGCGCGAGCGGAGGATGACGCAACGCAAGCCAAACGCCACTGGCCTGAATCGCAAGCGCGACACAAGTAGCCAGCAGAGACAGGTAGAAGTTGCGAATCCTTTCGCTGAAGAGACCGATCGCCGCGATCAGGTCATCGAGTTCATCGAGCAACTGAACCAGACGTTCCATAGCAACGCGTTAGCGAACGATGGACAACAGCGATCTGCCAGGTTTCGCCTCACCCGAATTCAGATCCGAGTCGGCGAGCGCATCGACATTCGACTGCTTCGCGTGCGCTATAGCGCGGTGAAATAGTTCCCAGCGTTGCCGCGCGGATTCGTTCTTCAGGTGATCCGATGGCGATTCAGCTTCCATGCATTTTTTTGACATACTATTTAAATCGCAAATTTAGGTTCAGTAATACGAACTATAGATCGCTCGTCGCTCCAGCTCCGTGAGGCAGATCACAGCTTAATTTGGAAATCGTCGCTGTGTGCTTCTGATCGCCAAAAGTTAGACGCAGTACCGCTTTGAGATCGAACGGCCAGGCCACAACGAACAACGCCGACATTATGTCGGCGTCTCAAAACGAATTCTGGTGGAACGGCAGACTACTCAGAACTATCGCCATGCTCCGAGTCCCAGCTGCGTTTGACTTGCTCGGACCAGTTTCGATAGCCCTTCCACGTAAAGAGTGCGGGATCGATTCCAACACGACGCCCGCGAGGAGCCGGCGCTTTGGAAATCCACTGGCGATACTGCTGCCAGCCATCCGCGTCGTTCGCAGCCTGCGCGTTCGGTGCGACAGAGTCGTCTGACTTGTCGGCTTGCGACCCCACATCCGTGCGGTAGTCGTCGGTCCAACGTTGGTGTTTGCTATCCGGCATCATCGTGCTCAATAAATCCTTTGAACAAATGCTAAGGGTCGGGGGTCCTGAATCATAGGAACTGCATCACAATGCAGTTGAGCATTTTTTACATAATTATCAGTAGGTTATCTGTCTTTTTTACTTAATCAGGCAACGACAGGAGATGTATCGAGATCTAATTTGACAATAAACGAGCGGCGAACCCTTACGGCTAAGATTTGCGCTGGCCGGACACTCGGTAACATGGCGAGTAGTCATTGCCTGATATCTTCATGCGCTTTTGCTCAACGAACGCCGCCAGCAGCTTGTCCAGCAAAGCCATGATGCTGGCTGAACCGTCGATCTCGAACGGTCCCTCGCGCTCGATAGCTGCGGCCGTATCTTCGCGTACATTCCCCGACACAATCCCGGAGAACGCGCGCCGCAGGTTCGCGGCGAGGATATGTTTTGGCAGTCCTTCGTCAATAATCAATTCGCTCATCGCCGCATGAGTCGACCCGAAAGGACGTTGGAAATCGTCGTCGATCACCAACCGCCAGTTGAAATAATAAGCATCACCATGCTGATTTCGAAATTCCCGAACTTTCTCGAGGCCCGCTGTAACCGAGCGCGCGACTTGGCGTGGATCGTCGATGATTATCGAATACCGCCGCTGTGCCTCCTTGCCAAGAGTGGCGCCGATAAAGTCATCGATTTGCTTGAAGTACGGTTCAGCGGAAGCGGGGCCCGTCATGATCATCGGCAATGGTTGAGACTTGTTATCGGGGTGCAGAAGAACACCTAACAGATACAAAATTTCCTCGGTCGTTCCCACGCCGCCGGGAAACACCACGATCCCGTGACCAATTCGTACGAATGCCTCAAGACGTTTTTCCATGTCGGGCATAATCACTAAGGAATTGACGATCGGATTCGGCGATTCCGCGGCAATGATGCCCGGCTCGGTGATGCCTACATGCCGGCCGTCTCGAATTCGTTGTTTGGCGTGCCCGACCGCCGCGCCCTTCATTGGCCCTTTCATGGCACCTGGGCCACAACCGGTACACACGCTCAGACCGCGCAAGCCGAGCTCGTATCCAACCAACTTTGAATAGTCGTACTCTTCCCGGCTGATCGCATGGCCACCCCAGCAGACGACCAGATCTACATCGGCAGGCACGCGCAGCAAGCCTGCATTGCGCGCAATGTGGAATACAGCGTCAGTAATTCCGCCTCCGGTTTCGAGATCGAAACGATCACTGTCCACGATTTCGTTGCGCGTATAGACGATGTCACGAAGAACGGCGAACAATAGTTCGCGGGTGCCACGAATCATTACTCCATCGACAAACGCGTTTCCGGGTGCGCCGGTCAATACGACCTTCAGCCCGCGATCCTGCTGAGTGATATTGACGCGGAAATCTTTGTAACGGGAAAGCAACGCGCGCGCATCGTCGGATTGACTGCCCGAGTTCAGAACGGCGAGCATGCATCGTCGCAACAAGGCATGCAGTCCACCCTCACCACTCGAACGAAGCTGATCGACCTCGAGTTGCGACAATACTTCGAGGCTGCCTTCCGGCCGGACCTCCGCGTCTACGGTCTCTGCGCGGGTCACGGAACGCTCGATCAGGGTCTGATCTCGATCGGCGTGTCCTTGGTCGTCATCAGCCAGATGTCGATCATATCCGAGTTCGATACGGCGATGCAGCCGTTCGTCCAATCCCGGGTGCGGTAGTAGGTTTCCGACTTTGACGGGACATTCGGCTGACCATGAATCATGATCGCTCCGCCGGGTGCGACCCCCTCGGCGCTCGCATCGCGAGCATCCTGATAGCTCGGGTAGGAGACATGTATAGAGAGAAAATACTCGCTGTTCGGGTTGCGGCTGTCGAGACGGTAGTTTCCCTCGGGGGTCTTGAAGTCCCCTTCGCGGCGTTTTTCACCAATCGGCCGAATGCCTAATGCAATATCAAAGGTTCGAAACGCCTGGCCGTTCTTGATCAGATGCAGTTTTCGCTCGGACTTTTCGATCAGCACTTTGTCAGCCACCGGAAATTCGCTGGCGTGCAACGCACCTTGCCACAGAAGCATCAGAGCCAGAAAGCTCAAATTCCTCAAGGTCAGAAAGTTCAGGCGTTGCTTCACTGCTGCATCCCGCGCGATGGATTGTCGAGAGCCTAGCAAACATGCCGCCCCTGGAATACGATTCTGGTCACAGGTTTCTCCCGACGATCCAGCCAATTGCAAAACCGACGCCGCCGGCAACCAGCGTATAGGCCGGCAGATAACGGAACAGTTGCCCTGGAGTCGTCGTATCCACGAACATGTCGTTGAGGTTCACAGAGTATGCATAGTGCAGGTACACAGACAGGCCGAGAGTCGGGATCGAGTAACCCAGGGTACCGAGCGGCAAGCGCCATCCTGAACCTGTCCACGTTCCCTTTCCGCGGTACAACGTAATTGTTGCGAACAGAATTATGGCTGCGGGCGGCAAGAGATTGCGCAGCACGTACGGGCCGCCATTCTGCACGTCGTTGATCCAGGCCGCAACAGCAATCAATAGCAGCACAACTGGCAACAGTCGAACGATGATTAGTCTGGCCATTGGATATTCAGAACAGGTCGCCTGTCGTCAACTCCGGAAAACGTACGGTCATTCCCGGTTGCACACTGTGCAGATCGAGTTCCGGATTGTACTGGCGAAACAACCAAACAGGAACGTTGTAGTCCCTGATCGACAGGAGCCAGATCGACTCGCCGGCGGAAATCACGTGCTTAGTCACGCCCGTAATAATGTGCTGTCGAAAAAACTCGTCCTGCTTCGCTCGATGATATGCAACGCGCCGATCCTCAAACGCGCTGGCGTCTACGACCGACACGTCAAGACGAATTCGTTGACCAAGCTGCACAGGCGTACGAAATGCGAGCCTGTTGATGTCACGAAGCCGCTGCGTTCTGATTTCCAACCAGTCGGCATAATGGCCCAGAGTTTCCAGCGGATGAACTTCGATCGACAAGTCGGCTGCGACGCTGTAGTCGCTGGGATCCGACAACAGGGCCGATTGAATCGTGCCGAGCAAGCTTGCAACGACATCGCTAGCAGTCACTTCGGATTGAACCGCTGCTACACGGGTCGCCGACGGCGCGGGCCCGGCCGCGGGTAAGCGCAACCGTTGCCCGGCCCTGATCCGGTGCGAACTGCCCAGATTATTCAACATGACGAGTGTTGATACCCGCGTCCTGTACGCCTCCGCAATCTGCGACAAGGTATCGCCGCGCGCGACTTTATGAAATAAGTCTGGCAACTGGACACCTTGCCACGAGGCCGCCGGGATGCCGGAAACCAGGTCCGCCATCGGCGCGTTCAGCAGACTGGTCGGCAGCCGGATATCGAGTCCCTTCGGCACGTGCTTGCTGCCCTGCCACACGGTGGGTTGCAATGCGAGATTGTGCGCCGCAAGTTGTGCCGCAGTGACGCCCAGTGCGGACGTAAGATCACGTACCGAAATGTAGGACTTCATATCGACAATTGCGTAATCGATCGGGTTGTCGATCTTGATGCCCGGAAAAAACTGATCGACGTTCTGGTCGATATGTTTTGCGGCGAGAAATGCGACGTAGAAATTTCGCGAAGCGAACCCGAACGTCCGACCGTTATACTTTCTGATGATATCGGCATATGCCGTATCGCCGTATTTTCGCATCGCCCGACGCACGCCACCGAGGCCGTGATTGTAAGCCGTAATGGCCATCGGCCAGTTACCGGTAATCGAGTAATTGTAGGCGAGCAGTTTTCCCGCCGCCCGTGTCGCCGCAAACGGATCGTTGCGCTCGTCAAGCACATGGTCGATGCGCAGGAACCGCCGGCCCGTGCTGCGAGTGAATTGCCAGATTCCGGATGCACCGATGTGAGAACGCGCATCCGGGTTATACGATGACTCAACGTGCGGCAACGCCGCCAGCTCTATTGGCACACCGAAGTCACCGAATTCTTTCTCTATATAGGCGCGCCACTGACCAGAGCGGATCAAGCCCTGGCCAAAGCGATCCCTGAGACCCTGTTGGTAGCGAATTCGTTTGCTGGCAGCGGACAAAGTCTCGTTACTGACGCCCGCCGGCCATAGCGCGAGCACGCGCTCCTCCTCCGCATCGAGATTGTCGCGCTTGCCGTTCGCCAGGATTTTCAGCACAGCTTGAATTTTCTTTCGTCGTTTAGTCACCTGACGTTGGCGTTCGCGGCGACCCAGATTCGCCGGGAGATCAATTCGCTCATACACCACTGACAGGTTTCGATTGTCGTGCAATACACCTTGGGCGGTCGTGTAGTCGGCGAAAATCGCTACCCAGAAATCAACATCGCGTTGCAATTCTGGCGGCACCGGAAACGGCTCCTGAGCACGGACGGAGGCAACCCACAGCAACATCAGCACGAAACCAATTGGCTTGATTCTTGTCATAAAGTAGGAGTGTACGTCGCAAATGGTTATTCTTGACTGGTTCACAGAAAAATTCACTTAATCAGGCTATTTTGAACAATGGTTCCAACTCGCGCAATTTTCTTCTCGTTACTGGTACTCGCCGCCGCGCCGATGCTGGCCGCCGAGCTTGCGATTGACCCTGAGAATTCGACCGACGACGCAGACTCTCGTTCCAGCGAAGTGACAGCGACGCCCGCAACGGCGGATCCTACCGCACCGGGCGATCCTGTCGTACCGCTGGCGGATGCCGTCATATCTGCTGACGGCCTGGCGGAACCGCTTGAGTTGCTGGGCGCCCGGGTCGAGCCCGGAACATCGGTGCGACTGTCGTGGTCAGCAACCGAATTATTCGAGGGGGTATCGGTCTCAACGCCAGTTCTCGTGGTCAACGGCGCACTGCCCGGACCAACACTTTGCTTGACGGCGGCTATCCATGGCGACGAACTTAATGGCATTGAAATGGTTCGTCGTGTCATGCACGCACTGTTGCCGGAGACAGTTTCAGGCACGATTATCGGCATACCTATTGTCAACGTGCAGGGTTTTCGTCGTGGATCGCGTTATTTGCCGGACCGTCGAGATCTGAACCGCTACTTCCCAGGTAACCCTAACGGCAGTGCGGCCGCACGCATCGCACATTCGTTTTTCACGAATGTCATTTCACACTGCGACGCATTGGTTGACCTGCACACCGGATCTTTTGAGCGCGTAAACCTGCCGCAAATTCGAGCCGACTTGCGCAATCCCGACGTCGTGACGCTGACACAGGGCCTGGGCTCAATGGTTATTTTGCACAACACACCGGCGGTCGGGACGCTGCGCTATGCGGCAACGCGCGCTGGCATCCCGTGCGTGACGATCGAGGCCGGCGGCCCATCGCAACTCGAACTCAGTGAAGTCAAACTTGGCGTCAAAGGCATCGAGACACTGCTCCACACCCTTGGCATGGTCAAAAAACGACGTTTTTGGGGCCAGCCGGAACCGATCTATTATCGATCGACGTGGGTCCGCGCGGACAATGGCGGCATTCTATTGGCCAACGTCAGCCTCGGCAGCACAGTGCGTAAAGGCGACCTGCTCGGAACGATCACCGATCCTATGAGCAATGCCCGGGCCGAACTGCATTCACCGTACGCCGGCCGCATTATTGGCATGGCCCGAAATCAGGTTGTCATGCCGGGCTTTGCGGCCTTTCATATCGGTATCCAAACAGATGCCGTACCGGCTTACCTCACCGACGATGTCGCGGGCACGTCTGAGTAGGAATTAGCACACGAGCATCAAAAATTGCTGGACTCCGTCCGTTGCTGTTCATAAGCTCCGATGGCGATGGGCGTCGATCGAAAACCTTTGCACCACTATGTCGCTCCGGCGACCTGGCCCACTTGGGCAGGACTCGGCGTCCTGCGAGCAATTTCCTGGCTGCCGCATTCAATGGCGCTGCTTTTGGGCCGCAGTCTCGGACGACTGGCACATCTGCTCGGTGGCAAGCGCCGCGCAATCGTCCGCTGCAATATTGGCCTTTGCTTTCCTGAATTGGCGACGGACGATCGCGATGCCCTGGCCCGACGACATTTCGCGGCGTTGGGAATGTCGATGATCGAAATGGCTCTCGGACGCTGGGCATCCGATGAACGGCTGACTGCTATTACGACAATTGAGGGCGTTGAGCATGTTCTTGAAGCCGTTAACAACCGTCAGGGCGTCATATTATTGAGCGCGCATTTCACGACGCTTGAAATCAGCGGCCGCATCCTGAAGCTCAGTATTCCGCCTTTCGATGCTGTCTATCGCAAGAACCGCAGCGCATTTACGACCGAGATGCTGCGCACCGGACGGGAGCGTTCCGCCGCCAGCACTATAGAAAAACGTGACATCAAGTCGATGGTGCGCAGCCTGCGCAACGGCGGCATCGTCTGGTACGCGCCCGATCAAAGCTATAATCGAAAAGGTGCCGAAGTGCTGCCGTTTTTCGGCGTACCGTCAATGCACACTACCGCGACCTCGACACTCGCTCGCCTCGGCAAGGCCGTCACAATCCCATATTTTCCCGCGCGTTTGGCAAACGGACACTATCATTTGACGATTCTGCCACCGCTGGAGAATTTTCCGAGTGGCGACCCGATCGAAGATACCAAACAGTATATTCGGGTACTCGAGGAGCAGGTGCGGCGGTACCCGGAGCAATATCTCTGGGCACATCGCAAGTTCAAGGGCTTGCCCGACTCGTACCCGGACTACTACGCGGAATTTGACGCCTCGAAATAGCCTTCGAGGAATTGCTCCCAGTTAGCCTGGCGAAAATGCAGCTGCGCGTTCAGGGACACAATTTTCAGTAGTGACCGGTGCAGCCTGCTCAGCGTTTTTTGCTGCCAGAGGCCCGGAGCCAGCAATCTGCCGCGATCGAAGTCGAGCATCCAGAGATCGCCCTGATCGTCGATCTGCAGATTGTAAGCGTTCATATCCGCGTGGCAGACGCCGGCAGCGTGAAAACCGTGCACTGCCGCGCCCAATGATTGCCAGAATTCCGCCGGTAAGGGATTGTCGGCGATGTGTTGGGACAATGGCCGTACGTTCGGAATACGCACCGTGATGATATCTGCCGAATAGATGGCTCCGTATCGCCGATAGCGAGCTGCTGCCGGCCGCGGCACCCGCAAACCACTGTCCGCCATCTTGGCCAGCATGCGCCACTCGGCGAAGGGTCTGGTTTTGTCAGCGCCGGTAAACAGGTAACTATCGCGCACGATCTTGCCGATCAGTCCGCCGCGATTGAAGTGCCGCAATACGAATTGCTGCGGCACATTGCCTACGAACATCGTATTACCGCGGCCCGCCGAGCCCAGTGATCCTGTGACCGGCTCGGCGTGTAGCCAGCCTGAGGGGCTGAAACGATCCTCGCTAATCTCGCGGATGACCTGTTTGTCGTAGAGAATGGCGCCACTCGCGGTTTTTTCGACGGTTTCAGTCAACGGCCTGACTCTCGGCGATTCCGCGAGTTTTTACAAACAAAACGTTTTGAGATTTTATCGACATGTTATGTATTTTTTACCGTATTTTTCCCGATTATCGTTTTTGTTTTAATAGGATGTTTCGCTATTTTATATCGCTCAGTCACGCTTACCTACAAATCACTTTTTTCTCGATTATCGTGATAATTAATGAATGTTTTAAGGTATTCACGCTTTTTATCAAAATATCACCCGACTTTTTAGTCATTCTACTCGAATATCGCCATCCACGGCTGTTCGAACCAGGTCTGTCTTTTTACTCTATTTTCACTATTTTCAGACATTAGCGTATTTTTTAAGATGTTATTGAACTTTTCTTCATATTTACAGCGCTTTTAGACCTGCCACGTGACTTCATTCGATTTGGTCAATATCGTAGTATTTCAAGACGTTTACGACATTTCAGCTCATGTTTTGGATATTACGCAGATAATCGCGTCATTCCGCATGCAGGCTATACACGGCACCGCAATAGGGGCACTTGACCTCGCCGTTTATCTCGATAGGCAGAAATACTTTCGGGTGCGAATTCCACAGGTACATGCCTGGCATCGGGCACGACAAGGGCAGATCACGTTCGTGCACCTCGTAATGATTCTGTGCGTTTGCTGGAATCAAATCCTGCTCGACTGTGCCTGCTTTGTTCGCCACGAGAAATCCTGTGCTTCGAGTTCACCGGCCTGAATTATAAGCCCATGCTTGCTCCGTCGGCTACGCCTCTGTTGCCCCGAAGGTCTGCTGCCAAAGCCCCTTCACGTACTGTTGCTCTGCCTCGAATTCCGCCTGTGGCACCAGCGCTTGCCGGTCGTCCAGAAGCAGGTGGTGGGTGCGCAGACGATAGGTTTTGAAAATGTCCTGTAATCGTATAGACGTCTCGGCGCTGATGCTGCCACAGCCAGCCAATGCATCGAGCTGCCGGATGTTGTCCGAGTAATAAAAGACGGCCGGGTTTTTTCGCGCATTGGCCAAGACCAGATACTGGACGAGAAACTCGATATCGCCAATGCCGCCAATGCCCTGTTTCAGATCAAAAAGCTGTTCGTCGCTTTTGTCCAGTTTCGCCCGCATACGCGATCGCATTGATGCAACATCCCCGCGAAGCTTGTCCCTGCCGACCTCGGACGACAAGGTTTCGTTGCGAATGCGCTCGAATTCGGACGCGATTGCTGAGCTACCTGCGACCGGTCGGGCACGCAGCAAAGCCTGATGTTCCCAGGTCCACGCATGTTCCTCCTGATAAGTCTCGAAGGCTTCCACGCTACTGACCAGCAGGCCCGATTGGCCATCCGGTCGCAAGCGCATATCGACCTGGTAGAGCTTGCCCGAACTGGTTTGTGTCGTCAGAAAATGCGCCAGACGTCGCACCAGCCGAATGAAGAACATCGCGTTATCGAGCGGCTTGTCGCCGTTGGTTCGCTGCTGCTCTCCCTGCGAGTCGTGCAGGAATACCAGATCCAGATCGGAGCCGTAGGACAGTTCGATTCCACCGAGCTTGCCGTAGGCAACGATGCCAAAACCTGCCCGGCGGCGGTGGCCATCCAGCACATATTCAGGCGAGCCATGTTTGTCGGTCATGTCCCGCCAGGCGACATCAAGCGCATGCTTCAGGACTATTTCCGCAAGCTCGGTGAGCTTGTCGCTGACCTTCATAATCGGGAGCTTGCCCGCGAAATCGGCGACGGCCACGCGAAACATACTCGCTCGCTGGAACTCGGCAAGTACGGCCATTTGCGACTCGCTGTCGTCGGCCGAAGCGCCGGCAAGGCGCTGCTTGAGTTCGTCCTCAAGATCTTCTTTCGATACGCGTTCGGTCTGAATCCTCGGATCCAGTAGCTCATCAAGCAATACCGGGTACCGGGCTATTTGCTCCGTAATGTAGGCGCTGCGACCACATAAGCTCACCAGGCGCTCCATGACGTGGCTGTTTTCGTTCAGCAGCGCAAGATAGGCGCTGCGCCGTAATATTTTCTCGACCACGGTGAGTATGCGCACGAGCGTCGCCAGCGGCTGTTCGCCCCGACTAATCAGTCGCAACAGGTTGGGGATAAAGGCTTGCAGGCGCCGACGCGCGATCGAGTCAATCTGAATAGTCGCCGGTGCTGCGAAAAACCCGGCCAGCCGCGCCGCGATTTCCGGGGCTTGCGTGAAGCCCTCATCGACAAGGATCTGTGCCCACGTCTCCGGGTTTGCACGGCCTTCCCAGGATGCCGCCAGTTGCTGTCGCAATCGACTGTCTTCATCGCCTCCTCGGCCACGGAACGCGATCGCATTGAATTGCCGCGTCACATTGCTGCGATGCCGGTCGAGATCCTCTCGCAACGCGTCCCAATCCGTGTACCCAGCCGCGTAACACAATCGGGCGCGGCCGAGCGCATCGTTTGGCAGTGCATGGGTTTGTTGGTCTCGTATCGCTTGAATAAAGTTTTCGATCCGTCGCAGTAAACAGTAAGCCGCTTTCAGTTCGCTGGCCTCTGCTTTGCTCAACCCGCTTCGCCCGATGAGTTTCGGCAGGACGCTAAGCAACTCCCGATCCTGCAAGTCTGGCGAACGACCACCGCGAACGAGTTGCAGCGATTGCACGATGAATTCTATTTCCCGAATTCCGCCCGGTCCCAATTTGACGTCGTCAGCCAGGTCCCGTCGTTTTACTTCGGCAGCAATCAGCGCTTGCATGTCGCGCAGCGATTCGAAGACACCGAAGTCGAGATAACGCCGGTA